>Ga0114996_10009062_pt1 | contig 10963 bp, 12 predicted proteins | sample ArcticOcean_MG_C_4_FD_87039 | JGI IMG/M metagenome (GOLD analysis project Ga0114996, IMG submission 87039) | Marine microbial communities from western Arctic Ocean - ArcticOcean_MG_CB4_134 | ecosystem: Environmental > Aquatic > Marine > Oceanic | place: Arctic Ocean: Canada Basin | collected... | reverse complement strand
TGGCGGCGGGCTTGCCAGTGATCGGGAGCAGCTACAGCCAGGCGGTGGAAGAACTGGTGCGGTGCGGAGAGAACGGCTGGGTCTTCGCGCCGGAGAGCGTAGGTGCGGTCCAGCAGGCTATTGCTCGTGCCCTTGCTTGTGACCCGGCAAGCGTCGCTACCATGCGCGAGGCGGCGCGTTCGAGCGTGGCCCACCTGGAACCCACGGCGATCGCCCGACGCATGTTCAGCCTGTTGCAGCAGACGAGGTCGGAATACTGATGACCAAGTTGATTGCAGTGCTGGTGATCTGCACGGCACTATCTGCCTGTTCGGATCCGTTCGCCCCCACGCTCAGCCAGTTTTTCGCAGTCGTCACTGCTCGCGGCGGGCACTCATGCGCGTTGACGACCGACGGCAAAGCGTACTGTTGGGGCCGGGGCGCGGACGGTGAGTTGGGTACGGGCGACACAGAAGACCGGTTCGTGCCCACGGCCGTCCAAACTACGGAGTACTTCGAGGACATCAGCGCCGGCGAAACGCATACCTGCGGCCTGACGCAGGACGGGCGTGCCATGTGCTGGGGCTGGAACGGCTTTTATGAACGTGGAAACCCAACGGATCCGCGCAACAGCGTCCCCGTGGACGTCACCACCACGCTCAGGTTCAAGGCCATCAGCGCGGGGGCGCACCATACGTGTGCCATTGCGCTGGACGACGTCGTGTATTGCTGGGGTAACGGCCGTTATGGCCAAAACGGGAATGGCTCAGGCAACACGGTCATCTGGCCCCAGGCCATTGCCGGCGAGTTGCGCGTGGAGAGCATCAGCGCCGGTGCCTGGCACACCTGCGCGCTGGCGAACGGGACCGCTTATTGTTGGGGCAGGAACGATTCTGGGCAGCTCGGCACAGGATCAGCAGCGCTGACCGGGCTCGATCCGGCGGTGGTCCAGAGGGCGCCCCGGTTTCGGCAGATCAGCAGCGGTCGATCACACACTTGTGCGGTCGGTGAGGATGACGGTGCCTACTGCTGGGGCAGCAACGAGCACGGCGAGATGGGGGATGCCAGTGTATTCCGCGAAGGCTTGGTCGGGTCGTCTTCACCCACGCTCATTCGACGACTGAGGGCGTTCGCGATCATTGCTGCGGGAAGCAGCTACACCTGCGGCGTGGAAAAGGCCACACGTAATGCTTGGTGCTGGGGCCGCAATGATGCTGGCCAACTGGGCGTCGGTGATGTCGAGGCTCACTACGTACCCCAGCCGGTCCACCTGCAGCCCGGTAGGCAGCAGACGAGCGAACTGCTCACGGTAGAGCAGCTCGCCACGAGCGGCGCTACCCATGCGTGCGCGATTGCGGAGGGGTCGCTGTACTGCTGGGGCAGCGGTTTAGAAGGACAGCTGGGGGCAGAGTCTGGGATGCAGAGCTTCATGCCTCAGCGCACGCGTTAGCACCTACTGCAGGTTTGGTTGCCAGGTCAAGCGAAGGTCCAGACCCCAGTTCGTTTCAATTTGTTGGTCGGTACCTGAAGTTCGCAGTACCAGAAAGGAGCGGTCGTAACGCCGGCTGGCCGAAACCCCTGCCTGCAGATGCACGGAACCCAGAAAGCGCGTGGCGTGAAGCCCGCCAGTGAGTTCTACGTCGTGGCGCGCTTCACCGTAGCGACGTGAGAACTGCCGGTAGTAAGTATCGTCATCGTAGCGCGTTCGCTGGATGTATCCTCCTAGTAAGCCACTCTCGCGAAAGTGATCGAAGCCGATTACCTGGACATCGGATCCTGGCCCGATGGCAGCCCCGAGGAGTTGGCCCTGATTGGTATGCCCCTGCGTTACCGGACGGTGTGTGTAGTACGAAAAGAACCCTTTGCCGGCGCGTACCGGAGTCGATTCGCCCAGGTGGACCAGCTCTCCCCAAAATCGCGATACGGACGTGCTTGTCTTGAAGATCTTACCGAAGCCTAGCCCGTAGGCCTGTGTCCAATCTGGCTCGCGCAACAGGTCCTGTAAATTGAAGAACCGGTCTTCACGCGTCCATTCCGCATGGACCTCGAAACCACCTTCTGGAATCGTCCACGAGACGAACACCGCGCCCAATCCATTCTCCGGCAGATTCGTGCTCACCCGTGAAAACGAGGGTGAATCAAAAAAGCGGTCTATGTAGAAGCCGAGGGAGTGACCGCCGGGACGTTCAGCCAGATGAACGATGCGACTGGCCCCCAGCTTCAATCCCGGCACGAATGTAGGCTCAATCGATGCAACCAGGCCCGAGAACAAGTGTGTGTCGTTCTGACCGCTGCCGTCGAAGTAGTCAGATTCTTCAAGCGCGCCCCATAACACGTGCACATCCACGTTGAACCAGGCCAGCCGGATCGGTGTGCGTGTACCTAACCGCACGTGCCAGAAGCCCGGCGCCGTGTTGCTGAGCAGGATCGGGAACACGTCGCTTGCGCCCAGCCAGAGGTTTTCGTGCGAGAACGCTGCGCTGATGGGGCCCGCGTCCAATCTGATGAAGCTTTGGCCAGCGTCCACGCTGCCGAACGATGCATCACCGAACCTCTCAGGATAGTCGATTACTCCCGGGTGATCAGCGTTGGCAAAACGGGAGAGTCCCGAGATAAGGGTGCCGGGCGGTCGCAAGCTCCTGGGCACCCCGGCCATTTGGAAGGTGGGGGTCGTGAAGTACTTGTTTTGCTGCCAGACGACGGTGGGCTTCAATCCGATCGTGAACCAGCGCCACTGCACTTCTATCCCGCCGGTGAGTGCGGCTGAGGTGCCCACGCCCGCCCAGAGCAAGCCATCATTGATCGATTTCGGGTAGGCAGAATTGTACACGGCGTGGATCTCAAGTGGGGCCACGTACAGATTTCTTTGATCATCCGGAACGCCCCACGAGCGGAGCGCAGGAAACGAATCGACGCATAGACGGATCGGCGACGCGGAGGGCAGGAAAAAATGCGGGCGTTGCGCACCCAGCTCTTCGGCCGCCCGCACGAGTTCGGTGCGCTGGCCATCCATGCTCAAGCGGATCGCCTGGGTGCAGGGATCCGCGTCCAATCCGGACGCCACCTGGACCGCAGCAAGTAACAGCGTCCCCGCAAATACCATCAGTTCAGCGTACGCGTGAGTTCAGTGGCGGGTCCGGTGGCGGCGTTCCGGTGGGCATGAGTGTAGGATAATGCTTTCCGTCTCCGTGGGGGAAATAACCGAGTGCTCAGACTGATGTGTGTGAACGGTCGGCCGGCGCCAGTGCGGCGCGGAAAGCACCCCCGTGGGGACCGGAGCCACAGCGGCCGGATTGCGACGGAGGTGCCCAACGAGCTGTGGGGCACCGAAGCGACGCGGTTCTACATGAAAGCGGACCGCTGGGGGTGGTTCTTGGGGCGGTGGATCACTGTGTGACGGACGTGGTAGGATGGCACGTTACCAAGAAGGGGGACCGCTGGGGGGCCCTGGAGCCGATCCGGCGGGGTGTACAGGCCCACATGGTCGACTATGCGCCGAAGATCGCTCTGGGGCTCGGCCTACGGCACTACTGGGGCTCGCAGTACACGGCCCATCAGTTCCAGGGTGAACTGAGGTGGCTCGGGATACGCTCGACTCCGTCGTACGTGGGAGAGCCGGAATGCAACGGCGTCGCGGAGCGCTTCATGCGGACGCTGAAAGAGGAGTGCCTCTACCTGCACGACTTCGAGATCCTCGAGGAGGCCAGGCACGTGATCGGCGAATTTATCGGACGCTACAACCGCGGGTGGCTGCTGGAGCGGCATGGGTATCGGACCCCGGCCCAAGTCCGCGAGGAGTTCATCCGGAAGGCGGCATGATTAGGCCACCCACTTGTCTAGGATAACCGGGACCAGTTCACCCCAGGCTTTGCTGTGTGACCAAGGCACCCCTATCTTGCCTATCGCGATTATCTTTACTCCTTCCAGGCCAATTGATTTTTCCGGTTCCAGGCATTAGCGACAAGTCGGTGTACCGTTGGTTGTCAGAGCGGAGAAAGCTGGTCACCTACGCCGTGTACGCGGACGGTGCGTGGTTTTGGCGCAGCGACCCAGTCCCGACGCCAGAAGAAGTGGCTACTACATTTCTCGGCGCTTGATCCGAGTTCGCACCGCGCCGTTGTGAACATTTCCGTAATCGGGACCGGTTATGTCGGTCTGGTAATGGGCGCGTGCCTGGCCGAGACCGGCCACGACGTCGTGTGCGCGGACATCGACAAGGGTAAAATCGCGCTTCTCGACCAGGGCGAGATACCAATTTACGAGCCCGGGCTCGAGCCGATGGTGCGGCACAACCTAGCCGAAGGACGGCTCCGCTTCACCACCGACGTCGCGCAGGCCGTCCGAGACTCCACGATCATCTTCGTCGCCGTGGGCACTCCTCCCGGGGAGGACGGCTCAGCGGACCTCCAGCATGTGCTGGCAGTGGCCGGGACCATCGGACGGGCGATGAACGGCGAAAAGATAGTGATCACCAAGAGCACAGTCCCGGTGGGTACGGCTGAAAGAGTACGGCAGGCGATCGCGGTCGACGCCACGCACTCGTTCCACGTCTGCTCTAACCCGGAGTTCATGAAGGAGGGCGCCGCGGTCGCGGATTTCATGAAGCCCGACCGGGTCGTGCTCGGGGTGGACGACCCCAGGTCAGCTGAGGTGCTCCGCACACTGTTCGAACCGTTCGTCAGGACCGGCCATCAGATCATGATCATGGACGTGGCGTCCGCCGAGATCACCAAGTACGCGGCTAACGCTATGCTGGCTACCCGGATCAGCTTCATGAATGCGGTTGCTCGTCTGTGCGCTGCGACAGGTGCCGACGTGGATCAGGTGCGGACGGGGATCGGGTCGGACTCACGCATCGGCCCGAATTTTCTGTTCCCGGGGGTAGGCTACGGTGGAAGTTGCTTCCCGAAAGACGTGAAGGCGCTCATCTGTACGAGCCATCAGCTCGGGTTGGACGCCTCCATCCTAGAGGCTGTGGAGGCGGTGAACGCCAGTCAGAAACGTCTGCTGCTGGATGCGATTGTGGCGCGCTTCGGTGACGATCTCTCCAGCCGGACCTACGCGATCTGGGGACTTGCGTTCAAACCTAACACCGACGACATGAGAGACGCCCCGAGCCTGGTGACGATGGAAGGTCTAATCGAGCGCGGGGCTCGCGTCGTCGTCCATGATCCGGTCGCGATCGAAGAGGCCAGGCGTCGCTTGGGGGACCGGGTCGAGTATCAAGAGAACAACTATCTTGCGCTCGAAGGTGCAGACGCCCTGGTGATCCACACCGAATGGCATCCCTATCGTCGCCCGGATTTTCCCCGCATGAAGGAACTCCTTCTACAGCCCGTGATATTCGACGGTCGCAACCTCTACAAGACGGAGATGATGGAGGCCCACGGCTTCGAGTATTACTCGATCGGGAAGCCTCTGGTGGTAATGTCGGGAGACCCCGAGTGAGGGTGTTGATCACCGGTGCGGCGGGCTTCCTGGGCTCGCATCTGGTCGATCGTTTCCTTGTGGACGGCCACCAGGTGATCGGGATGGACAATTTCATCACGGGAAGTTCTGACAACATCGCCCACCTCCAGGAGAACGCCAACTTCGAATTTGTTCAGCACGACGTGACTAACTACATGTCGGTCGCGGGCCCGCTCGATGGCGTCCTCCACTTCGCGTCCCCCGCGAGCCCCGTGGACTATCTCGAGCTCCCCATTCAGACGCTCAAGGTAGGGAGCCTGGGAACCTTTAAGACGCTTGGCTTGGCCAAGGCCAAGGGTGCGCGGTACCTCCTCGCTTCTACGTCCGAGGTGTACGGCGACGCCCTGGTGCACCCCCAGCCCGAGACCTATTGGGGCAACGTGAACAATGTCGGACCCCGGGGAGTTTACGACGAGGCGAAGCGCTTCGCAGAGGCTCTGACTATGGCGTACCACCGGTTCCACGGGGTGGACACGCGCATCGTTCGTATTTTCAATACGTTCGGGGAGCGTATGCGACCCGCGGACGGCCGCGTCGTGTCCAACTTCGTCGTGCAGGCGCTCCGGGGAGAGCCGCTCACCGTGTACGGAGATGGTTCGCAGACCCGTTCGTTCTGCTACGTGTCGGACGAGGTGGAGGGGATCTACCGACTCTTCGAGTCCGACCGTGTGGATCCGACGAACATTGGAAACCCCGACGAATTCACGGTTCGGGAACTAGCGGAACTGGTCCTAGAGGAGATCGGAGGACGGTCCACTATCGAGTTCCTGCCGCTTCCCCAGGACGATCCAAAGGTCCGGCGGCCCGACATAACGATCGCTCGCGACGCGCTCGGCTGGGATCCGAACGTCCCGCTTCGGGCAGGACTCCAGCGCACGATCCCGTTCTTCAGGGCGCTTGTCGAAAAGGGTGCTGTCGCCCGCACGCTCATGGATTCGGCTGCCAGATGAGGAATGCCACCGCGCTGGTCACTGGAGGAGCGGGGTTCATCGGCTCCCACCTCGTGGATCGCCTGATCGCGGAGGGTGCCTGCGTGCGCGTCCTTGACGATTTCTCCACTGGGCATCGGGTGAATTTGGAGCACGTTCTGGACGGGATTGAGCTGATCGAGGGGTCCGTTACGGATCCTTCGGTCTGCGAAGCCGCCTGCCGCGGAGTCGACTACGTCTTCCACCAGGCGGCTGTCCCCTCGGTCCAGCGGTCCGTGGCCGACCCGACGCGAACCCACGAAGTGACGGCCACCGGGACGCTACACATGTTGGTCGCCGCACACGGCGCGGGCGTGCGCCGCTTCGTGTACGCCGGATCGAGCTCGGCTTACGGGGACACGCCCACCCTGCCCAAGCGGGAGGACATGGCGGAGCGACCCCGCTCGCCCTACGCGGTCGCAAAGATCACCGGAGAGCACTACACGTGCGTGTTCGCCCATGTACACGGGCTCGAGACCGTGGCGCTGCGCTACTTCAACGTGTTCGGGCCGCGCCAGGACCCGAGCTCCCAATATGCCGCTGTGGTCCCGCTCTTCATCACGATGGCGCTCGAGGGGCGTTCCCCAACGATAAATGGGGACGGCGAGCAGACCCGAGATTTCACCCATATTTCGAACGTGATAGAAGCGAATCTGCTGTCCGCCGAGGTTGCCACGGACCGAGTGTACGGCCAGGTATTCAACGTTGGAGCGGGGGAGCGGACCTCGATCAACGCTTTGTGGAAGATGATCCAGGAGGAGACGGGGTCCGCGGTGGAGGCGAAGCATGGTCCGGCACGCCCAGGGGACGTACAGGACTCGCTGGCGGACCTCACTAAGATCCGCGCGGCCATGGGCTACAAGGTGAAGGTTGGCCTGCGCGAGGGCCTCGAGAAGACCGCCGGTGCGATTCTGGCGGAGTTTCAGAAGGGTAGGTAGTTTGGGCTATCGTGACTCCGCTCGCTACAGGCGAAGCTAGCTAATGGCTCAGAAACGCGCGCTGGTCACCGGTATCACCGGACAGGACGGATCATACCTGTTGGAGTTGCTCCTCAGCCACGGGTACGAGGTGCACGGTATAATCCGGCGGTCCTCAGTCTTCACGACCGACCGCATCGACCATCTGTACGAGGATCCCCACGAGGTGGGCAGGAAGGTCATCCTGCACTACGGGGACCTCACCGACTCGGCGGTTTTGCGCCGAGTAATCGATCGCGCGCAGCCGCACGAAGTCTACAATTTGGGTGCGCAGTCGCACGTCAAGGTCTCGTTCGAGGAACCAGAGTACACGGCCGACGTGGTCGCGATGGGCGCCCTCCGGATGTTCCAGGCGATCCTCGACTACCGTGACAGATCCGGTCAGGACGTTCGTCTCTACCAGGCTGGGTCCTCCGAGATGTTCGGGTCCTCCCCACCCCCTCAGGGGGAGAACACGCCCTTCCACCCCCGCAGTCCCTACGGTGTGAGCAAGGTTGCGGCGCATTGGTACGGGGTGAACGCCCGGGAGGCCTACGGGCTCTTCCTGTGCAATGGCATCCTCTTCAACCACGAATCACCCCGGCGGGGCGAAACCTTCGTCACCCGCAAGATCACGCGTGCGGTGGGCCGGATCGTCGAGGGCCTTCAAACAAAGCTCTTCCTGGGGAACCTCGAGGCCAGGCGGGACTGGGGGTTCGCCGGAGACTACGTGAAGGCGATGTGGCTTATGCTACAGCAGGACGAGCCGGGTGACTATGTGGTCGCGACCGGCACCTGCCATTCGGTGCGGGAATTCGTGGGGGAAGCGTTCGGATGCGTCGATCTAGAGTGGGAGCGGTATGTCGAGGTGGACCCCGGGTACTTCCGTCCCAGTGAAGTTCACGTCCTCCAGGGAGCCACAGCGCTGGCGTGGGAGCGTTTGGGGTGGAAGGCCGAAGTCGACTTTCCGAACCTGGTCCGCATGATGGTCGATCACGACGTCACGCTGGCGCGTCAGGAGGGCATCATGCGTACAGCAGGCCACCACGTGGCGGTCCGGGGAGCGGCCTCGATCTGAATCCCTCGAACCGAGTCTTCGTGGCCGGTCACGGCGGGCTGGTCGGCAGCGCGCTGGTCCGTCGCCTCGAGAAGGGAGGGTACACCGATCTTCTCCTGATAGGCCGCGAAGGCCTCGACCTGACGGACGGAAGCGCGGTACGAGCGTGGCTCGGGCGCCATCGACCGGAGGTGATCCTGTTGGCCGCTGCCCGGGTCGGAGGGATCCTCGCCAATAGCCGCTATCCCGCGGACTTCATCGCGGAAAACCTCTCCATCGAGTTGAACGTGATCCGTGCGGGTCACGCCCTGGGAGTCCGGAGCTTGCTCTTTTTGGGGAGCTCCTGCGTCTACCCGCGGTTGGCCCCACAGCCAATAAAAGAGGAGCATCTCCTCACCGGTTCCCTCGAGCCGACCAACGAGCCTTATGCAATCGCCAAGATCGCCGGCATCAAGCTCTGCCAGGCGTTCAACCGCCAGCACGGCACCCGCTACCTCTCCGTGATGCCCACGAACCTGTACGGCCCGGGCGACGACTTCGACCTGGAGACCGGCCACGTCGTGCCGGCCCTTCTTCGTAAATTTCACGAGGCCAAGGCGGAAGGGCGCGATGAGGTCGTGGTCTGGGGGAGCGGTCGCCCCAGGCGGGAGTTCCTTCACGTGGACGACCTGGCGGACGCCTGCGTCGTCTTGATGGAGGCCGACACCGTGCCGTGGAAGATCGTGAACATCGGTTGTGGTGAGGAAGTAACCATCGCTGAGTTGGCCCATCTGATCGGAGATATAGTCGGCTATCATGGACGCATCGTCCACGACGAAAGTTTCCCCGATGGGGTGCCCCAGAAGCTCCTCGATGTGACCAGGATGAGGCAGCTGGGTTGGCAGCCGCGGATCAGCCTGCGCGCGGGTATCGAGCAGACGTACCGCGGCTACGTGCTCCAACTCTCCTCCCGACCCGACCAGCCCGCTGCGCGGTGCTGAGAAGCGAAGCGCGGGCATGCAGGCCGTTCCGTTGTTCGATCTACAAGACCAGTACGCGAGCGTCCGCGAGGCGGTCGCTGCGCGGCTGGACGCCACGCTCGACTCCCAGCGGTTTATCCTCGGTCCCGAAGTCGCCGAGCTGGAGCAGGCCTTCGCGGCGCTGGTAGGCGCTACGTACGCAATCGGTTGCGCAAGTGGCACGGATGCTCCGCACCCTCTATTCTCGGCCCGAGGTCGCGGTCCCTGCGTTCACCTTTGTCGCCACGGCGGACGCGGCGTGGAACGCGGGCCTGCGGCCCGTCTTCTGCGACGTCGACCCGGACACGTTCAACGTGACGGCGGATACGGTTGCCTGCGCCCTGACCGATCGCACGGTTGCGGTTGTGCCGGTCCACCTCTTCGGCCAGATGGCGCCGGTCGAGGGGATCCACGAGGCGCTCGCAGGCCGAGATATTCTGCTTCTGGAGGATTCGGCTCAAGCGACGGGAAGCCGGTGCCTGATCGGTGGCGACTGGGTCGCCACCGATCAGGCACCGCTGGTGACGCGGCGGCGTTCAGCTTCTTCCCCACCAAGAACTTGGGCGGTTTCGGCGACGGGGGGATGATCACCACCGACGACTCCGTGCTCGCGGACGTGCTCCGCAAGGTCCGCGTCCATGGTGGCCACGAGATGGTCGGGGCCAATAGCCGTCTGGACACCCTCTAGGCTGCCGTGCTCCTCGCGAAGCTTCCCTACCTGGACCAGTGGATTGCGGGCCGCCGAGCCAACGCGGCGTTCTACGACGAGCTTCTGGCCGATCTGGAGCCCGTGATGACGCCGGTGGTCGCGGAGGGTAACTTCCACACGTACAACCAGTACACGATCCGGGCGGAGCGCAGGGACGAGCTACGGGCTTTCCTAGAGGGGAATGGGATCGGGCACGGGGTCTACTACCCCGTGCCCTTGCACCTTCAGCACTGCTTTCAGGCTCTCGGCTACGCTCCGGGGGACTTCCCCGTGGCCGAAGCCTTGTGTGAGGAGGTCCTGAGCCTGCCCATCTACCCCGAGCTAGGGGAGGAGCGGGTCCGCATCGTGGCCGCCGTGGTCCGGGACTTCTGCCGCGTTGGAGAAACCAGACCCCCCCTACCGTGTACCTAGCAGGAATGCGCACCCGCCTCCCGAAACCGCTCACCCTGGTCATCGTCGCCCTGCTGGTCGCAGGCTGCCGTGGTTCCCTTCCCTATCAGGGGATGTTGGCGGCAGACCTGTACGCCCTGGCCGTGACCAGTTTCGACGAGGGGGCATACAAAGAAGCCCAGCTCGCGCTCGACCGCCTCTTCATCCTGTTTCCTTCTTACGAGCGGGCACCCGAGGCCCAGCTTCTTCTGGCGGAGACCCACTTCCGGCAGGAACAGTTCGTCACCGCCGAGGCCGAATACGGTTACTTCCCCGTCCGCTATCCCGACCACCCGTCCGCAGCCGATGCGGGGATGGGCCGCTGCCGCTCTGCCGCCGCCCTCTCTCCCAGCATACAACGCGACCAGGAGCCCACCGAAGAGGCCTTTGTCCTGTGC
>Ga0114996_10009058_pt1 | contig 10966 bp, 9 predicted proteins | sample ArcticOcean_MG_C_4_FD_87039 | JGI IMG/M metagenome (GOLD analysis project Ga0114996, IMG submission 87039) | Marine microbial communities from western Arctic Ocean - ArcticOcean_MG_CB4_134 | ecosystem: Environmental > Aquatic > Marine > Oceanic | place: Arctic Ocean: Canada Basin | collected... | reverse complement strand
TCATGGCGATCCGCCAGGTCCGCCAGGTTGACCGCTTCAGTCCACAGCTCCAGGTCCACCACGCGGCGGGCATGCAGATCGGCGAGTGGACCCGCAATGGCGCTCGCCTTGCCGCTCGCGATGAAATCTGCTTCCACCTGCTCACGAAGCGCCGACGCGGCACCCAGCTGTCCAGACTGCAGATAACCGTAGTTCGCGAATTGCACCAAGTGCCCGTAGTTATGGCTATTGAGGTCTTCCAGGCCCCATTCGTGCTCAGCCACCCACTTCATCGATGACCGGAAGGCACGTATGTTGGCTTCCGCGGTTTCCTCCCACATGCCATGCTGGATGTAATAGTGCGACGGGATATGCAGTGCTTCGGCCGCGTCCGTGTCGACACCGGCCAGATTGTTGACCGCTATCACACCGAGATCGGTATTCTCAGGATCATCCGTGCTCTGAATGAGGTAGCGATTGGCGCCCGGGTGACGTGGGTTCCTGGCGAGCACCTCCAGCGACAACGAAGCCATCAACGAGCGGGTCTGTTCTCTCGTCCTGCCTGAAGGCGTCACGCGCATGAGCGAGAGGGCGTACCAGGCGAGTGCTTCGGCGTCTTCCGGATACGTTTCACTGAGACGCCTCATCGCCTCGGAGTAGGCCGCTTCCCGCTCACGCTGGGTCCCGTCACCGAAAAGGATCTCGACGGCGCCAAGATAGGCCTGCTCTCGCGCGGTCGGCGCCTTACGGGCGCGCTCTGCCGCGGTCGCGGCCAGTCGTTGCAGGATCTCGCGTGCCGCGTCGCGATTGTGAATGTTCCAGATCGTGCGATGCTGGTTCAGCGCTTCGCCCCAGTAGGCCATCGCGAAGTCTGGCTGTGCCTCCTGCGCGGCAACAAAATGCTCCTCCGCATCCTCGAACATATGCAGGTGCATCAGCGTGACACCTTCCAGAAAGTGCTGCTGCGCCACGGCGCTTCCCGACGTGGGGAACGTCATGCCCCAGTTGGCCGCCGTCTGAGCACGCGCGTGGCTCGCTGGCAAGACCATCAGCACGAGCAACGCGAGCAGCACTCTGTTGTTGCGTTTCATGGTGGTCTCCGGGACGGGCATCCTTGGACGGGGCTTCGCCCCGACCCCCGCGCAGACGTTGTTCAGCACCTACCTACTGCCCGGGAAGCCCGCCGTCGGCATGTTCGGAATGAGCCGCAGGGCGTTCCCGTAGTAGAGCTGCCGCAGCACGTCGTCGGGCAGCCCCATGCCGTAGAGTTTCCAGAAGGCATGGTAGTCGCGGTAGTAGTCGAAGTACTCGTCCTCGGTCTCGAAGACGCGCCAGTAGTACGGGTATTCATCGGGCTGGAAGGAGTCTTTCCCGAAGAAGATCCGGTCCTTGTATTTCTCGAAGAAGGCCCTGGCGAAGCGGGGCTGCCGGCCCAGGTCGTAGAGCACCGCGCCGACCTCGCCATGAACGTTGGGGTACTTGTCGAAGAGCTCGCCGAGCCGCCCCAGGTCTTGCGTATACCAGCTCATATGGGCGAGCACCCACGTCGTGTTCGGGTGCTTGGCCAGCATCCGGTCCCGCTCGGCCATGAGGTCATCGAAGGCCGGATACCGCGAACGGTCGTTGAAGCGTCGGTTCGGGAAGATCGCCATCTCGAGCCACCGCTCGTTCTCGTAGTCGAGGGGCTGGAAGAACTCGGCCGGATCACCCGTATGCACAAAGACGGGGATGCCCAGCCGCCCGGCGGTCTCCCAGACGATGTCCAGCTCGGGGTCGTCCATCTCGAGACGGGTCCCGTCGGCCTTGCGGGTCGTAAGCCCGAAGCCCTTGCCGATCTCGCCGATGCCTACGGCGCCGGCGGCGACGTCCGTCTCGAGCTGCGCGGCGATGCGGGCGCCTGAACCGGGCCCCACGCCGCTGAGGTTGACCGTCGTGAAGAAGACAAAGCGGTCGGCCTGCCCGGCAGCGCGGACCGCCTCGATCTGGCGCGTGAGGCGCGCCCCGGAGCTCCCCCGCGCCTGCACGATCACCTGAAGGTTGAGGCTCTCCATCGCCGCGACCACCTCCCGGATGGTCTCGGGGTTGTCCAGCGACGGTGGGTGGCCGTGGAGGTCGACCGCCGGGAACTTGGCGCGCGGGACCGTGTGCTCCGGCACGACCAGCGTCGAGCGAGGCTGGTAGTCCGTGATGGAGGGCGGCGGGATGCGCGGCACGCGAGCGCGGCGTTGGGCCTCGGCCGAGGCCGAGACGAAAAGTAGTGCCAGAAGGCACGGGACGACAGCTCGTCGCATCGATATGACTCCCAAAAGAGTGCGCCCAAACCTGCGGTGCCGTTGAAAGACTAGTGTACTAGTTCCTCGTCCCGATTGAGCACCGCCACCAGGAGTGGCCGCCATCTCGTCGCGTCTGGCCGACTGATTACCAGGAGTTCGCCGCCGCCACCGCCGTTGGCTTTGTCACCAGCTACCTCAGCGAGACGCTGAACGGCAGCCGCCGGGCGCCGATCGCCAGTGCCGACAACCCTCCGACCACCGGCAGGCCGAAGCCGTTGCCCAGATAGGCCCACTGGAACAGGATGCCCATCGCAAAGTGGAAGTTCAGGATCATGAGCAGCGCGACAGCCGCCGCCAGTCGTGCCTGGTAGCCGGCCACAAGGGCCGCACCGGCGGCGAGCTCCCCAAGCGGGACGAGCCGGGCAAACAGCGGCGCACCCGGCATCGCCACCGTGTCGATGTACCAGCGGCTGAGGGCCGGCGCGCCCCCCCACCAGCCTCGCAGCTCGGCGACGAGGAAGGAACTGTCGGTGAACCAGCCCAGCTTGCCGAGCCCCATGAAGACGAGAAAGGCGCCCATCACAAGGGACAGTACCCGTAGTCCGACCGCGCTTGAGTGCGCCATGACGTGTCGATTGTAACGTGGGGTGTCCAGTCAGGCCGGCGGGGACGCCCAGGTGGCGTCATGGCAGGGCTCCATGAAGGCGCGGTAGTATTTCAGACACGTCGTGGCGCTGTTGTGTTCCAACCGGTGTACCGGACGCCGGGGCCCCGAAGAGCGTGACGATGACGCTTACACTTCGGAGTACCCCCAAGGAGAAAAGCGTGGCTACGACGCGAAGCGCGATGGTCCTGACTGGCGTGGTCCTGGCAGTGACGGCAGTCGGAGCACCGCAGCGTCTGGTCTCCGCTCAGGAACCGGGCGGGTCGATGGCTATTTCACGATGACCTGGTAGTGATATCACTATATAAACATTAGTGATATCATTCGATCTGATGCCCAGAGCCCCATCGAAAACGCCGTCGCGGGTGGCGCGGGTGCTGCTGCGCCTGCCCCCCGATGTGCACCACGCCCTGGCCACGGCCGCAGCGGCCGCCGGGCTGTCGTTCAACGAGTTCTGCGTGCGGCGGCTCCGCGCGCCGGCGCATCCGGACGATACGTCGGTGGTGCGCTCGCTCGTGGTCGACCGCGCGCGAGCGGCGATCGGTGATCATCTGCTCGGTGTCGTCGTGCTCGGGTCCTGGGCGCGCGGCACAGCAGCGACGAACTCCGACATCGACGTGCTGATCGTCATCGACCCGGAGGCGCCGTTGACGCGCGAGATCTACCGCACGTGGGATCGCACACCGCTTTCGTTTGACGGGCGCCCGATCGACGCGCATTTCGTCCATCCGTCCACCCAGGGCACCGCGCCGACCGCGCTCTGGTGCGAAGCCGCAGTCGATGGCTTGGTGTGGTACGACCGCGACGGGTGCCTCACCCGTCGATTGGCGGAGGTCCGTCGGGCTATCGCGGAGGGCCGGGTCGTGCGCGCGTCCGCCCACGGCCAGCCGTACTGGAAGGGAGCGGCATAGTGCGCAACCTGGAGTTGGCCGCGGATCACCTTCGCCGGGCGGGTGCACGGCTGCGGGCGCTCGATGTCCTGTTCGACAGCGGCAGCTGGGCGGACGTCGTCCGCGAGTCGCAAGAGGTCGTGGAACTGGCGCTGAAGGGCCTGCTGCGAGCCTCGGGCGTCGAGCCGCCGCGCATTCACGACGTCGCCGACGTACTCGTCGCCGAACGCGACCGACTGCCGGCCGCGCTTGTGCCCCACCTGGATCGACTGGCAGACGTGTCGCGGGCGCTTCGCCGCGATCGCGAACTTGCCTTCTACGGGGCAGAGGATCTGACGCCGTCCGCTTTCTATCGCGAATCCGATGCCGCGCTCGCGCGCGACGGCGCCCGAGACGTCGTGGCCATCGTGCGGCCGCACGTCATTGATGGGCCAGCGTAGTTCGGAGACCGTCCAGCCGACCGATCCGATAACAGACCGCTGGGGCGGCCACATCGTAACCTGCCCATGCCCCGGACGAGAGATGCCGTGAAGACGGGTTCTGGATCCATTGGGCGCTGGTGGGCCGGTAGTCCCTTGGAACTAGGTGCGCCAAGGGGTCAACGGGGGGACGGCGCGGCCCGCCGCTGAATCGTCGATCAGGCGATCGAGACGGCGGTGTTTCGTCTCGTCTCGCTTGGCGCTCACCACCCACCAGGTCGCGGCTCGGCGATACGACGGCCGTTGTGCCTGGAAGAACGCCCAGGCGGGTCTGTTCGCTTTCAGGCGTTTCAGGTAGTCGGGGGGAAGCTCAGTTGGCCGCGTCTCATAGGCATACTGCTGGGACTTGGCCAGGTTGCGTTCGACGACCGCGGTGAGGCCGGCCGGGCGCATACGCCGCGTCTCGATCAAGACCTGGACGCGTCCCAGGTTGACGGCGCTCCAGTGGCTGATCGGCCGCCTCGGGGTGAAGCGAATCATGTATCGGACGTCGTCGACCCGCTTCCGCAAGCCGTCGATCCACCCGTAGCAGAGCGCCTCGTCGACAGACTCGGGCCAGGTGATGCTGGCGATGCCTGTCGCCTTCTTGTAAAAGCCGACCCACAACTCGCGTGTCGAGGCGTGGTGCGTGCGGAGCCACCGACGGAGGTCGGCAGGAGACGCGAAGTATGTGGGGTCTGGCTCCATGTTGGTCAGGCGGGATGCATGGGCGGACGGCATGGCACATTTATCTTCGTCAGAGCCCTTTACGCCGCCGACGAGCGGCGGCGGTGTCGTGGGTGCACGAATCGACCGTCCTCCAGGGCACGGTAACCGAGGGCCTCGATCACCGGCCTCGCGTGTTCGGACGAACAGGACAGGCGCTGGCGGACGCGGTCGCCCGGGTCAAAGGCCCCACGCCGCCCGGCCCGCCTGAGGGCCTGAGCAATCCGCTCGAGGACATCAGCGCGCACCGCGCGGCAGCCGGCCCGGGGAAAGCCGACCGCCGCGTAGACCTCGGCTGGCCGGGCTGCGTCGGCCGCGATCGACACCGCGGAGGGCGACGGATGGACGGCAGCGGCGCCCCAGAACGCCGTCGCCAGCGCCGCTCGACGGGCGACCATCACCGGCTTCAGCGCCGCCCGCACATACACCACGTGCCACCCCAGGCACACCCCGAGTTGCTCGAGTCGACCTCGGTCGTCTCGGGTCAGCGCGCGTAGCTGCTCACGGGCCGCGTGGGCCGATGTCGTGCCGAGGCCCTGCTCCAGCTGATAGAGCAGGCCGCGCGCCGCGCCGCTCAGATCACCGACCCGGTCTGACCGAATCGGTGCGAGGATGTCGGCGGCCAGGTCGCGTGCGGCAGCGGACAGGCGACGGTGCACTCGGCGCTGCAATCCCCGCGACGGGTCCAGGTCGTCTCCCAGCGCCACGTCCGGCCGTAGCAGATCGGCGCCACGCACGAGCCGGCCGACCTGACGTCCCGCGAACTGCACGTGCGCCGACTCGTCGACGTCGATCTGCTCGGGAGGCGCGTCGATGAGGTCTTCGAGCCAGCTCTGGGCCGGTGTGGCGGTCGACGATGACCTCAGCAGGGTGGCGAGGACGGCGAACGGGCTGCCGTCACGCAACCGGTCTTCAGCACGCAGAGCGGGCACACTGTGGGTCGTGCGGCGCTGTGCGACGAACCGATCGACCAGCTGTGCGTGCAACGCGTCGCTTACACGATCTTCGATCGCATGGGTGCGAGCTTGCCAGTGGTCGGGATCCGCCACCCATGACACCCGGTGGGCGATGTAGGTCCAGGTGCGAATGAACGCGAGACGCATCAGGAGGTCCTCGATGACACCGGTCGTCTGGTCGAGGCCGCCGATGCGCCGCTCCATCCAGTCGGCAGACAGCTGCCCCTGCGGTGACGTGAGCTGTCGAAACACGTCACCCAGCAACGCCACGTGGTCTTCGAGCACCAGCTGTCGGTAGTCTGGAATCTGGCACACATCCCACAGCAACCGCACACCGCGCTCGCTCTGTGTCCGGTCCCGTACGACGGGTTCGCTGGCCAGGCTCCGCAGGGCGTCGGTGTCGGCGGCACGGGCGGCCAAACGCAGCGACGGTCGTGGCGCAGGCCGCTGGAGCGACGCCACCAACGCGTCGAGGGTGGTGAAGTCGAGCTCCCGGTTGCGCCACATCACCCGGCGTGTGGCGGGAAACCGGTGCCCCTCGATGGACGCGACCATCGAGGGCGAGAGCGTCTCGACCGGCGCCAGCGTACCGAAGGTGCCGTCGTTCAGATGGCGGCCGGCGCGACCGGCGATTTGCCCGAGCTCGACCGGATCGAGGTTGCGGCTACGACGGCCGTCGAACTTGGTGAGCTCCGCGAACGCCACGTGGTCGATGTCGAGGTTGAGCCCCATCCCGATGGCGTCGGTCGCCACCAGGTAGTCGACCTCGCCGCTCTGGTAGAGAGCGACCTGAGCGTTGCGGGCGCGCGGCGACATGGCGCCAAGGACCACCGCGGCGCCGCCCCGACGCGCCTGCACGTGATCGGCAAGCTCATACACACGCGCCATCGAGAAGGCGACGATGGCCGTACGCGGCGGCAAGCCGCTCACCTTGAGCCGACCACGGTGTCGCAGGGTCGACAGCCGCGTGTGGCTCCGTATCCGCGCGCCTGGCACCAGCTCGGCCACCATCGGCCGGAGACTGTTCGAGCCAAGGAACCACGTCTCGAGGCGGCCGCGGGCATGCAGGAGCCGGTCGGTGAAGACGTGCCCACGCTGGGGGTGCGCTGCGAGTTGAATCTCGTCGACCGCCAGGAAGTCGACCTTGCGGTCGAGCGGCATCGCCTCGACGGTGCAGACCCAGTAGCGTGGGCGGGCCGGCACACGCTTTTCTTCGCCCGTGACCAGCGCGACGGCCTGCTCGCCTGCGCGCACGCTCAATTTGTCGTACACCTCGCGCGCCAGCAGCCGCAGTGGCAACCCGATCATGCCGCTCCTATGCGCGAGCAGGCGCTCGACGGCGCGGTGGGTCTTGCCGGTGTTGGTCGGGCCAAGCAGGGCAAGCAGCTGCGCGTCGGAAGGGGACGGATCGGTGGCCACGGCGATCAGCTCTCGGCATTCCGCGAGCGACCCGACGATGACCGGGTCGGGGGGCCTGGCGCCGGCCCTCTGACAACCACGATACACCGGCCGTCGGGCCGATGGTGCCGGGACGTCTGGCATCGAGCTCACCGCCAGTGGCGCGCGGGCGACCCCGCACCTGACAGCCACACGGCCGGACGCGATCCTCAACGGACTTGATGGCGCGGCTACCCCTGACTATCCTTGAGTCACACCGTTCGCACCCAGCAGCTACCGGGCACCCCCGGGTTGCCAAGAGTGAGGTCGACATGAACCCTCTACTATCACCGCGTCTCGTCGCCGCCCTCGCCCTTGCGGCACTGTCTGTCGTCGGTCCGATGGTCGCCGCCGAGCGGTCCGCCTCGAACATGGCCACGGCGGCGAACCGGTTCCTCGAGAGCCTGACCGCGGCGCAGCGAACCGAGGCCACCTTCGCGCTGCAGTCTGACGAGTTGGAGAAGTTTCACTTCATCCCGACAGAGATGTTCCCGCGTAACGGCGTGACCATCGGGGACATGACCGACGAGCAGCGCGCCCGCGCGCATGACCTGCTCAGCGCCGGTCTCAGTCAGCGCGGCTACCTGACGGCGACGACCGTCATGAGCCTTGAGGGGGTGCTCCGGGACCTGGAGGACGGCGGCCGGTTCGAACGCAACCCGGAGCTCTACTTCTTTTCGGTATTCGGCACGCCAGGGATGCGGGGTGCCTGGGCCTGGCGGGTCGAAGGACACCACATGTCGCTGCACTTCACCGTCGTCGACGGGTCGGCCGTGGCCAGCTCGCCCTATTTCTTCGGCTCCAACCCGGCGCAGGTCCGCACGGGACCCAAGGCCGGATTGCGCGCCCTGCGTGAGCGCGAGGAGGCGGCCCGCGCACTCGTGCTGGCGCTCGACGGCTCGCAACGCTCCGCGGCGATCGTGGCCGAGGAGGCGCCCAACGACATCATCACCGGGGCCGACCTCACGATCGACCCCCTCTCGCCGGTAGGCGTCAAGGCGTCAGCCCTCAACGCGGACCAACGGGCGCTGCTCCTCGACATCATCGACTCCTACACCTCGATCATGGCGGACGACATCGCCGCGGAGCGGATGGCGGAGATTCGGGATGCAGGACTCGACGACATCGGGTTCGCGTGGGCGGGAGGCACCGCGCGTGGCGCCCAGCACTACTACCGGGTGCAGGGCCCGACCTTCCTCATCGAGTACGACAGCACCCAGGGGGGCGGCAATCACGTCCACTCGGTGTGGCGCAATTTCACGAACGACTTTGGCCGCGACCTGTTACGGGAGCATCTGCGGGCGGCGGACCACTAATCGGCGGCCTTCGTCTTCATCGCCAGGTCGTGCCCGAAGAACGCCCCTGGCGGCCAGGCGTTCACCCTCACTTGTCCTCGAAGAACGGTTGGCGCCGCTCGAGGAACGCTCTGGTGCCTGCGGCCCTGTCTTGCGTCGCCAATGACGAGTGTTCTGCAGCACGTCTCCCAAGCTTCTGGCCAATGGACCGATGCGTGCGGAGCGGAGTTCCGTCGTATCACGACGCCGGCTCAGCGATCAGCTCTTCGATCAGCGATGTGACCTCCTCCAGCGCTTCCGTGTAGAAGCTGCCGCTGGCCGGGCTCAGAAACACGGCGTGCACGGCGCGTTCACGCCCGTCGCGACCGAGGATGAACGTCGTCGGGAACGCGTTGAGTTGACCGGGCGCGCACTATCGCGCGCCCCTAGCAGGCGTTGTTCTGCAACCTGCGAGCATCGTCTGAGCGGATTCTAGAGCCCCCCCGACGACCGAGCAAGCCCCTCGACCCCGCGACTCATTCCAGCGCCCTCGCGAGCCGTATGCCGCCGTCCGTGGGTCCTTCTACTCGTAGTAGGCGGGCGCGTGGTTCAGGGTCTCGAACACCGCCAGCTCGTGCTGGATCCAGAAGGTGGCCCCCGACTCGGAGACGAACGACTCGATCTTGTCCATGGACTCGAGCGTCATGTCGGCATCGACGTTGAAGACCGGCACGCGCCGATCCTCTCGACTCAACCTGAAGTGGTAGAGGTCGCCGGAGAGGACCAGAGGGCCGGTGTCGGCCAGATCGAGAAACAGCACCTGCGAACCCGGCGTATGACCGGGAGCCGACAGAATGCGCACCCGCCCGTCGCCGAAGACGTCATGGTCGCCGTTGAGGAGCGTGGTGTCGGCCTCCCGAAGGTTTTCATACAGCGGCGGCTGTGTCGCCGGGACCGTGACCTCGTCGGCAAACATCGCGTCGTGCTCGCTTTGCTGAACCAGCCAGGTCGCACCCTGCACCTCGTTTGCGGCACCCATATGGTCAAAGTGCATATGAGAGAACGCCACGTAGTCGAGCGAGCTCAGGTTGAAGCCCAGGTCGAAGTCGGTGAACTGCTGCGCGAGGGACCGGTCCAGCCGCGCGTTGTCCTGCCATCCGTCCGCCTCGGCCAGCGCTGAGGGCAGACCGGCATCCCACAGCATCCGTCCGTCTGGGTGGTCGACGACATAACAGGTTGCAACGAGCTCGCGCACGTCTGTCTCGTCATCCTGGATGCTGAATCCCGCGACGCTGTCGAATCTCAGGCGACCGCAGTCGAACACGTACAGCTTGAGTGACGTCTCTTCGACGACGACCGGTTCGGATGCGGTCGGCGGCATCGATTCAGCCGCCTCTTCCGCGGGGCCGCCACACCCAGCCAGGGCCAGGAGTGCAATGAGAGGAAGGGGAGCTGGAAGAAATCTGGTCATGATTTTAGAAGTCCTTTGTCAATATCCTGGCCCGGCCGGATGCCCCGCGCTCAGTAGTGTGGGGGCACCTCGTCCGCCGGGGTGATCCGGGTGTCGTTCGTCTCGTCGCGCACGGTCGCGGCAAGCCGTGTGAGCTCTGCTTGCATCTGGTCGAGGCGGCCCTGCTGCGCCACCAACGCATCACTCAACTGCCGGATGGTGTCGTCCTGGAATGCCAGGTGCGTTTCCAGGGCATCGATCCGCTCGGCATCGGTAGTCACGTCATCCTCCCGCGGTCGGCATCTCCAACGGTCGACACGACGGTTCCCATTCTGCGCCCCGGCTCCACAGAGCCGTTCTTGAAGAGATCGAGCACCTCGTTAAGATCAGGCCAGGTCGAAGCGATCAAGATTCATCACCTTGTCCCACGCCGCCACAAAGTCACGCACAAACGCCTGCTGCGAGTCGTCACAGGCATAGACCTCTGCGATGGCTCGGAGCTGGGAGTTCGAGCCGCAGACGAGGTCGACGGCGGTGCCGGTCCACTGGACTTCGCCCGTCCCGCGATCGCGTCCCTCGAACACGCGCTCGGATGTGGAGGACGCCTGCCACGTCGTGTTCATGTCGAGCAGGTTCACAAAGAAATCATTGGTCAACACCTCAGGCCGCTTGGTGAAGACGCCGAGCTCGGACTGCCCGACGTTTGCATTGAGGACGCGCATGCCGCCAACGAGCACCGTCATCTCGGGGGCGGTCAGCGTCAGCCTGTGTGCCCGATCCACCAGCAGTTCCTCCGCCGGTCTCGTGTGTCCGTTTCCCAGATAGTTGCGGAACCCGTCTGCGGTCGGTTCCAGCACGG
>Ga0114996_10009057_pt1 | contig 10967 bp, 11 predicted proteins | sample ArcticOcean_MG_C_4_FD_87039 | JGI IMG/M metagenome (GOLD analysis project Ga0114996, IMG submission 87039) | Marine microbial communities from western Arctic Ocean - ArcticOcean_MG_CB4_134 | ecosystem: Environmental > Aquatic > Marine > Oceanic | place: Arctic Ocean: Canada Basin | collected... | reverse complement strand
TATTTCAACACTATCATCAGTTGATTTGTCGTCAATAATAATAATTTCATGGCATTTATAAGTTTGGTTTACCATAGCCTCAATTTGCTCATTTATAAAATGACCGTGATTATAATGAGGAATTATTACGCTAAGTTTCATTGAAATAAAATATTTATAAAGATTTGTTGTTTAAATTATAATTCTTTAGCATTCTAAATGTGGATTAAATATTTCAGCTTGTAGTTATACTTGGACAAACTGGCATTTTCTATTTGCATATTTTTTTACAACCAGAGCAGCAATATCGTCGACTAAGGGTACCATTATGATAAAATTGTTAGGGACATCTTCCGGGCCTATGATTTCAAAGTTTGAATTTTTTTGATGTTTATTTACGTCCTCGTCGACAAAAAGTCGAGTAGCCTTCTGCAGTTCACCCCACAACCACATAGCTGAATTAGAAGAGCCAAAGATACCTACGTTTGAATAGATGTTTAGCATGTCCTTAGCTACTGCCACCGTAGTGAGATTTTTTTTGATCATAAACTCAACTCTCTTACGGTTTAGTTCTACTCTTTTGTAGTCTCTAAAATCTAAATTCTGAAAATTATTTACTTTTCTTGCTAGCACGGAGATTTCTTTGGTCACAAGTTCAACAGTGAGATCAACAATCTCAAAACCGCAGGTTTCCAATAGTTTCCTGATAATCGCCGGGTCAAAATGCGAGACATGGTCAGCTACTAAGATATCATAGTCAGCAACAAAAAGGTTTGGCACTTCAATAAAAACATGGCCACCAACAGACAACCTCTGATGGATAGATTTAAGGACTTCTTTCGGCTTTTCCACGTGCTCTAGGCAATGAATAACGGTGATTAAATCGAATTTAAGATGTGTCTCAAGCTCCGGACCAACAATCATTTCTTTAAAATTGGCAAGACTTTGAGTCTTCGGCCGGTCAATTTCGAAAATATCATAGCCATAGAGTTTTGTTTCAGGGAAAACCTCTGTAAATGAGCACAGCGCCGATCCATCACCACAACCATAGTCTAAAATACTGCTTTGCGAGCTCAATGACAAATTCTGCTTAATCCAGTCCGCTATCATTGTTGAACGGCTGCTTTGTTGGGAGCCTGAGAAGATTATTTGTTCCACTCCAGATGAAAGTTTGAATACTTCATAATTTCTATATATCTCGTTGACCTCTTCCATATATTTTGGAGTCACAAACTTTTGAACATGGCCACAATTGCTACATACCCCCATTTCTGAAATATTGTTGTAAGGTTTACAGTCTGAAGTCACCGACTTCAGTAAAGTGTAGTCTTTCACTAAATTTAACTCTGAACCACAAATAACACATTTAGACATAAATCTTCTCCAGAAGTTTTTTGTTTGGCGCTCGATACTTGGTTTTATTTAACCCCCAAATAATAAGCGCGATTAGGGTCGATTCTTATGATACAAATATTTAATTTAGAACGCTTTATGTGCATTTTCTGACTTTGATTTTCTGACTTTGATTTTCTGACTTTGATTTTCTGACTTTGATTTATGTAAAGCTTTGTGTCAGATTTTCTATAATATAATCAACAACGGAAAGTAGCAATACGCTGTGAGTCATTTCTACTATATTGTAAGCTTTTTTTCTTTTCCTATAAGTGACCTATAAAGATTCATCACCATCCTTCCTAAATCCAAAGGAATGTTCTCAATTGTTTGCCTAATACGATCTTTAAATCTTTTCTTGAGCATCTGACTAAACTGAAAACTAATTTTCTTTATGATCCTTAACAAGCAAGCGAAGTTCATCTATATATTTCTTAGCTTCTTTTGATCCTTCAAAGGGAGAAAATCCTGCAAAATCGCTCTCAGAATTATCAAAAGGTCCATTTGTTATTTCATGAATAATTAAGTAAGGGGAATTAATTAAGAGAGTATGATAATAAGGTGAATCTAAACGGTAATAAAAATTGTCTTCTTTCCCCAATTTTATTATTTCATTAATTGATCCGTCATCAAAAAAAACTACTATATCCGCGTTACCCTCAATAAGATGGAAAGATTCAGCCTTATTGGCATGACGATGCGGTCTAATATAACTATCAGACGAGATAGCTATCAGCATCTCATGCAAAAGATCGTCTGTCTTCTTGTGAGCGCATATACGGGATCTTCCAATGGAACTTTCTTTTGCTCTTTCTTTCAAGAAAGATATAGCTTCTGCATCAAACTTAACTATTTCATCAACTGCTATGAAAACTTCATTGCTTAGTTTATTGATATTTAAACTCATTTTCTTATTGTGCGGTTGAGGCGGACAAAAATACTCCTCCAGAAGTAAAATAATTGGGTAATTTAGTTCTTACCTTTTCTTCGCTCTCCGGACTGAGAGTAGAGATACAAACCTTTATTCCCCTGGGATGAAGCTGTTTCGATGGAAGTATCTGGATATTTGAACCAGGCATTTTTAAACCTACTTTACTGGGATGATCATCGATGACACAATCAATTAAATCTGCTATTCGAAGAAAATTTATAAACTTAACAGCTAAATGACCTGCACCGAATATAGCGACAGGTGAGCCTTGTTTTTTGTAGTTTGATAAAGTTTCACGCCAATATAGACTCTTTTTTTCTAGGTTCTTGGAGAAATTATCTATAATCCTAATGTCACTATTGAAATAAACCGGGTTCTGATGATTGCTTGTTATGTTCTTATCAAACTTCAAAACAACAATTAAAGAATCCTCAAAAGGATAAGAATACCTATCAATCTTTACAACTTCAGCTTCAGCAAAATGAGCTATGTTGGCAATGGAGTCTTCACTGAAATAACTTATATGTTCTTCCCATATAAATGCATAATTTTCAGCTTTGAATATATGTTCACTATCCGGAATCTCTAGAATCATATATCCTTCAGACTTTAATAACTTACTCATATTAATTAGTAAATTTTTAGAACTTGTTGAGTGTTCTAAAATGTGTCGAACTATCAAAACATCTATCTCGCCATATTTCTCTTTGAGCTGCTTTTGTATTTGATCACTCTGCAAAACATCTTGAATCGTCTCTAAACCGAAAGGTTTAGAAGTATTGAGCAAGTCAGTTTCTTTTATACAGTTAGTATTGGTTAATCCTAGCTTATTTAACCTTGATAAAGTACTTTCATCTTTATAAGTTGTGCCTAAAAAACATGAGTTTTCACTTATCCCAGGTAGATTTTTAATTGTAGAAGCTACACTATCTAGATGCCCTTCTGGCTCATTATATAAAAGCCAATCATATATAGGCCTTACGGCATCTAAAGGCATGCGATCAGTTAACTGAATGGTGCCGCATATCTTACACACACCCAATGAAAGATTATAAGTTTCAGACTCTTTATCAAAAGAAGATACCACAAAACGATTTGCAGGTGGCTGTTCTCCGAAATCAAGCTTTTTGATAAGTTCTTTAGAGTCACAGACTGTGCATATTGTGTTAACTGTCATTTAGTATCCATCAAAATTATTATTTCTAGTAGTCGTATTTCTTCTAAATCTTTATGTTCTTGATGTATATTGTTGATAAAGAAAATCCATTAATTGGTCTATCTTTTGAGGTTTTAAGCCGATGAGTTTAGTTGTCCGGTCCATACCAATGCCACTATACGTTGGCTTAAAAGGAATATCTACATTCATCTCTATAGATGTAGTGGGTTGTACTTGTACATCAGAAAATCCAAGTCTTTCAGCAAAAATCTTAGCAAATTCTACATATCCTATATTGTCAGCTCCAGAAATATGGAAATTACCGGATATTCTAGCTTTACCTATTTTGGCAAGAGACTCAGCAGTATAACGAACAGACATGGGAGCAAAACTGAGATCACTAAAGGGTCTTAAAATTTCTCCTTTTTCTATGCAATCGATCCAAATTGGAAGAGGTGATACCCCTATATCTAATATTTTAGTTAATCTAACTATATTAAGAAGTTCATCTTGATGAAGTGTTTTTGCAATATTTTTTAATGCGCCTTCAGCTGCAGATTTTTGAAAACCATAAGGAAATTGCGGATCATGATTGTCGTTTTCATTGCACCAAGGGCGTTCTCCTCCAAAAACAGTGTTAGTTGATACAAAAGTAACAAAGATATTTTTCTTTAAAAGATCTTCTGCAAGTTTTGCCATATTTACGACGTTAACCTTCCAAGCATTTGGGTCTTTCTCACATTCATTATAATCCCAAGTTCCAGCAAGCAAGTATGCATGGTTTAGATCTTTTGGAATATTGAACTCTGGCTCATCACCAGAAATATCTAAATAAATTCGTTCATCTGATATTTCTGACATTCGTCTAGTTGTTCCTATTACCCTCCTGTCTTCACCCTTGAGAACTTTGATCAGTTCAGCTCCTAAAAAACTATTTGCACTAAAAACTAAACTATAATCATTAATCATTAACTTCTTTGGTAGTTATCAAAAGGAACTGTTTATTACTTATCCGGTCGAGACTCAACTACTTTTAATTCTGGACTTAGAATTACAAACTTACCGCCTTTATTAAGATATTCTTGGTTACTTTTAACAATCTTCTCGGAATGCACCCAAGCAAGTATTATTGTGTAATCAGGCATTCTTTTATAAAGTTCCTCTGTTGGCAAAACTTGAATGCCTTCCCCTGCAGGATATTTATAAATTTTTTGAGGATGATCATCCAATATATATTCTAAAACGCCATCAAATCCATACTGAGAAATTAAGGTTTGACCACTTCGAGCTGCTCCGTAGCCCGCTACAGAGGCATTAGTATCCCTGAAGAGATTAACTAGTTTCTTGGCCTCCTTCTGTAAGCCCAGTAATTTGTTATTGAAATTTTCTAATGTCTCCACTTTGTCTAATTTAGTTTGATTTTCGAGTTCAATCATCTCTTGAACAGAAGTATTAATCTCATAACTTCCGCCTTTATGTTGAACAGTGCCTATTAATGATCCATGCTGGATAGGGACTCGCTTTATGTCTATCAATTCCAAGTCAAAATCTTCTAAGAATCTTATCATAGGCTTAACAGAATGATGACTCATATGCTCGTGAAATATGGTTCCTATTAACATTTTCTCAATTACATCCAATAGATACTGTACCTCAAAAAAGAATAAGCCCTTTCTTGATAGGACATGCTTAATGCCCTCGGTCATATCTCTTAAATTATCTACATGGGCATAGGCATTGAATGCAGTCACGATAGAAGCTGAACCATATTTTTTCTTTATCACTTTTGCAAGATTTAAGGTAAAAATATCAGGAATTGTTTCAATTCCTTCAGAGGTAGCTTTTTTGGCAATCTCTTTAGCAGGGTCAACACCCAAAACTTCATATCCATCTAATTTAAAAGGGCGTAACAAGGATCCATCATTACTACCTACATCTATTACTAGAGAATTCTTTGGTGTTTGATACTCCCTTATAACACCTGAACAAAAATCATTGAAATGATCAATCATGCCTTTAGCTTTGCCTGAAAAATAAGTATAACCTTCCCATAAAGTTTCAGAATCAAGAATATCGAGTTGTTGAACATGTCCGCAATCGGTACACATATAAAGATCAACCGGGTAAGTACCTATTTCTCTAGCTGACTGAGCTGAATCGACATAGTTCTCTTGAGGGGGTATTGGCTTTAGCTTTACAACAAGCTGTAACCTGTTCGACTCGCATAAACGGCAGGTTTCTCTATGAATTAGTACTACGCTCATATCTTATTACTATATTTTATATATGTGATCTTTAAATTAATACTTCGCAATAATGGGTGGTATTCTTTTCTTTCTCGTTACTAAAGAGTACAAAGATATCAAGATACTATAAATCAAAGGAAAAGACTTTATAGGTCCAATTATAGCTAAATTTTTAATCCACTTCCTACTACAAAAATATAATGCGCCATTGGAGAGAATCCAGTATGAACAACCTCATCATTCATACAAAACAAAAAAGTATTCTCAAAATATTTTGCCATTAGATCCTTAAAATCTTTTCCGCTCTTACAATTCACATGACCTGCTACACTCTGTGGAGAAGCATGAACTTGTGATTCTAAAGAAGGTATGCCGAATATTGCAGTTCCATCTTTTTTTAAGGGAGCAAAAGAATTTTTTAGAAATAAAGATTCATCCTTGGGATCAATGTGCTCCAAAACATCTAAACTATAAATTGCGTCAAAACTTCCAGTTACTGGACCCTCCAACATATCATGAACGAAACAGTCCATAGGCCAATTAGGATTCATGCGCTTTTTTGCGTCTTCAATAAATATAGGATCAAAATCAATAGCAGTAACATGACCAACCTCTTGTTGAACAAGGCGAGTAAAAAAAGCGTCTGCACAACCTATTTCCAAAACTTTATTCTTTCCAGAAAGAATTTTTGAGACAAATTTATAACGAGACATACCAAAAAGCATTCTTTTGGGATCTTCGTTCCAGGACCAATTAGCCATTAATCCCAAACTAGAGATGCCATGCTTCTCAATAATATCTTCTATTTCATTATATTGAGGCTCTTTAGTATCCATGATTATTTCTCCATATTAATTACACAACGCCCTGCAAGTTCACCATTTCGCATTCTTTGAATAGCAAGGTTGATATCTTCGAGATTATAACGCTCAGTTATAAGAAAACTAAAGTTAACTATGTCATTTCTAATTAATTTTTGATAACGAGGTATGTCTAAATGCGGAGTAGCTTCTCCTCCATGGGAGCCAATTATGATTTTACCAAAGTGTAAAGGAAGGGAATGAATATTAATATTATTTTCTTTACTTGGAACCCCAACGAGCACTACTCTTCCTTGTTGGCTTGTCAGTGAATAACCCATCTCAATAATTGACGGTTGTCCTGTATTATCTATGAAAACATCTAATTCATCTCCCTCTAAAAATTGCTTTATTAAAACTTTAGCATCTTGACTTTTAGAGTTGATGACATGTGACGCACCACACTCTTTTGCCAGTTCTAATCTAGAGTCATGTAAATCTACGGCTATGATAGGATACATGGAAGAACTAGCTGCGGCTTGTATCATATTCAAACCGACACCTCCTGACCCAAAAACAACAATTGATTCGCCTATTCTAACTTTGGCATTATTTTCTATTACTCCAAAACCAGTCAAGACAGCACAACCAAAAAGAGAAGCAACTTCTTGATTTTGAAAATTACTTACTTTTGTTAAACGATTTTCTGAAACTATCGCGTATTCATTGAATGTGGTCACGGAACCAGCATTAAGCTTATTTCCATTCCATTTATATATTGGAGGTACGGAATCTATTCCTTGACTTTTTCTCCAGTGAAGAACGACATTATCATCTGGTTTTACAAACTGAACACCTGGACCAATTTTCATTACACTTCCAGAACCTTCATGACCAAGAAGGTGAGGGAGGAAAGGATCTTCTCCTTTAACTCCGTCAATTTCGCCTAACTGAGAACCACAAATTCCACTTGAATGTATCTTTACCAGAACTTGCCCCACTTCTAGAGATTGAGGGAGCTCTACTTGATCAACAATAAGAGGCTTATTTTGTTTTACCAAAATAGCGGCTTTCATGGTCTTAGGTGTATTCATAACTTTCACTCGAAATAGATGAAAGAGTGATCTCCTTTATATCCAGTATTTTTAAACCACCACTCCCACTCCTCAGGAGAACAAAAAGCTTCACAAGTCACTTGCCAGTATAATAAATTAGCTTTCTCTTTCTCATTTCTGTAAGACTCAACACATAAGTATTTATTATTCTTTCCTACCCTTTCAAATTCTATTAGAGCTTTTTCAAGGTCATAATTATGTAGATTATGAAAGGTATTTAAAGAAAAAACTAGATCATAGGAATTATCTGCAAACGGAAGATCATTTGCATTTCCAATCTCTATATAATCTTTAATCTCTTCCTTACAATTATTGACGGCATAGTCCGATATATCGATGCCCTTAATATTTAGCTCTGGAAGTAGTAATTTCATCTCATAAAGTAGGTAACCTTTACCACACCCAACATCTAACACTGAATCTCCAGCTCTTATATCGTAGTGATTGATTAAAGCTTGGGCTACTGGTTTCCACCTTCCCGGTATGTATTTATAACCTCCATAACAAATCCGTCTATCGCCATCCCAGTAATCGTAACCCCACTTTTTAGATATATCAGCAGCAATATGTTTTGGATATTCACTATCATTTACTCTAGCAAGATAATCTCTAGATGTACTTTTGTGAATGGAAGATAGAAAATCAATATACATTAGTTTATTTTTAAAAGAAGGGTCTGAGCTTTATCTAATTGAGATTTTTTAGCGTCTTCTATACTTAAACTTGGATTAGAAAAAACTCTTCTCTCAACTATATTAGGTAAAAATTCGTTGAGAATTATACAACACCATTTAACCTGAAACATAGGAAATAATTTAAGAGTTCTTTCAAATTGACGATCTTTATCAGGAAATCTTTCTAAGGCCGATAAGCTAAATTCTTCAAAATACTGATGAGGTACCGGGATTTCAGGTTGAATAAAGAAGTCAGAAATAAATTTTGAAGAATCATCTAGACCTGCATACTCAAAATCTAAAAAGTAAAGCCCTCGGTCTGTTTGAAGGGCATTATGAAAACCAAAATCAGAAGGAGAAACACACAATGAAGCTTCATTAGATAAGAAAGCATGTTCTTTTATAAGCCTCTCCTTTACATTCTTCCAAATCTTTTGGAGGTCGTTTATAAATTTAATTAATAATTTTTCTTTATTTTCTAGGGCAACTTCATTCAAGAGAAGTATTTTATTGTCCAATAAAGTAATGTAATTATCTAAATTCAAGAAGGCTTCTGAAGCGTAGTTAAGGTTTATTTTACTTAAGTTATCATTGCAAAGATTTAGAGATTTAAAAAAATTAGCAGCTAACATCACATTTTTAAGATTAAGCTCGTCTTTTAGAATTTTTTTTCCTTCAATAAATTCAAATATCCCCAGATTAATCGAGTCTGCTTTTAAAATTGTCTCAGGTACGCAAGTTATATTTTTCTCTCTTGCAAAATCTAGAAATTTAAACTCGGTCTCAAGTCTATTTCTTTTGTCAGATTCAGCAAAATAATAAAATTTTGCAAAAAAATTTTTGTCTCTACTACTTACGCAATAAGCTCTGTTATTTTTACCATGGCCTACAGAATGAATGCAACTAATTTCTTTTATAAAATTGGCTTTTATTAAGGTTTCTTCTATTAACCTCTTATCTTCTTGATATTTCATGTTTTAAGTGAGAAATTATCTGCTCCCAATCTGAAAATTTATAATCCCCTTTCCCTTTATAGTCATTATTATTTCCTTCGGGATCAAATAAACACTTAATAGTTTTGTTTGGAAAATTCTCTAAACAAAATATCTCTGGTAAATCATCTATAAAAAAGTTGCATTTCTCTAGGCCAATCCGCTTAGCTTTGTCTTGTTGAGTTGTTTCAAAAAAAACTTTATTTTCGGGGATAAAGTTTTTGCCATCTCTAGAAAGCCTCTTCGCTATAAACTCTCTCGCTGAATCATGGAGATTATATTTCTTACCTCTGTAAGGATAGACTGTTTTATGACTAACAATAGAAAGATTGATTTCATTCTTTTTTGTAAATTCCAGAAATTTCAAAAACCCAGGGTAAATTTCTGCTTCGAGCATTCTTTTACCGTATACATGACCTTGTAATTCAGTCCAGATATCATTTTCATCAATACTTCTAAGATAATCTCGAACTGCCATCTTAGATTCTTTGATCTCTTGCGGAATTAAAGACTGTTCTAGAGCTACAGCATAAAATACCTTATCGTAACTCACGATCGTATTATCAAAATCTATGCCTACATTCACTGTTACTATTTTTTGAAAGCTGAATAGGTTTTCTTATATATATTCTGTGAATCTAAACCATACTTTCTTCTTGCGTAATGCTGAGAGCCAATATCATGCATAAATTCATCCTTTGTTCCAAAGCTTAAAACTCTTGTGTTGTAGTGATACTTTTCAAGAGACCTCCACTCAGCAATAGCGCCATAAAGACCTCCTATTTGACTGTGTTCTTCCACGACGGAGATGAGACTAAATTTTTTGAAAATCTTACGTAAAGAATTTTTATCTAAGGGTTTGATAGTATGAAATCTTTCAATATGAACAGACACATTTTTGTTTTCTAGCTTCTCAGCAGCTTTTATAACTTCAGGCATAATTGTTCCAGTCCCTATCAAGCAGACATCATTGCCTTTTTTATGTGTAACTGATTTTCCTATTTTTAGTTTTAAGGATTTATCTGTGATTATTTCTTCACCTTTCTTTCCAATCCTCATGTAAACAGGGGAATCTAACTTAAGTGCTTCATTTAGACATTTTTTTAGTTCAACCCCATCTGAAGGGGCCAAGATAGTTAAATTAGGAATCGCTCTGAAGATTGCAAAATCTTCTAGAGAATGATGAGTAGGCCCTAAGCTAGCGTAAGATAGACCTGAGCCGGTACCGACAATAATAACCGGAACATCATGGTAACAAGCGTCCACCCTAATTTGTTCTAAGCATCTAGTTGTGGTGAAAGGTGTTATTGTATAGATGATAGGTTTCAATTTTGACATGGCCAAACCTGCAGCAACTCCCATCATATTCGCTTCAGCTATACCACAATTTATAAAATTACTATTAGGTATTGCTTTATAGTCATCAAACAATCTGTTTCCGATGTCTCCAGACAACAAGACTAATTTGGAAGACTTTTTTGCCAATCGGGTTACTTCTTTAGCAAATGCATTTCTCATAAATCAATAGATAATTCATTAAAAGCTAGTTTGACTTCATCAAAAGTTGGGATTCTATAATGCCAATTATTATCATCTTCCATAAATGATATGCCACTTCCTTTGACTGTGTTGGCAATAACTGCAGTAGGTTTAGCTTTTTTCGGTTTTTTAGAAAGGACTTT
>Ga0114996_10009055_pt1 | contig 10968 bp, 10 predicted proteins | sample ArcticOcean_MG_C_4_FD_87039 | JGI IMG/M metagenome (GOLD analysis project Ga0114996, IMG submission 87039) | Marine microbial communities from western Arctic Ocean - ArcticOcean_MG_CB4_134 | ecosystem: Environmental > Aquatic > Marine > Oceanic | place: Arctic Ocean: Canada Basin | collected... | reverse complement strand
TTCGAAGAAATAGATGGTATCGTCGTTTCCCGTTCCTTCCTGTTCCTTCCCTGAGATATTTAAGGTGGCGCTTTGAGACTGCTTATGGTGACTTGAAAATCAAGCCACGCCTGCAAGAACTGGAACGTTACATAAAGTGGTCGGCAGCCCTACGGAGAATGGCGCTAAAGGGCAGCGTTGGGATAAGCGAATCTTCTAGGAGAGCGTCCTGAATAGTTTTGTGATGGACTGGATTGGTCCCAACATAATAATCTATGGGCCATGGTTGGTTGGTCTGATGGCGATGATGGAGACAGCATTAATCGTTGGCTTAGTATTGCCAACCGAACCAACATTGATCTTAGCAACGACCCTTGCCATGCAAGGTCATGTTCCCCTGAGAAGTGTAGTTGCAGCCGCTATTATAGGAGCCTTACTCGGTGATTCAGTGGGATTCGCTATAGGTCGGTGGGGGCTTCCCAGTGGGAAAGGCGGCGGAAAGTTATCTCGACTGGCTGCGCAACAAAGATTGCGGGTAGCGGAGTTATTCGAAAAACACTCCGGTTATTCGATTGTTGTCGCTAGGTTGATCCCATTTGCACGGACGGTGAGCCCTCTTTTTGCCGGTTCGACTTCTCTTAGTTACAGGCGTTTTCTATTGTTTGATTTTCTTGGCGTTGCTGTTTGGGCTGTAGTCGCTTTTGCTATCGCTTATACCACTGCGCGAGGATGGCAGATGGGTACTGATTCGCTAGGGACTGAGTGGACTGCGGTGCTCGCTATACTGATCCTTATCGGTGTCTTTGTGTATAAGCGTTTCACTAGACGTAGCTATAGAATACCAGAAAGTATAAGTGTGGCTCTGACTGGGAATATTGGCTCTGGAAAATCCACTGTGGCTAAATTTCTTGTGGAAGAGGGAGTTCCCTTTGTCAGTGCTGACGAATTAGCTCGCCAAGCGGTCAAACCAGGAAGCTCTGGTTTGCGAGAAGTGATTGATGTGTTTGGAGAGTCGGTACTTGACTCCGATGGTTCTTTAAATCGCAAGGCACTGGGCTCACTGGTATTTAAGGATAAAGATGCTCGGAAAAGACTGGAGAGTATCATCCATCCTAGAATCCGTATTTTAAGGGATCGTTGGATGAAGGAACACCAGTTTGATATTTCCCCTATATCAGTGTCTGAGGTACCACTATTATTTGAGGCTGATCTGCAGGATGGATTTGACTTGTCTATCGTTGTAAGTGCACCGGAAAATACTAGGATATTGCGTTTGCAGGAAGAAAGAAATCTAGCCCCCGAAGACTCTCGTCAGATCATGGCCAATCAAATCGAATCTGGCCTAAAAGAAGAGCTTGCCGACTATACCATCCAGAATGACTTAGGGTTGGTTGAGTTGAGATCGGAATCTCTGGATGTTCTTAGACGGGTCACTAAGTCGGCAAAGAATTTGAAAGGCCTAGAGTCAAGTAGGTTGAAGATTGATATGCATATGCATTCACGCGATTCGTTCGATTGTCGGTCTGATCCCGTGGAACTATTAAAGGAAGCTAAAAGAAAAGGTATTGGAAGAATTGCTATTACAGACCACAATAGGCTTGGGATATCCTTAGAAATGGCAAAGGATTTTCCTGAAGAGATTATTCCGGGAGAGGAAGTAAAGACTAGCGAAGGTGTGGATCTGATAGGTCTGTATTTGAGTGAAGAAATCCCAAAGGGAACTAGCTTAAGGAAGACTTGTTCGATAATCAAAGAGCAAGGCGGTATCTCGTACCTTCCTCATCCCTATGCCAGAGGGAAGGGAGGCTCTGGTCGTTACGCCAAAGAGATGGGAAAACTCGTTGATATAGTAGAAGTATTTAATTCTCGCCTTCATCCTGTGACATTAAATTCTTTGGCGGAAGAGTTGGCGGATAGTTGTTCAAAGCTGAGAGGTGCTGGGTCAGACGCACATACAGTGGGCGAGGTTGGAAGGGCCTATGTAGAAGTGGAGAGACACTCCAATGACCCCAAATCCCTTCTTGCTGCATTGGAGTTTTCACAAGTCCGGGGAGTTGAATCGTCTAGAATTGTCCACCTCGCTTCGACTTGGGCTAAGATCAGGAAATAGTCACCTTATCCTTATAAATGGGTTCTTCATGACAACAAAAAACAATGAGCTACGGTCAGAATCTGTTGAACAAATCCTAAACGAGCTGCAGGGGAAAGATCTTGTTGTTCTCACAACTCATAAAAATGCTGACGGCGACGGATGTGGTTCACAGGTTGCTCTGGCCTCATGGCTCAGGTCGCAAGGCACGGAAACGTTCATCGTTAATCCGACTCCTTTTCCTGAAAACTTTAAGTTCTTGCTACCAGATGAATCCTGGGTAGCAGAGGCAGATTCTCCAGGAGCGAGAGAATTATGTGATGGAGCAGATCTGGTTGTCGTTTTGGACACAGGAGAAAACCCAAGGATTGGAAAGATTGAGCCATTAGTGAGAGGACTTCCAACGGTTGTTATCGATCACCATCCGATAGGACAGAATCCCATTAGAGGTCTGTCTCTGAGGGATACAACAGCTAGCTCGACAGGTGAATTGGTTTACGATCTTATTGAAAAAGCGGGGGGGCCTTGGTCCAAAACCAGTGATCTTGGAGTATATGTAGCAGTCGTTAGTGATACAGGATTTTTCAAGTTTGGGAATACAAATCCTCATAGCCTTAGAATTGCTGCAGAACTTGTTGATAGGGGTGTTGATCCGGGAAAGGTCTATCGCAGGCTCTTTGGAAGTTACTCCAAAACGCGGCTTCAGCTGTTGCAAAGTAGTCTTGCCAGTCTGGATCTTGATGAAGCCTATAAAACTGCTTGGATGGTGGTTTCAGAAAAAGCCTATGATACTTTGGGAGCAACCCCGGAGAGCCTTGAGGGTTTTGTAGATTACCCTCGATTCATCATCGGAATTGAAGTTGGTATTCTATTTCGCAAAGTTTCCAGGAATGCAATCAAGGTGTCCTTAAGATCAAATGGCCTGATAAATGTGAATACCGTGGCCAGGAAATTTGGAGGAGGAGGCCACAATGCGGCATCGGGCGTTCTGATAAAAGGCTCCATGGAAGAAGTAAAGCAATCTGTTATCGAAGCAGTCCGAGAAGTAGTGGAAATTTCCGGGATTTTGAAGTAACATAGGTCACTATGGCAATTCAGAATAAAACCTCATTAAAAAGCGATTCAGGGCCAGGTGTACCCGAAGCTATTCCTCAGATGTTGCTCAAAATATCTAGGCAGTTGAAAACAGAGACAATGGAGACTCTTTGGATTTTTCCTCCTCTGATAAATAAGAGGAAGGAATGGGGGTTGATAGCGATTGGCTGCTATACAGAAGGGGATTCTCGGCTGTTGTATACGGCAAGATACTCGGCTCGCCGAGAAGGATCCAGCATTTCTTTGGACGCCCAGATCTCTGAAGAAGGAGAAGCCCCAGTAGATAGTTTACCTCGAGTAATGGCGGGGGTGGTGAAAAGGAGTAAGATTGACCTTGGTAGTCCCAAAACATATATGATAGAAGGTAGGAATGAGAAATTCCAAACGTTGTTAACGGCCTTGGAGGCTAAACTGATGGAAGTTGTCGAACTGTGATCACTAGTCCGAACCCTTCGCTATTTGTCCAGCTATTTGGGCGCTACCTACGTGAAAACCGATTGCCAGTGACTCCTCAAAGAGAAGCAGTAGCAAGGACTGTCTTTGGGTCGGATGAGCACCTCTCAGTGGAGGAAATAGTAGATCTTGTTCGGAAAGAGGGTACCGGTGCAGGGAAAGCTACTGTTTATCGAACACTGGAGCTGCTTGTCAAAAGCGAACTAGTAGCAGAGCACGATTTCGGAGAAGGCTTTAAGCGTTACGAACATCGTTTGTCTTCCGAACCTAATCACGATCATCTTATTTGTATCAACTGTGCCCGAGTTGTTGAGTTTAAGAACCCTGATCTAGACACTGTAGAAAAATCCCTTGCCAAAACTCATGGGTTTTATATTACCAAACATAAATTAGAAATGTATGGCCTGTGCTTAGAGTGCGTTAACGCTGGGACCGAAATAGATCAAGATGGGATCACTTGTCCTATCGACACTCTCTAGAAATGCCTAACAGACGTTCAAAAAAAGTCCCAGGAAGAGGTTTTCCGCGGAGTGAAAATTTTGAAAAAACGATGGAAATCCCTCTGGATCTCAAAGAACTTCCTTGGGAACTTCCATACACATTTTTGGGGTTGGATGAGGAAAAATCAGACCTAAAAACTGCTCAAGCAGTCATTTTACCAGTTCCATACGAGGCGACTACTAGCTACGGTGCTGGAGCTGCAGGTGGCCCGAGAGCCATCATCGAATCCTCGAAGTATATGGAATTGTATGACCAAGAATTAAAATCGAATCCCTCTTCATTAGGCATCCATACGTTGCCAGGATTGGAACTAACTCGAGATTCCAGTAGGGCGGCAATGGATGAACTCCAGATGGCATACGCAAAGATTCTGGAGGCCATAGATGACCGGTTCTTGGTGATGCTGGGAGGTGAGCATTCGGTTTCTGGGCCGGCAATTCTTAGTCAAGTCAACCGCCATGGGAGAATCAGCGTTCTTCAGTTGGATGCTCACCTCGATCTACGGCCTGAATTCGATGGTTCGCGGTATAGTCATGCTTGTGTGATGTCTCGGGTTAGAGAATCTGTAGATATTGTATCGGTTGGCATCAGGGGGGCTGCCCAGGATGAAGTTTGCATTGCAGAGATGGACGATAATATCACAGTAGTGTGGGCGGATGAGATGTGGGCGGATGAAAGCTGGATAAATCGAGTAATGGATTCTTTGGGCGATCCAGTCTATATAACTTTTGATGTCGATTATTTTGACCCTTCCTTGATGCCTTCTACTGGAACTCCAGAGCCAGGTGGGGGAGATTGGTATCGTACTCTCAAACTGTTGCGATCCGTTTTTAGAGAAAGAACTGTGGTGGGTTGTGATGTGGTGGAGCTGGCTCCAACCCCTGACGCGCATGCAGCAGATTTTCTGGCGGCTAAATTGGTTTATAAACTTATAGGATACCACTTGGAATCTACAGGGAAACTGGTTCAATAGAGGAGGATCTCAGGGGAATATCCATGGAGTATGAGTTCGCTAAAGGGATACTTGAAAGAAGTTCTGGGGCCAACGAAATACCTGGTAATACGATAGAGTTGCAAACCGATGGACCGAGTGCATTTGAGGCTTGGATGCAAGCTATTAAAACCGCAACAAAATACATCCATTTTGAAAATTATATTGTCAGGGACGACTCGTTAGGGATCAAATTCAGAGATCTCTTGATCTCAAAATCTCTAGAAGGCGTTCAAGTTCGAGTTCTTTATGATTGGGTAGGTTGCTGGGCCACTCCAGCTGCTTTTTGGAGACCTTTTCGCAGTGCTGGAGTAGAGGTCAGAAGCTTTAATAGGCCTTCTTTAAAAAATCTCTATTATATGCTTCAGAGAGACCACCGTAAGCTTGTTGTTATAGATGGCAGGGTGGTATTTAGTGGAGGGTTTTGTGTTGGCCAAGAATGGATGGGGAAGGACAATATCCCCCCTTGGCGAGATACGGGAATTATGATCAAGGGACCTGCTGCTGTCAGTGCTAACAAGGTTTTTGGGCGGACGTGGAGTAAGGCAGGAGGTACCATGCCCTTGGATATACTAGAAGAAGAACCTGGTGCCGAAGGTGAAATTTCTGTTTGGCTTATCGAGGGTGAGCCTGGGAAAAGTAGGGTTCTAAGAACCATGGCTTTGATTGCTTCAGTTGCTAGGGAAAAGTTGTGGATCACTGATCCCTACTTTGTCGCTCCAGGAGCAATAGCTGAAGCGCTAGTATCAGCCGCCTCTGCGGGAGTGGATGTTAGAGTATTAGTCCCAGCAAATAATAACTGGCCACTATTGGCCAGTTATTCGCGTGTTGGGTACCGTCATTTGTTAGAAAAAGGAGTCCGCTTATTCGAATGGCAAGGAAACATGATCCATGCCAAAAGCGCTGTTGCTGACGGCTTGTGGTGTAGGATTGGGTCAAGCAACTTGAACACTTGGAGTCTTCTTAGGAATTGGGAGATCGATGTTGGTGTCCTAGACAGATCACTCGCCGAAGAGCTAGAGAAAAGTTTCCTGGTTGACTTGGCGTTCTCTTCAGAAGTGTTCTTGCCTGGAAGCTCTAGCTCGTGAAGTGATAGGGGTCTGTGAGACTGGGTAGCCATGAAATAAACAGAACCAATGAATCGGGCTGAACACTGACAACTGAAGGGACAAAATCTCAAAAAATGGAGAAACTTTCAGTAGAAAGAGCAGATTGACGCATTTGGTGAAACCTTGAGTCTCTGGGGGAGAGGAATTAGTTAGCTAGCGTGTTCTTAGTAGGAAAGATTTTACAGTTTTGGGAGTCGTTTCCTTTGCTGCTATTGTTTTAGCTGCGTTATTTAGTTTTTTTCCCAAGGTATATAGGTGGTTTGTAGCTAGCATTTTATGCTGATTGGCGATCATCACGGGGGTCTGAGTGATTAGGAGTTTTATTTCACTGACGACGGCTAAGTGATCAACTTTAATTCTTCGAACGGTTGGAGCAATGAATGAATGAATCAGTCGGTTTCTTAGTGGCTTTTTCTGCTGGCGTGTTGTCTTTCTTGTCACCCTGTGTCCTGCCACTTGTGCCGAGCTACCTTTCCTTTGTAACTGGAGTTTCTCTAGAAGACATGCAAGAAGGAGTGGATCGCAAGACGACCCTTACTCATTCACTGCTTTTCGTTGCTGGTTTCAGTATCATTTTCATCATCCTTGGAGCTTCGGCTTCTTTCTTGGGAGTTTTCCTAAGGCACTACGAGGTATGGATAGCTCGTATTGGTGGATTAGCCATCATGGTTTTGGGACTGCACTTAACTGGCATATTTAGGATTACAGCGTTATTGAAGGAACGCAGGCTCCATATGGCGGATAAACCGAGTGGTTACCTGGGAAGCTTGGGTGTAGGTGCTGCTTTCGGAGCAGGATGGACCCCGTGTATAGGTCCAGTTCTGGGTGCTATATTGACCTTAGCTGGCACACAGGAATCTGTCTGGTCAGGTGTGTCATTGCTGTCTGTTTATTCCATGGGTCTCGCGATCCCTTTTCTTTTGTCCGCCTTACTTTTGGACTCATTCTTAGGTACTTTCTCGAAGTTTAGAAAATTCTTGCCTATTGTAGAAAAGGCTTCTGGGGTTTTACTGATTATTCTCGGGGTGCTGTTGATGTCGGGTACTTTTACAATCCTGAGTACGTACTTAATTCGTTTTACACCAGAATGGATTATAATGAGGATCTGATTTCCACGAGTGTTTTGGCGAAGGTTAGAGAAGCAATCGAAGGGGATCCTATTTTAATCAAGTTCATGGAGCAGTTTTATTGCTCCTGCAGCTAGAGTGGCTGCACCGATGGGCAGGCAAGTTTCGTCAAAGTCGAAGTTGGTCGAATGGTGCATGCGAGGTTCAGGAAGGGCAGCGCCAAGCCAAAAGAAGGATCCTGGAATTGCACTAGAAAAAAAAGAAAAATCTTCTGCAAACATCATAGGTTTTAGAGGGAGAATATTTGCTTCTTCTATAAGGTCTGCTGATGCTGCCTTGAGGTGATTTGTAATCTGAGTGTTGTTTATCACTGGCAGATAATGGGGTCCAAGTTCGATTGATACCTGCGCCCCCAGTGTTTCCAACATTCGAAATGAATTGTATAGATGGTCTTCCAGTTTTTTCCTGACTTCTTCAGAGAAAAATCTGATAGTTCCCTCTAAGGTGACGAGATCAGCTAAAACATTGCTTGCTGTACCTCCGTGGATAGTCCCAAAGGTCAATACTCCAGAATCCATTGGTGATAGATTTCGAGATACACCTTGTTGAGCCGTGACTATTCCTTGAGCAGCGAGGACTAGGGCATCTATCCCACTGTTCGGAAGTGCCGCATGACTACTCTTCCCTGTGATGTTAACGGTTACTTCCTCTGCACCAGCCATTATTGGTCCTGAGGCAAAAAAAAGCTTTCCTGACGGGAGATTCCCACCGATGTGAAGCCCGACAACCGCGGTTACGCCTTCCATGGCTCCTTCTTGGACCATTCTCATCGCTCCACTAAGACCATCTTCATCGGTGCATTCTTCAGAAGGTTGGAAAAGAAATCTTATGGATCCGCTTGGAAGTGAACCTGAATGTTTTTCTTCGGTCAGTAGTCGAGCAGCTCCAATCAATCCAGCTACGTGCCCGTCGTGACCACAGGCGTGCATGATTCCCGGGTTTTGAGACGCAAATTCATGGTCGTTCGCTTCAGTGATAGGAAGCGCGTCCATATCAGCTCTCAGGCAGATGACGGGTCCATCACCGTTTTCAAGGTCAGCTACCACGCCCGTTTTCCCGACGCTCGTTTTAACCTTCAAACCAAGTCGCTCCATTTCCGCAGAAGCTATGCTGGCTGTGCGTGTTTCCTGGAATGAAAGTTCCGGGTGCTGGTGCAAGTCACGGCGAATTATCACGAGGTCCTCAGCGATGGCTTTTGATCGTTCTAGTAAATTCAAACCTTATCCTTGGGCTTTATAGTTGCTGGAGTAAAAACGTACCCGTTAGCTTGTCTCACTAGGTGTAGGACCGCAAGTAGAAAAACTGACGTTTTCACATTTAAGCAACTGGAGAATATTAGTGAGTCATGTTAGATGATAGGCTGACTGAGCAGAGAAATCCTCTCTCTTCCGAAATGGATGGATTTACATCACTGGAGCTGGTTGATCTCATTAATAGAGAAGATCATCTGGTAGCTGAAGCCGTCAGCCGTCAGCGTATGGAAATAGCCAGGACTATCGACCTAGTGACAGAAGCATTTGTGGCAGGAGGACGGTTGATTTATGTGGGAGCAGGAACGTCTGGAAGGTTGGGTGTGTTGGATGCATCTGAGATGCCGCCAACATTTGGGTCAAACCCCGAACTTGTGAAAGGTATCATTGCGGGAGGGTATACAGCTCTCGTTTCTTCCAAAGAGTCGGAAGAGGACAGTCCCAGAAAGGGGGCTGCTGAGATGGACATGTGCGATGTCGGTCCTAATGATTTTGTCCTTGGAATTGCTGCCTCTGGGACAACTCCCTTCGTACATGGAGCATTAGATCGAGCAAGTCACAGAGGAGCTAAAACTGGCCTACTACTATGTACAATTCCCACTGAGGAATTTCTGAAAAAATATGAGATAGTAATTGCCATACTCGTGGGGCCTGAAGTGATTACGGGATCGACCCGCATGAAAGCTGGAACAGCCACGAAAATGGTTTTGAACACGATTAGTACAGGGGCAATGGTAAAGACAGGGAAAGTATTTGGAAACTTTATGGTCGATCTCCAATCTAATTGTGAAAAATTGAGAGATCGTGCTGAACGTATGGTCGTGACAATTTTAGAGGTGGATCAGGCTGATGCCTCGGCCTTGATTGATAGAGCTGAAGGCAATATTAAAATTGCTTTGACGATGGGACGTTTAGGGATAGGTCCCTCTCAAGCTAAGAGCTTGTTGGACGAAGCTGGGGGGTTTGTCAAAAAAGTTTTTGACCGATACGAACCGGGAGACGTTTGAGTTGAATTCTAAAAATCTTTTTGTGGGGCTTATGTCCGGCACATCTCTTGACGGAATTGATGCTGCCTTGGTCGAGATTGGTGGCACTACCGCAGATGATTTTTATTGGAATCAGATTGCCTTTATGAGCAGGCCTTACGATAAGGAATATAGGAATAGCTTGCATGAATCCATTGAGAACGGGACTCCGAAATCACTCTGTCAACTGAATGCTTCCCTCGGCGAAAAACTTGGAGCAGTGGTATGTGAATTGTGTGATTCAGCTAGTGTTCACTCTTCAAGTCTAAGGGCTATTGGTTCTCACGGTCAGACTTTCTGGCATATACCACCAACTGACGAGTATCGCGGTAGTACTCTTCAGTTGGGTGATCCGGCAACTCTAGCCGAATACACCGGGGCAACAGTCATCAGTGACTTCAGAAGTAGAGATATGGCGGCTGGCGGTCAAGGAGCTCCTTTGGTTTCCTGGCCTGATTGGTTGATGTTTTCTTCGCGTGATCATCGAAGGGCTCTTCAGAACCTTGGCGGAATGGCCAACGTTACTTGGCTTCCCAAGAAGGAATCCAGAGAAGATTTGATTGCCTTCGATACTGGTCCGGGCGTCGCACTCATGAATGAAGCCACTCGGAGAGCCACCAACTATCAAGAAAATTTCGATAGAGACGGTCTTCTTGCCATCCAGGGATCAATCAATGAAGACATCCTGTCTTTTCTGATGAATGATGACTTTTTGGTCATGCCTCCGCCCAAGTCTACGGGCAGGGAACGATTTGGAGCAGATTTGATTGACCAGATTATCGAGCGATTCGAACCAGACCGAAACGAGATTTCCTGGTGTGATGTGATAGCGACCTTGACCGTTTTTACTGCGAAATCGATTGGCGAGGCATATCAAACTTGGGTAATACCCAGAGGAGTAGATGAGATGTTTCTGCTGGGCGGTGGAGTTCACAATCCTTCACTGGTCGCAGCCATAGAAGCAGAATTAAAAACGATTACAATACGACACGGGTTTGAATTGGGAATTAATCCTGATGCCAGAGAAGCTTTGTCTTTCGCAGTTCTTGCTTGGGGATATCTAAATGGACTTGCAACGAATATGCCATTTGCCACAGGTGGCTCTGGTGGTAGAATCTTAGGTAGTTTGACGCCTGGGCTGACTTGGTGAACACTCTGAGATTTACTGGCAGGTGGATGGTCTTGGCGGTGGCCTTTGTTGGCCTTATAGTTGCCTTTTCTGGTTTCAATCCCTCGCCCCATACTGGTGGGGATAATGCTGGATATCTTTCTCTCGCCTACTCAATTGTTTCGGGTTCTGGTTATGTGGAATTGTGGGATCCAGAAACTCCAATTCATACTAAATATCC
>Ga0114996_10009053_pt1 | contig 10968 bp, 8 predicted proteins | sample ArcticOcean_MG_C_4_FD_87039 | JGI IMG/M metagenome (GOLD analysis project Ga0114996, IMG submission 87039) | Marine microbial communities from western Arctic Ocean - ArcticOcean_MG_CB4_134 | ecosystem: Environmental > Aquatic > Marine > Oceanic | place: Arctic Ocean: Canada Basin | collected... | reverse complement strand
TGTCGTCTCCTGCTCATTGCTGACCTCCTCGCTGAATCTCCGACCAGCTCAGATCCTAACATCCGCTCTGGTCTCGTTTCAGGGGGTCACGCCAGTCGTCGTCGAGCTGCGCATCGCCCGTGTCGAGGCGCCCGGAAACTGTCTGCCCCGCGCCCACGACGGTCGCTGCTCCGCTGCTCGCGGTGTTGTCCGACTGGAGGCTCAGGGAGTAGGCCCCGGTTTGCCCCGCCCCGTACGAGTTTGCGCGGATCCGGTACAGACCCGACGGGCCGAGAGTGACGCTCAGGCGTGAGTCGGTACCTCCCGCCCCGTCATCATCTGAGTCCTCCACGGTTAGGTCAGCTCCCGAGGCCGGTCCGCCCTGGAGAAACGTGTCGAAGTCGGAGGAGCGCAGGGTCACGACGATCACCTCGCCCGGTTGTCCCCTGTACTCGTATAGATCGAAAAAGGAGTCGTCGTCGAGCTGCGCGTCGCCCGTCCCGAGGCTGCCGCTCACAGTTTGGCCGGGGCCGATCGGGGCCACTTGGGCGGCGGCGGGCACAGTGATGAAAGCGAGGGGAAAAGCAGCCGCTAGGACCGGCTTCAGGAATCGGAGTCTCATGGAGCTTCTCGCGGTAGGGGGTGGCCGCAACAGTCGTGCCGGGCGTTGCACTGGCCCGATATCAAAACTTGCTTTCGGCTCCGTGGGGTTGCAAGCGAATCCTCCCCGCTACGGGTCCGGTTCGAGTCCGTTCGCCAGCTTGACTTAAAGTGAAGCGCCGCAAGGCTCTTCCTTACGGCAGGAAGACCGTACTCTGAAACTTACTGGCCGCGATACAATGAAGAGCGTATGGTCTTTTCGACAAATGTCTTGTTACCCGGGTCCAGGGCGCCTTTAGCGGCGGAACTGGCTTGCCGTTCGAGGATATGGGCCGGAGCTGTTCAGCTCGTTCGGCGTCGAAAGGGAGTGGCGTACGATGATGCTTGGGTCCCTCGTCAAGAAATTGACCTACTTCTTAGTCCTCGTCCCTCTCGGTGCTGGATTATTCGGTGCGCCGCTGAGCGCGCAGAATGTCAGCATCGATGCCGACGACATCGGTGGACTGGTAACCAGCGCGAACGGGCCGGAGGGCGGAGTGTGGGTGATCGCCGAGACGACGGATCTGCCCACTAAGTTTGCCCGGATCGTCGTCACGTCGGACGATGGCAGGTACGTCATCCCCGACCTTCCCGATGCCAACTACGAGGTATTTGTTCGCGGCTACGGCCTTGTCGATTCACGGCGGGTAGATGCACGTCCCGGAGGGCTGTTCAACCTGACTGCAGTGGTAGCGCCAGATCCTTACGCTGCTGCGCAGGTGTATCCCGCCGCATACTGGCTTTCGATGCTCGAGTCACCGGAGGATCCCGAAGCCCAACGGGAACTCGCGCTGGGCATGAAGCAATGCTTCGACTGCCATCAGGTGGGTAACAAGGCTACGCGGGAGATCCTCCCCGAAATGCGCCAAGGCACCGCAACGACCTTAGAGGCGTGGGAGAGGCGCGTCCGCGTCGGGCCCTCCGGACCCGGCATGGCACCGCAGTTCGACCGTCTCGGTCAGATGCGCGAGAGATTCGCAGATTGGACTGACCGGATCGCGGCAGGGGAGTCGCCGGCAATCATCCCACCCAGGCCCGACGGCGTCGAACAGAATGTGGTGTTGACCCTGTGGGATTGGGGAACTGAGCTCGATGCGCGCACCGACATGGTCGCCTCGGATTTTCGCGATCCTACCGTGAACGCAAACGGCGCGGTATACGGTGTCGCTGAGATGACGGATCTGCTTACGGTGCTGGATCCGGTGACCAATATAGCGACGAACATCACCGTGCCGTCCGAGGGCGCGCCGAACGTCGTGTCGAGTTTTAATGCGTCCCCGACCCCGTCTCCGCACTTCGGAGAAGACGTGTGGGCGCGCAGCTCCGACCCGCGTAGCTCTCTCATCGATGACCAGGGCAGGGTCTGGTTCGCCTCACGCCATCGAGAGCGCTCGGATCAACCCGAGTTCTGCACCTCGCCGGACAATCCCTTCGCGGCGAACTATCCACTAACCGGCTCCGGTCGGCAGGTGACCATGTACGACCCGAGGACGGGGACCTTTGAGCACATCGACACCTGCTTCACTGCCGATCACAACCACGTAGATCACGACAATGTCCTCTACTTCGCACAAGGTGGCGCAGTAGCCTGGATCGATATGGACGTCTGGGACGAAACCCATGACGCCGAAGCAGCGCAGGGTTGGGTGCCAGGGGTTGTGGACACCAATCTCGATGGGCGGATCGGAGAGTGGACGGAACCCGATGAGCCGGTGGACCCGGCGAAGGATCATCGCATCAACTTCGGGTGTTATGCGATAACCCACAGCGCTGAAGACGACAGTATATGGTGCTCCGGGATTGGGCGAGCTGCCACAAGACTGACGCGAATCAGCCTGGGAGATGAGCCGCCCTACACATCCGTCGCCGAGTTCTTCGAGCCACCCGCCAGATTCGCGGACATGTTTCCCGAAATGGTGGGGTCCGGAGGGGTGGGAGTCGGCTCTGACGGCGTGGTCTGGCAGAACTGGCGGGTGGGTGGACACTTCTCTCAATTCGATCGTGAGAAGTGCGAATCCACGGATGATCGAACTGCAAGCGGGCAAAGCTGCCCGGAAGGTTGGTCGTTCGTCAGAAAGGACGATCCGACCTACGGGGACGGGGATAGCTTCTATCATGCGAATGAGAGCTATCTGACGCACATGGACTCCTATAACACCTTGGGCCTGGGCTATGACGCGCCCACCTATGGTCCGGTGAATACGGATGCCATGGAGGTGTACTCACCCGACCTGCAGCGGTTTGTCACCCTGCGAGTGCCCTATCCCTTGGGATTCTTCCCCCGTTCGGGCAATGGCCGCATCGACGATCCCGATACGGGTTGGAAAGGAAGAGGATTCTGGGCGAGTTTTTCGACCTATGCCACTTGGCACATCGAAGGAGGACGCGGGGAAGGCGGGCCAGGCGTTCTTCCGAAGGTGGTCAAGTTCCAGATTCGACCTGACCCGTTGAGCCGGTAGATCACCGCGCGTCCGATCTCTACCCAACCGTGACCCGACGCACCAACCACCTCCCCCAGGAGCTGTACGCCTACCTTCTGGACGTGTCCCTGCGGGAGCCGCCCGTAATGAGGCGGCTCAGAGAAGAAACGGCTTCCTTGGAGAAGGCCAACATGCAAATCAGCCCCGAGCAGGGGCAGTTCATGGCGCTCCTGGTGGAGCTCATGGGGGCTCGGAACGCTTTGGAAGTGGGCACGTTCACGGGATACAGCGCCCTCGCGGTGGCCCTGGCTCTGCCGGAGGACGGTCGTCTGGTGGCGTGCGACGTCAGCGAGGAGTGGACCGCCATCGGACGACGGTATTGGGAAGAGGCAGGGGTGGCCCACAAGATCGACCTGCGATTGGCGCCCGCCATGGAGACGCTCGACGCTCTCGTGGCGGAGGGGTGTGCCGAGACCTTTGACTCTGCCTTCATCGATGCCGACAAAGAGGGCTATAACGCCTACTACGAACGGGCTCTTGAGCTGATGCGCTCAGGTGGTCTCATCGTGCTCGATAACACCCTGTGGGAAGGGAAGGTAGTGGATTCTGCGGCTACGGACGTGGACACGGGTGCCATTCGTGCCATCAATACGAAGTTGGCTGGAGACGAGCGCGTAACGCAGAGCTTACTGCCCGTGGGGGATGGGTTGACGCTGGCCCGAAAGCGATAGCAGGCGATATCCGTGGGTCCGGCGCTTGACCCCGGGACTACTGCGACGCCCCTAGTTCTCCCGTTTACGGAGCTGGAAAACGAGCAATCCGGTCGCCGCCGGCGACGCCGCCGACCCATATCTCGTCCCCAACCTGAATGGCGACGGTGCCAAGTATCAGGAGGTCATTCGAAGGGTAGCGGACTACTTCATTTGCCGTGAAGCTCTGCAGAGAAATCTGCGCAACCCGCGACGTCACTCCGTCACACTGCCTCTGCCCGATGCATTCCCCGATCGCCGCCCGCGTTGGCCCGACATGACCGGCGGCAAACAACGTCTCGCCGGGGCCCCACCGGACGTTGTCGATATTAAACCCGACCGCCACGGCGTCTGTCTGGACCGGTGTCCGTCCACGTGACAAGCGGATCAACGACTGGCTTCCATAACCACCGACATAAAACCACCTACCGTCTCGAGAGATCTCCAGTCCGTTCGGACCGATGCCCTCGCTGCCGGGCACGCGGCTCCACTCAGCGTCTGTACTCCATTCCCACACGTCGCCCGTTCGTGGACTCGTCGCCGCGAAGCCACCCTCCGGAAGAGCGACCACGGAATTCAGGGCAAGCGCCTCCGGTGCCACGGCGCATCCCACCCAGTTGAGTGTGGGGACCACACCGCGTAGATCGAGCTCGAAGACTTCGACCGCTTCTCGATCCCCGTGGCCAACGACATACAAGGTGTGGCGCCCGTTTTCCCCGGGGCGCAGGTTGAGGCCGTGTGGCCTGAACTGCCTCGACACGGGGCCCGGGCACGCGCCATAGGTCGCGGTGTCGTGTCGAGGTCGTGACGTGACCGTGGGAAAGAGGATGGTCGACGTGTAGTCACGGGTGTCCGCCAGATAGAGGTGTCCTTCATCTACCATGCTGGAGACGATGACCCAGGGGGACTGGGGGACGGGTGCAAGATCTTCTGGGCTTACCGGTCCACAGAGAAACTGGACCTCACCATCCGGCTCGCAGTCTTGCGCGTGTGCTGCCGCGGCGACCAGCCACAACAAGCCAATCGTGAAGGTGCTGATGACCGTCGGTGTCTTCATGGGATGATCCTCCACCAAGTGCGGTAATGTCTACCTCATTCTCCCCTGTCCTCGGCAGATCCGCAACTGTCTGGCCCGATCTGGCTGCCCTCGTCTCGCGTAGGCCCGGGCGTGGTGGGCAAGGGCGGGACTCAGTGGCTCATCGCCCAGATGAGGATGTTGATCCCGAGACCGTAGGCTGGTGGCGAGAAGGTGTAGAAGAAGTAGGGTACGTCGCCCTCACGCTCCCAGCCGTCCGCGATGTCGGTGTTGAAGCTGACGAGGACAAGGAGTCGCCCGTTGTCATCGAAGATGGCCCGAAGGTGGGGAACGGCCGTCTCCGCTCCGAACTCGGAGGTCGAGCCACCGCTGCGTCGCCAAGACTGGTACGACGGGATCTGGGGGACCTCCGGCACCGCATAAAGGATCGAAAAGAGCTTATGCTCGGGCGTGACCTCTTCGATCGAGTACTCGGGGAAGATCCGGCTCATCTCAGCCTCGAAATAGCTCCAGGCGCGGTTGCCCCAAAGATCGTCAGCCCAAAGGAAGCCCCCCTTGAGGAGATAACCCCGGAGACCCTCGATTTCCGCCCGAGTGAAAGTGACCGAGCCGGGATCCGTCATGAAGAGGAACGGACACTTGAAGATGTCGGGATCAGTGGCCCGCACCGCCGCGATCCCCGGGTCCCCGTTCTTCCAATGCTCGATGTACGTGGGAGTCAGCTCCTCCAGGCGCGCCATGAAGTTATTGTCCGCAGCGGGATAGTCGGTGCTCCATCCGAGGCCCGAGCGCATGCGCCGGGACATGTTGTACCAGAGTCGGCAAAACATGAAACCACCGCTGGATTCCGGCAGGCCGATTCGCATGGGAGAGCTGTAGCGACCCTCCTGTGAATTCCAGATCTGGGCGGACGCGGAGGCCGGGACGGACAGCCAAACCAGCAGGATCGAGCCGACGATCACCATGCTTTGCACGAAGACGCGAAGCCAGGGGGTTTGGCGGGTCAATTGGGCACCCCGTGGCCTTCTAGGGCGGTGTTGAGACGAGCGATCGGATCGGACATGGGCACACTCCAGGATCAGACGGAGGTCAACATCCATTAGCGGGCCGGTAGGCGCAAGCAGAAGCCTGCCATACCAGCAGCTCGCCGAACTAGCATACGTATCTTTGCATCTTGAGTACACGTACGGAGGCACCAAACTCAGGGGACGCAGCCCGTCAGAGAGTAGCGTCTTCCGGTGCGGGAGGTGTCACGACGAAGACAAAATTCTTCCCTCGCTCTTTGGCCCGGTACATGGCGCCGTCTGCCGCCGCAACGAGTGCCTCGAGGGACTCGCACCCGGAGCCCATTTGTACGACACCGAAGCTCGCCGTGAACTGGACCTCACCGTGGTCCAGATGGACGACGGACTGCTCCACCCGCTCCCGTAGACGCTCCGCTAGTTCTTGGGCGTCTCTTGCGTTCGTCTGCGGTAGGAGAATGGCGAACTCCTCTCCGCCTACACGTCCCGCTATATCGGACTCCCTGCCTGTGCTGGCAACGATTCGAGCCAGGCTCCTGATCACTTCATCCCCGACCGCATGACCGTGGGCGTCGTTGATCTCCTTGAACCGGTCGATATCAAACAGGATGACGGCCAAATCCTGTCCGTGCCTCCGCGCGAGCCTGAACGGGGTCTCACACAGGTCGTAGAAGGAGCGGCGGTTATTCATGCCGGTCAGGAAGTCGGTGCGAGCAAGCGTCTCGGCATGCTCCTTGGCCCTTTGCAGTTCGTACGACAGCGATTGGGAGCGCTGGACGAAATGGTTCGTGATCCTCAACGAACGGTAGGCAACGATCATGAAGAGTACAGCCGCGACCGCCATCAAACGCTCCGGCATGCTGTCTTGGAGCGCGAAGTCTAACGTCGCCGGAAGCACCAGGCCGAGTATGGTGAGCATGACCGCCCACACGTGGAGCGAGTAGACAGCCACCGCCGCGCTCGCCATCCCGATCAGAAAGAAAAAGATCATTGCCCGGTAGGCGAATTCCTCCGGCAGCAGCAGCCACCCGCCGACGCCCCAGCACAAGCCTGCCAGGATGAAGCTGTAAGCGAAGAGACGCTCCCAGACCCCCATAGCGAGAGCGCTCTGCTGCCTTTTGAACGCGACGACCAGGCCGATTCGAAAGAGGGCTATCGACGCGATGACCAGGACCCAAACAATTGCAGCGCCGTGGTCGGCTACTTGCCATATGCCTATGGCAAGGGTGGTCGCGGCCACAGGACTGATGATGATCGCCAGTGGCGCCTGCGCGAAGACGAGCTTGAGTTGCTCGCTTCGGATGGTGTCGTCTAAACGTGTTGTCTGGTCTTTCTCAGCCATATCCGGCTGCTCCTCCGCGGATTCCGACTTCGCTCCGCCCGTGGAGTGCCCTCGTATACCCCACATGGTGTGCTGTCGCATACCCCAAGAGCGGGGTCAACGTTCTGGTGGTGGGGTTTACCGACTCTTGCTGCCCCCTTGCACAGGTGGACCAGTCTGGACTGATTTGGGAACATTTTCCGACGACACCAGACCGGAGGAATCATCCTGAGAATCGTGGTATTGGGCGGTGGCCGCGTAGGCAGCGCGATCGTGCGTGACCTCGCCGCGGAAGACGATTTTTCCGTACTCGGGGTGGACCTCGACCCCGTACGGGTCGAGCGGATGACCGAATTCGGTGCGGACGGCGTGGTCACCGACCTCTCCGAGCCCAGCAACGTGTCCAAGGCGGTTGCCGACGCCGACCTCGTCGTGGGCGCGGTGCCCGGATTCATGGGGTATCGGACTGTCGAGCGTGTCCTCCAAGAAGGAAGGCCGATCGTCGACATCTCGTTTTTCCCCGAGGACGCGTTCGGACTCGACCTGCTTGCGCGGGATGCCGAGGTATGCTGCCTGGTCGATTGCGGGATCGCGCCCGGGGTGAGCAACCTCATCCTCGGGCGCATGGAGGAGCACTTGGACGAGACGGCGTCCTTCCATTGCTTGGTCGGGGGGCTTCCGGTCGAGCGGACGTGGCCATGGGAGTACAAGGCGCCCTTTTCGCCGGGTGACGTGATCCAGGAGTACGTGCGGCCCGCCCGGCTACGCCGGGACGGCGTGGAGATCACTATGCCGGCCCTCTCAGAAGTCGAGTTGGTGGATTTCCCCGGACTCGGCTCGTTGGAGGCCTTCAACACGGACGGACTGCGCTCCCTGCTACGCACCTGCAAGACCCCGGACATGGTCGAAAAGACCATGCGCTATCCCGGTCACGCGGTACGGATGCGAATCCTGCGGGAAGCAGGTTTCTTCTCCACTCAGGAGATCCAAGCCGCATCCGGCCTCGTGCGCCCCCTCGACGTGACCGAGGCGCTGCTCTTCAGTGCGTGGCGATTCGACGAGGGCGAGCCGGATTTAACGGTCATGCGCATTGTCGTAGAGGGCAAACAAAACGGGAAGTCCCTCCGCCACACCTACAACCTGCTCGACTACTACAACCCCGACACGGAAACCTCATCGATGGCCCGCACCACCGGCTATACGTGCACGGCGATGGTGAACCTGATCGCCAGGGGACTCTGGACCAAGCCGGGCCTAGCCCCGCCCGAGGTTGTGGGACGTAATGCCGACTGCTACGACGCGGTGCTCAAACACCTCGAAGACCGTGGCGTCCACATTTTTCAACGGGTCGAGGAGCTTTAGAGGCCTGCGGCCGCACCTCACTTCTACAGCGGGTTTTAGAGGTCCGGGCACGCCCAGGTCACGTACCTCACGGCGCCCACTGGTTCGGTGCACAGAGGCCGGTCGTCATGGTGGAATCCAGTACCAATATCCATGAAGTCCTCCCGGCACAGATCTGGCCCCCGCCCCGTGCACTGCGCGATGTCCCATGGTCCGGCGCTGTACCACCCCTCTCGGCCCGCCATGGGCAGGCAGTCGAAGGCGACTTCGACGTTCTCGCGGAGGCCGCGTCGGACCCGGAAATCTCCCTCTGTAGGATCCATAGTCGCGTCCCACTGACCGATGTGTATCTCCTCGAACTCCCGGAGTTCGTCGCCCACGTCGATCGGAATCGCCAGATCATCACCCGGAAGGGGAATCCGCCACAAGGCGGTGCTAACCGATATGTGGGCAGCCAGCATCACCGAGATCTCAATGCGAGAGTCCAAACCGATGAAAACCGTGCGTAAGCCCCTGGAAATATAGGCCAGCGGCAACTCGGATAGGGGCGCCCTGATCCGCACGGCATCGTCGGTCCACGGGAGCAGGACGGGGCGTGTGATGGCCAGACCGGCGAAGCGGGGCCCTTCGTCTTCGCTCCGGATCTGCTCCATGCCACATCCGAGCGTGGAGACGGTCGGCGCAGCGAGTCCGAGCGCCGTAACGCGCCGTAGAAATGAACGACGGTCGTACCGCTCGGTCAAAGTGTGCCTCCGGGGTTGGATTCGATGGACTGCGGTCTCGCCCGAAGCCACTATGACCCCAAGCGCGCGTAATCGCCAGCGGTGAAGGAACACACTATCTTCCGCTCACATGTAAAAAGCGGTTTCTGTCCATACGCCTATGCCCCCTGCCTCGATGCCTACAAACGCGAATCCCCTGCTGCTCGAATACGACCGTATTCCTTTTGGCGTAATCGATGCCGCCCACGTGGTACTTGCAGTGCGACAGATACTGGAAGACGCCCGAGCGGAGATTGAGAAGCTGGTGTCCGTCGAGTCCACGCCGACCTATGCCGATACGATCGGCCGGCTGGACGGCGTGCTCGAGCGGGTGAAGGAACGGACCGCTCCGGTCACGCACCTGCTGTCCGTGGCGGAGACACCGGAGTTGCGGGAGGCGTATAGCGAGGTTCTGCCGGAGATCACGGAATTCTGGACCCGGGTTACACTCAACGAGGGGCTTTGGAATCGCATCAGGGCACTTGCCGATACGGATGAGGCTGTGGCGCTGCCGCCGATGGAAAGACGGCATCTGGACACGACATTGCGGGATTTCCGGCGGGCCGGCGCCGACCTCTCGACCGCCGGCAAGGAGAAGCTGAGTGCCATCAGGCTCGAGATCTCGAGCCTCGAGCGCAAGTTTCCCGAAAACGTGATCGACGCGACCAACGCCTATTCCCTACTGATCGAGGACGGTACGCGTCTCGAGGGGGTCCCGAAAGCAGACCGCGAGGAAGCATGGCGCAAAGCGGCCGAGAAGGGACGAGAGGGATGGCTTCTCACCCTCGACTACCCCTCCTTCGAGCCGATCATCAAGCACGCCCACGATCGTGAACTTCGCCGCGAACTGTATACCGCTTACGTCGAACGCTGCCGGGACGGTGAGTTTGCCAACTCCGAAATCATTACCCGGCTGCTCCGCCTCCGGAGAGAGTTGGCGGAGGTACTCGGATACGCCGACTTCGCCGACTACCGACTTGAAGACCATATGGCCAAGACGGGTGAGCGGGCTTTCGGCTTTGTCGAGGATATGACACAGAAGACGCGGCCGTACTGGGAACGCGACCTTGCCGAGTTACGGGGGCACGCGTCTGTGCTGGGCCTTTCCGAGGTAGAGCCCTGGGATACAGCCTTCGTGGGCGAGAGTCTCCGACTGGCGAGGTTCGACATCGACGATGAAGTCATTCGTCCGTACTTCCCCCTCGATCGGGTTCTAGACGGAATGTTCGAGGTGGCGCGCAGAGTATTCGGCCTCGTCGTGCGGGAGCAGAGGATCCCCGAAGTCTGGCATCCGGACGTTCGTTACTATGAACTATTGCGTGAAGAGGACGGCACCTTGCTGGGTTTTTTCTATGCCGACTGGCATCCGCGGCCCGACAAGAGGCAGGGCGCCTGGATGAACGACCTAAGGACAGGTGGACCTCGTAACGGGGGGTTCGAGCCACACATCGGGATCATTGCTGGGAACTTGTCGCCGCCCAAGGGGGATGCCCCGTCTCTCCTCACGCACAATGAGGTGGAGACGGTCTTCCACGAGTTCGGACATCTTCTTCATCACCTGACCTCAACCGTCCCGATCGCTCCCATGGCAGGCATCAACGTCGCATGGGACTTCGTCGAACTCCCCTCGCAGATCATGCAGAATTGGACTTGGGAAGAGGAGGCCATATTGCTTCTCTCCGGGCACCATGAGACAGGTG
>Ga0114996_10009052_pt1 | contig 10968 bp, 12 predicted proteins | sample ArcticOcean_MG_C_4_FD_87039 | JGI IMG/M metagenome (GOLD analysis project Ga0114996, IMG submission 87039) | Marine microbial communities from western Arctic Ocean - ArcticOcean_MG_CB4_134 | ecosystem: Environmental > Aquatic > Marine > Oceanic | place: Arctic Ocean: Canada Basin | collected... | reverse complement strand
TTATACCCAAATAATGGACACACTTTTGATGGACACACTTTCAATTTCACTTTTTCAATTCAATAATCTCAACCCATTCCTATACTACGGGGGTACGGGGTATGGATATAAGGCTCGCACACATCGTAATATTATTTTTTGTAATTTTTTGAAATAATAAGCCCACATCCTCCCACAATTAGTTTGTTTGTGGGAGGATGTGTAGATTTGGGAATGAAACATTTAGACCTAATAAAACATGAATGATACCTTTCTTTGGATTGTTTTTAATTGGATACTTCTAATCTTGGCATATTATTTTTTTGAAAGGATGAATGATGATGAAAGCTCCGCCAATAAAGAGAAAGATGAATATATTGGTAATAATGATGATAAAATAACAAACAAGAGAATAAATAATATTACATTTTTCGCTAGAGGATTTTTAATTATATTTTTCTTTATATTATTAGTGGTATTAGTTGAATCTTCAAAAGGTATTCTTGGTGCTACAGGTAGGGCTATTGGTGGTTATTGTCTTGGATATTATATATTCTTTAAAAAAAAATGGTATAAGGTGAACATACCAAGTATTAGTACGATGTATCAGAAAGTTTTTCAAATTATTAATTCTATAAATTTCTCAAATTTTAAGTTTCCTCAATTAAATGACATACCAGAACAAATTAAAAAACTCGCAGAATTAAAAGAAATAGGAGCTATTACTGAAGATGAATTCGAGGCTAAGAAAAAAGATTTATTAGATAAGATGTAACCATCAAGCCCCACATTAGTGGGTTTTTTGTTTGTGGGATGATTGGTAGATTTGGAGATGATTAGGAATATTATAATCTTTTGCACCTGCACTATTCTTTTAGGTCAGTCAGATTTAGAAAATTTTAGTGACCCTAAAAAACAAATGGAATTTGAGGAGAGAAGAATCTATATAATTGATGAAATATTAGCTAATCCTATTGGTACTTTAGCAGGTAAAAACCCACAATATGTAGCAAAACAAATTCATCCAAATGAATATGGTCACAATACCAGTATGGAAAGGAACGGAGTTGAGATTTTTGAATTTGAATTATTATCTTTGCTTGGTCTTGAAGAACAAAGAAATGAGATTCTCAATAAACATAGAAAGAAATTATCAGAGTATAAAAGAAAACTTGAAGAGTATGAAAAAGGTCCTAAATACAGAATTGTACCAGATGGGTATTACACACCTTTAGAAACTGTTGTTGGAGAACAAGAGTACCTTTGCTATGTCCCTTTAATCTTTTCGGGGACTTTTTTATCTTTATTAGGCTTTGATGGTGGTGTTACTAAAGCAAAATTATATGGTCTGATGTCTTTTGGAATTATTCTTATTGATATGAACACAAGAATTCCCACACAAAAAAAAATATCTATTCCCCCTCCTTCCAAACCTAAAATAGCAAAAACTCTATCTAATAATCAAATTAGAAGTTTAGTAAAGACCTATAATCTTAATCTTCATAAAAAAATAAAAATAAAGTAAATATAAAAGGTCCAAATCAAGCCCCACATTAGTGGGTTTTTTGTTTGTGGGTTGATGTGTAGATTTTGAGATGATTAGATATATATTGTTACTACTATTTATTGGGTTGGCATTTTCCCAAGATATAACCATTGCTGTATTGGAGTTTGAGGGGAAAGGTGTATCGCAGTCTGAAACAAGTACTCTTACCGACCGATTGCGTGATGAAATGTTTAAAACTGGTATCTATATTGTACTGGAACGAGGTACGATGGATGAAGTTCTAAAGGAGCAAAAATATCAGCTGAGTGGTTGTGTTACATCCGAATGTGCTGTGGAAGTTGGAAATATGTTAGGTGTACAGCAAATGGTAGCTGGCAGTATTGGAAAGGTTGGCACAGTTTATACAGTATCCGCAAGAATATTTGATGTACAAACAGGAAAAATTCTTAAATCTGCTAATTATGACCATATTGGAGATTTAGGGCAATTACTTATTAAAGGAATGAAAGATGTAGTTAATCAATTGATAACTGGCTTAAATCAAGAACCAAAAGAAATAATGGGTCTTTCATCAACTATGCTCCAAGATTCTATTGAAACAGAAATACTTGCTAATAGCGAAGTTATGAAACACGGTCAAAATTATCTTGTTAGTATTGATAATATATTTCTGGATGAAAGTGACTTTGGAAAGTATACAAGTTTCTTTCGCTTTACTTACGATTTAGTTGAAATAATTGTTGTTAAGAATTTCAATCATAAGCAGAGCAAAATTTTAACATGGGGATGGGATAACAAACTGATTGATACATCTGTATCAAAAAGAGGAATAATAGGCGTTAATAAACATCAAGTCTTGAAGTTCAACAAAGATTATGTGTATGAAATAGCAATTATTGAACCAAAATCATCACCCAAAAATATTTATTGGATAAAATCTGAAAAAGGTGATTGGATGTTTAGAAAAGGGAAAATCCAATTTGGGAAGAATTCTTATATAGAATTAAGCCAAGTTTTAAAGTAACCGCATCACATTACAACATCAAGCCCCACATTCGTGGGGTTTTTTGTTTGTGGGATGATGTGTAGATTTAATCACTTATGAATGAACCAATCAGTATAGTGAGTAGTTTGTAGGCTAAAAACATTAATGAATTATTCATCCACTTCATTTTTAAGAACTATTTTTCTGATTACAATTCTTTATTTACCTTTTCATATTAAAGCACAGAATAATTCATTTCCACAATGGGATAATAGTAAACCAATCCACTACGATGCTGATAAAGAATTTGAAAATGAATTATATAATTTATCATTAGAAGAAAAGAATAAACTTAAAAGTACTGATATTATAATAATTGAAGAAGTCTTGTGGGCACATCCAAGTATAATATCCAGAAAGGAATGGGAGAATATTAATGAAAATATAAAAAATAGAGATGATTCTTTTTTACTAAATCAACAAAGTCCAACCTATGAACAATTAAAACTTTTTAATTTTCTCAAATTTAATGATGTTCCTTTACTAGATGATAACATTAATGATTTTGTTATCGCGATGGAAAACATATCTAAAAGGCGCAGCCTATTTAATTTTTTAATTAACAACAGTGTTTATTATCTATTTGAGAATGAAAGTGATTTTATCAATGCACTTTCGCCCTTAGACCAGCGTAAAACCCGGTTGAGCCAACAGCTTAAAGCAATGGTAGGTTTCTGGCAAGATGGGAATTATAGAGAAGCAATAGAATTCTTTTTACCATCTGCGGTTAATAGATTTGGTGGTAAAGAAAAAATGGCTGAAAGTATTAAAAAATCATTAGAAGAAGTCGAAGTTACAATTATTAAAACCGTAATTGGACAAATTGGTGAAATCGTCGAAGAGGGTAACGCAATCGTTGCAATTGTCCCAATCGACCAAATAATGAGTGTTGGTAAACTGGTAGATGTATTCAACACATTTTACATAGGTATTTCTTTTGACAATGGTCATCAATGGTATTTTTTAGAAGGCAAAGGTATCGATGTACAAAAAGATTTTCCGCATTTAGCTTCAGAAACTACAATCCCAGTACCTCGGCATAGCTTAAAGGAAGATTTAATACAATTGATGAAAGATTTTGGTATAAACGATTATGAAGTAATCGATGGGAAATTTGTAAAGAAGGAAAGAGAAAATTATGTCACTAAAGAAATAAGAGACTGTGTCAGCGAATTAAAAACATTGTCATTATTTGAAGAATTACCACAAGACTTAGACTTGTTATCCTTTTGTGAATGTTTTTATGATAATATTAAATATTTAGACATATCCGTTGCCGATTCAATCGAATTTGAAGATGAAAATTCTACTTTGTATAATGAAACAATCCTACCGTGTTTATCAGTATTGAACTTAAATGAAAGTGTAGGTGATACTTTAAAGGTTGAAATAAATTCCACCAATAATGCAGAGTCTATCAGAATAATCAATACAGGTTATAGTTTTAAAGTGCAATTAAAAATAGGTGGTATTGAAAAATATTTCACGATTGATACAGGCGCAAGTGATTCTTTTATTTCATTAAAATTTGAAAAAACTCTAGTTACATCTGGTGTTTTAAATAAATCAAATTATTTACCGTCAATATATTATGAAATGGCAAATGGTGAAAATGTATTATGCAAGAGAATCTTATTATCCAATGTAAGTATTGGGAATTTCATTCTAAATAATGTGACATTTGCAGTAATTCCAGAAAATGAAATTGGCTTTTTACTTGGGAAATCTTTTTTGGACAGTTTTAGTTATTGGTCAATAGTAAATGAACAATCAAAATTAGTTCTAGTAAAATGATAATTGTTTATTGTTTAGCTTAGAAACTTCCACTCCACTGGATAGCTAACCTCCAAAGGGATAGCATTTAATCATCAAGCCCCGCAGCAGCGGGGTTTTTTGTTTGTGGGATGATGTGTAGATTTGAGTAAGGAGATTATTATGAAAAAGTTATTACTAATCGTATTACCATTATTCCTTTCTGTCGGGTTTTCTCAACAGATTATCCATACAGAAACCTATGAAAATGGGAATATTAAAAGTATCACATCCCACAAAGAAACTCGGAATAGAATAGAAAAAGTCAAAGAAGTACAATACCATGAAAATGGACAGAAGAGAGTAGAAGTAACTTACAAGGATGGGAAAGAAGATGGATTACAAACTGAATGGTATGAAAATGGACAGAAGTATAGGGAAAGAAATTACAAGGATGGGAGAGAAGATGGATTATGGACTATTTGGTACGAGAATGGACAGAAGAAATCAGAAGAAACTTACAAGGATGGGAAAGAAGATGGATTACAAACTGAATGGTATGAAAATGGACAGAAGAGGGAAGAAGTAACTATGAAGGGTTTTAGGACAAAAGATGGGAAATGGACTTCATGGTATGAGAATGGACAGAAGAAATCAGAATGGACTTACAAGGATGGGAAATATATTTCATCCATATATTGGAATGAAGATGGGAGTGAAGCACCGCCACCACCAGCACAGTCAGTAGCAAAAAAAGACGTGCCGCCACCACCACCAAGCCATCGTAGGAATAATTAACCAAATTACATTATTACATCAAGCCCCACATTAGTGGGGTTTTTTGTTTGTGGGATGATGTGTAGATTTGGATATATCAAGGAGTTAGATATGAAAATTATTGCAATAATCTTTTCTATAAGTATTGTCTGCTACCAAAGTGAAGACTTAGTTAATGTCAATGCATACCATAAAAGGTCATTTTAAATGAAGAATAAAAACTATTTCACAAAATATCTAATCCTAGTCTTGTCATTACTGTTTATTAACTTGAATGCGCAGGACCAGGTAGACCCTTTAGAAGCGGCACGTCTTGCTAAATCCGCAGCTGAAAAAGCACAAGCAGAAGCAGATGCTGCTACAGAAGCAGCTATCCAAGCCGCTGTAGAAAAAGCAGCTTCTCAAGCTCGTTCAAATGCAATACAACCTAAGGAAGATGAGAAAGCACGGAAACTGGCTGAAGCCAATGCTGCAGAAGAAGCAGAACTGGATGCCTTAGCCAAGGCTGCTGGAGATGAAGCAAAGAGAAAGGTTGCTCAGGAACTTGGGCTCGATGATGGTTCCAGCGAAGAATATGACAAATTTCTTACAACAGCACGGGCCAAGATTGCATCAGATGAAGCAAAGAGAAAGATTTCCCAGAAACTTGTGCTCGATGATGATAGACTTTCATGGCTGTTAACGAATCCTGACAACATTGATAAATTGGATGAGGACAAGTCGAAAATCATTAAAAGCGAGTTATCAAAGATATTGGGGAAATTTAATAATGAAGTAACATTTACACCAACTTCACATAAGGAAACCAAGTCGGTAACATATACATTGGATAAAGACGAATATTATCGTTTAAGGCAAGGTGGGATGGATGAAACGAGTGCAGAATATCATGCTACCAGGAAAAGTAGAAATACTAAGAACGTAATCAAAAAAAGAGGCTTTGATCTTAACGTTCATTTATCCGGGCAAGCCCCCGAATGGTCAGATATTGTTGAGTATTACGGAGGTTATAGTGAACTGACCGGTGCTGGGATAACAAAAGATGATCTATATAAGTTTCAAGTCTTTAGGTCCCTGAAAAGAGTAGAGATTGTAGATCCGATCCGATGTGTTGCAATAATTGAAGAAAAAGGTATGAAAGATTACGGTCTGAAGTACTATAATATAAAACAGACACAAAAAATAATTTACGGAACCTTTCAATTGGATGATTTCACGATTACTGACTTGTATTACATCTCCAAATCCGATAGAAATAACAGCCCTAAAATAGAATTTACATTTACAGACCAAGAATTGGTTCAAAGTAAACAGGATGTGTTCATCAAGTCTGTGATTGACATAAATAACAAAATTGTTGAGTTAAGCAAACCCCATCTCAGCACAATTAAGTTAATGATCAATGACCTTGTACCATTAAGTTATTATAATACTTTTAATCACCGAAAAGAGTTATTACAAAAACAAATTGAAAATGTTTACAGGGGTGATATATATTTGGCTTCAGTAAAAGAAGCAAAAAAGGATGACCATTTCTCCTATTTTGATCAGGAACGACGCAAAGCTATTAGGCAAGTTAAAAAACATCTTTTTGATTATATGCTATTACACAATAATACTTTATCATTCCAAGAAATGAAAAAAAGAGATAAATTGATTAAAAAGTATGAAAGGAAAACCAATAAAAAAGCATTAGATCAATTTAAAAAATACTCTGATGATTTTTTGGAATATTATTATAATAATCTAAAAAAAAAACCAGGATTCTTTGATAATTATGATAGTGAAATAAGGGGTAAGATAATAGCTACTAGAGAAAAGGTGAATAAAATAGGTGCCACAACAGATTGCAGAGATCTCGAAATATATATAGGTATAGGTAAGCTAAAACAATGTTCTTATGGATATACACTCGACTATGGATTTAGACGTCATAGATTGCCACTTCAAGAATGGCTTCCAGGTATAAATGAGTAACGCTTGAATAAAAAAGATGCTTATTATTATATAAAAAGATTACCATTTTAAACCCTGTGCTTAAATGATTAACCGCATCACATGACTTTCTCAAGCCCCACATTCGTGGGGGTTTTTGTTTGTGGGATGATGTGTAGATTTGGATAATTTATAATAAAGGAGTTTGTTATGAATACACTTTTAATTGATGGAGATGAAGCAAAGTGTTCTGGATGCGGACATACTGCAGTAAAAAATGATAAAGGAGAGTATGACGATATATGTGAAGCTTGTGGCGAAAAATTAAAAATGGTTTATTTGCAAACTGATGCGACAGAAACTGATGCAACAGCTACCAATTTAGATAATGGGAAAGACAATAAAAAAAATCTTTCCCAAAATTATTCTGTTTTAGGAGTTTATAAAGGACTTGCCTATTTATTGATGTTTGTCAATACAGCATTTACTATATATTCATTTGTCCAAATCAGTGAGGCGTCTAATGCAATGAAAAATTATGGTGGTGGAGCTGCAATGGATAATGCTTTGATAACCTTGATAGTCACATATGTTATTACAATGTTTTCTTTGTTTTGCCTTACTAAGATGATTGATTTTCTCTTTGATTTAGATAAGCATAAATCTGATAAATAACATAATCAAGCCCCACATTCGTGGGGTTTTTTGTTTGTGGGATGATGTGTAGATTTAGATAAAGTTTTGAATAGAGGAGATATATAGATATGAAAGAATCATTAATAATTGAGGGTGATGTAGCAAGATGCCCATCGTGCGGACATATAGCTGTAAAATCAAAAGAAGGAAATTATAATTCTTTCTGTGAAAAATGTGGTAAAGATTTCCTCGTAAATGAAGAACAAGGAGATAGAATAGGAAAAGAAAAATCATCTCCAGTATCAATAACAGGATTATCTTTAAAATATGAAGTATTAGAAATTTATCAATCACTCGCTTATTTGCTTATGTTTGTCAACACTGGATATTTTATATTTTCATTAGTACAAATTATTGATACAATGGGAAATAATGCCGGTAGTTTTATGTTGCCAACGATAATCACATATGTCATTACAATGTTTTCTCTATTTTGTCTCACTAAAATGATTGACTTCCTTTTTGATTTAGATAAAAAAAACTGATTATAATGTAAAAAAAATTGAAGGTGCCAGTCTAAAAGATGCTAAAATAATAGCAGAAAAATATAATAATGATTTAATTCAAAGAATCTTTAATGAAAATGATTAAATACAACATCAAGCCCCACATTCGTGGATTGTTTGTGTGATGTTGGGTAGATTTGGATATAACCTAAAGAGTTAATTATGAAAAGATTATTACTAATTGTATTACCATTATTATTGATTGTTGGGTGTTCTAATAAAGAAGAACTAATACCCTTAGTAGTAAGGTATGAGGAAGACAAACGTAAACAAGTATCCTATATTAATTATTATAAAAAAACTGGAAACAAGATTGAAAAGGTTAAATCTGAATCCTATTCCAAAGGAGGGGATTTAGAATATGAGTATACATACAAGGATGGGAAAAGGGATGGACTATATACTAGTTGGTATAATAGTGGAAAAGTTAAAGGAAAAGGAACTTACAAGGTTGGGGAACAAGATGGATTATGGACTTGGTGGTATGAAAATGGACAGATAGAAGTAGAAAAAACTTACAAGGATGGGGAAGGAGATGGATTATGGACTTGGTGGTATGAAAATGGACAGAAGAAAAAAGAAGGAATTTACATGGATGGAGGAGAATTGAATCCATCATCAATCAAATGTTGGGATGAGGTTGGAAATGAATGTGAGTGTGGTAGGATTTATTGGGATGGGAGTTTTAGTAGTTGTGATTAAATAATCAAGTATTATTAAACCTCCATCATCCCTGATTATAAACTCAAATATTGTTAAAGATGAAGAACACTATAATACCGAAACAAACAGTCACGGTCGAGTAATTTGTGGAGGGTTAAATGAAAATAATTTCTAAACTATTATTAATCTTATTTTTCGTATCCTTTTCCAACAGTCAAACTACGGAATATTTGATTTTTTCTGATGATGGAGAAAATGAATTTTTAGGTTGTATTGGTTGTGGAATTTATAATTCAAAATCCATTTGTAATGAGTTTGGTACATATGGTAGTGAATTTAATTCTAAATCAATATGGAATGAATTTGGTACATATGGTAGTGAATTTAGTAGTTATAGTCCTTGGAATGAATTTTCATCAAATGGACCTAAACTTGTTGATAAAGATGGAAATTTTTATGGAAGATTTTCCATCAATGAATATAATGGATTTCAACTTTCTGAAGATTTATTAAAAATTTATAATTATTACGATGGAAATTTGGAAAAGGTAAGAAAACAATTTTGTGGAGAATAATTTTGTTTATCAAAATTAAACGTATCCCTAATAATAAGCCCCGGTCACCCGGGGTTTTTTGTTTTTGGAATAATGGGTAGATTTGGATGGACGTTAGTTGACAATTTTAGGAACTAAAAGGAGCAATAAATGTGGCAATGTAAACAATGTGATGAGAAAGTAGAAGACACATTTGATTCTTGTTGGAATTGTGGCAAAGAAAGAATTGATGATAATAATAAGACTAAAACACGAGATGAGGATGACACTGAAAAAAGGGAAGCGGAAGGAATTGAAAAAGAAAAGATTGAAAATGAAAAAGTTGAGACACAAAGAATAGAAGATGAAGATAACCAAATTAAGGATTATCCTGCTATACGATTCTTGTCTCAGGTTTCAACCTTTTTGGCTTGGGTTGGTATTTTTGGAGGTATAATTGGATATTTTATTTGGTTAGATGGAGTATCTCGATATGTTAGTGATGAGCAAAAGGTAATTATGGTTTTTGCAGTTGGGATAGGGATATTTATATATTTTATTTATTGGAAAGCTGTTTCAGAATTACTCATCATTATAGTTGATATTGCACGGGATTTAAGAAAAACAAGACTTAATAAAGAATCATAACCAATATTCACATCAAGCCCCACATTCGTGGGGTTTTTTGGTTGTGGGATGATGTGTAGATTTAGATAGAAATGAGGGAATGAAAAATGAAAAAAACAGCACTTTATCTTTGCCTTGCGATATTATCAATAAATTTGATTTTCGCACAGTCGATAGAATCGAGAATTAGAGATTTCGCCAAACAAGAATATCCGAATGATTATGCAATGCAGAAATATATCTATGATGAACAACTTTCAGCCTATCGTTATATGATTTCAGTAACTGACAAAGCAGTAAAACAAATTGCAATTAGTGAATATCCGAATGATTATGCAATGCAGAAATATATCTATGATGAACAACTTGCAGCAAAACGATACTCTACTACTTTTGATGATAGTGATGTAAAAAGAATAGCAGAAAGAGAGTATCCAAATGACCACTCAATGCAGAAATATATCTATGATGAACAACTTGCAGCAAAACGATATATGCGAAGTGTTGAAGATGTTGAAGTAAAACGAATCGCGTTGCGAGAATATCCGAATGATTATTCTATGCAGAAATATATCTATGATGAACAACTTGCAGCAAAAAACTATATGCGAAGCGTTTCTAATCCAAGTGCAAAGTCAAAGGCCTTGCGAGAATATCCGAATGATTATTCTATGCAAAAATATATTTATGATAATTCTTTCTAACAAAACTCGGAATATTTCAACAAAATGATGAAGCATAACCATCACCCCACCGTACGGCTAAATCTGGTAGCGTGATTTTGAACCTGAATGTCAACAATGATTAACCGCATAACACCACTGTCATCAAGCCCCACATTCGTGGGGTTTTTTGTTTGTGGGATGATGGGTAGATTTGGATAATCTTTATTAGGAGTTTGTTGTGAATAAAACAAAATCGGAGAATGTATCAGATACCAGTTTATCT
>Ga0114996_10009050_pt1 | contig 10969 bp, 11 predicted proteins | sample ArcticOcean_MG_C_4_FD_87039 | JGI IMG/M metagenome (GOLD analysis project Ga0114996, IMG submission 87039) | Marine microbial communities from western Arctic Ocean - ArcticOcean_MG_CB4_134 | ecosystem: Environmental > Aquatic > Marine > Oceanic | place: Arctic Ocean: Canada Basin | collected... | reverse complement strand
TGGCGGCGCGGACGTCCTGCATGACCTCGATGACATTGGCGCCGGTTTCGCGAACGGCGTTAAGGACCATGGCCGGTTGACCGTTGAATCGGATGGATGCAGTCGGTTTCTTGCTGACTAAATTGACCTTGCCAATGTCACCAACGGTGACCCTGGCGATGCTTCCCGTTACAGGGTCCGTGATAGAGCGCAACACCACACGGCGTACATCATCCAGGTTGGAAAATTCACCTTCGGTTCGGACTACATAGCGGCGTTTGCCTTCTTCCACGTCACCCGCCGAAAGAGAGGAATTGGCGGCTCTTAATATTCTTACAACTTCTGTGACGGTCAGGCCGTAGCGGGCCATTTGTTCGGGGTCGACGACAACTTCCATTTCCTTGAGTGCGCCGCCATAGACATTGACACGGGCAATGCCGTTGACACGTTCAATTCGGTCCTGAATGACGTCTTCGGCGAAGTCTCCGAAACTGTGCATGGGGCGATCATTGCCCTCGGTCCGGATCAGCACGATCCAGGCGATGGGGTTGTCGTCGGAACTGGCGGTACGGATGGACGGTTCAGTGGCTTCGCTGGGATAATTATTTACCCGGTCCAACCGGTTGGAGACCAATAACATGGCTTCCGACATATTAGTGCCGACGGCGAATTCAAGCGTTATCCTAGAGCGTCCGTCCTGGGATTGGCTGATGATTTCGTCCAGGCCCTTGATGCCCTTCAGCACGTCTTCCTGGCGGTTGGTTATTTCACGCTCGATTTCGGCCGGCGCCGCGCCCGGCCAAATGGTTCTTAGGCTGATCACCGGCTTGCGAACGTCGGGGGTCAGTTGAATGGGGATTTGGACCAATGCCAGTATCCCGAACATCACCACCATCAACACCGCGGCGAGGATTGCCACCGGACGTTCAATGGAAAGACGGATCAGGTTCATTTTCTATTATCCCTTGGCCTTGTCTTTGCCTTGACCCTTATCCTTAGCGTTGCCCTGGGCGGCGCCCTTGTAGCGAATTTTTTGTCCGGGTTTCAGTCTTTCATTACCACGCACTACCACCAGATCGCCGGGGGTAAGGCCACGGTTGACAATAAATCGAGTGCCGACGGCCTCGCCCAGAAACACCGGGCGGAGTTCCGCCTTGGAGCCCTTGGCTATATAAACCAGGGTTTTTCCCTTGCGGAAAATAATAGCATCTTTGTGGACGGTAGTGGCGGTTTTAGCGCTATTAATCGGCAGTTGCAGGGTGACACTTTGATTAACAGCCAAATTGGTATGCAGGGACGTTATTTCTGGGACAAAACGGACAGTACGTGTTCTGGTCTGGGGGTTCTCATACGGAATTACGGCGCGAACATGGGTGGTAATGCTGATGGACTTACTGAGAAAGGCTAAAATCCGGGTGGAAGGTTTGAGTGCTATCGTTCGGGTGGCGGGAACCTCGGCTTCGATCTCCAGATGCGTATCGTTTACTAGGGTCACCAGGGGATCACCGGTTTTGACAAAATCGCCGACCTCGGTATGACGTTTGGATACGACACCCGGATAGGGTGCGCGAATGGTAGCGTTATAAAGGTTGATCTCTGTCAACTTCCTGTCGGCCCGGGCGATAGCAAGCCGTCCACGGGTTTCGCCAAGTTTGCTTTCCGCAACAGCGACTTCCTGAATCTTATCATCAAGCCGCGCTTGTGAAAAAGCGGCGGATTTTATCAGTCCCTCAAGGCGTTTCAGTTCCTGCCGGCGGAGCTTGAGGCGCGCTTTGTCGGTGCCTACGGCGGCCCGGAATTGTTGCTCCTCGGCTTTTTGAAGCTCATGTTTCCATTTTAGGGCGTTATCCACCAAAACCGCGATGATGTCACCTGCCTTGACCCTGTCGCCGACTTCGGCCCTGATTTTGGCGACTGGCCCGTTGATACGGGCGGCGACCACTCCAGCCTGACGGGCTACGAAACGACCGATGACCGGAACGGTTTGGTTTATTGGCTCGCTGATCACGGCATCGGTGCCGACCTGCATCGGCGGGCGTTTATCCTTTTTATTTGCTTGCGCCCCTGCTGGCGAGGCGGCGGTAATCATCGCTACTGCGACGACTAGAATTGCTCCGAAAACCATCCAACGTCTTAGGGCGGTGGGGCAAAGGTTTGATGAAGATAAAAACACAGTTTGGTCTACGCTCCTTAGAGAATCATATTCCGGTCTGATGCCGGGCGTTTTCGTTAAAAACTAGATAGTCTCAATATAACTGTGCCACAAGGCGCAAGGTACTGGAAAAGTAGAATAAAAGCTATAATGAACATCACGCATAGAGTTGTTTCTTATATATGCAAACACCCGTTGAACGCCGGTTTATCAATGAGCAAATTATGGGCCCAGTAATTTTGGTGTTCGCATATATGTTCTATTGCTGTTCGCCCCTTTTCTGTCCTCATATTATTAATTACAGATAGGGAAATTTTTTATGAGCAAGGAGATGAAGCCATTTCTGCTTTCCTGAGAGCCTAGGCCGTTTCATAGAAATCGCTTTTATTGATTTAGTCCAAAAACGGCCTTGGCAAGGGCCTCGTTTTCCCCTCAAAATACGGGTTGGAATCAACCTTTTCTAATCTGGATGTATTCTTGAAATATTGATGGTTAAAGCTGTCGTTACCCTTAGCTTTTTAGTGAGCCTATTCGTATTCCTTGGCGTCGCCGGGCCGGCGAATGCTGACATGTCCGGACATGGCGGCATGGTTCGGGCGTTGGATGTATCTAACGATGGCCGTCAGGTCTTGAGCGGAAGTTTCGATTTCACCGCGCGTCTCTGGGATTTCGCTGAACAGAAAGAAATTGGCGTTCTCGACGACCATGAAGGGCCGGTAACCAGTGTCAAATTTATTGGTGCTGACCGTGCCCTGACCGCCAGCGACGACAAGACTGCCATCGTCTGGGACCTTAAAACTTTTAAACCCATCCAACGGCTTGAAGGGCATGAACATAAAGTCATGGGATTGGCGGTAAGCAATGACGCTAAGCACGCCGTTACCGGAAGCTGGGACCGGACGGTGCGTCTTTGGGATTTAAACCAAGGCAAGGCCATCCAGGTGTTCCGCCATTCTTCGGCGGTAAATACCGTGGTATTCACTGAAAGCGGTAAAACCATTGCCGCCGGTGGCCATGACGGAAAAATTTGGGTCTGGGATATCGGTTCGGGACGGTCAAAAGGCGTCCTCGAAGGGCATGAACTGGGCATTACCGGGTTGAGCGCATCTCCCGACGGAAAGCGCTTGTTGTCTTCCAGCATCGACAAGACGCTGCGGTTATGGGACCTGAAAACGATGACCGAGGTTAAGGTCTACAAAGAACATGAAGCCCCGGTTTACACCGTAGCCTTTTCACCGGATGGCAAGACGGCACTATCGGCAGGCCGTGAAGGGACACTAGTTCAGTGGAATTTAACGGATGGCAATCCGCTCCGCGTTATTCGCGCCATCCGGGCCCGCAAAACGATTATTTGGTCGGCTGCTTTTTCACCGGATGGCCGGTTTGTCTTGACCGCCAGTTCCGATGATCTGATTCGCGTGTGGCACCTTGAAAGCGGGGGTCGTATCGGTCTTGCGGCGGAAGGCGACAATGAACCAAAGCCGTGGCTGGACAGCGACCATCCCGGTGCACAGGTGTACAAAAAATGCGCCCGTTGTCATTCCCTCAGCGCCGATGGCAAGGGGCGGTCCGGGCCGCACTTTGCAGGTTTGTTCGGACGCGTCGCTGGATCGGTCGAAGGTTATAACTATTCCAGCGCACTGACTGGCGTTGACTTTCGCTGGAATAAGAAGACGCTTTACGATCTTTTCGACCAGGGGCCGGCCAAGTATCTGCCGGGAACCAAAATGCCGATGCAATTGGTGCCTGACCCCAAACAATTGACGCAGCTTGTCGAATATCTGAAGGAGCTCACGGTGGAAAAGGGAAGGGACTAAATCGTGACGACCCTGCTCTATAGTCATCCCATCTGTATCGAACATGACCCCGGCCAGGGGCACCCTGAATGCCCGGATCGTCTGCGCTCGGTGATGGCGGGTTTTGAAGAGGGAGGATTTGCCGCCCTGGAACGCCATGAAGCGCCCGAAATCGACCTTAAGGAGGTCGAGCAGGTGCATGAGCCCTATTACGTCGAGCAGGTGTTTGAGAACATGCCCACCGAAGGCCGCGTTTATCTGGATCCCGATACCGGCATGTCACCGGCGTCCGGAGAGGCTACCCGGCGCGCTGCCGGGGCCGTGTGCGACGCCATTGATAAGGTTATGAAAGGCGATGCGGACAATGCTTTTTGCGCCGTACGTCCGCCGGGACATCATGCTGAGTCCAGCAAGGCGATGGGCTTCTGTCTGTTTAATTCTATCGCTATCGGGGCTATGCACGGCCGCGCTCGGCATGGGCTGGAGAAGGTCGCGGTCATTGATTTCGACGTACATCACGGCAACGGCACCCAGCATATGTTCGAGCACGACCCTGGTCTTTTTTACGGGTCAAGCCATCAGTGGCCAGCCTATCCGGGAACCGGCGCCATCGATGAAACCGGGGAATTTGAAAATATATTCAATGTTCCCATGGCCCCGGGAGAAGGGTCGCAAGCCTTCCGCAAGGGCTACGAAAAAGGGATCTTGCCGGCGCTGAGAAAGTTTAATCCCGACCTGTTGTTGTTATCGGCCGGGTTCGATGCCCATGCCCGCGACCCCTTGGCCCAAATCAACCTGGAAACCGAAGACTACGATTGGGTTACCAGGAAATTGTTGTCTGTGGCGGACGAATGTTGCGCCGGTAAGGTGGTGTCCTTGCTTGAGGGCGGCTACAATCTCGATGCATTACGGGAAAGCGTTCAGGCCCATGTCCGGGTGTTGATGGCTCACTAAAATTTTTTGGGGGGCGAATGGCCGAAGATAAAATACCCGCCGATATCCGCAAGTTGTGTTTTGAGGATGCGTTGGCTGAAATGGAGGATATCGTCCACAATCTTGAATCCGGTGAGGTCAAACTGGACGAAGCCATCGGTGCCTACACCCGTGGCGCACAGTTAAAAAAACATTGCCAGGCTAAGCTCAAGGAAGCTCAGGTCCGGATCGATAAAATTGTGTTGGGTCCCGATGACGCCGATATCGGCGCCGAGCCTGCGGACTTGGAATAATTTTTTGTGAAAGAACTAAAAAAAGCATTGGCCGATAACGCCAAGGCGGTCAACGGCGTACTCGATGATATATTGATTATGGGGGTCGGCCCGGAAGCCCGCGTCGTTGAGGCCATGCGTTATACGTCGCTCAATAGCGGAAAGCGAATTCGTCCTTTCCTGGTCACCGCTAGCGCCAATTTGTTTAACGTTGATGAAGCCGCCGCGCTTCGGGTCGCGGCGGCGGTCGAGTTTGTTCACTGTTATTCCCTGATCCATGATGATTTGCCGGCCATGGACGATGACGACCTTCGGCGCGGCAAGCCGACATGTCATATCAAATTCGATGAGGCGACGGCGATACTGGCCGGTGACGCATTGTTGACCAAAGCCTTTGAGGTGCTGGCCGACGAAAACACCCACGGCAATTCTTCGGTGCGGGTGGAATTAATTTCGGCGTTGGCCAAGGCCTCTGGCGACGCCGGCATGGTCGGAGGCCAGATGCTTGACCTGTTTGCCGAGGATCATCCCCTGCAAATGCCTGAAATCACCCGTCTGCAACGCATGAAAACCGGTTCCTTGATTGCGGTTTCCTGTGAGATGGGGGCAATCCTCGGCCGTGCTTCTGAGAAAGCCCTTCATGCCCTGCACGCCTATGCCCATGATGTCGGGTTGGCGTTCCAGATCGCCGATGACTTGCTTGACGTCGAAGGCGACGAAAAGGAGGTCGGCAAGAAAACCGGTAAAGATGCCGCCGCCGGCAAGGCGACGTTCGTGTCGCTTTTGGGTGTAGAGAGGGCCCGTGAACAAGCCGAAATATTGGCCAAACAAGCCTCGGCGCATCTTGAAATTTTCGAGGATAAGGGCAGCTTGCTTAGTGACTTGGCCCTTTATGTGGTGAATAGAAACACATAGGTGCTAGGCGATAATACATTCCGTGTCCAAGATCAAAAAATCCCGTCTTGATCAATTGCTCGTAGAACGCGGGCTGGCGGAAACCCGCACCCGTGCCCAGGCGCTGGTCATGGCCGGCTTAGTTACGTCCGAGACCCGGCGCCTGGACAAGCCCGGCCTTCAAGTCGCCGAAGACATTTCGCTGAACATCAAGGGTCCGGACCATCCTTGGGTATCCAGGGGCGGCGTCAAGCTGGCGCACGGACTTGAGCATTTTGGTATCGATGCGAAAGGGCGGATCTGTTTGGACATCGGCGCCTCCACCGGCGGCTTTACGGATGTCTTGTTGAATGGCGGTGCTGCCAAGGTCTATGCCGTCGATGTCGGCAAAGGCCAATTGGCTTGGAAGGTCAGCCAGAATGAGCGAGTCGTGGTTTTGGACAAAACAAACGCGCGCCACCTGAGCGACAATGAGGTTCCTGAACCGATTGACCTGATCGTGTGCGACGCCAGTTTCATTGGCCTTGAGACACTCTTGCCGGCGCCCATGGCTGTGGCCAATCCTAATTCCCAGGGAGGCGCCCATCTCATTGCCCTAGTCAAGCCGCAGTTCGAGGTCGGCAAGGGAAACGTCGGTAAGGGTGGTATCGTCCATGACCCGGCCTTGCATCAAGAGGTCTGTGATCGGATTAAAAACTGGATCAACGATCAAAGCCCCTGGCGGGTGCTCGGCATTACCGAAAGCCCCCTGACCGGCGCCGACGGCAACAAGGAATTCCTGATCTGCGCGGTTTTCGAAGAGAATTAAAGCGCGGCCCTGCGTATACGGCTCTGCTTTATTTTAATTTGCTTGCCAGCGGCCGTGCGTGTTTTTCCAGGTCATGGGCCTAATAAGACCTGAGCCATCAACTTTTAAATAAAAGGGGCAGACTTATGAGGTGCCGGATTTGAGTGGAAGGCCGGACTGCATCCAGGCGGCGACGCCGCCGGTCAGGTTGAAGGCATCCTCCAAAAGGCCCTGATCCGTCAGATATTGGCATACCTGCAGGGAACGAATGCCTTGGGCACAGACAAAAACGATTTTTTTATCGCTATCGGTCGGTAGTTGGCTTGGATCAAAAGTCGACAATGGCACATGAACGGCATCATCAAGGCTGGCCTGTGCTAATTCCTGGTGTTCACGGACGTCAACAATGACGGCCTCGCCATCAATGGACCACTGGTGGGCGGTTGCGGGGTCGACCTCTGAAATCTGCGGCATGGGGATTTCCTTTATTATCCTAATTCGCTGGTACATATAGGGCCCAGTTTATAAATTTCCAGCAGACTTTTGCCAAAAGCAGCTATGGTTCGCCTTAATTCCCTAAGGATCAAAAAATTAATGACCAACGACCTCGCAACCAATCAATGGGGCCTCGGTGTGACCACAGCGGCCCCGGACGCCGCTGCCGCCCTTGATGAAACCGTGTGGAGCTATCTGTCCATCGGGAGGGAAACAGGGAACCTGTTGAAAACCGTTTTGGATATTGATCCGGGCTTAGTTATGGGCCATTGCCTGAAAGGATATTTCTTTCTTTTGATGGCTTCGGGGCCGCTTCAGGCACGCGTGCCGAAGGTCCTGGCGAGAGCGGAAGAGGGGCTGGCCGACGCATCGCCCCGTGAGCAGGCTTATGTTCGGGCTTTGCAGTATTGGGCAAAGGGCGACCCTGGGGCAGCGGCTCGGGTGTGGGAGGAAATCCTTGCAGATCACCCACTGGATTTATTGGCGATGCGTTTGGCGCATCACACCTATTTTTACCTGGGTGCGGCCGGTGACATGCTCGGTTCTATTGAACGCATAATCAGCGCCTGGGATGAAAGCATTCCAGGGTACGGATTTGTCCTTGGCATGCGGGCGTTTGCCCTGGAAGAGTCCGGCGATTACACGGCGGCGGAGGAATTGGGACGCGCCGCCGTAAATATCGATGTTATTAATCCCTGGGCCATTCATGCCGTCGCCCATGTCATGGAGATGCAGGATCGCCATAGTGAAGGTATCGATTGGATTACTGGGTTGGAGACCCACTGGAACGCCGCCAACAATTTTCGCTATCACCTGTGGTGGCACCGGGCATTGATGCATCTGGACCGGGGTGAATTGGATGAAGTGTTGAGACTTTACGACGAAGATATCTGGGACCCGGATTCAGACGAATACTTGGACCTGTGCAACAATGTCTCCCTGTTATTGAGGCTGGAGCTTCTCGGTGTGGATGTCGGAAACCGCTGGCAGGCGCTGGCGGAAAAGGCTGCGGGGCGGAGCGAGGAACGGCTTTTACCGTTCATTGATTGCCATATTGTCGCCGCCCTTGCCGCCGGCGGGCAATTGGAGGCGGCCCATGATATGGCCACCGCCATGGTCAAGGCCGGTGGTGTTTTTGCCGGGGTCGGGGGCCCCGTCTCGAATGCCATGATCGCCCACCGAGCCGGGAATTTCGCCGACGCAGCCCGATTGCTACGGAATGTTTTCGAAAACATCGTCAGCATGGGCGGCAGTCACGCCCAGCGGGATGTATTTGAATTGGTCCTTAGGGACGCCGAAGCAAAATTGGCTTAATACGGTTACAGCGGCTTTACCCGCACTGGGCCCGGTGGCGGAGCAGATGGTCGGCGAGAACGCAGGCGACCATGGCCTCGCCGATGGGGACGGCGCGGATACCGACACAGGGGTCGTGACGGCCTTTGGTGATGATTTCGGTATCCTTGCCGGCCTTATCGACGGTTCTTTTTGGTTTCAGGATGGAACTGGTCGGTTTGACGGCGAAACAGGCAACGATGTCCTGGCCGGTGGAAATGCCACCCAGAATGCCGCCGGCATTGTTGGAAAAAAATGATACCTTGTCGCCGTCCATGCGCATCTCATCGGCGTTTTGCTCGCCCGCAAGCCTGGCGGCCTCGAACCCGGCGCCGATTTCAACCCCTTTGACCGCGGGGATGCCCATTAAGGCTCCCGCCAGGTCGGCATCGAGCTTTGCATAAATTGGCGCGCCCAATCCGGCGGGGGCGCCCGACGTGGTCACTTCGATCACGGCGCCAACGGATGATCCGTCCTTGCGGGTTTGATCAAGTAGTTTTTCAAATGACTGGACGGAGTCCGCATCCGGAGAAAAGAAGGGGTTATTACCGACCTCGTTCCAATCCCAATTGTCTCGATTAATGGCGATATCGCCAATGCAGACAATGGCGCCCTGGATGGTGACTCCGTCACCCAGGATTTTCCTGGCGATGGCACCGGCGGCGACCCGCATGGCGGTTTCCCGGGCTGACGAACGGCCGCCGCCACGGTGATCACGAAACCCGTACTTTTGATCGTAGGTGTAATCCGCGTGGCCGGGACGGTATTTATCCTTGATGTCGTCATAGTCTTTGGAGCGGGTATCTTCGTTCTCCACCAGAAGCCCGATGGACGTCCCGGTGGTCACGCCGTCATAAACGCCGGACAGAATTTTCACCGTGTCCGATTCCTTGCGCTGGGTGGTGTACTTGTTCTGCCCGGGACGTCGTTTGTCCATATGGACCTGGATATCGGATTCGCTCAGCGCAATACCCGGTGGGGTGCCATCGACAACGCAGCCAATAGCAGGACCGTGGCTTTCGCCGAAGGTAGTAAATCTAAATAAGTGACCGAATGTATTTGCGCTCATGATGGGGCCACCTTAGCCCATCTGTTAGACAACGGAAATGTCCGGTGCATCCACGGCTTTCATGCCGACGATATTGTAGCCGCAATCGACATGGTGGGTTTCGCCGGTGACGCCGCTGGACAGATCAGAAAGCAGGTATATCCCGGCGCCGCCAATGTCGTCCTGGTTGACGTTGCGGCGAAGCGGCGAGTTGTATTCGTTCCATTTCAGGATATAGCGGAAATCGCCGATCCCCGACGCCGCCAGGGTTTTCATCGGCCCGGCGGAAATGGCGTTGACGCGGATGTTTTCGCGGCCAAGGTCTTCGGCTAGATACCGCACACTGCTTTCCAGCGCCGCTTTGGCGACGCCCATCACATTATAGTGGGGCATGACCCGTTCTGCCCCGAAATAGCTCAAGGTGACGATACTGCCGCCATCGGTCATTAACGGCCGGGCGCGCTGAGCCAGAGCGGTAAGGGAATAACAGGAAATATTCATGGTCGAGGCGAAGTTTTCGGGCGAGGTGTCGATGTATTGGCCCTTCAATTCATCCTTGTCAGAAAAGGCGATGGCATGGACCAGAAAATCAAGCTTACCCCAGCGCTCATTAATGGCGGCAAACACTGCATCCATGGACGGCGGGTCAGTAACGTCACAAGGAACCACGAAATCAGAACCGGCGGATTCGGCCAGCGGTTCAACCCGTTTTTTCAGGGCATCTCCCTGGTAGGTAAAGGCCAGCTCCGCCCCTTGCCCATAAACGGCTTTAGCAATTCCCCAGGCGATGGATCGATCGTTGGCAACACCCATTATCAGGCCCTTCTTGCCTGCCATCAATTGCCCGGAGTCGATCATAAAACCCCCTTAGTCATTATTTTCGCCCCTTTCGGGGCGAGGCCAACAAGTGATCAGAATTTACACATTCACTTGGAAAAAGCAAAAGCCCGGCGATCACATTTCATTGCAGTTTGTAACGGTTCAGACGGTTGGGCTGTTTCTTATTCCCGGTCTTAATTTTTTGAAGCAGATTTGCTTTTCTGACGGACACTATAAGGATGGTCTGATGACCATTTTTCTATAAAGCGGATGAGATCCTTGTCCGGTTTTTTCGGCCAGATGACTTGCAGGTGAACGATCTGGTCGCCTTTTGGTCCGCCACCCTTTTTACCGGGTTTTAGGCCCTTGTCTTTGAACCTGAGCTGGGTACCGGTGTTGGGACCCTTGGGCACGGTAACGGTGACGCTGCCGCTACCGGCTGCCGTCAATGCTCGGCAACTC
>Ga0114996_10009046_pt1 | contig 10971 bp, 7 predicted proteins | sample ArcticOcean_MG_C_4_FD_87039 | JGI IMG/M metagenome (GOLD analysis project Ga0114996, IMG submission 87039) | Marine microbial communities from western Arctic Ocean - ArcticOcean_MG_CB4_134 | ecosystem: Environmental > Aquatic > Marine > Oceanic | place: Arctic Ocean: Canada Basin | collected... | reverse complement strand
TCGCGGTTCGGCGGACATTTTTTGTTGCTTGGCAGGTGGTCTTGTTTCGATCATTGTTGAAGGGCTGCCGCACAACGCTCTCCGCCGAAGACGAGGGGGACGGTTTGCTCCCGCGCCGCTTCCGCGCCTCAACGGCTCTCGGCTTGAGAGCTCTCAGCGAACAGTATTGGGGCTTGCCCGTCAGGCACTTTTTTCATCCGAATACGGGTAGTAATATCCGTAGTCGCGATAGTAGCCGTAGTCCAGGTTGTCGAGGTTGACGCGGTTCATTACGAAGCCGAGAAAATGCACTCTGGCCTCGTCGAAGGTCTGCTTGGTTCGCATCAGCGCGCCGGACTCGGTGCTGTCGGAGACGACCATGATGACCCCCTCCACCATGCGTGAGATCGTGCGGGCGTCGGAGAGAACCAGCGACGGCGGCGAGTCAATCACGACGTGGTCAAAGCGTTTTCCAGCCTCGCGCAGCAGAGTCGCCAGTCTGGGCGAATAGAGCAGATCGGACGCGACTGCATTGGAGCGTCCGGCGGCCGCGAGCCAGAGCCCGTCGATTCGCGTTTTCGTGACGATCTGGTCGATCTCCGCTAGCCCTTGCAAATAGTCGGTGAGCCCGCAATCGCTCTCGACATTGAGTTGTTTCGCGCAGTTGGGACGCCGCATGTCGGCATCAATGACGAGCACGCGCCGCTTCAATTGAGCCAGACTGCAGGCGAGATTGAGGCTGACCGTCGTCTTGCCTTCCTGTGGCTGGGAGCTGGTCACAAGGATGCGCCGCATCGAATCATCCAGCCCCAGCAAGACCGAACTTCGAAGAGTACGATAGGCCTCCGACAATGCGGGCTCGGGCCGCCAGCACATTTCCGCGCCGCCATTCGCCTCGACGGCACCGGCGCTCAACCCATTGCGACGGCTCCCATTGGCGCTCTCATTGGCGGTCGACTTAGCAGATCCATTGACGGTCCCACTCTGGCCAGACTCCGTCTCGGAAACCGGAGCAAGAGCCAGTCGCTCGGCCGCCGGAAGCACAGGACCAGCCGGCTCGGTAATCACCTTGGCCGAGCCCTTCGAGCGGCTACGGGGAATCACCGCCAGCAAAGAGAGCCCGGTCATTCGCTCGACTTCCTCCGGTGTCCGAACCAGGGTCGTCATGTGCTCTTGAACAAATGCGGCCGCCGCCCCGAGCAGCAGCCCGCCCAGCAGGCCAAGCGCCGCGTTGAAGAGTTGCCTGGGACGGTAGGGGCGCTCGGGCAACTCCGCCCGATCAAGAATCGCGACATTCGAAGCACGAAGTCCGGCCGAGACGCCGGCTTCCTTGAGGCGCTGCAGCAATCCTTCATAGAGCTGCCGATTGGTTTCGGCTTCGCGCTTGAGAACGTCGTACTGAATGAAGTCCCCGCTCAACTGGTTGACCAGGGCGCGCTGGTTCAGCACCGCTTTTCGGAACAACTCTTCCCGCCGCGACGCCAACTGGTAGGACTCGGTAACGCTGCTGAGAATGCGCTTTCTTTCGACCGCCAGCGCCACGTCCAACTGTTCGATCTGGCGCTCGACCCGCTGAACGCTTGGATAGCCGCGAGCGAAGGTCACCAGCAACTGCGAGTGCTCGCGCTTCAAGTCCGTGAGCGTCGCCTGCAGTTGTTGATGCGTCTCGCTCGTGAAACTGCCAGGTAATTCGTCGCCTCGTGCGACGGCGTCTTCGACGAGCATGGCGCGAGACTGTTCCCGAATCCTTTCCCCCTCGGCGGCGGTAAGCGAACTTTCAAACTGGGCAAGCCTTTCGGTGGTGATGTCCTTACGCTCTTCGACGAAGAGAATGGAGTGCCGGGCGGCGTAGCCGGCCAGCTCGCTTTCACTACTCTCGAGAGCCGCCTGCAGCGTCGAGAGCTGCTGTTGCAGCCAGGTCGATGCTTTCTGCGTCGCATTCCATTTGGCTTCGAGGTTGTGCTCGATGTACTCCTCGGCAAGCGTGTCGACGACTCTGGCGGCCAGTGCCGGATCCACCGACTCGAACGTCACGTCCACCAGACGGGTCCCCTTGGCGGGACGCACGCCGAGATGATCCAAGTACTCCTCGATGATGGCCGGAGGCACGGCCGTGCCCGCCTCGCCGGTATTGCCGGCCGCCACGGCTGTCCCCGGCGCCTGCATCACCACGCCAGCAGCGTTCGCGGATGGAATGGCTCTGGCCTGGGAATCGAGCCGCACCCGAAACTCCGCCCGGTTTTGGAGACCCAACTCCTCGATCACGCGCCGCCCCAGCGCGCGGCTCTTCAAAACTTTGTATTGCGTTTCGAGGTAGTCGGGCTGCTCGGGGAGCTGGCGATAGTTCTCGTCCAGCTCGGCGATGTTGCGTTCCTCGCGGTCGATCTGCAAGGTGGCCGTGGCCCGATAAGTCGGCGTAATCACATAGTTGTAGGCCAGAGCGGCGCCAAGCGACAACAACGCCGCCCAGGCTATGGTTCCGCGCCGCGCATGAAGGACTCGCCAGTAGTCCCGCAGTGAGAAATCAGAGGCGGGCTCGGGCAGCTCCACTGGAGCGTTCGACACATGCAGAGTCGGCGGAACGGATGAGCCCGCGCCCGCCGGCTTGGGGGACAAGGTAGCGGCCGAAGCCGCGCCCTGGGAACTCACGGCAACAGAGACGTTGGAAAGGTGATTATCCACGATGGTTTCTAGCCCGCATTTCTCACCGGCTGGCGGGCGAATAAGGCCGTCAGCTTGGATCAGTCTGGTGGAGGAGCCCCCCCCGGCTCAGCGCCGCCAGATGACCAGACCCGTTGCCATTTGCACCGCCGCCTCGGATCCGCGGCTCAGTGCGTTCTTGGCCCGGCTGTCGGGGATATACAGAATGTCGTTCGTTTCGAGTTCTACATCGCCAGTCCGCCCTCTGAGAATGTCCCGAACCGCGACGGGAACTTCGAACTTCTCCGCGCCGATTTGGCGAATGATCCGGGCCTTCTGCGGAGCCGCGTTTCCGTTGAGGCCCGCCGCCAACGAGAGGGCGCGCAGAACCGTCACCTTCTCCTGGTCCTTAATCGGAAAGCCTCCCGGCTGCTTCACCGCCCCAAGGACGTAAACGACACCGGCCTTGGCTACCTGAACTACGTCGTGCGGTTCAACGAGCGGATTGCCGGCCTCGCCCGCCGCGCCGGTGAGCAGGCCTCGAACCGAGACCCTCATTTCTTCCGCTATTCCGGGACGGTCCGTTCTTCCGAAACGGTCCATTCTTCTGGAACGGGCTGGGGCGCCGGGCGGGCGGATGAGCTGGACAGGGGGCGGTGATGGAAGAAAGTGTACTGCGTCCGAGACGAGGCGCCGTCCGGCGGGACGAGAAATCGTGATCGTCTCGCCGACTTCCGGCGAGAGCCCGCCCGCGATCGCTAGAACATCCAGCAGCCGCCGCCGGCCCTGCAGTTGATACACCCCAGGCTCGCGCACCGCACCCAGAATACTGACGGGCTGGCTTCGAAATTCTTCGACCCGCACGCTGATTTGAGGATTACGAAGCAGGTCCTGACTATAGAGAGAGGTGAGCTTGCCCTCGATCTCGGATGTCGTCAGCCCCTCGACGCCGACTTCGCCGACGAGCGGAAGCGGAATCGATCCTTGCTGGGTCACGACGGCGGGCTGACTCAGTTCGTCGACTTCGAAAACGGTGATTTGGACCACGTCTCCCGGGCCCACGCGATAGGGGCCACTGACGCCAATCGGGGCTTGAATTTGCGGCCACGCGACCACGGGCGCAACAAGGAGAGCCACTAGGGGAGCAACCAACAGCACTAGCCCAAGCCATGAAATCTTCATATGCGCATCGCCATCCGGAGGCAATTTGGCCTCAAATGTGCAATCGACCAGGGTGTTCCGAGGCTTTAATCGGTTGATCGATTCGGCGAGGCGGCGCACGCGAGCGGCCCGCCCTTATTTCGTTGCGCTTGCTGACCGTGCTCGACCTGCTGTGTCGATCGAACGTCGGCCCGGAAGCCGACGCGGCCCGCCGGGAGGCGCGCGCCACCTCAAAGCGGCTCGCGCCAAAGAGGGACTACATATACACATTCAACGTCACGCCAACCGCCCCGCCCCCGCCTTGCGGTAGGCGACCCGCAGCTCTCTGCGCCAGTCGGCCCCAACGCCGACCCTCTCGACGGCGATTTCGGGGGAAAAATACTTCAGAATCGTTTCCGTCGTTGGGTGGAAATCAAACGCGGGTGAAACCAGCAGCAAACGCGGAGGCAGACCGGAGAGTTCGATACCGGGGAAATAGCCCCTCGACGCAATTTCGTTGCGGTCCAGGTGCCACTTGACCCGCATCCAATAATCCAGCCCTTGAAGAGGCAGATGCATATCTTCGCTTGCTTTAAGCTCGAGGATCACGAGCCGCCCCGAGCTGTCGCAGGCCACCAGATCGATCACCCCCCGCTCGACACCCGCGACCGCAGGCACGTGACTGTAGATCGGGTCGTTGTGGATGCGGCTGTCGATCTTCGCAAGTCCCCGCCGCACTTGAGATTCCAGCCAGCTCTCGGGATATTTGCGATAGAGCGGATTCCGCGGATCAACGGCATCCGGCGAGCGAAAACGTGCCAGCTCGCGCGCTAATGCGAGAGCTTCGGGCAGGCGCTGCTCGCTCAGCGGCGTTTGCGTTTCGAGGCCATAGGTCATGACCGACTGGCCGGCGACGGCAAATTCGACGCCCCGCACGCGCAGCGATCGCACCCCATCTGGCCGCGAGATTGATTCTACGTTCGGGTCCGCCGTGATCCGGCGCAGCCACTCAGCCATTGGCCCAGCAGGCGGAGGGATCTCGACACGGGGTCGAAGCTCGGTCGAGAGATTGCCGTAGTCGCCGGCGTCCACTTGGCAGAGGCCGCCTTGTTCGTCAAAACCATGCAGGTCGAATTCCAGCACCGAACGGTTGAGGAAGGCCATCCGATTCGCAGTGGTCTTGAGTCGCGAGTAAGGGAGGAAGACCTTCAGTCCCCGATAGACGTGCTTGTGACCGCGGCTGCGTTCCCGGTCCAGCCAAATCAGCCCGGAGGTCAGAATTTGATCACAGGTGTTTCGCTCATCGGCGCATCCGATCACGGCCCAAGCTTCTTGTCCCCGCGTGAGGACACCCCTGGTGTAGGCGGGCGACAACGAGTGCTCGAGGTCGGCGGCGCAACTGAGCCGTGCGATCTCCCAGTCGCGAAACTCTCTTTGGAGCACGCGCCGGAATGATTCCCGGAACTCGATACTATCGGCCTGGCGGTCGAAGGATTCTCCTTTCGTCGCACGGTCGATCAGAGACAGCGTCGTGTCGGACGCTCCAAATCGGCGCACCCGCACGTCCAGCCGCTTGCTGAGCTCGGAGCGAATCGAGGTGATACGGCGAACAATGTTGCCCCCTTCCCCCCAGACGTGCAGAACGCAACCGGAGCGGTGCTCTTCGAGGGCGTAACTGCCCGGCTCGATACGAACCGGCTGCAATCCGGGTTCAACGGCGATGGGGGTCCGGCACGCGTCTAGAAAGCCCTTGACGATTCCCAGCAGTTGGGCGGGGGAATGGGCTGGCTGCCTCTTGGTTGCGGGGTTCATCTTCGTCCAACCGAGGTCTGCCGTCAGAAACGACAGCCGACTCGGTCACTCAGGCGTTTTTGTTGGTTGGAAGCAGACCGGGCGGCCTGCCGCGAATGAATCCGCGGGCGGGGAACAAGGCGCCAACCACGGCCGGCTGGCTTCTCTATTCTAGCTCAACAGCTAACGGCTGAAAGCCGGCAGTTTCGTGTGCGGCTGAAAGTGGCCTGGAGCGTTAGGTGCCCAAAACAGAGCCGCGCCCGCAAGGGTGCGGTCGAGGGTAGTCAGTACATCGGGGCCGCCACCGGAATGCAGTCAGTGCCAGAGTGGACCGCACCCTTGCGGGCGCGGCTCTGTTGAAAACCCTCGGACGAGTCACTAGACAAAAAAGCGAGACAAGAAAGCCAGACACAAAAAAAGCCCCGGCCACCCCGTAGCCGGGACTTTCTCCCCCCCCAGATCAATTGCCGAGGCAAGCGGCCAAAACGGCCTGAACCTCAACCTTGACCCTTCCTGATGATGCGCCGTTAGTTGTTGCATGTTCAGTGCCATTCTTCCGCCATTAGCTAACTGCTTAAAAAACAACAACAAACGAATGCATCGATCTAAGGAACATTCACTGCCTCTACCAAATCACGGATACACGAGGCATCGGGTGCTCCGTATTTTCGTATACCACCGGTACTGCCGGTACTTGTTAGAATGCCGGGATGGCTTCCGCTGTGTCGAGGCCCTTCACAAACATCATTAGACGAACTCCTGATGCCCCGGTCATCCGGCGGGCAATGAGCGGAGCCATGCTGCTCGGGATGCTGGCGGCCCTGCCGGGAGCACTGCTGCCCATCTGGTCGGTACACCTGGCGCTTGGCGCCGGACGCACCGGGGAGGCGTTGCTGGCTTTCGCCGTGGGCTCAACGGCCGGCCTGATCGCGGCGAGCCGCCTGAGGACTGGCGCGCTGCCTCGAAACATGTGCGCGACGGTTGCTGGCGTGGTGGCCAGCTTCTCCCTTGTCGCGCTCTCGAGTGTATACAGTCCGGGGCAGCTGCTGATGCCACTGGCGGGACTGGGTTTGTCGGTCGGCGCCCTGCTTGCGGCCGAGTCTGGCCCGTTGTTCGAAGCAGTCGTTGCGGCGCCCGCCTCGCGTACTCTTGCCTGGGTATCTTTCGGGACGGGAGCCACGCTGGCCTGCCTGTTTCTCTGGGCTAGTGCCGGCGTGGCGGCATTGCCGCCGACGATGCTCTTGCTTGCGGCCGCTCCACTCCTATTCGCAGCCTATGCATGGAATGCAAGTGGTAAACGACTGGCAGCCGTATGCGATACGGGTACACCAGTTGACTGGAAGGGTTTAGCCAGCCCACTGGGAATTCTATTTGGACTTTCGATTGTCCTTCACGCGGCAGCCCACGGGACGATCATCTATTGGATCGCGATCTACATGACCCGGCGGTTTGGCCTCAGCATTGGAGTTGGCCTGATCATCCTGACGTTATACTGGCTCTCGCTCACGATTGGCTCAGCGATGGCCGCTCGATTACCGGCGCTCGAAACCCGGCTCCGGTGGCTGGTTTGGGCGGTGCTGGGATGCGTCGTCAGTTGCGCTTTTCTACTGGAAACAGCGGACGTCTCGGGGGCGGTCGTCGGGGTGATCGTTTTGGGCGCGGCTTTGGGAATCATCCAACTATTGACGGCCGGTTGGATCTCGCGCCGTCTCGAGTGGCGGCATCCAGCGTTGTTTCGGGTCCTTGTGGCGGGATACCTCATTACGGCCATGGCGGCGGCTTCCCTTATGAGCCGGCTTGTGTCGGAATTCGGAGTCCAGGCGGTGATCTGGGCGATTTTGGCAACGACGCTGACGTTGTTCGTGCTGCTGGCGGTGCTGCTTGTCGAAACCAAATTAGCCGCGAAGAGGCCGGCATCTTCTTAGTTGAAATTGCCAGCCTGCGGGATTTACCAGGTTTACCTCCGCTTTACCAGAAAAAGACGACAGCGCGTATAATGCAGGGCATCTTATCAAAGGAGCCCCCATGATTACTGGATTGGAACCTATCAAGCACATCGTTGTACTCATGTTGGAGAATCGCTCTTTCGACAACATACTCGGCGAAACCTTCGAGCCGGGCGTCACCCGCGTCAACAAGTTCTATCCTCCACACGAACATCTGCTGCCTATTCCGATACCAGGCTTTACCATCGGGGGCCGCAATCTCTTGTCCGCCTCAATTCCCACACCCGATCCTGGTGAATTATTTCAATTCATGAATCAGCAAATCTTCGGACTACTGGAGCCGCCGCCGGTAAATACTCGGTCGCAAACCGAGTTCGGACCGCTGGGCGAGATGGGCGGCTTCGTGCAAAACTACCTCCAGGTTCTCACCGACTACGACTATCCGAAACTGCTGCTGCCAACCATCATGCATCAGTACACGGAGAAACAGTTGCCGGTCACCACGGCGCTGGGAAAGGCGTTTGGGGTGGCCGACACCTATCACGCTTCCGCCCCGTGTCAGACAATGCCGAACCGCTGTTTCGCGGAAATGGGGACGGCCCTTGGGTTTGTCAACAATGACAGCTACGACGGGAGCTACGACAAAAGCCACTCAAACGCACCATATTATTCCCCGACGATCTTCAATCAAATCAATCAAACCGCCGGCGCCGATTGGAACGTCTACTTCGGGGATTTTCCTCTTACGCTTTTGATGGCCGATACCTGGCTGGATCTATTCCAGGAGAAGTTCCATTTCTTTGACAAGTTCCAGGAGCATGTAGACAGCAACACCTTACCGAGCTACTCCTGGATCGAGCCGGCTTATCAACTTTTCCCCACCGACAATCATCCACCGCACGACATCAACCTCGGCGAATACCTACTCCAGGAGGTCTACAATACGCTGCGGGGCAACCAAGAGATCTGGGAGCAGACTCTTTTGATCGTCACCTACGACGAGCATGGTGGCTGCTACGACCATGTGCTGCCGCCTGGCGCCGAGCCGGATGGCGACAACCCCATCTTTGCCTTTGACCGCTATGGCGTGCGCGTCCCAACGCTACTGATCTCTCCCTATATTCAGTGCGGCACGGTCGGCACTCCCGGCTATGAGCCCGGGACGGGGCCCGCGTATGACCACACCTCGATCCTCGCCACGGTTCGCAACTGCTTCGATGTAAAAGGAGGCGCACTGAGCCGCCGAGAAGCCTGCGCGAGAGACCTCGGTCCATTCCTGACGCTGCCGGCGAATGAGCTGAACCAGGGTCCGGCTTCGGTGTCGGTTGGCCTCTCAAGGAAGGATTTGGAGCGGCAGGCCGTCGTCGAAACCATCTCAAGCTTGGGCCAGCTCTGGTGGGATAATCACCACAAGATACCGGCGTCCGTGCAAGATCTGGACGCTCACAAAGCGGGAATCTACTCCGCTCCACCCGCGGAAAAAGAGCTCAGCGGCAGGGAAAAAATCAAGGGTATCCAGGATGATCTCAAACGCCGGTTCGGCCGGGCGCCCGTTGGGCTCCTCCAGTACGCGTAGTGGCCGATGATGGCCCCGGAGATGGAGCGCCAGACCCCAAAATCCTGTTGCTCGGACACCGCGGTTTATGCACGGTCCGCGGACAAAACAATATGGTATGCTGTGAAAATATTCGGGCTCCGGCGGGTCCCCGTTCAATCGGAATCACGAGTAACCTCAGCCGTTTGAACACCGCCGATAAGTCGTAGTGGTCGTATCGAGTTTTAGCTGAGCTGGGCTTGGTTTGAAGCGACGATTGCGGGTTTTGAAGCAACGATTACGGGTTTAGATCAAAAGCATTCGAGGTGACGCAATGTCAAGAATTCTCCTTCGCGGTATCGCTATTGCTTCGCTGAGCGCCGCGGCTCTGTGGGCGGCTGATTTTTGGGCGAGCAAGAGTTACACCGAGTGGTCGGCGAAAGAAGTCGATAAGCTGATGACCGAATCGCCCTGGTCACGGAACGTCACGGTTGTCATGCGTCGAGGCGGCGGCCGCGGAGGTGGCGCCGACAGTCGGAGTGGCGGCGGCATCGGCACCCCTGGCGGAGCTGGTGGCGGCGGCTTCGGGGGGGGTAGTGTCGCCGGGGGCTCCGGCGGTGGTCCCGGTGGTGGTGGTGGCGCCGGCGGCGGTGGTATTGGCCGTAGCGGCCGGAGCGGCGGTGGCGGCGGTGGTGGCGGCCAAGGCCTGGGCATGCCTCCACCCATGAGCCTATATGTGCGCTGGTTCAGTTCCATCCCGATCAAGCAGGCGATGGTAAGGTCCAGGTACGGTGATGAGGTGGCAACAGCCAAGGATGCGATTGACTACCTCGCTCGCCAGGAGAAGTTCTACGTCGTGACAGTCGCGGGTCTTCCGGGACGTATGGCCGGAATGTTCCAACAAAATCCGGATGCGCTGAAGCAAAGCACGATGTTGAAGCGCAAGAAGAAGGAGCCGATCAAACCGGAAGACATCCAGACCCAGGCACAGCAAGAGTTGGCGAACTTCTTCTTCATGTTCCCCAAAACCGACGCGATCACGATCGATGACAAGGAAGTTGAGTTCATCATGAAGACGGAGCGTTTCGAGGTCAAACGCAAGTTCAAGCTCAAGAACATGGTTTTTAACGGCGAGCTGTCGTTGTAGACCGGGGACGTTAGTCAAGCTTGCCCGCGCCGCCGCGAACGGTTCCAAACAGGCGTCGAGAGGGTCGAGGGGCTAGCCTGCATTTCTCGCCACCTGAGCACGGGGCCTCGGTTCCCGGCGTGGCGCGAGCCCCCAGGCTTGCCGCGTCGAGACTCATCTCGACGCCTGTTTGGAACCGTATGCGGAAGAGCCAATCGAGCCAGGGGCCCGGCTCTGACCCGTCTAAGCCCGCATTTCTCATCGGGTGGCGAGGCAAAGTGAATGAGAGGCCTGTCAGTACGAGGCGCGCACCGCTTGACGTGGGGCAGGCATCCTTGCCTGCCATGCACGCTTCTAGCGTGCCGTGTCGCCATCTTGGCGACATCGCCTCTCCATGGCCGTTGAGCACGGCGAGCAAGCGCAACAAAGTAATGGCGGGCCCGTCATGTGCTTGGCCCGTCAGCCGGTGAAAAATGCGGGCTAGGGGCAAAAGCATTCGAGGTGACGCATTCGAGGTGACACAATGGCAAAACTTCTCCTTCGCGGTATAGCGATTGCTTCGCTGAGCGCCGCGGCTCTGTGGGCGGCCGATTTCTGGGCAAGCAAGAGCTACACCGACTGGTCGGCAAAAGAAGTCGATAAGCTGATGACCGATTCTCCCTGGTCACGGAAGGTCACGGTGCTCATGGGTAGACCCGGTGGCGACTTCAGCGGAGGTGGCGGTGGTGGCTTTGGCCGTCCCGGCGCCGGTCCTGGTGGCGGCGGCGGGGGCGGTGGTGGTGGTGGTGGCTACAGCGGAGGTGGTGGCGGGGGCG
>Ga0114996_10009045_pt1 | contig 10971 bp, 9 predicted proteins | sample ArcticOcean_MG_C_4_FD_87039 | JGI IMG/M metagenome (GOLD analysis project Ga0114996, IMG submission 87039) | Marine microbial communities from western Arctic Ocean - ArcticOcean_MG_CB4_134 | ecosystem: Environmental > Aquatic > Marine > Oceanic | place: Arctic Ocean: Canada Basin | collected... | reverse complement strand
GATCGCTAATTCCCACTCTTCAAGATCTATTACCCCGTTCCCATCTACATCTAGATGTTCGACCAATGCTTCAATCTGTTCGGCGGGAAGTGCTGCTATTTTTAGAGACACTAAACCTTGTAATAATTCATCTGATTCTAAGAAACCGTTTTCGTTCAAGTCCCAATGGATAAACAATTCTTCAGCAGTCATCTCATTATGTTCCATCCAAGAATGTAGTTTTGACATTACTTCATCATAGACAAACAAACCCCCACATTCGTTGCAACTCGTTGCACCAAATGGATTTAATTCTCCGCATAGATGGCATTCGAAAGAATTGAAATCGATCTTGTGTCTTCCTCTAAGCATAAGTACTGAGGTTAGCAGTAGGAGTGAGAATATTGACAGAGATATCCACCAATAATTAAGAATCGGTGAAATCAATTTATCAAAGAAACTCGGAGTTGGTGGTGCCGCCAAATCTATTGTCATTATCAGAGGTACAGAATCTTCATGCCAAACTGAACTCTCGTTAGAACTTCCATCTGACATAGTTAATTTGAGATGTATCGGCTTGTGGGGGAGTGATTCTACAATTGAGCCATCTATAGCTCCCGGATATGATAATAGATGAACATCGTAAGGCGGGATAACCTCTGCAGTTATATTGCCGGTCAAAGTCCAAACTAATTTGATATTGTCCTGGTCGTTATGGGTAATTGTCGTGCCAGTCAATCCAGTTGAAACACGGCAAGAAACATCGATATCCTCAATATATGAACCATTTATTCTAATCATATCACGCCACATATTAGTAATTATAGAGTCCTCCTCGTCTCCACACATTGCGTTTTGCATCCGTACTACTTCGAAAACATCAACATGATCACCTGGGCTTGAATCAGTATTTGCAGCTAATCTTCTAATTAATTGACTATTACTAATATTCAATGTAACCGTGTCTGTAATTACCACTTTCCCCGTTTCAATTTGAATATGAACCGTTCTAATCGTATTCGGATCCGGGCTTTTTGAACAGTCACTAGCCCCCGTACAAACATTATCGAATTCATCCAGTATCCCATCTCCATCATCATCGTAATCTACTTCATCCGGAATGCCGTCTTTATCATAATCGTGACCGGTTGGTTGGTAATTAGGAATGATGTGGTTTAATGAAAGGAAGACGAGTAAATCAAATCCATTAGTGATGGCTAACTCGGTTCCATCTAGATTCAAGGCTACATTTGACACGGGGTGACCTAAGTCACGGCTAGATACTAATGTCAAGTTTTCAAAATCATGTGTTTCTATCGAACCACCTTCTCGCTCAGTGAATAGGTGGACATAACCGTTTACATCATTCACCACAATCTGATTAATTGTACCTTTAGCATCAATATAACCCAAGTATTCTCCATCCGGATAAGAACGGATTGTCAACAAATCATCCGTAGCCCAAATCATCTTAGAGTCAGATGCACCAAACATACATTTACTCATTCCATCGGTTGATAAAAATTGATTTTCAACAACGCTAGATGAAATATTGATGGTTCGAACATAACCATCCCCGTCATCTTCATTTGAACCCACAATCAATGTTTTTCCATCTGTTGTAATATCAAAGCAAACAATTGATTCTCCAATCTGTGGTTCCAGTGTCCACTCTTTCGTAGGTGTGTTTGAGGTGAAATTCCATCTATTCAGAATTCCTGAATCGTCAAGAGAGTAAAATGAGTTTTTATTCGGTTGAATTAAAATTTTATCTATTGATTCACCAATTTCCAAGGCTGATTCCCTGCTCCAACTGGAGGTATTGATAATTGATATAGCCGGCGTTGATGCAATGAACGACCTTTGACCCACGAGGAGATATGAGTCATTATCGGTGAAAGCGAGAGATAGAATTGAATCGGTCGGCTCATCATGAACTACTACCGAGGTGATTATTGTTCGGCTACTACTGTCCCAAATAGTTACTCCAGCAGAGTCACCGATTGCAAAAATGGTTCCATTTTTTGAGAAAGCAATAGGTGAGGCAAAGGAGGTTTCTGGGCCGATTTCAATTACTTGGTCAATGCTATAGGAGGTTTCAGACACCGTCGTTGGAAGGTGTATTAACAAGAGCAGCGAGGCGAGGAAGACATAACCTTGCCTCATGGTCATCATATGGTGCAAAGTGTAGGTCAGATAAGAGCCTGCGGATTCTAACTACTTTCCGAATACTATAACTAATCCGATTCTACCCATTGTAATAAATCGAGTGCAACCCAACAAGATCCGGCTACAATCCTTGAATTTTCTCTAAAATCTTTAATTAAGACCGGCTTGATTCTACCATCACCAATAGCACCCAATGCTTCAGCCGCTTCGTGAAGGACGATGTCATCCTCTGCATCGTCTTCTAATCTTTGTAACAAAAAGGGAACGCTGTTCTATCTTGCATTTGACCCTAACATAAGCCATTTCTTTTTTTTAATAAAACCGAACTAGATTCAAAACCCGCCCCTATGGTTTCTTTTGTTCCTTTTCCTTCAAAATTACATAGTGCTAATAATGTTTTCAAGCGGTTCACCATTCTACTCTCATCACACGAGACTATGTAACCCAATTCTTGCATGTCAGCGATGGCTCTAGGAGGTGCGGGGTAGGTCGAACCGAATTCTGACTTCTCAGGTTAATTTGATTCGGATGGTATTCCTATGAATTCTAAACCGTCGACATCAAGATCTTTCCGAATCATGCCAATGCGCTGCCCCTCTTTTAGCAGAAGGCGGATTGCTCGTCGTCCATCGATGCCATAATCGATGGTTCTTTGGTTCACATACATGTCGACAAATTCTCGGTTCGTATCATCATCTATTCCTCTGCCCCACTGTTTGGCGAATTTCAGGGCGGGGTTCGGATTTTCTAATGCGTAAATGATTGATCTTTTTACATCCTCAGTTACTTGTTCGTAAACTTCTTTGCCTAAATCTCGACGTACAATATTTCCGCCAAGTGGTAATGGCAATCCCCAAAGATCTTGCCACCATTTCCCTAGATCTGCAATAAGGTGTAAGCCGTAATCTGACCATGTGAGTTGCCCTTCGTGGATGACGAGACCGGCATCAACTTCGCCGTTCAAGACAACATCAATAATTTTATCGAAGGGCACGAAAATAACATTGACCCGACCCAATGCTAGTATTAGGGCTAGATGAGCGCTGGTTTTTTTTCCTGGTACTGCAATCTTACATTTTTTTAAGTCTTCAAATGACATAGGTTCTCTAGCAACAATTCTCGGTCCATATCCCTCACCCATCGAACCACCACAATTCATGAGTACATACTGATCTAAAACATCAGGTAGTGCATGAATACTGACAGCAGATACTTCATATTCTCCATCTAATGCACACTGGTTCAATGATTCAATATCATCTAAAATATGATTATAGGAATAATTACCTGTATCGAATGCTTCTGTTGTTAGTGCATGAAACATGAATGCATCGTCAGGGTCAGGTGAATGGGCGATTCGAATTTCATGTTTGGTATTCATCGAACCGGGGCACCGGCGCATCGTTCAAAATATTGGTTATCGACATTTGATTCGTTACAACACACAATACCACCATCGGTATCCTCAAAGACTGCCCACGATTGCATTGTGTTCATGCCTGACCCAAGTCGACTTTCAGTGAGTCGTGGACAACTTGGTCCGAAGTGTGACAAGTGTGACTGTCCACTTCTTTTCTCAGAATCGATGACATTAGATTCTCTCTATGTTTGTATTGATTGTTATACTTCTGAAACGGGTGTAGAGGCAGTTACCGAACCTAAATCCGTCAGTGGATTGGTAATGGATTAAAATAAATCATCTATATTTTTTCCTTGTATGATGAATCCAACGATTCAAGTCCCGCCATCTGTTGAGACATTAAGATGGCAACTGGTTGGTCACGATTTGCCTATCGATTCGGCGAGTATTATCGAACTGCGCCAAGTCATGAGTTATGGATGCCTCCTCGGCTAAGCCATCGTGAATGGATGTTCAGCCGCTGGGATGGTAGACCGCCGGACCGGCATAGAGCTTTCAGGTCGATGCAAGACTTATCACGCCGCCTGATTTCAGATCCTCCTCACAGTTGCTTCTATAGTACAGCATATTACAAAGAGCCGGAACAACGGAAAATGGATGAAAAAGGTTGGCAAGGGGCCGATTTGATTTTTGATCTTGATGGCGACCATCTGCCCGGAGTAACAGATCGAGATTTCCCCGGAATGTTAGATGAAATTCAAATTCAAGCGTGGCGACTTTGGAATGATTTTCTAGAACCCGATTTTGGGTTTAAAGAAGAACATCTTCAATTGTCTTTTTCTGGTCACCGTGGGTTCCACTTGCATTATCGAGATCCAAATTTATGGTCTTTAGACAGAGATGCGAGAAGAGAATTAGTTAGTCATATCACTGGCGATGGGATTTCTGTTGAAGCGGTTTTAAGGGGCGGTGAACACGGCTGGAGAAAGAGGATTGAACAAGGAGTTTTCAATGTATTAGGTCGTCTGAATAAATTAAATCAAGGTGACGAATCTCAGCGAAAAGTTCTGAGAAGTTTCATCGAAAGTAGAAAAAAAGCACCAGATAGTCAAGCAAAGCGGGTTTCCAATATAGAATTAGACGATTTAGCAAAAAAAGCTCAAGTCACTGAAAGTAGAAAAAGATTGATGCAACCTCAATATCGTCGTCATGTATTTGGTAAGCGTTTGAACAATATATTTTGGGAGTTAGTCCGGGGCGATTCTAATGTTATTCTAGCCGATGCTGGTGAAACCGATGAGAGCGTTACTGTCGATATTAAACGGGTTATCAGATGGATTACAAGTCTACACGGGAAAAGTGGGTTAAGGGTTACTGAATTTCCATTGTCGAGATTAGACCCCGATGGCTCAAATCCTTTTGATGCGCTTCAGGAAACTCTCCCTTTTGGCCAAGGTTCGCCTCAACAACTAGAGCTCAAAGTAGACAATATTACGGCTCGAATCGGGGATGAAGAAATATCTGGAAGTACTGGCCAAACGGTGAACGCAAATGAATCGCTTGCGATGTTTCTCGTGTTAAAGGGCTGGGCGGAACCTATCTCAGGATGACTCATACGGGCGGCTCTCTTCAGCCAATGTTAAAGGCGGACCTATGGTCAAGTGGCTTGTTGGTGGTAGATATGTCTGGAGATGGCTCGGAAGACAGCCCTCCATTACCACCGCCTCCCGGCGGTTTTCCTCCGCCCCCGAAGGGTATGCCAGCACCTCCACCTACTCTGAGCGCTAATCCCGCTTCAATCACAATCGACGAACCTAATTTACCTACTCCACCACCTCTCAGTGACACTGAAAATGCTGTGAATCATTCCGATATTGTTGATCTTAATGCTTTGAGTTCTTCTTCAACTTCCAATCTTAATCGGGACCAGATGTACGGACATATTGATAGAATTGCGTCAGGTGAAGTTGGAACATTATTAGATAGATTTGCGGATCGATTCGGAAGTGAATTAGATCGAGAAATAATTGTTCTTCGTCGAAAAGAACAACAAAATGCTCGTGAATCACAACCCATAGTTGAATTGATTAGTACTACCGATGATGAAGTTACAGAATCTACAGAACAATTTGAAGAATCCGAAATAGAATCCGAAGAAGAAGATTATGAAGAGGAATATGAGGATGAAGAAGAGCCTCAAGAAAGTGGAGAGATACCGGCTTTGCCAGAAGAGATGGTATCCCGATTAGAAAGTGATTTGGCTCGGGTTACAAAACAGATTAAACCATTGCAACAAAAATACAAACTAGCAAAACAACGGCATCAAAGTAGTAAGGTTAAAAAATTAGCACCAAAACTTAGAAATTTAATGAATAGAAGAAATTTACTCATCGAAGTAATGGAGGGAACTAAACATCCATCTTCACTTGTCGAGCCCTCCCAAAAGAAAATTAAGATGGCCAGAGTTGCGAGCAAGGTCGAAGATGACCAGTTCCCAGAGTTCGTCTCTGTAGTTAACGACCTTTTAGGAGATATGCCCGATTCATTTGTTGAGGATTTCATACTCACACCAAGTTTTGTTCTACTTCAATCGGTTGCTGAAGACCCATCCTCAACGAAAGAAAATGATCGGCGGAAATTCTTCGAAATGGCAAATAAGGAACTCGGGGATCTACCCGAAAATAAATTGGATACATTTGTCAAGAGCGAAGGCTTTGTTGTCTTCCAAAAGATGGGTGAATTGTACGGGTGAATAAAATGGGACTGCTCGAGAAAGCCGGAAATCTGAAAACAGAAGAGGCGAAGCCGATTAAGAGAAAAAAGCGGCAGCAGAAGAAACGAGAACCGGAACCCGTAGTAGCAGAAGTGCCGAAGAAAGCAAGACGGAAGAAACGTGAAAAACAATTAGATTTGGACGAATTAGTTGGTGAAGATACTCAATTTGGTCCACCCGGTAATTTTATTCTAGCAAGCCCTGGGGCAAGGCGTGCGAGGGGATTAGTTGATTTCATAGTGAATTGGACTATACCATTCAGTATTTTATTCATAGAAGCAATGGGTACTTTTTGGGACCCCACTCTTTTATGGATCGGCGCATTTGCTCTAATATTCTTCAACATCGGTTTCTTACCGTACAGATTTAAGCGGACGATTGGAAATTTCGTTAGCCGAACTAGATATGTGAACAATAAAGAGAGTCATCCCATTTTTCTTTATGTAACGATAAAAATGATGACAATACCGTTGCTCATGGGAGCAATGATACTGATCGCTACATATGCCGGAGAATTAGAAAATAAAGAAGCGATAACTCCTTTTGCCTTCGGAGTCTTATTCGCAATTATCCCACTTATTGATTGGATTGTTTTGAAAATTAGACATGAAGCAGGCCAAGGATTGTGGGATACTTCATTCAGAGCCTATATGGTGGCTCATGTTCCAGAGGATGGTGCAGAAGGCTGGCTAGCTAAACTAGAATCGACTGGTGATTATTTCGAATCAAAAGGCTGGTTAGGCAAAGAAGAAGATGATGAATCTGGTCCATCTGAATGATTTAACCTCTTGATTTCTAAGAAGTACTAATCTGATTTACTTCAATAATCTTCGTGTTTAGAAAGCATGATTGCATTCGTTCTTAATCTTGCCATCACCTATATCGGCATAGCCGCCTTGTGATTGTCGTTGACTGAAGATTATTGTCAATATTGGATGGAAATATAACATGGCAAATTAATTGTTTGACATTTATTCATTATTTTGCTCCTCTGTTGCATTTGCAATTTGTTTAGCGAACTCTCTCATGTCCTCGCCAGTGACTCCTTCTTCGATTCCCTCTCTATCTTGTTCATCGATGATTTCTACACCGAGTAGCGTTTCGATAACATCTTCCATCGTCACGATGCCTACGGTCCCGCCAAAGTCATCCTTGACAAGAAGCAATTGTTGTTTGGATTGTAGAAGGATGTCTAATGCCTCATCGACTGATGACTCGCCTTGACAGGTGTGGATTGGTCGCATTAATTCTGTCATAGTAATATCATCTTCATCGGCGGCAGCATGCCGCAGAATTTCATTTCGCAACACTATGCCTTTGACATCATCCAATGATTCTCCAAAGACCGGAAGGCGGCCATGGACCATTATTGGATTATTTTTCATTATTATCTTCACATCATCCAATTCATGAACACAGGAGAGGACTACTCTGGGTGTCATTACATCTTCAACCTTGATTTCCCTCAATTTCAAAAGATTAGTAATTACTAATTCTTCATCTTCTTCTATTGCAGATTCATCCTCAGCAACTTCGACGAAGGCAGCAAGTTCTGCTCTTGTCACCACTTCTTGTTCAGCATCTGGGAACAATCCTCTAATCCATTCTATCGGTAGAACAATCGGCATCAAAATTAGAATTAAACCCCTCAATGTCCACGCCGAAGGAGTGTTGAGTTGTTTCCAAAATATTGCACCTAAGGTTTTTGGTAATATTTCTGACAATAACAGGATACCCATCGTGAGTAGGGCCGAGGCCAGAGCTACCCCCCATTTCTCATAAGTAGTACCTTCTACTAAGTTTGCGACCTCAGAACCAACACCTAGAGCCCCAACCGTATGGGCCACGGTATTGAGGGTAAGTATCGCAGTCAGAGGCCTTTCTGGTTCATCTTTGTAACCACGCCAGAGATTTGCTACCTTGCTCTTTTTTTGTTCCAACATCCGTACATGAGAATGAGTAGTCGATAACAAAACAGCCTCCAAAATAGAGCAGAGAAATGATGCGCCTATCGCAACAGTCGCGAATAGGATAATCATACTATAATCGGTTAACACGTAGCGTATCCTCGCTTATCTAAACCAGTCTTAGTTGGGAATACATTCAACTCGCAACTCTCCGGTCTATATCCCTGTCATCAGGATGTATCATATGAGGATGTCGTGGAATGGTCAATTTTTTTTGAATTGTTAGCCGCCATGTTCATGTTGGATACTACTCCGCTAACATCGTGAAGGAAGAGTATGTCCTCATCTGTGTTGCGTGGCCATACGCGAACGGCCCATTGCACCTCGGCCACGTGGCTGGTTGCTATTTACCTCCAGATATTCAGTTCCGTTATCAACGAGCACTCGGGAACCGGGTTCTGATGGTAAGTGGTAGTGATGAACATGGAACACCTATAACCGTAACAGCCGAATTAGAAGGTGTTTCGCCTAAGGAAATTATCGACAGGTATCACTCAATAAACCAAGAAGCATTACTGAATTTAGGTTGTTCATGGGAGCCACATATTGATTCCAGAGGAGTAGAATATGGAGGTGCGTTATTTAATCGAACAAGTGACCCGGAACATGCTCAAATCGTTCAAGAAAATTTCCTCAATTTATTGAAAGCCGGGTTATTTGAACAGAAAACCATGGAACAATATTACGAAGTCAGGAATCGAGGTGGCAGATTTCTGCCCGACCGTTATGTTGAAGGAATATGTCCTAATTGTAATGAAGACGGAGCTCGCGGGGACCAGTGTGACTCTTGTGGTGCGACATATGAGGCTAGAGAATTGAAAAATCCAATCTCTAAGATGAACCCTGATGCGAAAATAGAAATCAGAGAAACCGAGCATTTTTTCTACCGTTTAGATCGATTTCAACAAACCCTGGAACAACATGCAGCCGAGCGGCAGGGGGTGTGGAAACCGAATGTAAGAGCCATGACAAAACAGTGGTTATCGATGGGATTGAGGCCGAGAGCAGTAACTAGAGATTTGAAATGGGGAATACCAATCCCCCTTTCAGGAAAAGAGTGGGAGGGGAAATGCATCTATGTTTGGTTTGAGGCAGTTCAGGGATACTATTCCTGCTCGAAAATCTGGGCTTCAAGGTTCGCGGCGCCGAACGGCCACCAGGGAGGAAAAGATGCTTGGATGTCATGGTGGAAGGATGGTCAGGATGGTTCTAAACCTCGTCACTTCTATTATTTGGGGAAAGACAATATTCCGTTCCACACCGTGATATGGCCAGCTTTAATTCTTGGTCTAAACCATGCATCGAATGACAGAAATGAAGAAGATGAAATTATGCCGGTGGGCCCAGAAGATCTTCATCTTGGAGATGATGTTCCTGCAAATGAGTATTTGATGTTGGCTGGTGGTCAATTCAGTAAGAGTAGAAAACATGCTGTCTGGCTCCCCTCATTCTTAGAACGATTTGACCCCGACTACCTACGTTATTACCTGGGAATAAATATGCCTGAGGCTCATGATACTGATTTTAATTGGCCTGACTTTGTGGAAAAAATCAATAATGAATTGAACGGAACATATGGTAATTATGTCAACAGAGTACTTACGCTAGGAACAAAAATATCTAGCGAAAAACCACTTGAGGTTTCAGAGGATTTGTCCTATTGTACTGATGCTATGAATCAATTACAGCAAATCCATTTACAAATCGGCAAAAGTTTGGATAAGCACCGATACAAAGAAGCATTACGAGGGGTGATGAGTGCGGCTCAACTGGGCAATCAATTATTACAATCAGCCGAGCCATGGAAATATCTAAAGCGAGAAAATTCTGATGAGGCCCAGGAAAGTTTTGCCCACCTCTCATTCGGCTGGAGAATTTGTAGATTCTTAGCAATTACTTCCCAGCCTTTCCTTCCTTTCAGCGCCCAAAGGCTCTGGTCTATGCTAGGCCAAGATGGTGAAGTTTCTGAAATGGCTTGGCAGAGTGCTGTCGACTGGGATATCACACAAACATGGGCTCCAGAAAATATCGAACCATTATTCCATCGATTAGACCTCGAAGAAATATTAGAACAAGAAAAAGCCCTTGTAGATTCCCCTTCGACTCCAATTGAGGCCCAAGACCCAGGACATAGTGTCAAGGGTGTGTCGGGGAAAAAGAAGAAAGGAAGAATAGAGGGTGATGTTTTGGATGAAGGAAATTTAGAGGGTGTACAACTAATTGACTATGAAACTTTCATGTCCGTTGATTTGAAAATCGGAACGATAACATCGGTCTCAAAACATCCAAATGCAGACAAGTTGTATGTAATAAAAATCTCCGACGGAACAACCAACGAAAGAACGGTTTGCGCAGGGCTAGTTGGTCATTACAGCAGGGAACAACTCCTCAACAGAAGGATCGTATTCGTTGCTAATTTAAGTCCACGAAAACTAAGGGGGGTAATGTCAGAAGGTATGCTTTTAGCAGCCGATGATGGTAAAGATACAGTCAGATTGCTTACCGTTTCTGATGATATTATCGATGGCTCCCCTGTAAGATGATCTGTTCATTATTATCTTGGTTCCTGACATAATATCATCTTAATATTTCAGTATCCAATTTTAAAGAAACAGTGATATATTCAATTTTTAGTCACTTTCTGGTTTATCGAAGAATTCCCATTGTAATTTTACTAATTCTTCCCTTGTTTTTGCATTTGTGTAAGCGTCCAGTGGCGACTT
>Ga0114996_10009043_pt1 | contig 10974 bp, 14 predicted proteins | sample ArcticOcean_MG_C_4_FD_87039 | JGI IMG/M metagenome (GOLD analysis project Ga0114996, IMG submission 87039) | Marine microbial communities from western Arctic Ocean - ArcticOcean_MG_CB4_134 | ecosystem: Environmental > Aquatic > Marine > Oceanic | place: Arctic Ocean: Canada Basin | collected... | reverse complement strand
TTAAATCCGGCGCTGGAGCCGGGCTTCAATATTGTCTCTCCGTCATCTGTAACAAGCGTCGGCTCGCCGTGAACGATATAGACGAACTCATCCTGGCTTGAATGGGCATGGCGCAGCGAAGAGATCGCGTCGGGCGCAAGTTGGACGATATTCACGCCGAAATTCGTGAGGCCAAAGTAATCCCCCAAACTGCGTTTTAGCCTCCCGGAAAATCGCGGGATCAGCTCCGCGGGTGCACTGACCTGTGGCACGCGCGGCGGGACGGCCAACGCGTCTGTAACCGCGTTAGTACGGTCTTCAGTCATGAATTTCGCCTCTAGAAATTCTTCACTGCATTTTGCAGTGGGGCTTGCAAAAGGAAAGGTGAATTCGCTCAGGGATGGCGTGCGCAAGCGTTGAACATGCAAAATTGCGCTTGAGCGCACTACCCAAACAGAGCCAGGCAGTCTCGCTCAGCAAAAGCGCCGATAAACCCAACACCGCAAAGGCTTGGCAAAAAGTTAGAAAGCGTTTGATCTCTTCGACGCTATGGCCGTCGCTGACAATAAAATGCTGGAAGGAGCGGAGATGTTTTGTTCCCCAGCTGACTGCCAACAAAAAAATGAGTGCAATGGCCATTGTCGGTTTGGGATCTGAGTCTAAGCCGTCGGTCAGAAGCAGACTTGCCAGGCCCAGCGCATTCCACACGACCACAAGGGTAAGAGTCGCGCGCCAACGCATGGGAAATCTTTGAGGTGGCGGGGCACGCTTTTCCGAAGGAGGGCTTGTATGTGCTTCCTCCTGGGCTTTGCTAAGATGGGCCCCGCAATTCCAGAAATCTTTCCTCGGCCACGGAAGATGCATCAGGCCGGAACGGTACATTTTTGGTCCGAAACGAATAAGGCAATTCGGACAACGAAGCGTTCGAAGATAAACGTAAAGTAAACCATTGCCGAGAAATAGCAGCCCCGCGCCGACGATCGCTACTTCTGGAAACGGAATCCCGCGACCGATGGCCCAGGGCATGTAAGAAAACCATCCGCCGCCGATCAAGACGAAGGTGCAAATGTGGGCCAGCGCACTTTTGTGATGGAAACTCATTTTTCAGCACGCATGCAAATAATCGGGCGGCGTTGCCCTCGCGCCAAATTTGTCTGATACGAAAGAATTGATCTAAGCGGCTGAAATGCGCTTATCCCTTATTCGCGAGCTGCGCGATTTGCTCGCGCATAGCAGCAAGCTGATTTTTCAAATCACGAATTTCTTCATCGCGCACGGCATCGTCTGGCGTCTGCGGAGGTGGCTCCGGCGGAGTTCCAGCACTCGCATTTGGAGGCGTTCCTGCGCCACCAAAGGGTGTGAACACGCGCATCGCTTGTTCGAATATTTGCAAATTCTTCCGAGTCACATCCTCGAAATCCTTAACGCCTATATCTTTGACATTAAGGCGCCCGCTAAAAGCATCTGTGAATTTCTTGCGCATGCCTTCTTGGTTGCGGGTGAAATTCTCCATCGACATTTCGAGATAGCTCGGCAAATAGGACTGGAGCGAGTCTCCATAAAATCCGATGAGCTGGCGCAAAAATTGGATGGGCAAAAGATGCTGCCCTTTGTTTTCCTCGTCGAAGATGATTTGCGCCAAAACCGAGCGGGTGATGTCTTCGCCGCTGCGCGCATCGCGCACTTCGAAATCTATTCCGTCCCGGACCATCTGCGCGAGATGTTCCAGCGTGACATAGCTCGAACTCTGGGTGTTGTAGAGCCGACGGTTGGCGTATTTCTTGATGATGGTTGGGTCGGCCGTCCCGGTATTATTGTCACTCAAGGATTCACCCTTTGAAAAATTGAGAGGACCTTGGTCTTTTAACGCTCATTACGGCGTCTTGAAGGCCCAGCCGTTCCGTTTCCTGGCGCCCATAACACACTCTAGCGATGGGCAAAGTCCAGCATCTTTTCTGCGGTGCAGCAATTCATTTGACGGGGGGGCAGACGGGGCCTAAATGCAGGCCCGAGAAGCAGAAAAAGGCTCAATTTTATGACGGATGTGGTGATTGTGGCGGGCGCGCGGACGGCGGTCGGCAGTTTCAACGGCGCGTTCGCCAATGTTCCAGCCCATGATTTGGGCTCGGCGGCGATAAAAGCTGCACTTGAACGAGCGAAATTGGACCCAGCCGAGGTTTCCGAAGTCATATTGGGCCAGGTTCTGACGGCAGGACAGGGGCAAAATCCTGCACGCCAGGCAGCGCTAAATGCAGGCATATCAGTAGAATCCCCCGCCTGGCTTGTGAACCAGATATGCGGCTCGGGTTTGCGCGCGGTCGGGCTCGGCTATCAGGCAATTCGCAATGGCGATGCCGAGATTATCGTCGCCGGCGGCCAGGAATCGATGAGCATGTCCCAACACGCCGCGCATCTTCGCGGCGGTACCAAATTTGGACCACTAAGCTTCGCCGATACCATGATCACCGATGGCCTTACCGACGCCTTTGACAATATTCATATGGGCATCACCGCTGAAAATGTGGCTCGCGAATTTCAAATCACCCGGGAGGAACAAGACCGTTTTGCGGTTGCATCGCAAAACAAGGCGGAAGCGGCGCGCGCGGCGGGAAAATTCAAAGACGAAATTGCTCCAGTCACAATCAAAGAAAGAAAAGGCGAGCGCATTGTCGATACGGATGAATATATCCGCGCTGGCGCTACCTATGAAAACGTTTCCGGTCTTCGTCCTGCTTTTGCAAAAGACGGCACCGTCACGGCCGGCAACGCTTCCGGATTGAACGACGGCGCCGCTGCGCTCGTATTGATGGCGGCAACGGATGCCGAGAAGCGTGGTCTCACGCCTCTAGCGCGTATCGTCTCATTTGCAAGCGCCGGTGTTGATCCAAAAATCATGGGCATTGGGCCCATTCCGGCCTCGCGGGCCGCGCTAAAGAAGGCCGGTTGGGCGGTGAATGATCCCGATCTTATCGAGGCCAATGAGGCCTTTGCGGCGCAGGCCTGCGCGGTGAATAAGGATTTGGGCTGGGACACTTCCAAGGTGAATGTGAACGGCGGCGCTATTGCCATAGGCCATCCTATCGGAGCGTCGGGCGGGCGTATTTTGGTGACCTTGTTGCATGAGATGGCTCGCCGCGATGCCAAAAAAGGTTTGGCAACGATGTGTATCGGCGGCGGCATGGGCGTTGCTCTTTGTGTCGAACGTTAAGCAAATTTTCGGGAAGGAATTATTATGACACGCGTTGCCATCGTTACCGGCGGGACTCGCGGCATTGGTAGAGCAATTTCTATTTCGCTCCGCGATGCGGGCTACAAGGTGGTCGCTAATTACGCCAGTAATGACGAACGGGCGAAGAGCTTCTCCGACGAGACGAACATCCCTGCACGCAAATGGGATGTCTCCGATTTCGGCGCATGTATAGATGCAGTGAACGGCATCGCAAAAGAGTTAGGCTCGATCGACGTGATTGTGAACAATGCCGGCATCACGCGCGACGGCACCATGCGCAAGATGGAACGTAAAGCGTGGGAGGATGTCATCGATACCAATCTCGGCGGTTGCTACAATATGTGTAAGGCGGCCTGGGAATCGATGCTGAGCGGCGGCTTCGGACGTATCGTTAATATCGGTTCGATTAACGGCCAGGCCGGGCAATATGGACAGGTCAATTATGCTGCCGCGAAGTCGGGAATTCACGGTTTTACCAAGGCTTTAGCCCAAGAAGGCGCGACCAAAGGCATTACCGTCAACGCGATTGCGCCCGGCTACATCGATACCGATATGGTCGCTGCGGTGCCGCCAAATGTGTTGGAAAAAATCGTTGCGCGCATTCCGGTCGGACGATTGGGTAAAGCAGAAGAGATCGCGCGCGGTGTTCTCTTCCTGGTGGGTGACGAGGCAGGCTTTGTGACCGGCTCAACGCTTTCCATCAATGGTGGTCAGCATATGTACTGATGCCTCTTTGGCGGGGGCCGATAGGTAGAAGGCTTGGCGTTCTCGCGCGAAGCGGGCGATTGCCCTATCATGCCCCTCCGATGTGCCCCCCCCGAAAATATTAGGCCGTAACATTTGAAAACAGCGCTCGACAAAATCCAAGCAGAAAACCTCGCTTGCGAGCGGGGCGAGCGCACCGTTTTTCGTGATTTGAATTTTTCATTATCGCGCGGGTGTGCGCTTTCACTCGAAGGTGCGAACGGCGCGGGTAAAACATCTGCATTGCGCATACTGGCGGGTCTTCTTGGACAAAGCGCGGGAGAGATTTCGTTTCAAATAGACGAGAAAAAAATTACCGACGGTGAAGAACGCGGGCGCTTTGTCGGTTGGCTTGGCCATCTGGATGGGATCAAGAACCAGCTAACGGTTCTGGAAAATGCACGCTTCTTTGCGGCGCTTTATGCATCGGATGGCGATGTGGACCCAACATTGGAGAAAGTTGGCCTTGCGCGCGCGCTTGGCCTTCCGGCGCAATACCTCTCAGCGGGGCAACGCCGCCGCTTGGCGCTCGCACGGCTCATTCTTTCACGCCGCCCTCTATGGCTATTGGACGAGCCGTTGGCCGCTTTGGACAAATCAGGCAAGGCTCTCATTGCCGAGTTCATCAAGGCGCATTGCGGCGCGGGCGGTTTGGTTATTGCCGCGACGCATGATCCGCTGGGGATTGACGCACAAACACTCACCATGGGTGCGTCATGAGCCCGGCGCGCGCTCTTCTTCGCCGCGACATTACGCTTGCTTTTCGCGCCGGCGGTGGAGCGATGCTGGCAGTTGCATTTTTTGGAACGATCGCGGCATTGGTGCCGCTCGGCGTGGGCGCCGATCTTCCGCTTCTTGGCCGGATCGCGGGTGGTATCCTTTGGGTGGCGGCCGCCCTTTCCGCCCTTCTTTCACTCGATCGATTGTTCCAAGCCGATTTCGAAGATGGCGGCCTCGATCTGATCGCTCTCTCAAAGCTCTCGCTGGAATCGGCAGCGGGGTTGAAAATTCTCGCGCACTGGCTGACGACGGGTTTGCCACTCACGCTGATTTCGCCGCTTCTGGGCCTTTTCTTCAATCTTCCAGCGGAGGGCTATGTCGCGCTTGTCGGCGGGCTCGCCATCGGTACGCCCGCTTTGAGCGCCGTGGGCGCGATCGGCGCGGCACTGACGCTCTCAGTGCGCCGAGGTGGGCTCCTCCTTGCCCTTATCGTTCTGCCTCTAGTCACGCCGGCTGTGATCTTTGGCTCAGGAGCGGTGCTGACAGCACTGGAAGGCGGCGGAACCGCGGCAATTCTCTTTTTAGGGGCGTTTTCGCTCGGTGCCGTGGCGCTCTCACCCTTTGCTGCCGCTGCGGCAGTCCGTCTCAATCTTGCGGGATAGGCCTTGTCGTGCCGCATCACATCATGCTCTGGATCGACTTATGACTACTCTTTCGCTCTCCGCCCGCCTCACAGCGTTGGCCAATCCGAAACGGTTTCTGGATATTTCCAGCGTCTTACTGCCGTGGACGGCCGGCGCAGCCATCATTCTTCTTGGGCTGGGTTTCTATTTGGCGCTGTTTGCGACACCGCCCGACTATCAACAAGGCCAGACCGTCAAGATCATGTTCGTACACGTGCCGGCGGCATGGATGGGCATGTTTGTCTATGCCGTTATGGCGGGTGCCTCGTTTACCGGGCTCGTTTTTAAACATCCTTTGGCAGACATGTCTGCCAAAGCGGCGGCACCGCTTGGTGCCGCCTTTACCGCCCTTGCGCTCTTTACCGGCGCGTTGTGGGGCAAGCCGATGTGGGGAACCTATTGGGTTTGGGATGCGCGCCTGACCTCTGAGCTCATCTTGCTCTTCATCTATCTCGGCTATATCGCGCTTTGGGATTCAATCGAGGATCCAGTGCGGGCAGCCAAGGCCACTGCAGTGTTGGCGCTGGTCGGCGCGGTTAATTTGCCGATCATCCATTTCTCCGTCGATTGGTGGAATACGCTCCATCAACCGGCATCCCTTCTTCGTGAAGGCGGTTCGGCCATTCATCCCGCCTTCTTGTGGCCTCTTCTGATTATGGCACTCGCGTATAATGTATTGTTCGTTTGGCTGTGGCTGCTCCGCGTACGAACGGAAATCTTTCGCCGGCGGGCACGCACGCTTATGCTCGCTCAAGGAGCAGGCCAATGAGTGCGTTTTTCGATATGGGCGGCTATGGCGCCTTTGTTTGGCCCTGTTACGCCGCCAGTGTGATAGTATTAGGGCTCTTGATGGCGTCTAGCATTTCAAGCCATGCCCGCGCCCAAGCAGAAATTCGCCGTCTCGAGGATGAGGCGAAGGGAGGCAACGCGTGAGAGGATTTATTTTCCTTGTTCCGGTCGTAGTTTTTCTTGGAATAACTGCGTTCTTCTATGCAGGCCTTCAAGGCGGTCCGCCCACGGTCCTGCCTTCTCCATTGGTTGGAAACCAAGCGCCGGATTTTGTGATGGAAGCCTTGGCGCCGGAGTTCACGAGTTTCACCCCCGAAGACCTCGCAAGCGGCAAACCGATTTTGGTCAATTTCTGGGCCTCCTGGTGCGCGCCTTGCCGCATCGAAGCGCCGATCCTCGACGAGTTGGCAAAGCGCGACGGAATGACGCTTTACGGCATCGCCTATAAGGACGACGTAGATCTCGCACGGAACTTTCTCGACGAGTTCGGGAATCCCTTTGTACATATCGTCGCCGATAATGATGGGCGAGGTGCGATCGAATGGGGTGTGACCGGATTTCCTGAGACTTTTGTCGTCGATGGCGATGGTATCATTCGCGCCCATTACGCCGGTCCGCTGACGGACCAAATAGTTGAAGATATCATCCTTCCTGCCGCGGGAATGTGAGCCCTTTAGGTTCCAATCCTGCCGATGCCTGTGAGATCGTGCTTCTTGCGGACTATCCTGAGGCAGTGCCCGTCATCGCGGCCGGCTATGAAGCCGAGTGGGATTTTTGGTACGGTTCAGGCGGGAAGGGCAATGCCCGCTCAGATCTATTGGAGCGCTCTCAGAGACGCGACCTGCCGCTTTGTCTGGTGGCAAAGCGGGCCGGGTGTTTCGTTGGCGCTATTGCGATCGCAGCGAACGCAATTACTCCCCGTCCGAATTTGACCCCCTGTCTGATCGGATTATGGGCGGCGCCGGCGCATCGTAGAAAGGGGATCGGCAGCACGCTCCTCAACGTCGCAATTGCAAAAGCGAGGGAGCTGGGCTTTGAGAGTGTTTTCAGCACGACCACCGTCGTCCCGGAGCTATTCGCGCGCACCGGTTGGACATTAATCGAAAAAATTCCATTTAAGGGTGAAGAGCATTGGCTCTACGCTATCGATTCCGAACGAAAACACCCAATCAAAAACGAAGCTGGAAAATAAGCGGGCTGATACCGCGCCTAGTGCTGACGCCGTCCCGAACTTCTACGGGCAGGCTTGGGCGTGTCGCCAGCCTCTGCGGCGGCCGCAATGGCCGACAGCATGCGCGAGAATTTAGCCCGATCTGCGGCCGGAAGTGCCGATAAAAGCGCCTTTTCGACGCGGTCATTGGCGGCTCTCGCGCCCCGTAAGGCTTTGCGCCCAGCAGGTGCCACACGCACCGAATTTGCCCTCTGATCGCTTTCGGTACGCTCCCGCGAGAGTAACCCTTTTTCGATCATGCGGCGGATCATCTCCGCCAACGTCGAACGATCTATTCCGGTCAAGGTAACGAGGTCCGTTTGACTAACGCCTTCGTTCTGCTCGACGGCAACAAGAACAGTGTATTGTTGTTTTGTGAGATCGCTTGCAGTTGGTTCGTGCGAAAATAAATCATTCGCGTATTGCACGCAGCGGCGCAGTAGATGAGATGGAGACTGTGAAAGGTCGAAGCCGTTGATCGACTTTCGCAGACGCTTCGATACCATCCCCCAGCTCCCAATTCTCAGTATTTTATTTTTTTGGTGTGATCGTCCGCGTACGGCGGACTTTTCACAATAGCGCGATTATGTTCGAACGCAAACGGGAGCCGCGCTATTTTTGTCGCAATCGAGGCAGAATTTTCTATTGAAATTTACATTGCGCATATTTCAGCGCATCTCGTCTTGGACCGGGAACATTTTGCTCAACGACTGGACGAGCGGAACCCTTCGTCATTGCTCCGAACTGTCGGGGTCTTCCTCAATCACATGTCGAGAGATGTAAGGCGTCTGCGTGATCACGAACAGCAGTGTCAACGGAAGGACACCCCAAACCTTAAACGCAACCCAGGTGTCGGTAGAAAAACTTCGCCACACGAATTCGTTTAACACTGCAAGAGACAAAAAGAAGATGACCCATCTATGAGTCAAAACGCGCCACGCACCGTCCGGTAAATTCACGCTTTGCGCGAGCAAGAATTTTAGGAAAATGCGCCCGGTAAATAGCCCCCCCCACAGCACGGACGCGAACATGAGGTAGAGCACTGTGGGTTTGAGTTTGATAAAAATTTCGTTTTCTAGCCAAAGAGTTAGCCCACCAAACACCATGACCAAAACCAGCGTTACCAAGGGCATTGGCGAGATTTTTCGTTCAATTGCAACGCCGATCACAATGGCGATTGTGATCGCAACCATGAAGGTTCCTGTTGCAACAAAGATGTCGAAGCGTGAATTCGCGACAAAGAAAATAATCAGCGGACCGAGGTCGAGCATTAGTTTTAACAATGGATTTATCGTGCGCGGTTCGGACACCAATCTCTCCTAATTTCCTGCAAGCGCCTGCGCAAAACTTTGCGCGTCGAATTCTTGCAAATCCTCGATGCCCTCGCCAACACCCACGAAATGGATAGGCAGTCCAAATTTGTGCGCAAGGGCCACCAAGATGCCGCCTTTGGCTGTGCCGTCCAATTTGGTCATAATGAGGCCGGTCAGCGGCATCACTTTTTTGAAGGCCTCTACCTGCGACAATGCGTTCTGCCCCGTAGTCGCGTCGAGAACCAATATGGCGGCATGCGGCGCCTCGTCGTCCAATTTTCTCAGAACGCGGACAATTTTCTCCAATTCCGCCATTAGCCCCGACTTATTTTGCAGGCGTCCCGCTGTGTCGATGAGCAAGACATCGGCCCCGTCTTCTTTTGCCTGCGCCAAAGCGTCATAGGCAAGACCGGCTGAATCAGCGCCGCTCTCCTTGGCAACCACCTTTGCGCCGGCGCGCTTCCCCCAAATTTGCAATTGTTCGATAGCGGCCGCACGAAACGTATCGCCGGCAGCGAGCACGATCTTATGGCCCTGACTGCTTAAGAGGGCTGCGAGTTTTCCGATGGTCGTGGTTTTGCCGGTTCCATTGACCCCCGCGACCAACACCACGAAGGGCTTTTTTCCCGGCTCTACAGCAAAGGCTTTGGCGCTGGGTGTTAAGAGTTTGGCGATTTCTTGCGCCAGGATGGCGCGGATTTCTTCTTCCGATATTTCCTTGTCGAAGCGATCCTTGGAAATTTGTCCTGCAAGGCTAGCCGCCACCGAGGCGCCAAGATCGGCGCGGATCAGAGCGTCTTCCAACTCGGCGATGGTCTCAGCATCGAGGTGCTTTTTGGTGAAGAGCCCGCCCAGCCCAGAGGTGAGCGACGAGCTGGATCGCGAAAGGCCGGCTTTAAGCCGCGCAAATAGTCCCGGCTTTGGGTTGCTTGGATCGCCTGAGCTCATGCGGAGGCTCGGAACGCTCGATCAATTTCATCCCGATCGATTTCACCCCGATCAATTTCACAGGGGCCGGCACTTTTAGTCAGATTTGAAAGAAGTTGTGTCCCGTCTTCACTCTGGATCAATACGCGCATAACTGCGCCGGGCTTGGCGTCTGATGGGAGCCGGACCGGTGCGAAGCAAGGCGTGCGGCCAAAGCCCGGTTTTTCGGCAAGCACGTCCTGTGTAGTGCCCACCAGCGATTGGAGCCTGTGATGCAGTTCTCGCAGCCCTTCGGTCCTAAGGCGTGCTGCGCGTTCCTTCACAATCTTGCGCGGCAGTTGCGGCATTCTTGCCGCCGGCGTTCCCTCGCGCGGGCTGAAGGGAAAGACGTGGAGATAGCTGAGGCCCGCTTCAGCGATAAGCCCGAGGGTGTTTTCGAACATCTCCTCGCTCTCGGTGGGAAAGCCGGCGATCAAATCGGCGCCGAACGCGGTTTCGGGCCTGAGAGCCCGTACCCGCTCCACAAAAGCAATCGTGTCTGAGCGGCTGTGGCGGCGCTTCATGCGCTTTAGGATCATGTCGTCGCCGGCCTGCACCGAGACATGAAAATGGGGCATCAGGCGTACTTCTTCGGCGATCAGGCGCATCAGCTCGTCGTCCACTTCGATGGAATCAATGGAAGAGAGCCTCAGCCGCTTTAGTTCGGGGACATGTTTGAGGATGCGCGCCACCAACACGCCGAGCGTAGGAGTTCCGGGCAGATCTGCCCCATAAGAAGTGAGGTCGGCCCCGGAAAGGACAATTTCGGCAAATCCCGCTTGGCAAAGCCGTTTGGCTTCCTCGAGGACTGACCCAAGGCCCACGCTGCGCGAATTTCCACGGCCGAAGGGGATGATGCAGAAGGTACAGCGGTGATCGCAGCCATTTTGCACCTGCAGAACCGCGCGAGCGCGCCCCTCGAATGAATCAACAAATTGTGCTGCGGTCTCACGCACCGACATGATGTCGTTTACGTGAACGCGCTCAGCGCCTTGCAGAAAATCCGCGCCATAGCTTTTTACTTCCAGCTTTTCGGCATTGCCCAAGACAATATCGACCTCACCCATGGCGGCATAAAGCTCGGGCTCGATTTGGGCAGCGCAGCCGGTCACGATCATTTTCGCTTGGGGATTTTCGCCGCGAAGCTTGCGGATCGCCTGCCGCGACTGGCGCACCGCTTCCGCCGTTACTGCGCAGGTGTTCACGATCACAGCATTGTCGAGTTTGGCTTCGCGCGCGCGCGCGCGAATGGCCTCCGATTCATAGGCGTTTAGGCGGCAGCCGAAAGTATGAATGTCGACACTCATTTTGCGACACTCATATTAACGGCCCAAATTGGCG
>Ga0114996_10009042_pt1 | contig 10974 bp, 10 predicted proteins | sample ArcticOcean_MG_C_4_FD_87039 | JGI IMG/M metagenome (GOLD analysis project Ga0114996, IMG submission 87039) | Marine microbial communities from western Arctic Ocean - ArcticOcean_MG_CB4_134 | ecosystem: Environmental > Aquatic > Marine > Oceanic | place: Arctic Ocean: Canada Basin | collected... | reverse complement strand
GTGGACTGGTACCCGTGGGGACCGGAGGCGCTAGAACGAGCCAAGCAGGAAGACAAGCCGATACTGCTGAGCGTCGGCTACTCGGCATGCCACTGGTGCCACGTGATGGAGCGTGAATCTTTCGAGAACGATGATATCGCGGCTCTCATGAACACTCACTTCGTCAGTATTAAGGTGGATCGCGAGGAGCGGCCCGACATCGACTCTATCTACATGTCGGCTGTCCAGGCCCTGTCAGGCCAGGGCGGCTGGCCCATGACCGTGTTCCTGACCCCGGATGGCAAGCCGTTCTACGGTGGGACGTACTTCCCCCCCGAGGATAGGGGCGGCCTGCCCGGATTTCCCAGGTTGCTGGAGACCCTTGCCGGGATATACAGGGACAAACGAGAGGATATCGCCCAGACCACAGAGAATCTGATGCGGCGTATGGAGCAGATGACGCCTGTGTCTGACGGCTTTGAGCCACTGACGGCAGACATCATCGGCGCGGCGTTCGTCGTCCTTGCGGGGAATCACGACGATAAACATGGCGGCTTTGGGCTGCAGCCCAAATTCCCTCAGCCAATGGTCCAGGAGGCTCTGCTCAGGCACTACCTGCGAACTGGCGATTTCGGTGCGCTGGAGATGGTGGAGCTAACCCTGGACAAGATGGCGCGTGGCGGCATCTACGATCAGATTGGTGGAGGGTTCCACCGCTACTCTACGGACACGTTTTGGCTGGCGCCTCACTTCGAGAAGATGCTCTACGACAATGCCCTACTTGCGCGGCTCTACCTCCACGCATACCAGGCCACGGGCAAGCCTCTGTACCGGCGGATCGTTGAGGAGACTTTGGACTACGTGCTTCGAGAAATGACCGACGAGTCTGGCGGGTTCTATTCGACCCAGGACGCCGATTCCGAGGGCGAAGAGGGTAAGTTTTTCATTTGGCGTCCCGAAGAGATATTGGAAGTACTCGGCAAGGAAGACGGAGAGCGGTTCAATGCCTACTACGATGTGACTATCAACGGCAATTTTGAGGGCCACTCGATCCTCAACGTGAAAAATCCTGATTCGGAGATGGAACTGCTGCTGAGCCGTGATCGGGCGAAGCTGTACGAGGCGCGGGAGGCCCGTGTGAAGCCGGACCGCGACGAGAAGATTCTGACCGCCTGGAACGGGCTCATGATGGCGGCATTTGCAGAAGCGGGTGCGGCCCTGGAGAGGCAAGACTACACAGAGGCAGCCGCAGCCAACGCACGTTTCCTGAAAAAGGAAGTACGAGATGGAGATCGGCTGCTGCGAACCTACAAAGACGGCTCGGCCCGACTAAAGGGCTACCTGGAGGACTACTCATTCCTAATCGAAGGGTTGCTTGTACTTCACGAGGCGACCTTCGACGGCGAATGGCTGCAGGAGGCGGTGGCCCTGGGACACGCAATGGTCTTGCTGTTCTGGGACGCCCCGTCAGGGCAGTTCTACGATACGGGGACGGACCACGAGGAGCTGGTGATGCGGCCTCGAGACGTGCAGGACAATGCAATTCCCTCAGGTAGTTCAATGGCGGCGACGGTGCTGCTAAAATTGGCTCTGGTGACGGGCGACGGTGACCTTGATCGGCGAGCCGTGGAGTCGCTGCGTCCGATGCGAGAGTTGATGGAGCGATACCCCACCGGGGCCGGACAGTGGCTGTGCGCGCTGGATTTCTACGTGTCGAGCCCGAAGGAGATCGCCATCGTCGGTGAGCCAGGATCGTCGGACACAAGCGGGCTCCTGCGCGAGGTCTTTCATAGCTACATCCCGAACCGAGTCCTTGTGGGGAGAGGGCCGGCGGACGAAACCATTGCCGGGCTGCCCCTTGCGGAGGGACGGTCGATGTTGGGAGGAAAGGCGACGGCCTATGTGTGCCGAAACTACACCTGTGAGCTTCCGGTAAGCGCGCCCGACGCGCTTGCGAAGCAGCTGGCCGGATAGGGCGCGGCACACTCTAGCTATGCCAGGCCAACAACCTCGTTGATCTCCGACTGGTAGGCGTTGACCCGGTCTTCGGCCACGTCAATGAACGAGACAGGCTGCCGTATGTGGCCCGACTCCAGGAAGGCGTAGGTGAGCGCCACCGCGTCCAGGCCCACCTGTCCGGTGCATTCGGGTTCAGTGCCATCCAAAATGGCCCGCGCAAAGTCCTCCAACTCAAGGGCGATGAGCTTTCGGTCAGCCTCAGCGAAGGTCAGGTCGTACGATGAGATCGGCTTCGAGCCCCCGAATAGTCGTGCGGTGAGCCGGTCGAGCTTGAATGAGGGCGCAAGGCTCAGCAACTCACTCGCGTCCAGGTCCTTGGACATCCCAATGCGCGTGATCGAGGGCGGATTTCCAGAACGGCTACCGGGAAGGCCAATGGAGCCGTCGTCGCAGTATATGGTGGAGCCTCCGGTACTTCGGCCGGGGGTCGCAGCCGATTTGGCAAAGTGGCCGACGACGCCGGACTCGAAGCGCAGGACGGCGCTGACCATGTCCTCCGAGGTGCACTCAACGGCACCCTCCAACTCAATGTCTTCCCTGACACGGTGGCCGTAGAAGCCCTTCATACTGTCCGCCTCGGGATCCGCGACGAGTCTCTGCTTCTCCCACAATCGCGTCTCAGCATATACGGTGTCCACCGCGCCCAGGAAATAGATCAGCAGGTCGGCGTCATGCACTGCGTAGTCGAGCATGTAGCCGCCTCGGGTCTTGATATGACGCCAAGCCGTGCCGTGGGGCATATAACGGGTGCCGGAGAGGGACATGTCGACCGACATCCTGGGCGAGCCAAGGGCCCGTGCGTCGAGAATTGCTTTTACAAGACGGTTGAGTGGGTCGCGACGGTAGTTTTCAGATACGGATAGCACCCTACCCGCCTTCTCAGCAGCTTTCATCATGCTCAGGCCCGCTCTTACCGTGATGGCGACGGGTTTTTCGACCGCGACGTGCTTGCCTGCTTCGAATGCCTTGATCGCCAAGACGTGATGGAGTCCCGCATCAGTGACTATGTCGACGGCGTCTAGGCCTGGCTCCTTGTCTAGCATGTCATCAAAGTCGGTATAGACTGCGGGGCGTTTCCCGAGTCCGGCCTCGGCCTCAGAGGCAACATGGTCCGCTGCGGAGCGGTTCAGGTCGCAGACGGCTGCAAAGTCGAAGGTACCGAAGACGCGCTGGGATTCGATCTGCCCGTAGAGGTGACGGAGCCCCATGCCGCCGCAACCTACCTGGGCGATTTTCAGCTTTGGCAACAGAGCCTCCTGTTTTAGTAACCCACCAACACCAAGAAAGAAGAATGATAATTTTGTGAGGGGCACCCTCACACACCCGGCAAAGGAGGCTGCGCCCCCTCTGCACACCCCTATGCCGACTATTGATAGGCAAAAATCCGGCTATCGAAAGGCTATCGAGTCGTCTGCTCGCAGCGCGGTTCCTATGTTGCGAGGCGTGTAGCTGTATTTGGCGACAGCCGCCTCATCGAGCTCGACTCCGATGCCCGGCGACTCGGGAACGGCGATGTAGCCGTCCTTCACCTCAAGCGGCTTTGTTGCAATGTCGTCCTTGTTGTCAGGGCGATACTCGAGCACAAAGAAATTGGGTATGGCTGCAGCGAGTTGGACGTGAATCGCCGTTAGGATTGGCCCCCACGCGTTGTGGGGCGAAACCGTGGCGTGGTATGCCTCGGCCAGGGCAGCGATTTTCTTGGTCTGGGTTAGCCCACCCTGGAGACCTGCATCGAGCTTCAAGTCACGCGCCGCGCCTCTGCTCAGAACCTCTCTGAACTCGTAGAGCGTGTGTAGCCGCTCGCCAGTAGCAATAGGTATGGTGGTTTTGGCAGCGACCTCTGCCATAGAGTCGACGCTATCGGGGGGTATTGGGTCTTCAAATAGCGCGACGTCGAAGGGTTCCAACTTAGCTGCCAGGCTGATTGCCTCGGCTGGACCGATCTTGCGGTGAGCCTCGATAACCAGGTCGACGTCCTCGCCGATAGCCTCTCTGGCCGCGCCTACCCTGTCCACGACCTCACGGATTAGTCTGGGGAGTGCCCAGGTACCGTATTCGGGAGGGAATGGATCGATCTTGACGGCGGTGTGGCCTGTTTCAACCGCAGCCTTCACCTCAGCGACCATTCCGTCGATGTCGCCATCCATGCAGAGCGCGCACATCCTGATTTTGGTGCGGTGCGTACCACCAAGGAGGCCATAGACTGGGGCGTCGTAGTGTTTTCCTGCGATATCCCACAGGGCCACGTCGATGGCGCTTATGGCGGCGAAAACCGAGGACGCTCGGAACGACGAGCTGCGGTTGAGGTACTGGAAATGGTAGTCCATCGCCAGCGGATCTTTGCCGGTCAGGTATCTGGAGAATTCGTCGATGACCTGCGCGGTGGCGGCGGGCTGGCCCCAGAACGTAGACTGGCCGACGCCCTTGATTCCGGTGTCGGTCTCGACGGTGACTAGGAGCCAGTCTTCGACAAGGTAGGTGGAAATGCGCTCGATTTTCATCGGCCGTGGCCTCCTGCAGGATTTCTGAGGAGTATAGCCTCTTGGCCACCGGACTGCGTCGCGTTGTGCACAGTTGCCATGTCACCCTGAGCGGCAGGAAAGGCTCCCAGCGCATGACATCGTGGGACGGACACAGCTACGCGAACTTGGTCTCCTGGGAGATGTCTCGTACTGCGGTAGGCCTGATGGTTAACTCCGGGATGTTGCTCTTTTGGGGCAGGCGGGCGATGAGAGTGATCGCCTCGGCTACGTCCTCGGGTGTAACCATAGTGGCCCTGGCCTCCGCGTTCGGAACGACAGGTCGTCCCTCCAGGATCGGGGTGTCAACCTCGCCAGGTATGACGACGCTAGCACGCAGCTCACCGCCGGAGAACTCCGCGTTGAGGAACTCCGTGAAGTTGACGACTCCGGCTTTTGCGGCCCCGTAGGTCATGCCCCCCAGCAGTCCTGGGTTCGTGGCGGCCAATGAGGAGACGTTGATGATGGTTCCCGCCCCTGCCTCCAGCATCGAAGGGACTACGGCCTGGGTGCAGTAGATGGTGCCCACAAGGTTCGAGTCTATGACGCTGCGGACATCCTCCGGAGTCGAGGTCAGCAGTCGTCGGTTGGGAGAGCTATGCCCGGCATTATTGACTAGGACGTCGATTCGTCCGAATGCGTCCAGGACATCGGCGACCATGGACTTGACTGCATCGAACTCAGACACGTCCAGACCGTAGCTGCGCGCCGCACCGCCGGCGGACTTAATCTCCGCGGCCACATCGGCCACTTTCGATTGGGTCCGACCGACGAGCGCCATGCTCGCACCTTCACGGGTCATCTGGAGCGCGGTGGCTCGTCCGATTCCGGATCCGCCACCTGTGACTATGCATACCTTGCCGTCGAGGGTCATTTTTGTACTCCGTTGATTTGTGTGTCGCGCTGAAAGGATGACAAGAGCCGTGTCGCCTTCCTCGCCGCCACAGCGGCTCGGAAGCAAAAAATAGAGAGATTCCTGAGGGACACCATCAGGCTCCCGGCAAAGGGGCTACGCCCCTCTGCACACCCCTCTTCGGTCCACACCCAACATCCGTTCCAATGCAAGGCTATCGGGCGGGTCCTCGCTCCATGGAGTACGGCTGCCAGCGGCGCAGGTCGGAGCCTTCGAGGACTGACGGGTTGATGCAAGCCCGGGGCCAGCGTCCGCTCAGAACCAAGGCAATTTCTTCCCCTACCCTGCGCCTGCGCCTGGGGTCAAAGCGGGCCGAGGCTGAGGCGACGTGTGGGCTCAGGATGACGTTGTCCATGTGAAGCAGCGGGTTTTCGGGGTCCGGCGGCTCTTGGGCGAGCACGTCGAGGCCTGCGCCTGCAATCCACTTCTCTTCCAGCGCACGTATGAGTGCTGGCTCGTCTACCGTGCCGCCGCGTCCGTTATTGATGAAAAACGACGTGGGCTTCATGAGCCGGAAGTGCTCCTCAGAGAGCATGTCGTTGGTCTCTTCTGAACCCGGAGCGTGCATCGACACGAAGTCGGAGCGCTGAAGTAGCTCGGTGAGCCCTACTGGCTGGACTCCGTAGTCGGACATGACCAGTTCCTCTATGTAGGGATCGTACGCGAGCATTGTTACACCGAAAGCAGCTGCGCGCTTAGCGACAGCACGGGCAACATGACCGAAGGAGATCAGACCCAGGGTCTGGCCCATCAATCGCGGGAAGCTGTAGAGATAGGGGCGTCCCTCACTCCAACGGCCGTCCCTGGACATCGTGTCCATGAGGGTGATGCGCCGGAAAGAGCCGAGCAGCAGGGCCATAGTGTGGTCGGCCACCTCCTCGATGAAGGTGTCGGGTACATTTGTAATCGGAATGCCCTTACGGGTAGCAGCCTCGACATCAACTCCGTCGGTTCCAACGCTGCCCGTAGAAATTACCTTGCACTTTTCAAGGCCGCTGATGATACCGGTGCTAAGATCGTGGCCGATGATAATGGCGTCGGCGTCCTTCGCCTGGGCCAGGTACTCCTCGTCCGTGGAGGCGTCGACCTCGACGATTTCGGCGCCGATGGCCCCCAGGGCTTCCATCTCAGGACCGTAACCTGGCGAACCTCTGAGGGTACCCTTGGCTGTAGCTACTACCTTGAATTTTCCCATGTTGTCCTTTTCCGGCGAGTGTATGTTGGATAGTCGGCAAGGTCGGCTGAGTGCCCGGCAGACAGGATATGGCAGGTCCGAGTCGATGTCCAGCCCACGATGCCATCCCCTACTGTGCTTCTTGGATCTGAGAAGGGAGGTAGCGCGATAGCATTGGCAAGTTGATCAACTGATAGACGCTCCACGCGAAGGGTATGTAGCCCAAGTATCCGAGGACTGGCATCTCAAAGATATGGAGAAAATCCAGGTAAGGAAGGTGGTAGACCCATTGCGGGTTCGCCCAGAAATTCCAAAATTCCCACAGCGCGCCGCAGAGTAGGCCCGCCACCCCGACAGCGACTGCAATCCGCCACTCTCCCGTTATCAAGGCTGTGAGTATGCCCCTGCCGCCTTGAATCAGGACTATGCCGTCAAATATGAGAAACGGGCCCACCCAGACCAGCGGGAAGCATAGGTCCGGGGCGATGAAAGTTATGGGCACAGACGCCGCGCCGGCCAGTATCTCTGTCGCGGCGAGTGTGCGGGAATGGTGAGTGGACGGAGCGGCGTCGAAACGGAAGATCCCCAACGTGATCCGAGTCGCTGCGTCGAGGGCCGGCGCGACTGTCGAGAAGGCGAGCGACGCAAACAGCGCGTATGAGACTGCGCCGTAGTCCGATGCCGTTAGGTACTCCCAGTTGTCAACTCTGCTGTTCACCAGTTCGAACCACCACCACAGCGGCACCGAGAGGAGGGATAACGCCAGATGTCGTTTAATCCCGGGGTAGTGTCGTGGCCCCGTTGAGTAGATTAGCACGGTCGCTCCGAGCCACGTGCCGGTGAAGAACAGCGGTCCCCAGTAGCTTGTCATGGTCCAGAGGAGGAACCACGACGCGGCTATGAGTAAGAACGCCCGTGTCCTCAGCCGTGGGAGGGGTGCGCCTACGCCGCTGCCGAAGTGGCGCCTCTCTGCTTTCGCACGGTTACGCCGAGGCACTGGCCAATGTCGTGACGGGGTTCCGACGCGCCCATTTTACTTCCCGTAGCGGCGACGGCGGACCTGGAAGCTACGTATGGCGCGCAAGAAGTCGATTTTGCGAAAGGCCGGCCATGGAACGTCGGAAAAGTAGAGCTCGCTATACACGCTCTGCCAGAGCATGAAACCGCTGAGGCGCATTTCTCCGCTCGTACGCACGATGAGGTCTGGCTCAGGAATGTCTGGAGCGTATAGATATGGCTGAAACGACTCGCTGGAAAGGTCGGCGGCGATTTCTATTGCAGAGGCACCCTGCGCCCCTCGTGTACGAAGCATGCGACCTACGGCATCCAGAATTTCGTCGCGACCACCGTAAGCCACCGCGACATTTAAAACGCCGGGGCCATAGCCCGCGGTACGCCGCTCGGCGTCCTGAATTTTGTTTCGCAGTTGCTCGTCAAGAAGCTCTAGCCTGCCCACGGCTTGAATTTTTCGAAGTGGAATCGATCTGATGTTTGATGGCTCAGGGCATCAAGCTGGGCACCTATGCTCTCAAATATCTTGCTCAGCTCCGAAGGGCTGCGTTGCAGATTGTCTGTGGATATTCCCCAGAGCGTTACGACGGGGATCGCCAGTTCGTCGCACCAACCGATCACCTCGCGAACCTTCCTCGCGCCGTAGCGATACCCATCCGATGGGTCGGCTAGTCCGGACATGCGAGCGAATCGCCGGTTGCCGTCGAGGATCATCGCGACATGTCCGGGGAGATCGTAAGTCCGCACCTCGGCCAGCAGGCGCTTTCCATACCATCGGTACGCCAAGGATGCGACGGGTGCCAGAGCTCGCCGCCCTAGTACCGACGCTCCGGCCAGCGCACCGACAGGTCGTGATCCAGAATCATCCGAGCGGAACTTAAGAGCGCGCAACAGATTGGTAACGCCGAACATCATGACCTTTCATGGATGATTCTATTGCCCGGATTATACCGCAGGCCAAGCCTGTGCAGACATGAGGGACTTGCCTTGGTTCGCGCGTGCGTGTTACAGATGGTGTACGTGGCCCCTGTGGGCCGCCGAGATCTGGGGGGTGTCTAGCTTGAGATTGGCAGAAAAGAATGTGCCTGTGGCGACGGAGACCGACAGAGCGAGTGTAGTGATCGTTGTGCCGACCTACAATGAAGCTGAAAATCTCCCAGTTCTTGTCGAACGACTATTTGCACTCGAGATTCCAGGTCTAAAATTACTGATAATTGACGATGGCTCTCCCGACGGCACTGGTGAGGTGGCTAAGAGTCTCGGTCACGAACTCGACGGCCGGGTCGAGCTGCTCCAGCGCGGCAAGAAGATGGGCCTGGGGACCGCCTACGTCGATGGAATGGCCCAGGCACTGGCGCAACGCCCCGACTACATCGTGCAAATGGATGCCGATATGTCCCACCCCCCAGAGCGAGTTCCCGCATTTCTGGAGGCTCTCGAGGACGCCGATGTCGTCGTGGGCTCAAGGTATGTGGAGGGCGGAGGCTCGGAAGACTCCTGGGGCATACGACGCCGCGCCCTGAGCTTGATGTCCAACGAGGGAATCCGGCTGGCAACCGGCGTCAAGGTTAAAGACGCAACCTCGGGCTTCAAGGCATTTCGCAGGGAGGCGATAGCCAAGGTGGACCTGACGCGATTCCAGTGTAGCGGCTTTGGCTTCCAGGTCGAGATGATCAAGACATGCGAGAGAAGAGGCTTCAAAGTGGCCGAGCTTCCGATTATTTTCGGCCCCCGCGCCAGCGGGAAGTCCAAAATGTCCGTTGCGATTGCTGTGGAGGCACTTTGGCGTCTCCTGGCCCTCCGCTTCAGCAAGGCTCCATAGAGACTAAAGTCGCCGCCCAGTTTCCTCTCTCCAGTATCGGCGTAGCGACGCCGCAGCCTCGCGAACTCGTCCCTCCCTTCCCTACGTCCTCGGACAAGTTGTACATGGGTCTGTTTGACAAGTCCCCGAATGAATCACCATCGCTTGTGACCGACGCTGCTATCGCGATGGGTGAGTGGACATTCGTCGTCATGACCTATGACGGCACTGGGGGCCCACCGCTCTCAGCGGCATGACACTCTACGTCGACGGAATCGTCCCCGCACAGACGGCAATTGAAAGGACCGGCTACGTTGCGATGGAGGATCTGACGGTGGGAACAACTTTGGGAGCCAACATAGATGGGTCACTGCCGTTCGATGGAGATATCGTCGGCGGACCCATCGGCCCGATCTGGACTGGGAAGGAACTGAGCGCCGGCGAAGTGTCGGATCTCTTTAACCTGGGGGCTCAGGCACTCAGGCTGGGACCGTAGAATCAAGTAATGTTTTTAGCAACACGACGAGGATCTGCGCAGCCAGCTAGTGAGGGCTGCCTCCCAGCACGACTAGCAGCGCCTGGAATAGGAGGTTGACGTCCAGCAAGGGGCTCATCCTCTTGATGTACAGATTGTCGTAGCGTAGTTTGTTACGGGGACTCGTTGAATATCTGCCTCTGACCTGGGCCAGACCTGCGAAACCGGGGCGCACCCTGTGCCTCGTGCCAAACCCGGGAATCTGTTTGGAGAACTGCTCAACCAGTTCCGGTCTTTCAGGTCTTGGGCCAACAAGACTCATCTCTCCCTTAAGAATGTTGATGACCTGAGGCAGCTCGTCCATTCGGAACCGCCGCAGATATCGCCCTACACGGGTCACGCGTTGGTCGTGTTCACCTGCCCAAACCGGACCAGTCAACCTTTCCGCATCGACAATCATCGTCCGGAATTTCCACATCAAGAATGGCTTGTCGTCCTTACCGACGCGGAGCTGTCCATAGAGCACCGGGCCCCTGTCGTTCAGCCAAATGACCAGAGCGATCCCAACCCACAAGGCAACCCACAGGGGAAATAGAAGCACATACGAGACGATCAGGATGGACAGGTCGAAGGGACGCTTGTAGCCTTCCCGTGGGGTCGCTAGACCGGAGGAGAATTGCGAGCGACCGTTCTCCTTGTGGGGAGCGTCATTCTCAGAGTTGTGGTTGGTCATTCGGCTAGGCATTTCCGCCAGGGAACGGGCACTGGTCCATCGTCACGCACCTCGGCTTGTGTCTCCGCGGCACACACAATAGGTTCCTCCCGTCGAAATAGTCGTTTCAAGCACACAGTTGTTTGTTGCCGGATTCTGCGGGCCGATTATAGCCAGTTCCGTAGTCTCCAATCAATATGAGACGGTGCGGCCCTACTCCATATGCGCAGCCTAGCCCACAGCCGTCACATGTTCCACAGCTAGGGTCCTAGGGGTCTGAACACGATGAGAACCACAGGGAAACGTATTGTTTAGCTGCGGCGTTTAATGTTAATCTTTTCATCGATCGAAACAGATCGGTGGGCCGCTGC
>Ga0114996_10009041_pt1 | contig 10974 bp, 9 predicted proteins | sample ArcticOcean_MG_C_4_FD_87039 | JGI IMG/M metagenome (GOLD analysis project Ga0114996, IMG submission 87039) | Marine microbial communities from western Arctic Ocean - ArcticOcean_MG_CB4_134 | ecosystem: Environmental > Aquatic > Marine > Oceanic | place: Arctic Ocean: Canada Basin | collected... | reverse complement strand
GAATTATCTGTACCTGCCGCTATATTATCAACTTGAATATTTGCCGCATTAATAGTTAATGAATCACCTGATGCATTCCCTATCGTGGTATTTCCAGTTGAAGCTAAAGTTGTAAATGTTCCACCTACTGCAGTACTGTTACCAATAACCACCCCATCCATCGTTCCACCACTTGCACTAGTGTCATCGATATCAATACCAACACCACTTACTGTTAAAGCACTTAAAGTACCAAGTGAAGTTATATTTGTTTGAGCTGCTGTTGAAAGTGTGCCAGCGAAAGTAGCACCTGCTAGTGTTACAACATTTCCTGCTTGAGTTAATGTTGCATCACCGCTGTCCCAATTTATTACTCCACCTTCTGCTAAAAATACATCACTAAAAGCAGCTCCTGCTGCTCCTATTGATGCGCCATCATTTGCGTCTGGTAATAGTGAAGTATCTACCTTATATTGCGAAGCTGTAACCGCTGAACTAGCAGAGACATGTGAAGTAAAAATTGGCATTATATTTTCCTTTTAAAATTATTTATTTTGTCAGTATTAAATATCAGTGTATATTGAAAATAATTATTCATTAAGCATCTTTAGCAATGAAAGCATCAATTTCACTTTCTATTTCTGCAGATGTTAGAGCATCCCCGGTGGCTCCATTAACAGGCGACATAGCAGTATATCTTGTTACTAAAGCTGCCTTATCCAACGCTACCAAAGTAGATGGAATGTATGAGCCGTCATTGATGGTTATACCGACTAATTTATTACCCGATGCATAATATCCACCGTCTTCTATGAAAGAAGGAATACATTTATTTCCATCTGAATTTCTATGTAATTTATACTCTACTATCATTTTCCTGCTCCAATTAAAGTCATGTATTCTTTGTTTGTTATATCACTTTTTCCAAAAAGTCGTTTGCTAACTTCATCTGCATTATTTGAATACTTATCTTTCATTTCATCCAAAAAATCTTCAAGATGTAATGATGTTATTTTGTCACCACGTGCAACAAGCTCATTTACTAATGTTATATAGCCACTTACTTCTGCTATTGCAATTTGAGCATGAACACCATATTGTTGTAAATACTCCAGTGAAGCTTCTTTTCCTCTACCGTATTCTATTAAATTTCTATATAGTAATTCAAATCCTCTACGAGTATGGTGAGCTTTCTCTTCTTGTTCGAATTCAGCCTCACTCCAATTATCAATATCATTAGTCTTTTTAATAGAATCATAAGAATCCATTAATATAGCTATATCTTTCAAAGAACCATTTGCTTTATTTTCTGTCATGGTTATTTCATGTTGTAATTTAATAGCACTTGCCTGTTCAACTTTACTCAAATCATCTTTTTTATCAAGTAATTTCTCTAACTCACTTTTAGATTTTGCCACATTATATTGAGCTTCATACAACGCACTTTGTCTTTTTTCTATTTCAGCCATTACTTGTCTCATCATCCTCATAGGAGATTGACCAGAAAGCATTGTAAGTGTTGTTAAAGTTAAACTTGTCTGACTATTTTGTCTGTCAAAAATTCTTGTCTGATTTTGAATAGCAGGTAATCCAGTTGATACTCTTACCATTAGTTCACTACTTTTATCATTTACTAACACACCATTTTTGTGTGGTACTATTAAATCCATTTTATATCCTTACACATATAGTGCTATTTATTGTTGTTTTATTCATTTTAAGTACCTGAGCAAGAACCCAAACTGCTTCTAGTAACAGTCAAGTCTCCAAAATCAGTTGCATTTCCTGTAGATGCTATAGTTACATACTGTATGACATTGGATCTAGCCCCACCGACATATCCACCGCCCCATAATCCTTTTGTTCCATCGGAGCAAGCTGCTGGTGAGTCGTTGCCGGCGATCAAGTCTCCAAAATCAGTTGCATTTCCTGTAGATGCTATGGTTACATAATCAATGACGTTGGCGCCTGAGGTGTTATATATTCCACCACCCCATAATCCTTTTGTTCCATCGGAGCAAGCTGATGTGCCATATCTAGAAACAGTCAAGTCTCCAAAATCAGTTGCATTTCCTGTAGATGCTATAGTTACATAATCGATGGTGTTGTAAGTGGAGCCGCCACCCCATAAACCTTTTGTTCCATCGGAGCAAGCAGACAGACCGTGTCTACCAACAGTCAAGTCTCCAAAATCAGTTGCATTTCCTGTAGATGCTATGGTTACATAATCAATGACGTTGTTTCCATTTTGGTAACCACCACCCCATAAACCTTTTGTTCCATCGGAGCAAGAACCCAAATCGCCTCTAGCAACAGTCAAGTCTCCAAAATCAACTGCATTTCCTGTAGTTGCTATAGTTACATAATCAATGACGTTGGTATAGGATTCACCGGGTTTTCCACCACCAATGACACCTCTTACACCATTGGAGCTAGCAGCCGGGGAGAGTCTAGCAGACAATAAGTCTCCAAAATCAACTGCATTTCCTGTAGTTGCTATAGTTACATAATCAATGACGTTGGAATATGAAGTGTATGATGCTGCATATAAACCACCAGCCCATAAACCTCTTGATCCCAAAAAAGAAGGAGCAGGCTCTACAGTAGTTCCAGCAGTGCCTTGCCACACATTTTCACCTGAAGTTATATCAGTCGCAACAAACATTTCTCCAGATGTTGAATTTATCCAAGTCGAACCTACGCTGCTTGGATTTGTGGTTACTACTGGACTACTTCCTGAAGTATAATCAAATCCATCTGCTGATGATAAATCCAAATTAGTTAAACCTGAACCATCGCCTACAAAGGTGTTAAATGTTGCAGTTCCGCCAGAAAAACTTGAATCTGATGAACCGCTTACTAGTGCATACGTACCTTTATGATGCTGATTCCATATATCAGAAAATCCGTAATTAGTAGTGTATGTGCCTGCAGGATATTTCTTTAATGCTATTGTGTAACCAAGATGGTTGCCTACATCGGACGTAAATTCACCTGGATCTTCTGATGCTCCTGTTGCTATTTCTTTATAAGCTACACCAATATTACCTGGGTAGGCAAAACCACTAGCTGAACTACTAACAAAACCAACATAGCCACTTGGCCCTGCTGTAAAGTTTGCGTTTGAACACATTCCAATTGATACCACTACTGCTTTAGCTGTAACTGTCGTTATACTAGGTGTATTTGGTCTATTATTACTACCACCGTATGACTGCACACTTGCATCCCAAAGATCATCTGGGTGTACATTTCGCCATGCTGTCGCTATAAAATCTCCCCAATAGAAAGGATTGTTAGGAACAGAAGCATCAACTGTTGCTCCCATTTTTTTATACCAAACATGTCCATAGTAATAATCATATATATTTGTAGCTCCTAAACTAGTATAGCCTTCAGAAGCAAACTGAGTAGCTGAGGGTACTGATGATGAACCGGCGTAAGCATAAAGGATAAGATCATCTTCCTGAAGACCAGAAATCATACCAGCAACAGATCCTGTCGTCGTCGAACCAATAAACTCTATATCATCATCCCCACGCACTGCTGCGTGATCCATACTTAAAAACTCAGCATCAGCTATATGTATTTTTGCAAATGAACCAGTTGAAGCTGCTGAACCACTAAATAAAGTTTCAGTTCCAGCTGCACCAGCAAATGATGATATTCCAGTTAAACTTGAACCATCTCCTAATACTTTTCCAAATGAACCAGTTGAAGATGATGAGCCACTAAAAACTGTTTCAGTTCCGGCTGAACCTGCAAAGGATGAGAGTCCTGTCAAACTACTACCATCTCCTAATACTTTACCAAACGAGCCAGTTGAAGATGATGAGCCACTAATATTTCTTTGAGGTTCCCATGCAGAAGTTGTATTATTATACGTAAGAAAATCTCGATCTGTAACAGCTAATTTAGTTGCTTCTGCTTTTAATTCATAACCACCGGTGGTACCACCAATGCCGCCATCTAATGCCATTACAGTTGAAGCATCACCATAAGTTGAATCAATTGATGCTGAATACCAATTCCCATATCCATTGGCAATAAGATTGCCGTGTACAGATAATATTTTTAAATCGTAAGTGACATTGTCTATACTAAGGTAGCCACCACCACCAGTTACAGAAATAACGCGTAAAGTAAAAAGATCTCCTGCAGAAAGATTATCCTTTGTAAATCCATTTGATACATCCGGGAAGTGAGCAGAAGCAGTTGGCCATCCAAATTGATTGCCTCCCCCTTTACCAAATACCAGAGCGCTAGCGGCATCATACGTCTTACTAAAATATCCATACCCACCACCCCATTGGCTAGCTGATGCTACAGTTGGATTATTAACCTGTGTTACATTACCTACACTGAGTAGTGTAGCAGGGCCGGGTAAAGATGTTAAACTACTACCATCTCCGACAAATCCACCAGACGCAGATACGACACCAGATGCTGTAATGCTACCTATAAATTTATGTGTGTCATCTGCTGTATCACCGAATATAGTTGATCCACTACTAAATGATGTTGTCATATAAGTTACACTTGAACTTACGATATAATTTTGAGCAGTTATGTCACCAGTAAAAGTTGCAGTCGTTCCTATTAACGCACCTGTCATAGTGCCACCTGCTTTTGGCAGAGCTGCACCTGCAGTAGTCGTTGTGCTTGTTAGTATACCATCTCTAGTTGCTATGTCTACTCCATCAAATGTAGAGTTAGTAGTGATAGCTCCTGTCATTGCACCACCTGCTTTAGGTAGAGCTGCTCCTGCAGTAGTTGTTGTAGAAGTTAATATTGCATCTCTTGTAGCAATATCAATAGTATCTACTGTACCCGTAACAGTAATGTTACCAGTAACGTCCAATCCATCATTAGCTTTAACTCTCCCAAATGAACCAGTTGAAGCTGCTGAACCACTAAATAAAGTTTCAGTTCCAGCTGCACCAGCAAAGGATGATACACCAGTTAAATTACTTCCATCTCCAACAAATCCACCAGACGCAGATACGACACCAGATGCTGTAACGTTACCTGTAAATGTAGCAGTTCCTGTGTGTGAGCCATCCCACTCAGCAGTAACACCTACTATATTTTGTCCATTACCAAAGAATTTTGAAGCTACAACTTTGCCCCATGAGCCTGTTGAAGAAATAGAACCACTTGAGTTACCTTGAACTTCAAGATTTCCAGTGATAACACCGTTTCCAGAATGTGTACCATCCCAATCATTAGCAGGCACACCTGTTAACCCACTTCCATCACCTTGAAAAGCTGTTGCTTTAACTGTAAAACCTGACGCTGTAATTGTCATATTAGACGCGCTTATTACAAATTTTGATGAGGATGCATGGCTATCTACAGTCATTCCTTTCGGATTATGTAGATCATCACCATACAGCGCATTATGTTGCTTTGGCATTTCTTAAGCTCCTGTTGTATCTCTAATAGCTACTTGCTACTATAAAATTATTGTTTGTGTCAACAACGTACTTTTGATTCAAAAAAGTATCTGAATCACTATCAACAACGGCATCTTCTGCTGTTACTGGATCTAAACCCGCTGCTGTTGTTTTCTTTACTGCTAATGTTCTAATTTCTGCTCTTGTTGCTGTTTTTTTAACATCTGCTGTTAAATCTGCTGTTTTATAAACTTCTAATTCGTAATCATCATTTAACTGTAGACGTGCAACTTCTTCAGAACCATCAAAGACCCTGATCTTATCTAGGTCGATTGATAAAAATTTATTTCCTGTATTGAGTTTTCCCATTCGTGTGCTCTGTTACAATTTAAATACGGATACATATCTAAATATTAGAAAGTGTTAAATTATTTTATTCTACTTGTTCTATTACAAATTTAAATTTGGCACCGGTGCGTCTATTAATTAAAAATAAATCATTTTTGCCCTCTTGAATTGTCCACTTGCCAGTTGTACCATCAATGTCATTTGGGCCTTTATGTTCATTTGATAACTGAATATCTGCAGTGTATAGATTGGCAAATCTTTTTGTATCTGATCCTAAGTCTACTGTTGCATCTGTTGAAGGTATCACATTTCCTGTCATACTCAAGGAACCTGTAAATTGATGTGTATCATCAGAAGTATTACCAAATACTGTAGAACCTGAACTATATGATTGTGTTAGATATGCTACTGATGATGATACTATATAATTTTTTGCTATTATATCACCTTGTGCGTTTATGTTACCTGTAACACTTAATGTTCCTGCGTTTACTTGTCCAAAAGAGCCTATAGAAGATGCGGAACTAGATACGTCGCCTGACGTATATAAAGATGACAGCTTTGCATTGCTGCCCGATGTTATAACTTTTTTCCAACTTGGCATTTAGTTACTCCTTACGGTTGGTTACTCATTTGAGCCCACTTCCCAATGCAGCCAAACATTAGGCCAATAAGACATTTAAATCTATTTGTTAATCGTCGTTTTCAACAGTCATTTCAATTTCATCACCCATGCCAGATACTTGATACATATTTCTTATCTTGCTCAAGACATTGACTGCTTGTGTTAAATACTTACCTGGTATCATAGATGATTGTATAAGTTTGTGTAAAAATTCTAACTCAATTTTGTCAAACTTCAAGACATCATCTAAGAGAACCTTAGTCTTGTTCTTCTTGCTAATTAAAGCCATAATGTGAAACCCTTTTTAAATATAATTGTATTAACCGACTCTAATCCAGATATCGTCTGCTTGTGTAATATACATTTCACCTTCGCCGTAAGAGCCAGAAGTAGCACCAGGAGCGGTTGCTTGGTCTATCTGCACTGTAGAAACGAATGCAGAAGGTACCACAGTAGCTGCGCCTGATCCAGATCCTGCAGATGCGCCTATTGATTTAGCAACTGCCCATCTTTGTGCTGATATATCATGCATCATAGCAGATCCTGACTTATCAGCTGAGCCACTCTGAACAATTAAACCACCATCTAAATTTACACCGGGGGCTCCTGCTGAACCTGTTGCTGCAAAGATAAAGTTATCTTCAACAAGAAGATTCTGCGTGTCTAGAGTCGTTGTCGTTCCCTGAACTGTTAAATCACCAGTAACTGTCATTCCTGCAAAAGTAGGAGAGCCACCGGTAAATTTTGTGTGAGTAAAGTCTACTGAAATAGCAGTACCAGCACCACCTGTTAAGCCACCTTGGCTAGCCAACGTAGCTGCAGCAATTTGAACATGCCCAATTCCTGCATTCTTAACAAATACTGCGCCTGCACCATTTGTATTATTCAATCCAATTGTGGAATCATCTACTGTTACTTCAACTTCATTTGCACCGACTGTGATACCATCACCACCGATAACACCAAGTACTCCTGCTACTGCAGATGTTAAACCAGTACCAGCTAGATTTGTTGCAACATCATCATTTATCATTGCATCTGTGACTTTAGTTGCTCCAATTGATGCTTCTCCACCTGCGGCTATTGTTACATCACCGTTGCCAGCTGTTACATTTGAAAATATTTGGTCCTCAAAGTTTGAGAATGTAATTTTCTGTGAACCACCATCGGTTGTATCTACAACAGCTACAAAGTCACCATCTGCTAAAGTTGTTTCAACGCCTAATCCATTTAAATCTAATGATATAGCATCAGCACCAGCTGTAATACCAGCACCACCAACTACATTTATTTCTCCACCTGAGGCAGTCGTTCCTGCTCCTGCTAATCCTGCAGCTACACCATCAGACAACATACCATCGTCTACTGATCCTGCTGCAATTGTAATACCACCATCTGCTCCAATTGTAGCATCTCCAGAATCTGAAGCTATCGCAAATACACCATTGGCGAGCATTGTCATTGTTGCCCTTTCTTCAACTCCACTATTAGAAATTAAGAATTCATCATTTGTTGCGTGTGGGACACCACTAAATTCATCTAAATTATCTATGTCTTGTGTTACACCTGTTAGTGCACTTCCATCACCTGAGAATGAACCTGTAAATCCTGCAGAAGCAGTTACATTACCTGTAACGTTTAAGCGAGTTCCATCAAAAGTTAAGGTAGATTCTGCATTTACACCAGAAGCACCAGTTGAAGTTATTATTCTATCTGCTGTGCTACCATTTGTATAAGTAGAAATTGCTGCAGATGTTAAATTTGTTATTCCGGCACCATCACCAACTAACATACCAAATGAACCAGTTGATGTTATAGAACCGGTTACATTTCCAGTAACTGTAAGAGATCCATGTGTTACTGCACTTGCTGCACCTACTCCAAGATTTGTTGCGGCAGCAGCAGCAGATGAAGCACCTGTTCCACCGTCTGTTAGTGGAACATCAGTTCCACCAGCCCTATAAATTATGTTACCTTCAACAGCTATATCACCACCACTGGCTCTTGCAACTGTAGTATCGGTTGCATGTCCTATATTAACTGCTGTAAATTGTGGAGAGTCCCCTGTACCAATGCCTAATGCTGTTGCAGCAGCAGTTGCTGAAGAAGCACCAGTTCCACCGTGGGCTATTGCTAAATCTGTGTCAAGTTTGGTTATACTAGCGAATGACGGTGATGATCCACTAACAATTACCTTTTTCCATGTTGCCATTTTTATTCTCCTCTAAGAATGGAATTCAAAGAATACAGATCTTCTGATTCGATGAATATATTAATTCTGTTATAAATATTGTATCAATGAATTATTATTTTATTTAAATTCATCATTCATGACCTAAGTACCACTCATTGCTGCCAGAATAAAACATTCCGCCTGCAACAGCGTTTGGTGTAACATTCAATGGGCTAAATACAACAACCTTGCTGTCTACTTTAAATACCAATTCATCAGAACCATTATATATTTCTAATTCTGGCGGTGTGCCAGACTTAAATAAAAAGCTAGAACCTGTCATCTCATTCATTCCACTATTCTCATTCCATACAGTACTACCATAACTAAAATCAGTATTCACAGTCAATGTGTCTATTTGTAGTGATCCTGTAATTGGTGCTGATGTTGTAAGAATTGATTCTACAGATTTTATTCCGTCTTCTTTAAGGAAATATAATTTGCCATCTCTTGTATTAACAGCTAATTCTCCTAGAGACATAGAACCTGTATCTGGAACTTTGTCCGCGATTGCAGACCTTTTAAGCTTAACAGTCTGTGCCATTATATAATAGCTCTCCTAAGTTGAATGGGTATATACCCAAAGTAATATTTTTGTAAGGCTATATAGCCTCTTATCTAAATATGCAAATTACTAAAAAGAACCACCATCTATTACAACATTCGAAACTACCGGTTCTCCTGCAATCTCTATATAACCAAATGAGCCAGTTGTTGCAGCTGTCATAGCTCCATCTAATAAAATGCTGCCTGTAAATTGATGCGTATCATCAGTTGAATCACCAAATTTTGTTGATCCACTTTGAAAGATAACAGATGAAGTAACATATTGTGTATAAAATTCTTTTGCTGTAATACTGCCGGCTACGTCTAAATTGCCTGACAAGTTCATGCTTGAAGCAGATATGTATGATGCTGATAATGATGTGAACACCGGATTATCTGATATGCCTATTGTGCCAGTAACTGGTGTTGTGCCATCATAGTATATGTTGTTAAAAACTAAATTATTTCCAGGTTGTAATGTCAGAACTTCCATACTACCAGTTCCAGTACCACCCCCAGAACTTTCCGATGATCCGCCTCCGCCGCCCATAATAGTTGTTGCCCCTGTGCTTACTACTCCTTGCTCAGGTGTTATTATTGTAGAATCTACATTTTCATTCATTACCATTTGTGTTGGTGTGATAAATTGTTGAGTTGTGTCTGCTGTTGGCGGATATGAATCAGGTAGTAAATACCCATTCAATGTTACAGAAAAATTTGTCTTTATATTTCTTCTATTTTCTTCAAACTCACTAGCATCATCAAAGCTATCTATTGTTGCCCTAAATCTAAACTTACCGGTCTCTCCCCAATAAGCACCCTCTGACCAATTAATTTTCTCAATGATGCCATTCATTTGATCTGTAAAACTAGTCCAGATGGTGAAGTCATAACTCAAAACAACATAATCAGGTACAGCAACAGAGTACATTTCTTTTTTTGGTATCGTTCCCTTTGTTGCAGAAAACTTATCATAACGATTTACTTTGCTATAGCTAGATTGAAAAATATGATGTAATTTTGGATTTGTAGGATCTAATTTATCAACCGGAATTGTTGTATCCTTTGTCATAGATGTTCTTCTAAAAACTATAACAGGACAAATAATTTTTCTTTTTTTATCCCTTACAGATCCTTGTCGCTGTATTGCAAACCACTTCTCAGGATTTGCATACATTATCGGTACCTTAACTTGCTCACCTGCTTCTTTAATATTAGGCTTTATTATATTATTAAAATACCAATAAAGTGCAGAATCTATATCTAGTAAGCCAACAGATAGGCCACGAACCTTATCACCAATTCTTGATATTTCTCTGCCTCTGTTTATTTTATCAGCTGCTGTTTGTCTATTTGCTGGTACTAATTTTGACATTATAATGCTTGATTTGTTACGACGTCACCAACAGTGATAGTCTTTTTTGAAATATGTTTTTGTGTTGTAGTCATCTTATCAAAATGCGCAGGTACTAAGTAACCTTTTAATGTTACAGAAAAATTTGTCTTTATATTTCGCTGTGTTTCATCATACTCACTTGCATCTTCAAAACTATCTATTGTTGACATAAATCTAAATTTTCCGGGCTCACCCCAGTATGACCCCTCTGACCAATTTATCTTTTCAACTATAGAATTCTGCTGATCTGTGAATGCAGTCCACACGATAAAATCATAGCTTAGAGTAATATAATCTGGTACAGCAATGCTATACAATTCCTTCTTTGGTATTAGGCCTCTTGTAGCAGAAAAATTATCATAACGATTTTTATTTGTGTAACGAGACTCAAAAGTCTGATGAAGCTTAGGATTTGAGGGATCTAATTTGTCGACGGGCATGCTAGCATCTT
>Ga0114996_10009040_pt1 | contig 10976 bp, 8 predicted proteins | sample ArcticOcean_MG_C_4_FD_87039 | JGI IMG/M metagenome (GOLD analysis project Ga0114996, IMG submission 87039) | Marine microbial communities from western Arctic Ocean - ArcticOcean_MG_CB4_134 | ecosystem: Environmental > Aquatic > Marine > Oceanic | place: Arctic Ocean: Canada Basin | collected... | reverse complement strand
TCAACTTCGGTTGCCCGGTGAACAAGGTGATGGGACGGTGTCGAGGTGGCTATCACCTCAGTCAGCCGTCGGTAGCCCTTGACATCGTCAGGAGCGTGTTCGAGATGGTCGACGGTCGCGTGCCCGTGACCGTGAAGATGCGACGGGGAATCGACGACACTGCGGAGTCCGAGAGGAACTTCTTCAAGATCCTCGATGGAGCCTTCGCGATCGGCGTCGACGCGGTGACGGTTCACGGTCGCACGGTGCAGCAGAAATACGTCGGCCCGAGCAAGTGGGATTTTCTCACGAAGGTCAAGCGTCACGTCGGCGACCGCGTCGTGCTGGGGAGTGGCGATCTGTTCACGCCCGAAGACACGAGCACGATGATGGAGCGGACCGGAGTCGATGGCGTGACGCTCGCGCGCGGTTGCATCGGGAACCCGTTCTTGTTCGAGCAAACGCGTTCCGTCCTGGCCGGCGAAACTCCGCGCCAGCCGACGAAGTCCGAACAGCGCCGCGCGATCGCCATGCACTGGTACCACGCCCGCGAAGTGTACGGTGACGCGCTGGGTCTTCGCAGAACGCGCACGCACGCGATCAAATACGCGCAGATCCATTCAGACCCCGAAGCCGTGCGCAACGCCTTCGTCCGGATCCGCAACCCCGAGGACTTCGAAGCCGTCCTCGACAATTGGTACTAGGAATCGATGTGAACCCGCGTGAAGAGGCCGTCGGCGGCCCACTCGCGGAACCAGCGCTGGAAGTCCTCGTCGTGGTCGCCCTGAGAGATGATGGCGTCGCCGAGAGGCGTGCCCTCGCGTAGTGCTTCCAGGATCCGGAACATGGGACGAGGCAGGTTCAGGCGCCAAACCCGGTATTCCTTGCGGTAGATCGCGAGGAAGGACTTCTCTCGCACAGGTGTTTCCTCCGCGATCGTGGGAGGAGAACCTTCGTCGTAGACCGTCTGCAGGTAGCGATTGACCGGATAGCTCGACTCCAGCAAGCGGAGGGACGGGTTCGTTTCGAATACCGCGCCGGTGTGCTGTTCGGGAGTCGCTTGCCGCAAAGACTCCATGTCGATCTGCTCGAACTCCGGCGCATCGAACGCCTCCGTGATGAACACCTCGAGTTGCGCGAGGTCGCGGAGGAACCCGCGGTTCGGGACGTTCTTCTTCTCGATGTAGCCCGGTAGGCGGCGATTGAGGACGTTGAGGTTCGGGTGTTCACTCGGATAACGGGTGACGTATCCGAGCGCGAGGTGGAGCCACGAATGTTTGTCCATCGCGTGCACGAGCGCCGGGAAGTCGCTCTCGAGCACATCCTTCAAGCGCGTGAAGTAGCCGAAGTTGTAGACGTCGAGGCGTTCGTACACCTCCATCCGATCGTTCGGAACCACCACGTCGCCGGCGCTGACCCGCGAGACCGGCACGATCGATCGGGCCGCCTTCGACCGGGCCCCCGCAGCCGAATCCTTCGAGTGTTGGATCAGGATGTCATCCACTCCTGCAGTTCCCGCAGACCCAACGACTCGTCGCTCACGGCGCGGACTCCATCGTCACGGATTCCTGGCGAATCGTCCGCGCTTTGTGTGCTTCGGCACGTACGTCGTCGAACGACGGGATTTCATCGTCCCATTCGAACAGCGTTGAGCGCCCGCCGCTGAGCTTGTGGGCGTGGCGATACATCTTCCACACCTCGTCGCATGCCGGCGCTGAGTGCGTGTCGAGAAGGTGCGTTCCATAGTCGGTGTGACCCGCGAGGTGAAACTGCACGACGTGATCCCACGGCGTGTTGTCCAGATACTCGTACGGGTCGAATCCGTGGTTGCGCGCGCAGACGTAGATGTTGTTGACGTCGAGCAACAGGCCACACCCGGACTCCTTCGCCATCTGTGCGAGGAACTCCCACTCCGTCATCGTGCTCTCCTTGAACTCGAGATACGTGCTCGGGTTCTCGAGAACGAGCGGCGCTTCGATGACGTCTTGCACCTGATGGATCTTGCCGATCAAGTGCTTCAACGCGTCATCGGTGTAGGGCATCGGCAGCAGATCGTGCAGATTCTGCCCGTGGACGCCTGTCCAGCAGAGGTGGTCGGACAGGAACACGGCACCACACCGTTCGCGCAGGGCCTTCAGTTCTCTCAGGTACGGGAAGTCGAGTTCGTCTGCGGAGCCGATGTTCATCGACACGCCGTGCATGACGATCGGATACCGCTCCGCGACCTGGTCCAGGATGTGGAGGGGACGCCCCCCCGTGTTCATGTAGTTCTCCGACAGGATCTCGAACCAATCGAGTTCGGGCTTCTCGTCGAGGACGTGCCCGTAGTGAACACTGCGGAGCCCGATGCCAACGCCGAGGTCGCGACCGGTGAGATCCTGGAGGTTCATGAATATCGAGACGGGTGAAGTTCGGTGACGCTCGCCGATCTAGTGCTTGATCGGGACGTGGCAGCCGCCCTTGCCTTTGCATTCGTTCTTGCCGGCGGTGCCGCCGCAGCCCCCCAGGTTCTTGCACGAGTTCTTACCGCCGCACGAATGGTGCGGGACCGTCGCACAGCCGCCCTTGCCGCTGCACGCGTTCTTGCCCGCGCAACCGCCCGCGCTCTTGCAGCCGCCCTTGTTCTTGCAGGTGTTCAGGGTCTTGCACGCGTGTTTTTCGGCGACATCCGTCGCGAGCGTGACGGACTGCGCGGAGGGCAATTGGCAACTCGACATGCCACCCATCAAGATTCCGGAGACGGCGGCAGCGATGACGGTGGACTTGGTTTTCTTCATGTGTTCGTTCGTTCCTTCGGGGGCCGTTGTGAGGTGCGACCGATACGAGTCTCAACACGAACGATCCCATTATTGGGGATCCGTGTCCCGAACGATCCCCGAATGAATCGCGGGGAATCCCGAAACCACCTACTTCTTGAGCGGGACCTGGCAGCCGCCTTTGCCCTGGCACGCATTCATCCCGGCGCACTCGTGCTTTCCGGCGACCTTGCACCCACCTTGGGACTTGCACGCGTTCTTGCCCTTGCAATCGTGCTTGGCCACGGTCGCGCAGCCACCCCGACCAGAGCACTCGTTCTTGCCGTTGCAGCCGCCGGTACTCTTGCATCCGCCCTTGTTCTTGCACGAGTTGAGACCGGCGCACGCGTGTTTCTCGAGTCCGCTTTCCGAGACGGTCTTCGTGCTGGGCTCGGCCTTCTCCGCGGGGTCACCCTTGCCGGAACCGAGGGGCTGGGCCTTCTTCCCGGGATCGGTCTTGGCTGGGTTGGTCTTGGCTGGGTCGGCCTTCGGATCTTCCGACGAGCAGCCGCCCATGATCAAGCCGGAGACGGCGGCGGCGAGGATGGAGGACTTGGTCTTGTTCATTGCGGTATCTAATGTGGGTCGAGCGATGGTCGCCCAAGGCTGAATCCAAAGCCAGCGTCCGTTTCACGCGCCGGTAGATTCTCGTTTTTCCCATGACCTGCCCACTGACTCAAGGTTTGCCATGATCCGTCCCGCCCGACCCGACGACGTCGAATCCATCCTCGGTCTGATCCGCGAGCTCGCCGTGTACGAAGAGCTCGAGCACCACATGGACGTGACCGCGGACGCGTTGCGAGAGGACCTGTTCGGTGGATCACCTCGTTGTGAGGCGCTCATCGCCGAGGCGGACGACGGGACCACCGCGGGCTATGCCCTGTTCTTCCCGACCTACTCTTCTTTCAAGACTCGTCGTTGCCTCCATCTCGAGGACGTTTACGTCACCCCCGACGCCCGGGGGAGGGGCCATGGCAAGGCGCTCCTGGCGACCGTAGCCACTATCGCCCGGAACCGAGGCTGTCCGCGGCTCGACTGGAACGTCCTCTCGTGGAACCAACCTGCCATCGACTTCTACGGGGAACTCGGCGCCGAAGTGCTGTCGGACTGGTGGCTTTGCCGACTCGAAGGCGACTCATTGGTTCGCGTCGCGAGCCTTGCTGATAAGATTGAATGACTCCCTGTTCCAATTTCGCACGCCATGCACCGTTCCCATCGCTTGACCGCCCTCACCCTCCTGGTCGTCGCGGGCTGCAGCGGTGGCACTGGCACGGGTGGAACTCCACTGCCCCCGAACCCGGCGCTGCGGTCCGAAGGCGCGCGCACCGCCGGTGGCGAGGCAGATGCGTTCGCAGCGGCGTTGTTGTTGAGTACCGGCATCCCCGCCGATCGCATGGGCCGTGCGAAGCTGTCGATGACCGACACGGCGCTGCGCGCCAAGCTCATCGCCATGAGCGTGTCGCATCTCCAGGCGAGCGGGCTCACTGCTGGTAACGGCGCCGGTCAGATGGGCTCCGCGTTGGTGCGTCGACTCGCTGCGGAACCGGGAGCTCCGGTAGATCGAAACGGCAATGGCACGAACCTCGACGAGGTCCTCGCCATCCACTACGACCACATCGCGCAGACAGCCGGTGGCGTGCTGCCATCGGTCCTCCGCCCGATCCTCTTCCCGTGGCAGGACGGTAGCGCGGACTTCGCGAGCCGCGCGGATCCGACATCGCCCTCGGAGCCGACCAAGCCCGGTCAGACAGGGCGGATCGACATGGCGCAGGTCGGTCATGCCATGCTCGCGCGGTTGATGCTCGGCAGCGCGATGCTGCGGGAGAACCCCGACGGCAAGATCGCGTCGATTCCCGACCGCCAGATCCTGGCGCTGCTCCTGTTGCACCAGGTCGTGGCGATGGAGGAGACGCTGTTCACCAACCTGTTCATGGACGGCGCGGTGTTGACTGGTTTGCGGTTCCCCACCGACTACGACCCCGCGCAACGCAAGGTCTGGGTGCCTCAGGCGATCGACGTCAGCGAGGATCCGAAAGTCCCTGGGCTCGTGACCGCGTACTCGATCCGCGATCGGTCCAGCAATCTCGAAGCGCTCGCGTCCCTCATGCGTGTCGGCGGGGAGTTGTCGTTCCTCGCTTCGGATGAGAATCCCGACGAAGGGGTGCGCGAAGTGTTCCGCGGACGACCGTTCGGTCCATTGCCGAAGACCCTCGGAGAAGAAAAAGGGGGAGGCGACAATCAAATCATCACGTGGGATGACGGGCCCAGCCGGATCCTGAAGTTGCAGTGTGCCGGTTGTCACGACTCGAACTACAAACCGGAACCGGGGCTGTTCGCTGCGGATTCCTACGACAACGTGCACAAGGGCAGCCGCAACGCCCGCCCGGGATCGAAGACACCGATCATCACGCGTGGTGACCCGTCGAAGAGCGTTCTCTACTACATCCTGCTCAAGGATCCACCGTTTCCCTTCGTTCAGATGCCGGCGGGTTCGACCATGCCGAAGCGGGACACCGACGTGATCAAGAAGTGGATCGAGGACGGCGCGCGGAACACCGTGGCCGGGCCACCTCGAATCGGCATCGACCTGGCGGAGACGATGTTCAAGAACTTCGTCGCGATGCACGTCGGCCCGAAGGGTGAGATGTTCGAGCGGCACGACGGCGAAAGCCCGGTGCCGTTCACGAATCCGGTCGCGACCGGCGCTGCGTTGCAGGCGCTCGCGTCGCTGTCTCACCTCGCCGGCGAGATCTCCGACTGGAAGGACGTTCTCGAACAGGTCGCTGGGTTTGCCCACGACAACCTGACGAACGCGAAGGGCGAGGTTGTGCGCAGCTTCGACATCGCGAACGGCACGGCGTCGGGGACAGCTGATCTGCTCGGACACGCACGCATGACGGCAGGTCTGTTGGCGGCGAGTCGCGTGCTTGGGTCCGCGAGTCTTGCTGCTCGGGCCGAAGCGCTGGCGAAGCGGTTGATCACGGGTTTCTTCGACCCCGGAAGGGCGACCTTCCGCAGCGAGGTTGGCGTCGCCGGCGTCCGCTACACACCGGTGGTCGTCGCGTCCGTGGTCGACGCGTTGCGTGAGATGGCGGAGGCGAGCATCGTGGGGGCCGTGGTGACACTGGAGGGTTTCATGAAGGCTCTGGTCCCGGTGATGGTGTTCTCGGAGCTGTCGGGCACCGGCGAGATTCTGGGCGACGGTATCCCGGATACCGACTCGAATGGCATCCGGGAACCTGCACTGGCTGGTGGAGAGTTTGGGCGCGCCCCGGTGTTCACCGGCGAGATCAAGGACGGCGTCCACGCGCCGCCCGCTGATGCGGTGATCACGTGGTCGAAACACATCCAACCGCTGTTCCGTGCAAGTTGTGGCCGTTGCCACATGAACGGGTCGTCGCAGGGGGACGGGTACCTCCTGGACACGCCTGCGTTGCTGCGAAAGACGATCAACGCGAACAACCCGATGGCCATGATCGTGCCGGGAGACCCCGACAATTCGTATCTCTACCGCAAGCTCGTCGATCGCAGACCGGCATTCGGCGTGCAAATGCCGGAACAGCAGCCGCCCCTCGCAGAGCACGGCAAAGCGCTGGTGCGGCGATGGATCCTCGAGGGCGCGACGCGTCGCTAAGCCGGATTAGGACTCGGGCGTGCTGCCGGGTACGCTGTCGGCATGTACGCCAAGCGCCGGCAGCGCCTCCTCTCGAAGCTGGGAGATGGTCTGCTCATCCTTCCGACTGCGCCGCATTCGATCCGAAATGGTGACGTGCACTACTCCTTCAGGCCGGGAAGTGACCTGCACTACCTGACGGGGTTCGGTGAGCCTGACACCGTCTTGGTCGCATGGCGGAAGGGTAAAAATTCCCATCGCAGCGTGCTCTTCGTGCCGCCGCGGGACAAGACGCGGGAGACCTGGGATGGACCGCGGGCAGGAGTGCGCGGGGCGATGAAGAAGCACGGCGTCGACGAGGCGTATCCCGTGAACGAGTTGTGGTTACGGTTGCCTGAATTGTTGGAAGGGCATCAGCGGGTGTTCCACACGCTCTTCGCCGACGAGAAGTTCGATGCCAGACTCAGAGAAGTCTTCGGCAAGTTCGCGATGAAGCATCGGCGCGGCAATCCGCCGGCGCATCCGGGAATCGTAGACCCGCGACCGGCGCTCGCCGAGCTCCGGCTGATCAAGGATGCTGCGGAGATTGCCCTGATGGAAGAGGCCGCGCGGATCTCCGTGCGCGGCCATGTGCGGGCGATGGCGGGGGCGCGCGCGGGGATGCACGAGTACGAAGTGCAGGCGATCGTCGAGTCAGAGTTCCGCAGCCAGGGGTCGCGGCGCAACGGCTATGACTCGATCGTGGCCAGCGGCGCCAATGCCTGCATCCTGCACTACATCAACAACGACCGGAAGATCCGGCGAGACGAGTTGCTGCTGATCGACGCCGGGGCGGAGTTCCAGCAGTACACGGCGGACATCACGCGGACGTTCCCGGTGAGCGGCACGTTTACGGACTCGCAGCGGGCGGTCTACAACGCAGTTCTCGTGGCACAGAAAGCGGGCATCAACGCGGTCAAGCCAGGTGCTCCGTGGGACGCGCCGCACAAGACGTGCACGCGTGTCCTGACGCGCGAGCTCAAGAAGATCGGTCTGCTGCGCGGCGACCTAAAGAAGTTGGTCGCGAAGGGCGCCTGTCGCAAGTGGTTCATGCACGGCACGACCCACTGGCTTGGCATGGACGTGCACGACGTCGGCACCTACGAGGACGAGAAAGGCAAGCCTGCTCGCTTCCGTGCCGGAATGGTCCTCACCGTCGAGCCCGGCCTCTACTTCAACCGCGACGACAAGTCGGTCCCGCCCTCGTTCCGCGGTATCGGTATCCGCATCGAAGACGACGTCCTCGTCACGCGCACGGGCCGCCGCGTCCTCACCGCCGCCGTCCCCAAGGAGATCCGCGACGTGGAAGCGGCCTGCAACGCAAACGGCATCTGATCGGAACTAGCCCCTGAGTTCGCTTCCGATGGTGTACTTGGAGAACCGCGTGGCGCGGATTGGGCAGTCTGAGAGGGCGCGGACGGCGAGGTCCCGGTCGCCGGACTCACACTTGAGTTCGAGCACGTGGACTTCGGGGAGGTTCAGGCGCCGCGTGATGTTCGGGAGGGAGCCGCGCATCTGGTCGAACATCTCCTGGTCGGAGTCGAGTGTGATGCGGATTTTCCGGTCGGATGACTCGAAGTAGCGGCGTGAGTACCGATTGATGAGGACGGGTTCGCCGTGCTCGTCGAACGGGATCCGTGCGGCGACCGGAATAGCCCGCCGTAGGTTGCGCTGAAAGTCTCGCCAACGGTCGCCCTCGCGATAGGGATCGAACTCGACCCGGTAGTTGTCTTTCCATCCCAGCGCCGCGCGCTTGTTCTTGAACTCGAGAGTTCCGGCCTTTGGCAACAGGCTGTCGCCGTACCATCGGTAGCGGACCTTGCTCCGATTGCTGATGCCGGCGAGGTTTTCGCCGAACGCTGAAAGCTCCAGCGTGTCGAAGTAGACGTTGTTGATCCTTCGCGGCGGATACGCGGTACTGAATCCCTGGCTGTGTGCCTTCACCCACACCATCACTTGTGAATCGAAATGCGCCGGGTAGGTGAACTTGACCTCGAATCGCATCGCCTGCCGTTACTTCTCCTTCCGCATGGGGCCGACCGTGTAGAGCGCGTCGACATTGACATCGACCGGCGGGATCATCTTGCCGTCCACCTCGATCGAGCTGCCCTTCTGCGCCCTGAAGGACACGGCAGCCCCTTCGATTTTCAGACTTGAGGCGGTCACGTGGCCGAAGCCGTACTCGGGTTTCTTCATGTAGGCGATCACTGCGAAGAACTTGATGTCCTCGAATGTCGAGTTCGAGATCGTCACCTTGGAGCGATCCTTGCTCGCGAGACCCGTGCCCGTGTTCGAGATGTGCACGTCATCGATTGTCAACGTGCTCCCTTCACCGGACGAGATTGCCTTGTCCTTTATCTGGTCGAACCGCATGCCGCGCAAGTCGAGCGTCGTGCCGCTGACATCCACTCCGTCGCCTTGGGTGTCGCGCACGAGCCCGCCGCGCACCGAACCCGTGCAGAAGTCCATGTCGATCGCGTCCGACTTGCATCCCTCGATGGTGACGCTTTCGAGCACGACGTCGCAGCGGACCAAATTCAACATGTCCTCCGACTTGCTGTTCTTGAACGTGCAGTTCACGAACTTCACCTTGCTCTGGTAGAACATCACGCTGCCCGTCGGCATCCAACTCCCGAACGCGAGTCCGCGGGTGTCGTGCACGTGCACGTGCGTCCACACCGATTCTTCGGCGGCGTCGAGCACCGCCATCCCTGGGAAGTCGACCTGTGTTGGTCCGATATCGATGGGGTCGGTCGCCGTGCCCATCATGTGCACCGGGCCACGCGCGAGCAGGAACGCCCCTGTCCTGAATCGAAGTTGCGTGCCCGGCGCCACAGTCAACCGCACTCCCCGAGGCAGGATCAGGGGCGACTTGATCCGAATCTCCCCAGGGCCGAGTTTCGCCGTGTTGCCGTCCCGGACGACGTAGCGGTGTTTCGCGAGCAATTCACTCCATGTCACCTCGGGCAGTACCGGCGCTGTCGCCTTCGGGCTGTAGTGCTTCGCCTTGAGTGTTTTCTTCGTCAGCTTCGTGATGGGATAGCCCACGATGTTTGCCGTCACGTAGGTCTTGATCGGGGTGGCGACGTCTTGCCCTTCCAGCTGAATCTGAATCGGCGTCGGGGCCGCCATTCCGTGCGTCGGCGGCAGGATGAAGGGGACCTTCACCGACATCTTCACCGCGGACGACTCGAAAGTGATCTCCGTCACGTTCAGCGGGTAGGGAACGAGGTTGTAGATCTCCAGCTGTTGCCCATCGGTGGTCGGTTGCACGAACGCGTGCATGAGCACCGGGTAGTTCGGCGGCATCAACGGCATCGAGCGGAAGTTGTCCTCGTTGATCCTCGCCAGGCGCTCCGCCCGTATTCGATAGAACGCGAACCCGACATCGCGAATGAGCGGAAACTCCTGGTGCAGGATCTTGTGCAGTTCCTTCTCCCGCGCCGCGTACCGTTCCCATGTCACGATCTTCGCGTGCTCGGTGCTGATGCGACGCAATTCGCGCAGGAAAGGCCCGCGAATCCGAGGATCCTCCAACCAGTCCGCGGTCATGTTGTCGATGGCCCGGTAGACGCTGACCAGCAGCGACGGGATGTACATGAATGCCGCGTCTTGCAAGTTGCAGTCGAACGCGATCGGCTCGAGCAATCCCGTGATCGGATTGAAGTAGAATCGGATGTTGTTCCACGAGAGCGTGTGCTCGGCGCCCCAGATTTCCGCGACCGCGAGAAAGCGCGCGGTGACCTCCGGGTCGAAGACAGCTGATGGTGCGAGGTCCCTGCTGAGGAATCCGCGGAGCAGGCCCACCGCGGTCTGCAGATCTCGGGTGAGGTTCGGCGTCACGGAGACCTTCCCGCTCTGGAACGGCGTGACCAGCGGGTACGGGGCGCTGAAGTCGACGGTCTGTCCCATCAGCACGATGGTCCGCCATTTGAGCGATTCGTCGAAGCGGACGATCACGCTCTCCCGTCGATGTTGGGACTCGAGGAGCTCCTTCGAGAAGTGTTCCTCGAGCGCCATGATGCCCTTGTCGCGTCCGTTGATGACGACGCGCACGAACTCGTAGCGTGGCGCTAGCACCCCTTCACGTCGCATGTGTCCGAGAATGAGATTCTCGTGGGCGTAGCCGCGAACCTTGGGGTGCTGGATCGAAAACACCCGCATCCCGAGGATTTGGTCGTCGCCGGACACTCTCACGCGGAATGACCACTTGTCGCCCCTGAGGTGGTCGATGAAGTCACCCTTCAGCCGGATCTTCGCGCGGACTTTCTTGCGGCGCGTGCCGTGGGTCACGCGGATATCCGTGGGGACGAAGTCGCCGGCCTCCTGGACCAGGTAGCCCTTCTCGAGAGCCTCGTTTCGCTTGACGGCCAGCTGGCCGATGTTCTTCCGCCGGAGGTCGAAGTGCAGTGTAGGGATCGTCGGTGCGTCGGTCGCCGCCTCGCGCTGCTTACCCCACGCGCCCCACACGCGACGGAAGTTGTCGGTCAGCCCGCTTCCTTTCGGCACGCCGCCGCCCATCTCCACGATGCGCTCCGCGTAGTGACTGT
>Ga0114996_10009037_pt1 | contig 10977 bp, 10 predicted proteins | sample ArcticOcean_MG_C_4_FD_87039 | JGI IMG/M metagenome (GOLD analysis project Ga0114996, IMG submission 87039) | Marine microbial communities from western Arctic Ocean - ArcticOcean_MG_CB4_134 | ecosystem: Environmental > Aquatic > Marine > Oceanic | place: Arctic Ocean: Canada Basin | collected... | reverse complement strand
TGGCCGCCGGGAACGTCGGAGACGTGCTTGATCTGGTCGGAATCGGGCTCGCGGAACGGATGCGCCGCGCGCTCAACGTCTTCGACAAGCGCATGCGCGGTTACGTGAGCGAGGAAGCAGTCCTCGTCGGTGTCGAGTCGCGAACGAGCTCACCGGTGCGCGTGCCCAGAGATAAGGAACACCTCACGAGCCCCGACCTCGAGGGGCTCTATCCGTGCGGCGAGGGAGCCGGGTACGCGGGCGGCATCATGAGCGCCGCCATGGACGGCATCGGCGTAGCGCGGGCGATTACGAAGGCGGTCGCTTCGGCGCGTCAGGAGACCGGGGTGACGTGAGCGTCGGGGGCTAACCGCGGTCCCACGCTCAGGCTGCAGTTCCTACAGCGACAAGCGGGTCGTCGGATGGAACGCGGCCCAGGCGCCCCAGTAGGCCGTGTACGTCTGCTCGATGGCCACGAGCCTGGCCCCCTCCATCGGGCCGGATACGGCTCGACCGTCGACGGTCCACTGGCTGCCGCTCTCGTCGTCCTCTAAGCCTGTGGCCGTGGCCCTCAGCGTCACGGCATCTCCGGTATCGGCGAGCGGCCTATACGCCATGCCGCCCTGGGCAACGTCGCTCCACACGACGACTGCAGGGCTACCCTCGTAGTCGAAGGCTTCCACTTGAAAGGGTCCCGGCCGTTCCGTCAGGGCGCCGAATGGGAACGCGATTCCGGGATCGGTGACGCTTGAGGGAACACCCACGACCCTCTCCTTCGGGAAACGCCTCGTGGGGCAGCCTCTACTACGAAGGCGCCGACGTCGATCCGATGTGCATCTTCGGGCTGGTCAAGATGATGGAGCACGATGATGCCAATGAGCACTTCCCGCCCGGTCAGACGATCGTCATGCTCGACATCCTCGGTTCTCTTGAGCGTGCCATCGTGCGACCGCCAAGCGGCCTATGGGACGCGTATGCCATCTCCATGCTGACGTCCATCGTCGCCAGCGCGCGATGGAGCAAGGCCCTGTTTCGCGAGCGTCACATGACGGAAAGTCACGCCGCGGAGCTCCCTGATAACCACCACGAGATCGGGCACGCGCAATACTCGAATGCCTCAGTTCAATACCAAATCACCACCGACCCGAAGGCCCCGAGTGAAGAGAACACGCATGATTTCCACGAGATCCGCTTCCAAGTTCCCGAGGCGCATTGGCCTAACATGATGACGTGGAGCTACTCGAATCTGAAGCTCTGTTATGACATCGGGCTGGAGACCGGCCGGGCCTGGCTTGCGGAGAACGGAGACCGGTTACCCGACCGCGAGAAGGGCAGCGTGAATGCGGTGGGGTCGACGACCAGAGCGACGGTCCCAGCGAGCGCCGGGCACAGCCGCGGTCACGAGGTGACTTGACCTAGGTCATCCGCTTTCCGCCCAAGCTGCGGCGGACCGCCCGCAGCCTCTGTCAGAGAGGACTTAGTGGGCGCGTCGGGGCGGCCCAGCCGCGGCCGCTGCTTCATGCCAGAGGGTGTATGCGCGTTTTCGGAGGCCAGGGGCCGTCGAGCTCCAAGGCCTCAACGTCAAGAAGCCCGAACCAATCCAACAGGCTCGGGCTTCTCAAGTGGAGGCGGCGGGAGTCGAACCCGCGTCCGCATTTGGATCCAGTAAAGTCTCTACGTGCGTAGATCGCTGTTAGTCTCGCTACGGGGGGTCAGCGACCGACCACACCGTAACCAGCCACCTTGTATCTCGATCTCCGATGCGGTGACGAAACCGGAGGTCCAGCCCGAATTAGCGACGCTTCAGGGACCGCCTCGGGCAGGCAATCCAAGAACCGGACCGGTAAGAAGCTTACGCGGCCAATGCCAGGTTATCGTTGGCAATTAAAGGTTTCCCGAATTTTAACGAGGATCAGGACCTCGGCACGCTACTCCACATTCACCAGACACGTCGAAACCGTGACGCCCCCGTGGATGTGACTCCATTGTACACGAAGCAGGGGGCCCGGGTCCACCACCTGGTGCGGCAGGGGCCCCGTAGGGTTAGGGTGCAACGAATGTCGCTACGCCGGCTGCAGCACCCCCTGCTCCGAGCGGTACCCCTCTAGCAGCCGCTCGACATCCTGAAGCGTCACCGATTGGTAGAGCTCGGTGCGAAGACGCCGCCCGTCGGGCAGTCCCTTGGTGTACCATCCGAGGTGCTTCCGGAAGTCGATAATGGCCCTCGCCGGGCTCGACTCGAAGTCGATCGCGTTGCGGGCGTGCTCCAAACAGATCTCGAAGCGCTCGTCCACATCCGGCTCGGGGGGGATCGGCTTCCCGTCGAGCGCGGCACGTGCCTGCGAGAAGATCCACGGATCGCCGTGCGACCCACGCGCGATCATGACGGCTGCGCAGCCGGTCTCGTCCCTCATGCGGCGGGCGTCGTCTCCAGTGTTGACGTCGCCATTGCCGATCACGGGAATCTCGAGCGCCTCGACGAGGTCGCGGATCTCGCACCAACGGGCCTGCCCCGTGTACATGTCGGAGCGGGTGCGGGGGTGGATGCAAACCGCCTTCGCCCCGGCGTCCTGGCAACGTAAGCCGATGGTCACAGGGTCGCGCGTGGCCGCATCGAATCCACTACGGATCTTGACGGTGGTGGGAATGTCCGTGGCATCGTCGACGGCCCGGATGATGCGTTCGACGAGATCGAGATCGCGCAGGCAGCCGGACCCTCCATTTCGCTTTACCACCTTCTTCACAGGACATCCGAAGTTGATGTCCACGAAGTCGGGAGCGTAGCTATCGGCCACGAACGCAGCCGCGTCCGCCATCATCGCCGCGTCGGCACCGAAGATCTGGATGCCGATCGGACGCTCTGCTTCGTCGAAGCGGAGGTAATCCTTGGACCGCGGAGTGCCCATGACGATGCCCGCGGCGCTCACGAACTCGCTCACCACGACGTCCGCGCCGAACCGGCGACACAGGCGCCGAAAGGGCGATTCGCTCACGCCCGCCTGAGGAGCCAAGTACAGCGGCGTGCGGTCGCTCTTCAGTAAGGACAGGAGATCGGAGGACATGCCCGAACCTAGCGCGCGAGCTCGACGCGGTGAAGCGCGCGCGGGGATCGACTCATCACCCGACCCGCGGTATTCTCGGGTCCCCATATCGTGGCCAGAACCCCTGACGAAGGCTGAGGTCCATGCGGTTGAGAGAGCTCTTCAGCGAGGGGGTCGTGAAGCTCGACCTCGAGTCGGAAACGAAGGACGAAGTACTCAAGGAGCTCGTGAGGCTCCTCGGACTGGACGAAAAGTCCGAGAAGACGCTGATCAAGACACTGAAACGGCGAGAGAACCTCGGGTCCACGGGAATCGGAAAAGGCATCGCGATTCCCCACTGCAGAACCCTCGTGGTGAACCGCTTACGCCTCGCCTACGGGCGAAAGGTGGCCGGAATGGACTTCAATTCGATTGACGGAGTCCCGGTCCACAACTTCTTCCTGATCGTCGCGCCGCCGCTGGAAGTATCGAACCAGTACCTCCCCGTCCTAGGCAAGATCGCCCAGTTCGCCAAAGACCCCGACGTGCCCAGCGAACTCCTCCAACTCCCCGACCCCCAAGCCTTCCTAGCCCTGCTCGACGAGAAAGCGCCCTAAGGACTGCGGCCCTCCTGACCGCCTTACTTCTGAACGATCATCTTCCGCATGCCAGTCTGCCCGTTGACAGAGATCTGGAGCAGATAGATGCCCGACGCCACCTGCCTCCCCGACTGGTCGGTCCCGTCCCAGAACGTCTCGTGCCGGCCGGGCTGGGCGTACTCGAGCGCTCGGACCTCGACGCCGGCACCCACCGGATGGGCGAGCGCGACCGGGTACGCCACCAGCTGTGACAGCAGGTTGAATATACGTACGGTCACCACGACCGACGCCCCCCCGGTGAAGAGCTCGTCGCTCAACGTGAAGGGGATCGTGGTCTCGGGGTTGAACGGGTTCGGATAGTTCGCTTCTAGCTCGAACCCCACCCTTGGCCGAGTCGGATCCTGGGCGGAGGCTGTCTTCGCTCCGGCCGCGAGGCAGATGAAGACAAAGAAGGCGCAGACGATACGCTTGAATACAACCTCAACACCACTAATTGGACGGTAGCTAAGTTTCAATAGCGCTCCATGTGTGAGCCATCTGGCACGCATGCCACTCTCAGTTTATCTCAGCCCGATCGACCGGGTCAAGCGGCCTGTCTCGACCGGAACGACCGGACGACCCCGCCCTATCTCTTAAGTACCGTGGGGGCCCGATTTCGTTGCACGGCTCCATGACGTAGATGGGTCGTTACCCCGCCGAGGGAACGTCCCGGCCCCGATCATGTCGCGCCGTTACGCCCTTTCCGTCGAAGTAGTTGAGCAAGGGAATCAGCCACTTCCTACTGACCGGCAGCGCCTCACGGAAATCGCCGGGCCCGAGATCTCTGCGGCCACCCAGCTGCTCGGCAACCCGCTCGGCCGCCGCATCCAGCACTTCGCTCGCGACGTAGAAGCCGTCGGCGACTTGGCGGACGGTATCGACCTGCTCGAGGCGACGGAGCAACGAGCGGAGGTCTGCCCGCCCCCCCAGGCTTTCGGGCAGCTCGTCGACGAACGGCGGCGCCAGGCCTGCGTCCCGGAGCACTGCCTCCAGCTGGTCCGAGGCCTTCGCTTGATCGGCGGTGGGCTCTGGGCGATAGCCGGGGCGGCGGACGCCGCCCTCCGCCGCTTCAAGCTTTCCCTCAGCTACCAGCATCTCGATGATGGCGCCCCCCAAGTGCGCGGGGGCCCACCGCGGCAGCGCCGCTCGCACGTCGGCCAGCGGTATCGCAGCTCGCAGGGAGTCGGCCGCGTGCCCCCGATCGACAGCCTCCGTGACGAGTCGCTCACCTTCATCCCGAACACGGACCCCGAACAGAGTCTGCGCCGACTCGATCAGCGGGACGTCCGAGAGTCCCTCGAGAGCGGACTCGGCGGACTCGATGGAGGGGGCTGCTAATCCGGAGTGCACCGGCAGCGACGCCCGCAATACACCCGCCCACCCCGCCATGTCCACGAGAGCGGTGATGGCCTGGGCTTCATCTCCGTCGAGGATCGCGGCCAAAGCACGACGATCGTCGGCGTCGAGTCGGCGTCGCTTCGGCGGAGCGGCCTCGGCGATGACGCCCCCCCCGATGGTGGTCATCGGCGAGTAGGCCCGGATCACGAGGCGATCCCGAACGCGCGCGGCGAGGGGCTCCTCGAGGCAAAACTGCACCCACCCTGAGTCGCCGGGGCCCAGGGGGTCCGTCTCTAGCAAGGCACATCGGGCGAGCACCTCGGCGGTCCCGTGGTGGAGGTGCACCCTCTGGTTGTGGGCTAGAGTCCAGGCTGCATCCTGAAGCATCCGTACTCTGGCGGTAAGCATCCAGGAACGGGCCCAATGCGGCGAGGTCACGAGGGTGGCGCCCCGCTCGACCCTCGCGCGATCGGCGCCGTCGCCCGTGAGCGCGACCGCGGTACGGTCCCCGGCGTCGGCGGTCGCGACCTCGCGGCCGTGCACCTGAAGGCCCCGTACCCTGGCCTCAAGGTCCTGAGGCACGATACGGACGCGGTCACCGGTCTTGAGCGTGCCTGACCATAGCGTGCCTGTAACGACGGTGCCGGTGCCCTGAATCGTGAAGACACGATCGAGTGGGAGGCGAACGAGATCATCCGCGGCGCCTGAAACGATGCGGGCGGCAGTCTCCCTGAGCACTCCGCGAAGTTCATCTAACCCGGTCTCCTGCACCGCCGACGTCCGCACCTGGGTGGCGGCTTCATAGGGCGTGCCCTCCAGAGCCTCGGCGACGTCCGCCTCGACGAGCTCCAGCCACTCATCCTCCACGAGGTCGCATTTCGTAAGGGCGACCACGAGCTCGGGCACGCCCAATAGCTCGACGATGGCGAGATGTTCGCGCGTCTGCGGCATCACCCCCTCGTCGGCCGAGACGATCAAGAGCACGATGTCGACTCCGGCGGCGCCCGCAACCATGGCGCGCACAAAGGCTTCGTGGCCCGGCACGTCCACGACGCCGAAGTGCACGCCCTCGCCCGCGTCCAGTTCCGCGAAGCCCAACTCGATGGTGATCCCTCGCGCCTTCTCTTCCTTGAGGCGATCGGGGTCGACACCGGTGAGGGCGAGTACCAGCGCCGACTTCCCGTGATCGATGTGTCCAGCGGTGCCCAGGATGAAGCCGCTCATGAGGCTACCCCTACCTCCTGGGGGAAGAGGCTGGTCAGGAAGCGCAGCGACTTCAGTGGCTTGGAAATCACATGGTACGCGAGGAAGTCTTCGAGCAGGCTGAGGTGCTGGCGGGTGTGCGACAGGTCCTCCGGCCTCCGCCCTTGCAGGAGCGCCCGGAGCTGCGCGCGGGCGCCCGGCCCCACACGTGGACCCGCCGCGCCCTCCGAACATGGAGGACAACGCACTCCTCCGGCTGCGAGGTCGAAGCGTCCGAAGTCCGAGTCCAGTAGCACCTGACCGCAGCGAATGCATCCGTCGATCTGTGGTGCGAAGCCGAACGCCTCCGTGATCGCCCAGAGCCCTGCCAAGATCGCCCCGGCCCGGTCCGTGGCCTCCGCGCTCTCGATCTCGTCCAGGGCCCTTACGAGCGCGTCGAAGAGGCCGGGGTGCGTCTCCTGCTCCGCATGGGACAGGACGAGCTCAGCGGCCGCGGAGGCACCCGCGAAGCAGAGCACGTCACTCGCGAGCCCGCTCCTGAGGCGTTTGCACTCAAAGTCCTTCATAGTATGCAGATCACGATGTGACTTCACGTAAGCTGTGAGCTCGCCGGACGCGAAGGTCGCCATCGTGGCCGTTCCCTTGCCGCTACGGCCACGTATCCCTCGAGCGACCACGCTCAGGAGGCCGTGTCCCTCTGTGTAGAAGCGGAGGATGCGGCTCGAGTCACCGTAGTCGTGCGCACGGAGGAGGACGGCCTCGGTGCGGATCGGCGCCACTCGAGAGCCCTAGCTCCGTGACCGGAGCCGTTCCATCAACTCCGCTCGACGCTTCCTATACTCACTCATGCGCGCGGGCGAAGGAGACTTCTCGCTCTCGTACTGCTCGTCCAGGCGGGCGAGTTCCACCAGGAGCGACTGACGCCCGGCGCCGGCCCGTGTTGGGACCGTGGCGGTCCGGGGACCACCACGGAGCGCGAGTAGACCGCCCGCTGCGAGCACGAGCGCAAGCGCCGCCGCGATCCACTCCACGGGGGGAGGCCGGCTCTCCTGGACCATCACGATACGCACCTGCGGGACGACAAGGTTCTGCGCGGCGAAGCGGCGGTACGTGAGACCGGCCTCGAGTTGGATGCTCTGGTCCTCCGTGAGCCCCTCCACCTCCATCGCGGGCGCCGGCTCGCGCACGAGCACGTCGAGCATCTCGGTCTCACCTGGCGTGGGTACCGTCACCTCCAGTGAATCCACGAAATACCGGATGACGAAGAGTCGCTCGCCCGGAGGCAGCGCCGCGCGAAACACGATGTTGCCACCTTCGTATCGGACGACATCCGTCGACATCTCTCGCTCCGAAGACACATCGCGGGCGCCGATGGGGAGCGGGTAGCTCCAAACCCAACCGTCCTCGCGCGGCACAACGGTACGATCCTGGTCGTTTCGCAGCTGGAACACATCGGTGACCGCCCACTCGCTGCCGCTCGGCTCGAAGAAGACGCTGCGGGCCGAGAGCGCGACCGGCACGCCTTCGAGCGGAGCAATCAGCGTGTCGTACGCCTGGATCACATAAAGCGAGTCCAAGTGGACGGGAAGCGTGATTGCGTTACCGAAGTACATCACGCCGTCGTGGCGGATCGACGCAAAGTACATCTCCTCCAGGGAAGGATCAGGCACTCGCGGCAGACGCAGGACGAACGAGCCGTCGGGAGCCAGCGACACCGAGTCGATCTCACCCTCGGTGATGTTGTTGATGATGTGCAGCACGACCAAGCCCGAGGTCAGCGCGCTGTCGGCGACCATGACCTGACCCGCCAGGATCGGATCGGCCAGTACCTGCGCCGCCCCGTCCCCGGGTCCCAGGACGCATAGGACGATCGGCAGAAGAAGCCGCGCACTTACCCGGCCCGACGCCGGAGAGCAGAGTAGCCTTCTCAAGGGACTAGGGCGTGAACCGGCCGAAGTCCTCTGGGTTCAGCCTCCTCAGGTGTTCCTTGAGCTCCTCGGCGCCCATGGCTTGTTGCTCGGCCTCGGGCTGCTGGACTTCGAAGCCCAACTTCTCGATGGATTCACCTTCGGCAATTTCGATGGTCGCCTCCTCGAGCAGGTCGTCCTGCGCGAAGATGCTCGCCTCGACACGCAGAGCTACGGCTATGGAGTCTGACGGCCGCGCATCCAACGAAAAGACCTCCCCATTGCGGCGCACGATTAGCTCCGCGTAGTAGGTGCTCGACTCGACCCTGGTGATGATCACCTTTTGAACGGCACCTCCGAGTCCCCTCAGGACCGAACACAGCAGGTCGTGTGTGAGAGGTCGCGCGAACTCCATATCGGCGAGCTGCATCGCGATTGCGCTCGCCTCCCCCGGTCCTATCCAAATGGGTAAGACACGCTCTCCGTCGAACTCCTTAAGGATCACCACGGGGGTGTTCGTCGAACGGTCGAGCGCTAAGCTCTGGACCCTGACCTCTACCAGCACCGCGCCAGGACCTCCGCCAAGGTGAGGGGCGTTGCGGGGCATGCCGCCCCGGTCTGTCCACCAGTACTCCGAAGCGGGCCGCGGGTTCTCCTCCCTCTGTGACCTAGCCCGCCACAGCGCTCCGCAGGTCTCCGGCTATGTCAGTTGCCTCCCACGGAAAGAACGTCACGGGCTGATCTCCCCCGGCATCCGGCACCTTGACCTCCGGGACGCGACCGAAGTGTCCGTACGCGGCCGTCGGCGTGTAGATCGCATTACGCAGACCGAGCCGCTCGATGATCGAACCCGGACGGAAGTCGAAGACTTGGCGGACGGCATCGGCGAGCTCGATGTCCGGCACTTGGCCCGTCCCGAATGTGTCTACGTAAACGGAAACAGGCTCGACGACCCCGATCGCATAAGCGAGCTGGATCTCACAGCGGCGCGCGAGCCCGGCAGCCACCACATTCTTGGCGGCCCAGCGAGCTGCGTATGCGCCGGAACGGTCGACCTTTGTTGCGTCCTTACCCGAAAAGGCTCCACCCCCATGCCTACCCACGCCGCCGTACGTGTCCACGATGATCTTGCGCCCCGTGAGGCCGCAGTCTCCGTGGGGTCCACCGATGACGAACCGGCCGGTCGGGTTGATGTGCAGGACACAGTTGCTCTCGTCGTAGAGCTCAGCGGGGAGCGCAGGCTTGATAACCTTCTGAGCGATGGCCTCGCGTATGTCCTCGTCGCGCACGTCCGGATCGTGTTGAGTGCTCACGACCACTGTGTGAACACGCACTGGTTTGTCCCCCTCGAACTCGATGGTGACCTGAGACTTTCCGTCGGGGCGAATCCACGGGACCTCACCATTCTTGCGAACCTGCGCGAGCCTCTTCGTAATGGCGTGCGCGAACTGGATCGTCGCGGGCATCAGCTCGGGTGTCTCGTCCGAAGCGTAGCCGAACATCATTCCCTGGTCCCCCGCCCCTCCCGTATCGACCCCCATCGCGATGTCCGGCGACTGCTGGTCGAGGTTGGTGAGCACGGCACACGTCATCGCGTCGATGCCTAGCGCCGCGTTCGTATAGCCGATCCTCTGCAGCGTGCCGCGAACAATGTCAGGCAAGTGGACGTAGCAGCTCGTCGATACCTCACCGGCAACGAGCGCCAGCCCTGTCGTGACGAGGGTCTCGCAGGCCACCCGAGAGCGCGGGTCTCCGACCAGGAGATGGTCGAGCACGGCGTCCGATATTTGGTCGGCGATCTTGTCGGGATGGCCTTCCGTGACGGACTCGGATGTGAAGAGCGTGGTGCGCAAGATTTACTGCCTCGACGAATGAGGGTGGGGCGCCTATCGGCGCAGACTCTACTGAATCAGTCGGGGACCGACAAGCTCCAACGGCCCGAAAACACCTTGAGATCCACGGAGTCGCCAATGCCCTCGACGAGGCACTGAGTCACATCCCGGCTCGTGGGGGCCGCCAGAGCCCTCTTGGCCGCCTTGCGGGCGTCCTCGATGCGCACTTCGCGTAACATCTTCTTGATCTCGGGCAGAGATTGCCACGCCATGGAGAGAACCGTGATGTCCAGGCCGAGAAGCAGAAACGCGGCCAGCGGATTGGACGCCATCTCGCCGCACACAGAAACCTCGATCCCCGCGGCCCGCCCGACCCGGGCGACCTGGTGGAGCTGACGGACGATCGACGGATGGAACGGGTTGTACAACTTCGCCAGGCGGGTGTTGGTACGGTCCACTGCCAAAGTGTACTGGACCAAGTCGTTCGTCCCGATCGAGAAGAAGTCACAGTAGCGCGCCAACTCGGCGGCATCGAGCGCAGCCGCGGGCGTCTCGATCATGACGCCGAGCTTGAATCCCTGGTTGTACGGGAGGCCTCGCTCAGTGAGCACCTTGCCTTCCTGATCGAGCAGCTCCCGGACCTGCCTCACCTCCTCGACGTCGTTCACGAGGGGAAGCATCATGCGCACGTCGCCGTGAGCAGTCGCTCGCAGCAACGCTCTGAGCTGGGTCCTGAAGAGCTCGGGCTCGTCCAGGCAGACCCGGATCGCGCGCCATCCGAGGAAGGGGTTTTCCTCCTGCGGCATGTGCAGGAACATCGGGAATTTGTCGCCACCCAGGTCGAACGTGCGGATGAACACGGCCCCGGTGGGAAAAGCCTCCGCCACCGCCTTGTACGCCTCGTACTGCTCCTCTTCGTTGGGCATGGTGTTTCGGCCGACAACAAGGAACTCGGTGCGCATGAGCCCCACGCCCACGGCTCCGTGCGCTGATGCATGCTTCGCCTCGGCCGGGAGGTCGAGGTTGGCCCGCAGCTCGACATACTGCCCATCAGCTGTGA
>Ga0114996_10009035_pt1 | contig 10980 bp, 7 predicted proteins | sample ArcticOcean_MG_C_4_FD_87039 | JGI IMG/M metagenome (GOLD analysis project Ga0114996, IMG submission 87039) | Marine microbial communities from western Arctic Ocean - ArcticOcean_MG_CB4_134 | ecosystem: Environmental > Aquatic > Marine > Oceanic | place: Arctic Ocean: Canada Basin | collected... | reverse complement strand
GTATCAAGGATTCTTCTAGGGGAAACAAGAAGTCTGAAGTCTAAAAGAAAGAGGAACCATCCATTGAGAAGGCTAAGGCTGAGGCTTCCAAGTCTAAGAAGAAGAAAAACGGAGAGAGGTCGAGGGGAGAGGAAGAATTGCGAATCCAGAAGGCCGAAGAAGTACGTCAGAAAGTTGAAGCCGAAGTCAAACTGAAGGCTGAAGAAGAAGCACGTCAGAAAGTTGAAGACGAAGTCAAACTGAAGGCTGAAGAAGAAGCACATCAGAAAGTTGAAGCCGAAGTCAAACTGAAGGCTGAAGCAGAGGCTAAAGCCAAGACGGAAGAAGAAACTCGTCTCAAGGCGGTTGAGGATGAAGTTCGTCAGAATGCAGAGAGTGAGGCAGCCACTAAACTTGCAGTCATGGAGGCAATGATAGCCGAGAAAATGACCGTTCTGGAAGACAAGATGGAAGGCCTGTCCAAGAAGGAGGCGGAATTGGCACGTGTCGCAGCCAAATCCGAATTCATCGATTTCGGCACCATCGGAACTGCAACTGATTCAGAAAGGGATGACTTGCAACGAACCAAGGGAATTGGGCCATTCATTGAAGAAAAATTGAATGCATTGGGTATTTTCACCTTCAAGCAGATTTCAAATATGACTCCTGAGATAGAAGATCAAGTGAATGTTGCAATCGAGTTCTTCGGCGGAAGAATCAAGAGAGATAAGTGGGTCAATCAGGCCAAGGAATTCCTCAAAGAGGATTGATGAACTCAGGGTGAAACGATGTTCAGTATAATTGATCAGATTAATACATTGGGAGTTTCATCTCCGTCGATATCTAAATATTCAGGATCTTGACAACCATCACTATTGAAGTCGAATCCCATTCCAGTCATTCCTTTGGAACAGTCATCCGAAACATCTGGGGTTTTTGGGGGGCTTTACGAAGTGAACTGGCCGTTATGATTAGTTCCTAAATAGCCGCCCCACGAAATAGTTTCAGGTGTTGAAGCGGACATCTCACCCCGGCGCACGGTCCAACCCCCTTCAAATTCTGATGCTGCCCAGATAATTTCTAAATCACCATCAGAATCGAGATCAGTTATAATTGGCGTTGAAATTGGGAAGCCAGTACCATTCCAAATTTTTGATTCCTCACCAGTACATGCATCAATAATAGAAATCGAATGAGAGCTGCCACTCGGATAAACCGCTTCTCCTTCAATCAGAATTATTTCATCTCGGCCATCACCATTCAAATCGACCGCTAAGGGTGATGATAAAGCGGACGAGTCGCTATGTCGAGCGAGTAATACAGAACCATTTGAAGCTACAGCACCCGCCTCGGCGCCAGTATAATCCGGCCAAGCACCGCTGAGAAATGGGATAAACGAGTCGGGTGAGTTATCATCGTCGAGTACCCCTATAGCAGGAGAAGAATAACTCTCACCACCAATGCTGATGGTCCACATAATCGAATTATTCGCGCCGTTAACTGCTACTAGCCGACCATCGAATAAAGCGGCGATAATGTCTATGGTTCCATCACCATTAATGTCGGCGAGTGAAGGAGGAGCAATCACACCTTTCGTAACGGTTGGTGGAATCAATTCAGTTGCATTTGATAATGTTCCATTAACTACCTCAATCAGAGGAATAGACCAAAGGGAACCAGGGAAAGTTTCTCCCCCACTGCCAAATATGACTGTCGGTGAATTTTGAGGATTCAGAGTTACAACAATCGGTGACATATATGTTTCACGGCCATCTGGCATCATTGCTGATGTAATCGCATGACCATCCGCGCCTGAAATAATGACCAATGAACCCACGGGGCGCTCCTCGGCCGCTGCCTTCAGTGGATCGCCGCCATTCGATTGTAAAATATCGTGGATACCATCACCATCAATATCACCAACATCTACCCCGGTATAGAACTGATACCATTTTTCTTGAGCGGTGTCCGTTTCGTTGAATCGCCAAAGAACGGTACCGTCTGCCCCATCTACGGCAATGAGTTGGTGATTACGGCCGCCGGCGACAATGTCGGGTGTGCTGTCATCGTTGAGATAAATGAGCGTGGACATTCCAATCATCTCACCCTGTGTATCAACTTTCCAGAGTATTACCCCAGTTTCACCATCGATTGCTTGTACGGCCCCAACTTGTTCTTCCTCACTACCAGAGCCGATTATTATATCGAGGATATTATCGCCATTCAAATCAGCCGAATTTGGGCTGCTGAAAATTACTTTATCGCCGCTTACACTCCAAGTCTCGATTAGGTTGAGAGAAGAGAAATTGAATGGTGTACTCGTCGAACAAGATATCAGAGAGTTGTTACTCGCTGTACCATTAGTTCCACCATCATCTCCATCACCATTTTGTGGCCTTACTTCTAAATCATGACCCGGACTAAATAGCGCCAGTCCAACTAAAATCGCTATGAGAAGTACGATGACGAGGTTCTCACGCATTGAGTTGGTGGAAGGGTGACATCTCCTTGAAGAGTTCGTAGAAGACCAAAAGACTTCAGGACTTACGATTCAGAATTATCCACTAATTATTTTGGAAGATTAGCCTTTGGGGCAGAGGAATTATTTCCTTCAACACGGCATTTCGATGATACTACCCGCGGCATCAATTAGGTAGTGATGTGCGTCTTCACCCTTGTCGGGATGGTCGCTGCGTCGATGTGCTCCACGGCTCTCTCGACGAGCGATTGCAGCGCCGAGGGTTGCCCGAGCGAGCATTAACATCCCCTCCAATTGTATACTCCTAACCATCTCTGTATTCATCACCGGCGAAGAATCTGTCAAGCGCGCAGGACGTTCAGCGAGTTCGGTAATATTATTGAGCGCTGACTTTAATCCATCGCCATTTCTCGATAGCCCAGCATGTTGTTCCATCGTTCGACATAAACTGGATTCAATCGCACCGACCGTAACACCATCCGTATCATCATTCAACATCTGATCTAGTCGGTCAGCCATATCATCTGCACAAGATTCGAGCAGCAATTCTCCGCCGAGCCGGTTACTAGACACCCATTTTCCAGCATGATTTCCTGCACATGAGCCGCCGGCAAGGTGATCGAGTAAGATATTGCCCGCTAACGATTCGGCGCCGTGCAATCCACTGCTGGAACTAGCGCCTGCTGCGTAAAGCCCAGTCATCCAAACATCTCGACTTCCAAACAGGACTCGGCCATGACCATCGATTGGCGCACCGCCGAGGGTAAACATCGGTCTGGATTGTAGCGGGATTACTGATGACCAAATATCTAGGTCTGCTCGGCTCAATAAGCGATCAGCAACTTGTTGGAACCAAGGCCGAATTCCTCGATGCACATTACGCGCATCGAGGATATAATTTTGTTCAGTCAATAGACGCGATAATGTGGTCAGGCCAATTCCATTCAAATCGACTGGTTCACCTGTCGCGGTACGGATACACGCGCCCGCATCAAGCAATTCTAACGGCAAGACAATATCGATATCCGCGACACAAAGTGGGTGCCAAGTGGTAAATTCCATGCCAGTAAGGGATATACCGACGTCCAAAGCCAAAACCGAACCTGTTCCACATCCATCTGAGACACCGCTCCAAAGCCCACGATGACCGTCGGTTGCCAAAATGATTGACTTTGCCTGAATTGGTGCGACTGCCCCCGTCTGAACATCGAGTACGACGAGCCCTCGGATTTGGTCGTTTTCAATCACCAAGCGGACGGCCAAAATATCTGATTTTCTAGGAATATTTCGCTTCATACATTGTTCTTCAAGAAGGCGAATAATCTGACGTTCGGTCACGTCTCCACAGCCCGATAATCGCGATTCTGTATGGCCTGGCGCGGTAGAAAGATGAGGCGCTCCGTTTGAATTCCGGCGGTATAGTAACCCCCAACGTTCGAGTTCTACTAGATGGTCGAACGCAGACGAACAGCGAGATTGGACAATTGATTCGTTTGAGAGTTCTTCACTCGCGTTTGTCGTGTCAAAAATATGAGCCCTCGTATCCACCTCACCCATCGAGGTAGCAATCCCAGTAGTTGACGATGCACCGGACGAGGCACTGACTGCCGAGGCATCAATGATTACTACCGACGCGTTGGCATCTGCTGCTGCTATCGCTGAACGAAGAGCAGCAATGCCACCACCAATGATTACAACATCCCATGATTCCATACTCTCACCGACGAGTCAGGGCACCCGTCGTTGGATGATAAACACGGCGGCGAGCCCTCGTTCCCTTAACGGAAGAAATTTGAAAGTTTAACTTCTGGACAATCGGGTGGTTTGGAGTGTCTCAACCAGTAATTCAACGGAGGCTGAATGAACCCTTCACAACCCGTACAGCCCCATCGAAGCCTCTCGCTCCAGCCCGTTTCATTCGACCATGAGTGCTATCTGAACCGCCACTTCCATGCCATATCTCTGTCTTGATAATTCGTGAATGAATAGTTTCACCGGATGGTTTTCGGAGAGTAATCTGTACAGGATGGGCTCCAGCCGCTGCATCCGTCCAAGCGATTCCAATCCATAATACGAGAGCACGACGAAGTAAGGAACCCATGCCATCGACTAGGTCTTGGCCAAACATCGAAGTGTGGGGTGTTGGCCCAGCGAGCGGCCTATGTGGTAATGGGGTAATCCTAAATGTCTGCATTTCAGGTTGCCCTTCAGGAACTACAACCTCCAATATCACCGCCTCCTCTTCGTCAGTCAAATTATGGAGCATCAAGAAAAGATCTGCTTGTCCCTCACTACAAGTTAGAGGCAGATCGTGGTCCATCCGCCAGCCAGCCGTTGTAAGTTCTTGCTCCCCAGTTAAAACCCCGTTCCGTAAGCGGTGCAACATTCGAAATAATCCAGGTTGCCAACTGCGTGTGTGGTCCAATAATGCCGATAATGAAATGATATTGAATCTATTATCATCATTGGGATTTTTATCGACGATTCGCTCCATAGTATCTCGCCGGACCACTCGGCGTAATTCCGCCTTCATCCGCAGTTCGTCGAGTAAACCCTCTTGATGAAGATGAACTATCTGCAATATTCTCTCACGGGCAGCAATCGGTGTAGTATCTCCCCGAACACCCGGTCCCAATTCAGTCAGCCATTCTTGCCAATCAGAAGCAGATTCGGGGTCTAAATGCGCCAGCACGAGGTCACTGAGGACGGTGTGTAATTGGCTTTCGTGAAGGGTTGGGGCGTGAAAAGAGAGGAGTGGAAAATGATGTGAATTCATCAAAATTGTTCGCTCTAGCCGAATTGTCTGGGCGATAACAAACGACGTCAACAAAAGTGCACTGATGAGGGAAACAGTATGCGCTACCGTCCCATTAGTGAGATAATGTCCCGTAAATAGCATAACTCCAGCAGCTATAGCAGTCAGAAAACGCATGTTCGTGAATAAGCGATTCTCACTCAACATGTTCAAAATTCGCTCTGAGCCTGGGAATGATTCCTTGGTTAAACCACCAGCCCGGTCGAGGCGAAGGCGGTCTCTTGCGTTGAGAGAAGAATACATCGATGCGATTACAGTAGGTGTAAAGATAATCAGAGCGGCGGCTATAACTCCCCAACCTGATTGTAAGGCTGAAAGTTGGCTTGAAAATACCATATTAGTGATAATTAATACTAATGTGGCTGGACCAAATATAATACGGAGTAATCGATTTGGCCATGCTGCGATAAATCCAACCCACCTCAAACGCGCTTTATTCCGAACATTGGTTCGTTGAACTCCGGGCCTCTCGGCTGCGCCATCCCGGCCCCGGCGAGGGGTTGGTAATGCCTTCTTCCTTCGCGCCACGCGCTATCGAGGTGGGAGGCTGACTTCAGAGCATCGCATCAATTGATGAGGGTCGCCCTGCCCGTGAAGATTGGGTGTGTAGCATAGCCTGGATAATGCATCGGCTTCCTAAGCCGAGGACCGCGGGTTCGAATCCTGCCGCACCCGCTCTGTCCGCTACAACCTGAATCATAGGTGGGACTGAATACGAACTTCACACAGTGATGATTCGTATTGCTCGTGTGAATACGCTACATGTTCTGTTACATTCTGTTGAATGAACATTGGCGTTTCAAACGAGTTTGATTTTCCGTTTCTGTTTGAGATTTGTATTGTTTGTATGGGGTGCTTCACGCTGCAAAAAAATCGTGAATAGATGTTGTCGGTTTGAGGGATTGAAGTGGTTGAAGTGGTTGAGGTTCTTTGGAGAGAAGTGGGTGTTGAATGTTGAAGGAATAGAACTTGGTGGGGGGATGCTGGAAAAAAGGCTTCAAATTGCCCAATCGATGTTAGCCCATGACAAGCCCGTGTTTCGCGCCTGCCGCAGCAACTTCGTGCAAAAATCGTTCGAGTTGAATCCGTGGCCTCATACTACGGTTCAATCGGGTATCGCATCGCGCGAGAGCATCGATGACGGCCGTCCGTAGAGAGTCCGGCAGAGGTAGTCTACCCGATGTTAAAATACGGTGCAACTGATGAATGATGTCAGCAGCATCGAGCGCGTGATCGAGCATCATGCTGTCAACCTCACCGAGCGCGCCGACTAAGCGGCGACGGCGACGCCCATGATGGTCTTCCCAACGCCACTCGACGACTCGGCCACGGAGTGCTAATTCTAACATTTGGCGGCCCTGTTGCATCGTGGCTGCTGAAACTATTCGATGTACAGAACTTCGGTCATTGACTAAATTTCGTAAAGATAAGAGTTGTAATGTGAAAATTGCTTTTCGTATATTGCCCGTCGAGATGTGGACTATATCACCGATAACACCGGAATTGGTATCGAGTTGTTCACTCTTGGAAATATCTCCCAATCGTTGTTCTATCATCTCATTTGAGATAGTTGGAATTCGGATAGCACTAGTTCGAGAACGAAGTGCATCTATCAATCTAGATGGAGACCTAGCGGTCAAAATGAACCTAGAGGCGACTCCCTCAACCTCCATCACCCGCCGTAGATATGGCTGGCGGGTGGGGCCTAAATGGTCAGCATCTTCGATGATAATTAGGCGAGAAATTGGCGCCTGCCCTTCAAATATTGATTCTTCACCAGCGGGCGGTGGGTCGCTTGCCGCCGCTGGAATCATCATCCTGTCAAATGCGTCTAGGCTCAGACGGCCGGCGAGTGTGTCGCTTGAGTTGCTACCTTCTGGTCTAAGAAATTCTTCAAATTTTGACATCGCGCCGGCTTGTCTAGCGAGATCGCGCGCCTGGATAACATGGTGCGTTGCCCGCCAGCCTGGTCCGAGAACCTGACGTGCAACCAAACGCCAAGCCGCTGTTTTACCAACGCCTGCAGATCCTGAAATTAGCAGGTGTGGTGGGTCTCCAGATACGCTGGCTCGCAAAAATGATTCTTGGATTAATTCTGGCGCTGCAAGTTCATCGAAACGCTTTGGCGCGTGCTTCAATAGCCAATTCACCATTTCTACTCAGACCTTGGCTGACGCTCAAAGTCCATGAAGTACTCGACTGTTTCGATTTGGTAGAGGGGAGCGAAGCGTTCACTCTGCAATCAAATTCTTGAAGCCGCCACGGCGTGGTTTAACGAAAATTCTGAAGCCGCAAGAGCGACACGCGAGTGAAATCCCCTCAACATTCGGTTGAATCGATTCAAGGTGGCCGCACTGCAAGCAGCGGTAATCGACAGTTGCCATGTTGCCGGCGACTTTCGCTCCCTTCTTCAACCCGACGGTTGTGAAATATGGCTAGCCGTAGCGACGGTACGTGCTTTTCGACAAACTTCAACAAAATTTTCGAAAATTTCTTTGCCGTATTCAGAATCATTTACTTCTGGATGGAATTGGAGTCCAAAACGGTCGCCACTTTCGTTTTGCATCCCTTGGACGGTACAGGAATCGCTGGAAGCGGTGATGTGGAATCCAGTCGGTAATTCAGTCACCTCGTCGTTATGACTTTCCCAAACCCGCTGTTCCTCTGGTGTCCCCTCAAACAGTGCACCTCCCCCATTCTGTAAGCGGATAGTCGCTGCTCCAAATTCAGGAGCGGGTGCTTCTGCTGCGCCACCACCATAATGCCCGGCCATGAATTGGAGGCCGGCGCAAATACCCATGATAGGTACTTCAAGAGTTAAAAATTCAGCACAATTTCCTAATTCGCCCGTCAAGCCGACTCTAGCCGCTCCACCTGAAAGAATCAACCCATCAACATCTCGGAGTTCGGCGAGGGGTGTCTTGTTTGGAATAATTTTGGTATCGACGCCGAGATAACGAAGCATTCGCCATTCTCGATGTGTCCACTGGCCACCATTATCGACAACATCGATAACCAAGGGCGTCTCACTCATTGTAATCTAAGCCGTGCGGGGCAAGCCCTTCAACTTCACGCGAGGTAATACTGAATCGGGAGGTTCAGGCGTCGTATCCGGCCATCCTAGCTATCATTGTCAATTGCATACTCGCTTCTAAGGTAGCCATCCGTCTCGCCGCCTCGTCGAAATTTCTACCGAGAGCAAGAACAACCCTGCCGCGAACGACTATCGCCGCGTTCGACCCTTCGGCTAACGCTTCTTTCAATTCCCGTAGAATCTGGTCGGGGTCAGTTTTTGAATCTTCAATGATAATCACTTTGCCTAAACCTGGGTCTATCGCTTCGAGAGGGTCGAGTACGAATGCGTCAGGATCTAGTGAGGCGGCGAGCGTCCAAGGACCGTGCGCTGCGATGGTTGAACATACACTGCCATATTCTAATGCACCATAAGCTAGCATGACGCTGTGCAAACGCCAATCTACACCAGCACCAGGTGGTGGCGCGTCACCCAATCGAGAAGTCAACAAATCTGTCTCGGCCAGCCTCGGCAAAAGGGTGCCATCCCGTGTACCGTGCATCACTCCAGCAGTGCTAGGGGATAGTGTTGCAAGGCTACCATGAGAGGAACGAATCAAACCGTCAGCATGCAACAATCGACCCATTCCAACGAAGTCAGCAATCTGACCTGAATCGATAACAAAACCGTCGCCAACAACTGGTGGCATTACCGGTTCATCGATACTGCGAACCATTTCAACGGCTCTTTCAAGAGATGTGGAAAGGCGTTGGTTTTCTTCGTTCAAATTCTCAATAATAGCACTCATTTCAGCCGCTGCACCATCGTCTTCGTCCGGTAATGTTGCTAATGAACCAACGGTTGGAGTAGTAGGTGTTGCACCAGCCGCGCGTGGAGAAGTAGGACCACTACTTGCGCTGGTGAAAATACTCGAAGCACCCATACTCGCTCGACCACCAGCGCGGCCGCCTGCCGACCCAATTGCTGGTGGCATCACAGGAGTTGCGGTAGGTTGAGAGGGTGGTGAAGTCGCTGGTGAAAGTGGGTTTTGATTCGAAATATTAGTTTGGGATTCATCTGCTACTCTCGGTACTGCCGATAATGGGGACAAGGGTTCTGCCACGGGCTGACTCAATTCGGACCCATCATCCGAAGCAATCGGTGAAGCCGCCTCATCGCCCATGCTATCAAACACGGGACAGTCATGCCGGTTAAATACCGGTTGGCTTTCGCGCAGAACCCTGCCCTGATGGTGTAGTGGCCTATCATGCAGCCCTGTCGAGGCTGCGACCCGGGTTCAAATCCCGGTCGGGGCGCCACTTTCTACTATTTACTCCAATTTAACCCAAACAAAGTTCTACTTTTTTCTGCAAGTTTGCTTCGGTAAAGATTACCTTGGAACTGGAATTCTAGTGAGAATACTGATTAAATTTATTAAATCGGAATTATAGTAGATAGGTTTAGTAAAAGGCAATTCAGTCAGCGAAAGGAAGAGACTATTTTGACTTGAGCCATGCTTCAAAGCGACAAAGTGATTGGCTCGCTGAGTAACTCTTTCGAGGTTCGATCAAGTGAACGGGAGAAAGTGTTGTATCTATTGTGGGGAGTATGCTTAGGAGTCGTTCGTTTACAGTGGTGATTTCGTCATTCGATAAAATGGTCCAGCCGCGAATTAATGTGGTACAATCTGTCCGGAGTAGTGGCAATAAATCAGGCAAATGCTCGATAGCATCGTGTGGTAAATTTACGAGTAACATATCCCATTTTTGGCTTAATTCAGAATTATCTTGAAGTCGGCGCGCATCGGCGACGCCTGCGAAAAGCGATACCCCTGAACTACTCGTTTGGTTCGATATTGTCGGTGGATTTGTCACGGCAGCCATCATCTCAGACCAAATATCTGAAGTGGTCGAAATATTGTTTGATTTAGAAATTTCAACACCATTTGCTTCGAGATTTTTTGCCAAAAGGGGCATCGCTTCCGGATTCAAATCACCAGCCAATAGTTTGTCGGTTAAATCGGCTCGAAGTAAGTGAATTAAAGCGGGTCCAACGCCACAATATGGGTCACATACGGCAAGTCGGCGTTGTAACAATTTGGCGAGTTTTCTGGCGGCAACAACATTCTGCTCCCTCTCACCCGATAATTTCGTCGAAAAATAAGCACGGCTCGGATCGACGATAATAACGGCGCCATGTTCTCGAATTTCAGTCGTCAGCAGCGCTGTATCAGATATTGTGATAGTCTGTATTTCACCACCATTTCGGATAGCGAGGGGTGTTAGATTTCTAACTCGGAATTTACCCTTGACCCCTGTATCAAGGCAGGCGATACGCATCCTTGGCATACTTTCTAACATCGCTACTGATATTTGTTTGGCATAAGATTCAATTTCTAAATCTAAAGTTTTCAGGATGATAATATCACCAATCTGTTCATGTGCTTTCGGCCATGCATCCCGGTGGCCTTCATAGGTTGAACTACCCAATAGGCTCTCTAATACTTCTCGCCAATCTAGAATTGATTCGCGAATTTCTGGGGTGGCGTCAATAATTGAAAATGCAGCGAATGGTGGCGGCAATATTGATGGTGCAAATTCATCGAGAGGAATGAGGCGGTGCTCACCGCTGCCACTAATCGATGCGTTGGTCGCTAGCAGGTTTGCTTCTTGGAGCGCTAGGCGCCAGCGCTCG
>Ga0114996_10009029_pt1 | contig 10982 bp, 9 predicted proteins | sample ArcticOcean_MG_C_4_FD_87039 | JGI IMG/M metagenome (GOLD analysis project Ga0114996, IMG submission 87039) | Marine microbial communities from western Arctic Ocean - ArcticOcean_MG_CB4_134 | ecosystem: Environmental > Aquatic > Marine > Oceanic | place: Arctic Ocean: Canada Basin | collected... | reverse complement strand
GAAGGGCCTTGCGTAGAGCGTTAGCGACGACACTCGTCAAAGGGAATCTTGAAAAGCATGGGCGCAACAGGCATGAAGGCCGACCGCTACCAACGCTAGTGACACCCCACGCGCGCTGACGTAAGCTAACATCCTCGTCGGCCCTGTCCCACGAGGAACCCCATAATGACCGAATCAGGATCAGCCACAGCCACGCCCCCGCCCCGGGCCCGTCCACACGGCCACGTGCCGCCTCAGCGACGCGGGCGCGTGTTGGCCCTGCAAGTGCTCTTCGAGGTCGACCTCACGGGGCACCGCTGGGAGAAATCGGTCAAGGCTCACGCCGAGGCCGTCCGCGCGCCGCTCAACGTGATCAAGTTCGCGGAAGAGTGCCTCGACGGTGTCCTTGGCTCGCTGGAGGACATCGACAGCCGCATAGAGGAGCACGCGCCCATGTGGCCCGTCGCCCAACTATCGGCCGTCGACCGCAACGTACTGCGCATCGCACTCCACGAGTTGCGCGCCGGGTCGAAGACCCCCACGAAAGTGGCAATCAGCGAAGCAGTAGAATTGGCCAAGGAATTCGGAGGAGAAGGTTCCTCTCGGTTTATCAACGGCGTCCTTGGCGCCGTTGTCGAGGCGGGACAGACCTCCTAGAAAAACAATCCGACCTGAGGAGACTTCATGGCGACCGTTTTTGATCGTGTGAAGGGTGTGGTAGTAGACCGTCTTGGCGCCGAGCCTGATACCGTGGTTATCGGGGCGTCTTTCGTCGACGACCTCAACGCCGACTCGCTGGACCTGGTGGAACTGATTATGGCTTTCGAGGAGGAGTTCGCCGACGGCGCAGAGCCGCTCAAGATTTCCGACGAGGACGCCGAGGGCATCCGCACCATCAACGACGCGGTGACTTTCATCCAGGGCAAAGGCTACTCAGACTAAAGCTTGCCTTGGAAGGGGTGTTGATGGCTGACCTGATTGCGCTCCACGAAGCGGTGCGTCAGTGCGTCGACTGTGAACTGGCTCAGGGCCGCACGTTCGCGGTCCCCGGCGAGGGCTCGCCCACCGCCGACCTGATGTTCGTTGGTGAGGGGCCTGGGTACAACGAGGACCGCCAGGGACGTCCGTTTGTGGGCGCGGCTGGCGGGTTCTTGAACGACTTGCTCGCCTCGGTCGGCCTGCGGCGGGAGGACGTGTTTATCACCAACATGGTGAAGTGCCGCCCTCCCAGCAACCGTGACCCTTTCCCAGGCGAGATTGACGCTTGCGCCAAGTATCTGGACGCCCAGATCGAGGCCATCAAGCCTAAGGTCATCGTTCCGTTGGGCCGCCACGCGCTGGCCCGCTGGTTTCCCAACGAGTCCATCGGCAAGCTGCGCGGCAAGCCCCAGCAATTCGGCGACATCACGCTGTTCCCTCTGTACCACCCGGCGGCCGCTCTGCACAATGGTGGCCTGCGCGTTACTATTGAGGAGGACTTCGCCAAGCTGGGCGAGCTGCTCCGGGACGCCAGGCCGGCGCCGGCGCCCATGGCGCAGCCCGAAGCTATTCAGGCGGACCGCGTGCCCGCCGCCGAGCCCATGGGTTCACCCGTCGCTCCAGCCCTCGAGCAGGGGCCGGGCCAAGAGCCTGAACAGCAGGACTCTGAGGGACAGGACGGGGAGAGCCAGCAACTCAGCATGTTCTAGAGACAGACCCGAGGAGTTCTTTTGCTCGGGGGGGAGGCTTGAGCCCAGCGGGCTTAACTTATGGGAGATTCATTACGCATCGTTCCTCTTGGTGGTCTTGGTGAGGTCGGGAAGAACATGATGGCCATCGAGCACGGCGACGACATCGTCGTTATCGATGCGGGCGTCATGTTCCCCAAGGAGGGCATGCACGGCATCGACCTCGTGCTCCCCGACACTACGTACCTAGTGGAGAACCGCGATAAGGTCCGTGCCATCCTCATCACGCACGGGCATGAGGACCATACCGGCGCACTCCCATACGTCCTGCGCGATCTCCAAGTCCCCGTCTACGCGCCTCCGCTCGCTCACGATTTAGTCCAGGTCAAGCTCAAGGAGCACTCCGGAGTTGGCCGCTACGACCTTCGCGAGATTCACCCCGGCGACACCGTGGAGCTGGGCAGCATCACAGCCGAATACTTTCGCGTTTGCCACAGTATCCCCGACGCCTGCGGCATCGCGTTGCACACGCCGTCGGGCGTTGTCGTCCACTCAGGCGACTTCAAGATTGACCACACGCCTGTGAGCGGCCTCCCAACGGAATTGCAGCGGTTGGCCGAACTTGGCCGCGAGGGCGTCTTGCTGTTGCTCTCCGACTCCACCTACGCGGAGATGCCGGGTTACACACCCTCCGAACAGGTGGTCGGCGTAGCCCTGGACCACGCTATCAGCGATGCCCAGGGGCGCGTGCTTGTGACCACCTTCGCCTCGCTCATCGCCCGCGTACAGCAGGTGATTGACGTCGCTGTTAAACATGGGCGGAAAGTCGCGCTGGCTGGACGCAGTATGGTCGACAACGTCAACATGGCGCTGGAGAAGGGCTACATCAAAGCGCCGTCGGGCACCATCGTGACGCTCAAGGCACTGAAGGAGCTTCCTGACGACGAGCAGATCATCGTCACCACAGGAGCGCAAGGGGAACCGCTGGCCGTCTTGGCCCGCGTCGCCAACCGGTCCAACCGGGACATACAGATTCAGGAGGGCGACACCGTCATCCTTTCCTCCTCCACCATCCCCGGTAACGAGACCCTGGTCTCCAACGTCATCGACAACCTCAGCCGGCAGGGCGCCAAAGTCCTGACGCGGCACAATGCCCAGGTCCACGTGCCCGGGCACGCCAGTCAGGAGGAGCTCAAATTAATGCTCAACCTGATCAAGCCCCACTATTTCGTGCCCATCCACGGTGAGTACCGCATGCTGGCCGCACACCGTGAGCTTGCCATTGCCGTGGGCGTCGATCGTGACAATATCTACGTCCTAGAAGACGGAGACGTCCTTGAGATAACTGATGGCCATGCCGCACAGGCCGAGCACGTCCCCGCGGGCCACATCTTCGTCGACGGACTGCGTCTGTGGGACGTGCGTAACGCGGTGCTGCGCGACCGCCGCGCGCTGGCGAGAGATGGATTTGTGGTGGTCGTCGTACCGCTGGACCATGCGACAGGCGAGTTGCTGGGCGACGTGGAGATTGTCTCTAGCGGCTTCATCGACATGGACGACTCCGAGGAGCTGGTGGACGAGGCTACGGTCCTCGTCACTCAGGCGCTGCGCTCAGAATCGGCTCCTCAGCGGCTGGAGGAGAGCTACATCACGTCACGCGTCCGTGAGTCGCTGGCTGGGTTCCTGCACAAGCAGACTGGCCGACGTCCCATGATTGTCTCCATGCCCATCGACGTCTAGAAAAGGGATCGTCTAGGTGACGACAAAGGCACTGCCCTTGTCTACTCACCGGCGCTCTGCAACGGGAACCGCTGGGGTAGGGAGTGCAGGGGGGCGAAAGCAGGCAGCATTCGCCATGCCTGGGAAGGCAGGAATCTTGGCGGGCTTCCTGGGTTCCGCCTGTTCGCCGCGACGACGAGTTGCGAACGCACGCTGTTCCGTTACATCATTCTGAGGGGCGCAACAACGAAGAATTTCTCAGGATGCCTCGGTGAAAGATCTGTTGCTACGCTCAGGAAGGCGTTTCCCCCTACCCTCTGTCGCTCATTAGGTCCCTGGGTGGGGCGGGTGAGAGCGTGGGATTCCATCTTGAAGAGAGCCGAGTGATGGCCTACCATTTTTGTGTGTAAGGTTGATTGCAACCGTTCAGGAGTCCGACTTGCTCAGCACCACCGATAACGACCTGGTGACCCGCGTCGGCGCAGGCACGTCTATGGGCGGTCTGATGCGCGAGTATTGGATTCCCTTCCTCCTCTCATGGGAGGTGGAGTCTGACGGGCCGCCGGAGCGAGTGAGGCTCCTGGGCGAGGACCTGGTCGTCTTCAGGGACACCAAAGGACGCGTCGGTCTGATTGCCGAGTCGTGCCCGCACCGCGGGGCATCCCTGTATTTCGGGCGCAACGAGAAGGACGGCCTCTCCTGCGTCTACCATGGCTGGAAGTTCGACGTGGATGGCGCTTGCGTGGAGATGCCCAGCGAGCCGCGTGAGAGCAACTTCCACGAAAAGGTCAAGACCGTCTCGTACCCCCTTGTCGAACGCGCAGGGATTGTCTGGACCTACATGGGCCCTCGGTCCACGCCCCCGCCGCTCCCTGACTTCGAATGGCTTGACCTGCCAGAGAGCCAGATCGTGGCCAACAAGCGTGTCCAGTACACCAACTGGGTGCAAGCTATGGAAGGCGATCTTGACCAGTCCCACCTCTCGTTTACCCATCGGTGGCTTACACCTAGGTCCGACTCCGTTAGGCCGGGCGTGGATGTCATTCGCCAAAACGACACGCACCCCAAATTCCAAGTGGTGAACACTGACTATGGTGTTTGCATCGGCGCGGGACGCAACGCCCCCGACGGGCAGAAGTATTGGCGAGTCACGCAGCATCTCATGCCCTTCCACACCATGACTGGGACCTACGGTGACGACCCAAACAGAAACTGGCGTGCCTGGGTGCCCATCGATGACCAGAACGTCGTCGTGATCGGACTGACGTTCCACCCGACGCGCTCCTTCACAGGGGAGAATCGCGAGACCATGCTGACCAAGGGAGGCGTGTGGACCATGTCCCCCGAGACACGCGCTTTAAAGACCAGCGCATGGTTCGGTGGGTGGCGACCAGCGTTGACCATGGCAAACGATTTCAATCAGGACCGGCGTATGCAGAAGGAGGAGCTGTACTCCGGCATCGCCGAGTTCTGGGCACAGGACGCCGCACCCCAGATAAGCATGGGCCCCATCTACGACCGTTCCAAGGAGCACCTCGGCACCTCCGACCTGGGCATCATCGGCATGCGGCGGCGCTTGATCGGCGCGGCCAAGGCCTTCGAGGCGACCGGCGAGAGCCCCGCGGAGGTCGACAACCCTGAGGTCTACGCAGTGCGGTCGGACGCTGTCATCATCTCGGCTGAAAAGTCCTGGTTTGACTACACCGCGGAGCGCAGGACGATTGTTGCGGGTGTGAACCCTGATGCGCCGTCTTAAAATTCTTGATTTGCCTTCGCAAATTGCTCAGAGTAAAGCCTTCCGTGCTGGCGCCGTCTAACTCGGTTCGTCTTCTCTAGAGCGATACGATGTAGTAAGTGATGATGAAGTGCGGCAGGAAGAGGGTCAAAGGGGCACTCTTGCGAACGCTGTGCCCTTAGTACCGTCCATTGGTGGGCGGTATGCGGTATCGTGATACCTATGCTGCTGGCGCTGCGTATGATTCGTAACCCGCTCGTCTTGGTGGCGTCCGCGATTATCATCGTGGGCGCGAGCTACGCCATGTCCAAGGAGGCCGGGTCGCTGAATGATTATTGGCGCATCCCCGCCGAGGACTTGATCCGTGCGCTTGGCGCAGGGGGCGTGGCCATCTTCATATGGCTAGCGGCGGTCGGCTATCTGCTGTTCAAGCGGGCACTGACCCTTGTTCGCAGATGGCGGTGGGTGCTGGGCAGCGGTCTGTTCTTCGCGGGCGTCGCGGGCGTCCTCGGCTACTTCGAGGCCCCGCTCCCGCTGGTGGACACGGTCAACTTGGGTGGTGAGTTCGGCGCTGCCGTTCAGGGCGACGACGGCCTCTTCGCGGTCATGCGTATAGGTGTGTTGCTCATTGCCGGCGTTTACATCATCGTGCCCGCCCTCACGCGTGCCACGCTCAGGAATGCTGGCAGAGGTGGACGCAAAACGGCGGCAGGCTCCGCGCAGGCATATCGTGCGGTGCCGTTGCACAAGGGTGCGAGCCGGCTCCTGGGCATCGCGTGGCGCGGCGGTACCCGTTCCGCCCAGAAGGCCAACGAGTACCGACAGACCAAGCAGGAAGAATCATTCGCCAGAAAGGTCGGTGATTTCCTCAACAACTCCTCTGGCGGTCTTGAATCGGAAAGGCACGGGCTCCATTTCGGCGTGGATGAGATAGTCGAAGACGAGTCCCACGATCTTGATCCGTCCGAGACTGTGACCTCTGAGGCGCAGCCCCCGGAGCCCAAGAGGCAGAAGACAGAGGTTCTTGATCCCCCGGAGCCTGAACCGGAGCCCGTCGAGGTTATCTTGCGTAAGGTCGCCCGTGGCAGCTGGGCGCTCCCCCATCTCGCCCTTCTCGCACCGCCTGTGATCGCTGGCATCACCACCGAGTATCACCACGAGACCGCCAGGCTCATCGAAGAGACATTGGGCCAGCATGGGGTGGAAGTGCGAGTCGCCGAGATACGTCCTGGGCCCAGCGTGACCATGTTCGGCCTGGTACCGGGGTGGAACCGCAAGCAGCGCTCTGCCGCCCGCGGCCGGGAATCCAACGATGGTGCCCCTGAGGCCCCTCTGGAGGCCAAGAATCGAGTGAAGGTGGACGCCATCATCGCCCGGGAGAAGGACCTGGCGCTGGCCCTGGCCGCGCCTAGCCTTCGTCTCGAAGCCCCCGTCCCGGGCGAATCGGTCGTCGGCGTCGAGGTGCCCAACAAGTCGTCGACCATGGTGACGCTCCGTTCCGTCATGGAGTCCGATGAGTACATGAGCATGGTGGGGACGGACAAGCTGCCCGTCGCCCTGGGGCTGGCCACCGCTGGTGAGCCCATCGCCATCGACCTGCTGAAGATGCCGCATCTGCTCATCGCGGGCGCTACGGGGAGCGGCAAGAGCGTCTGCATCAACGCCATTATCTCTTCTATCATCACGCACCAGCCACCCTCAAAAGTGAGGCTGTTGCTGGTGGACCCCAAGCGGGTCGAGCTGACGCCGTACAACGGTATCCCTCATCTGGTGACGCCTGTGGTCGTCGAGCCGGACCGGGTCGTGCGGCTGCTCAGGGGTGCCATCGGGGAGATGCTGCGCCGCTACAAGCTGTTGGAAGAGGCCGGCGTTCGCAATATCGAGTCCTACAATCGCAGCCCCAAGGCTGTCGAGGATCTGCCCTACTTCGTCATCTGCATCGATGAGCTTGCCGACCTGATGATGACCTCGTCATTCGACGTTGAGGCATCCATTTGCCGTCTAGCCCAGCTTGGACGTGCCGTGGGCATCCACCTAATTGTGGCCACGCAGCGGCCGTCGGTGGACGTGGTAACAGGACTTATTAAAGCGAACTTCCCCTCACGTATCGCGTTCGCCGTCGCTTCGCAGGTCGACTCACGGACCATTCTTGACTCCGTGGGAGCCGAACGTTTGTTGGGACGCGGGGACATGCTGTTCCTATCGGCGGATTCTCCCAAAGCGAAGCGAGTGCAGGGGGTGTTCATCTCCGACGAGGAGACTGAGAGATTAGGCGATTACTGGAGGAGCCACCCCGAGATTGGGTTGCCAGAGATTCCGCTGGATGACTTGGCGCGCGAAGCTGAGATGCAGGCGGTGCAGAAGGGCCTTGCCACCGAAGCCGGAATGAGCTCCGACAACGATTCGCTTTACGACCGCGCGATGCAGCTCGCAACTAGCAATCGGGCTCTCTCGACGTCGCTCCTACAGCGACGGCTGCGCATCGGTTATCCGCGCGCGGCTCGGCTCATGGACCAGTTAGAGGATGAAGGGGTTATTGCGCCTACCAGTGAGCCGGGTAAGCCCCGTCCGGTCCTGCTTAAATCGGACGAATAGCGCTAATTGGAGGGCTTGCCGTCTGCTTTCGAGGTGTCGGCCTCGGCCCGTTCGTCCGCTTGCTCAGGCATCACACCAAGACCGAACAGACGCTTGCTGACGCTCTCCCATAGAGCGTCGTACTCGCTACGGACGTCGTCGCTAGCGAGTACCGTGGGCTTGGAGTCGTCCTGATAGTCGGGGCGTAACGCCAGGTAACCCAGGAAGGGAATGTCCATGTCAACGGAGATGGACAACCCGGCGCCGGTGCCGAACATGTCCCCGGTGTAGTTCTCCACCACACCTACGACATTCACGTTCAGCTTCTTAATCATGTTGATAGATCGCTTGGCATCCAGCGCTGCCAGCTTCTGGGGCGTGGTAACCGCGACGAAGCCGTCCATTGCCAGTACCTGCATCACCGTGAGCGGCGCGTCCGAGGTGCCGGGAGGCATGTCCACGATGAGGAAGTCCAAATCTCCCCACTCGGTCATCTGGAGGAACTGGTTGATGGCGTTGTGAATCATTGGCCCGCGCCAGATAATCGCCTCCTCCTCGTTCTGCTGGAAGAAGGACATGGAGACGACCTTGACGCCGAAGGCCTCCGCCGGAGTGATGCGGCCCTCTTTGACGCTGGGCATGCCGTCGCCACCGAACACCTTCGCTGCGTTGGGCGTGTCAATGTCGGCGTCCAGCAAGCCTACGTTGTATCCCTTGGACGCGATGTATGTCGCAAGGTTTACCGCGACCGTGGTCTTGCCCACGCCGCCCTTGGCGCTGTACACGCCAATCTTGGTCTTGATGCGGCCCAGGGTCTTGCTGATGGCACGCCGCTGATCCCACTGCGCCTTAATCTGCGCCAGCTTGGCCTGCTGCTGTTCCTTGCTCATGTTCATAGGGCGTGCCGGGGTTCTAGTCGTCGAGGCCGAGTAGCTTGCGGCCATCCTCGGTGATGCTGTCGGCCGACCAGGGAGGGTCGAACGTAATCTCGACCTCGACATCCTTGACGCCATCAACCTCGGCGATGGCCCATTCTGCTTGCTGAGCGATGAACGGGCCCATGGAGCAGCCCGCCGCCGTCAGCGTCATATCCACGTGGACGTTGTCGTCGTCGTCGACATCAATGCTATTGATAAGACCGAGATCCACCACGTTGACGGGAATCTCAGGGTCGTAAACGTCCTTGAGCGCTGCTGTTACTTCTTCGACGGTCACGTTTGATGCCATAGGCCTTCGCTCCTGTATCGCTAGGGCAGGATTCTAGGAAAGTCGACCTTTGTTGTCAACAAAGGTCGACCAGGCCACGACCCTGGCAACGGGCGTGTAGCTTGCAGTTACGAGCGGCTCTCCTGGCTCTTAATCACGCTCTTAATCAAGTCCTCGACACCGGTTCTTGTCTGTGAGAAGGCGAAGAAGAACGATGAGCCGTAGTTCTTGACCATTATGTGAAGGTCGGCGTCGATCGCGCGGTACTGGACTGTCTCGCCCGTCACTTCCTCTGTGTTCAGCTCGGCACGTTCGAGGAAGCGCTCGTAGAGGAAGTCCACTACCGTCCCCGGGTAGCCCGCCTCTGAGACGGCCAGCAGGCCAACGTCAAGCTCACGTAGCGCCGAGAGGGTTGGGGACTGAGGGATTCCCGATACATTGTTGCCATAGACCGCGAAGCTGGCGGTCTCTACGCGAATCAGCGCCAGCGCATCCGAGATACCAGACAACTGGACCTCGTTATCCTCTAGGAGTTGGTCCGCAAGGTCGGCGATGTTCTGCATGAACCCCACGGCTACCGGTGGGGCCGGCGGCTCCTCGGGGAGCAGTCTCAGCGAGTTCCAGATGAGCGGGAAGCGCTCTTCTATGGTCTCCCGACCCCCCGTAATCCAGGCGGGACGCAGCACGGCAGACCACTCGTTGCGAGTGCTGCCGATGGCCACGAAGCTCCCGTTGACATCCACCCAATGGTCGTCTGATCCGCCTGCGAACCGGACCGCGACTTCCGCGGCGCGGGCTGCGTTTGCCTCGTCGATGAACTCAGCCCTGACGGCCATCTGTCCCTTGGGGTCGTTGACGAGTGCTTCGACCGTGAGCACCTGCGAGTCATCCTCAGACGGGGAGGCCTCTCCCAATATGCTCAGGGGGAAAGCCACCGGGTGACCGGGGTTGAAGTAAGCGAAGGCGTTCACGGCCACGGGCGGGAGCCCAAGCTCGACGAATCCATTGGGCAGGGCTGGCTCGCCTGGTTTCGCCGGCCCGCATGCGGCGAGCAATAGTGCACCCAAGACAAGGGCCACGGGCCACACTACGTGATGCCGCTGCGGCTCATCGCTTTCGCTTGCCACGAGTCCTCTTTCCATAGGTGGCTGGCTCGTTCTCCATCTGGGCACCTCTATCCATCACCTCTTGGGCCACTAGTAACTTCTTGAGCTCGGTCATTTCGTCCCGCAGTAATGCGGCACGTTCGAACTCGAGATCCTTGGCTGCTTCCTTCATCTCCAGGCCTAAGTTCTTGATGACCCGCGCCAACTCATCCTTCGGCATGTCGCGGCGCACCTGATACACGGCGCGCGGCTCGGCTGCCTCACGAATCGACTGCGTGATGTCGCGAATCGCTTTGCGGATGCCCTGCGGCTCGATGCCGTGCTCCTTGTTGTAGGCCTCCTGGAGAGTCCTTCGGCGCTCCGTCTCGTCGATGGCGCGCTCCATGGATTCGGTCTTTTTGTCAGCGTACATGATGACATGTCCATCGAGGTGACGGGCTGCCCTGCCCATGGTCTGAATCAGCGCCGACGTGGAACGCAGATAGCCCTCCTTGTCGGCGTCCAACACGGCAACAAGGCTTACCTCGGGCAAATCCAGGCCTTCGCGGAGGAGGTTTATGCCGACCACCACGTCGTAGACGCCCAGGCGCAAGTCTCTTAATATCTCTGTTCGCTGGAGTGTATCTACCTCCGAGTGCAGGTAATGGACCTTCACGTTCATCTCGGCGAGATAGTCCGTAAGCTCCTCTGCCATGCGCTTGGTCAGCGTGGTCACGAGGGTCCGCTCGCCCTTCTTAACGCGCCCCTGAATCTGCTCCAGCAGATCGTCGATTTGGCCCTTCGTTGGCTTGATCTCGATGGTCGGGTCCAACAGGCCGGTCGGTCGAATCACCTGCTGCACCACCTGCACGCTGTGCTCTATCTCGTAGGACCCAGGCGTGGCCGATACGTAGATGGCCTGGTCGACGCGGCCCTCGAACTCTTGAAAGTTCAGAGGGCGATTGTCCCGAGCCGAAGGCAGTCGAAAGCCAAAATCGATGAGCGAGTCCTTGCGGG
>Ga0114996_10009026_pt1 | contig 10985 bp, 10 predicted proteins | sample ArcticOcean_MG_C_4_FD_87039 | JGI IMG/M metagenome (GOLD analysis project Ga0114996, IMG submission 87039) | Marine microbial communities from western Arctic Ocean - ArcticOcean_MG_CB4_134 | ecosystem: Environmental > Aquatic > Marine > Oceanic | place: Arctic Ocean: Canada Basin | collected... | reverse complement strand
GATGGAGACTATTTGTGTACTGCCCGAAAGGCGGAGGACCTGCTTATCGTGGTCACCGGCGGGCCAGAGCCCTATCATGCCGTTTTCTGCCCGTCGTTCGGGGACACCTGGGCAGTGACGAAGGCGATAGGTTAGGCGCGGTTGGCGTTTCAGGCGGGGCTTGCTAGAAGAGGCGTCTTCCTTAGCGGGCGCTTCTGCATATTGCTAACAGAGCGGTGGGGGAGGTGTCAGTCTGCTCCCCCGTACTCGGGGGAGGATTGAGGTGGGGGTGAAACCATCCCTTTGAGATCAGCGCTTCGCCCCCATCCTAACCTTCCCCCAAGTACGGAGGAAGGGATCGAAACACGACACTAGTGAAGCGTTTTCAAACGCTGCGGCAGGAGGCACCACATGGGCACACTATTAGAAGGTAGGTCCGCGGTCGTTACTGGGGCGGGCCGAGGTATTGGAAGGGCCATTGCACTTGGGCTGGCTGCCGAGGGGGCCAGCGTTGTCGTAAATGACGTTGGCGGTACTGCAGCGGGGGAAGGCTCTGACCGGAGCCCCGCCGAGCAGGTGGTAGCCGAGATCGGCGAGAACGGCGGGAACGCTGTCCCCAGCTATGAGTCGGTGGCTGACTTCCAGGGTGCTTCCCGAATCATCGAGACCGCAGTCGACAACTTCGGCAAGGTCGATATTCTGGTCAACAACGCAGGCATCTTCCGCGAGTCCATGTTCGACGAGATGAGTGAGGAAGAGTGGGACGCCATTTTGGGCGTTCACCTCAAGGGGACGTTCAACACGTGCCGACATGCCGTGCCCCACATGAAGGCCCAGGGCTACGGCCGCATCATCAACATGACGTCCAATCAGTGGTCGCACCCAACCGGCCGGGCCCACTACGCCGCCGCCAAGGGCGCAATCGTCAGCATAACGTGGTCGTTGGCTTGGGAACTGCGCAAGAACGGCATTTCTGTGAACTCGATTGCCCCCAGGGCCGACACCCGCTCCAACAGGGATACCGGCGATTTCTACCAGCGCCTCTCGGATGCAGGTCTTCTTCCCCAAGAGCGGGTGGCCTCAATCTACGGGGTTCCGGGCGCCGAACACGTCGCTCCGATGGCAGCGTACCTATCGTCAGATATGGCAGATGGCATCAGCGGCTGGGTGTTCTATGTTGGAGGCGGCGAGGTCTCTCTCTACACGCACCCCACCCGCACTCGCAGCATCTACAAATCGGCGAGCGAGGGCCCTTGGAGTGTCGACGAGTTGGTTGAGTCGCTGCCAAGGACCATCCTGGCCGGGAAGCCCCGTCCCCCGCACATCCCTGCCTCTTAGCGCCAGGCTACCGGTGGTATGATGAAGGCCCTCGGTTAAGGGGCCTTCATAGGAGAGGTTGAGGATGAGCACGACCGGACCGGATCTGTCCAAACTTATCGATCAAGAGCACGGGCTCGTCTACCGGTCTCTGTACTCCGACCCCGCCATTTACGATTTGGAGTTGGAGCACATCTTCGCTCGTTGCTGGCTGTGCCTGGGTCACGAGAGCCTTGTTCCCAACCCCAACGACTTCATAACCACCTACATGGGCGAAGACCCGGTCATCCTCTGGCGCAACGCTGAAGGCAAGTTGGGGGTGTACCTGAATCTGTGCCGGCATCGCGGCAACCGAGTGTGCCGCCTGGACCGTGGTAATACCAACCGCTTCGTGTGCTCGTACCACGGTTGGGTTTACAACAGCGACGGAAAGCTGATCGGCGTTCCTTACATGAAGGAAGGCTTCATGAATGAGTTGGATATCGAGAAGTGGGGACTGGTCCCCGCTGCCAAGGTCGATGTCTACAAAGGGCTCATTTTCGCCACATTCGATAACGACGCTCCTCCTCTGGAAGAGTACCTCGGAGAGGCCGCTTGGTACCTCGATGTCCTGCTGGACTGGACCGCCGAGGGCACCGAGTTCATTGGCGGCACCCGAAAGTGGACCATCGATTGCAACTGGAAGACAGCTGCAGAGAACTTTGCCACCGATATGGCCCACGTCGTCCACACGCATGGGGCCTCGGTCAAGGTTGGACTGAGCCGTAGCCACCACATGCAGCAGTTGGCCCGCAACGCCAAGGGCTTCACGGTCTACACCAAATACGGCCACGGGTTCACCCTCATGGATATCCCCGACGGCCTGCCCATCTGGGATGTCCAGACCAAGATTGAGCCTTTCCAACGTTTCCTTGAAGAAACAATGCCTGAGGCGACCAAGCGTTTGGGTGAGACCCGCACTAAGGGCATAACCCTGGTAGCAGCGAATATCTTTCCAAACTTGTCCTTTTCCTTCATCGACGTAACAACCGCCCGCGTCTGGCATCCAAGGGGGCCGGGCAAGATTGAGGCGTGGGAGTGGACGATCGTTCCCAAGGGCCTAACCCCAGAGGCCAAGGAAGAGATGCGGCACGTTGGGGTCTACAAGTGGGGCCCCGCGGGCATGTTCGACCAGGACGATATGGATAACTGGGTGCAGATGACTCAGTCGGCTAGGGGTTGGGCGTCGCGGCAAGTGGCCATGAATTACCAGATGCACATAGGTGATCGTGGCGGCGTCCATGAGGACTTGCCTGGTCACGTTAGCGCTCTCTACAGCGAGGAGAACGCCAGGTTGTTCTACAAGCATTGGCTGGAGAGGGTGCAGCCCGAGTCGAGGACGTAGCTAAGCCTCAATACAGCAGCGAACCTAGACCTAACCAAGCGCCGGTCATCGGAAAGAGGCACGCAGCATGTCAAATAACGGCACTTGGAACTCTTCACACCACGACCTTCAGCATCAAGTGGAGGCCTTCCTCTTCTACGAAGCGGAGCTCAACGACGAACGCCGTTTCCAGGAATGGCTGGACCTCCTTACTGATGACTTCCGCTACTGGGTCCCGATCCGTGACAGTGTCGACAGCTATGACGTGGCGAAGGAGTTGACCGGGGAAGGGCAGATGGGCTTCTTCGACGACACCAAGCAGTCGATGGAGACCCGTATTCGCAGATACGACATGGAGCCCAAGCCCTGGGCTGAATATCCCCCTTCGCGTACTCGCCACCTGATCAGCAATGTGCGCATCAAGGGCGTGGAGGCTGGAGAGGTTGAAGTCCATTGCAACTTCATCGCCTATCGAACCCGTTTAGAGAACGACCAGGACATGTTCGTGGGTACTCGACAGGACGTTCTTCGGCGAGGGGAAGAAGGGTTCAAACTTGCGCGGCGCACCATTATCCTGGATCATGCCGTGCTCCCATCGAAGAGTCTCAGCTTCATCCTGTAGTACAGGCGCACCGGTAGGGGCGGCGTCTTAGACCCGCCCGAGCCAACCATCTTTGGCGTCGTACCGATTCTACGATCCACAATCATGATTGAGAGGTGCTGCTTTGTTTGACTCTGGTGTTCTTATTGAGGCGTGCCAAGAAGCTCTAAAGGAAAAGGCCCCTTCGTTGGCTGCCAAGGAGGTCTTGGAGCGGCTGATGGGTGGTCAATTGGGATCTGAACCGTTCGGGCCAGTTGAGGCCGGAGGGCTGACAGCCATCCACAGGTCGGACGACCTCACTATCCTCCACGTTGTTTGGGCTCCGAATATGTCGCTCTATCCGCATGACCACAGGATGTGGGCCGTCATCGGAGTGTACGGCGGGCAGGAGGACAATACCTTCTATAAACGCCGGTCGGCGGGAGTTGGGCTGGAGATGGTCAACGGCAAGTCGCTCGGCGAAAAGGACGTTGTAGTTCTGGGCGACCAGGTTATTCACTCCGTGACGAATCCCCGTAGAGCCTATACGGCAGCGATTCATGTCTATGGCGGGGACTTCTTTGCCACGTCTCGCAGTGAGTGGGCGTCGCCTGAGGCTCCTGAGCAGCCATATAGCGTTGAAGGCGCAATGAAGGCCTTCGCCGACGCCAACGAGCGGGCTAAGGAACTCCTCCGTGAGGACGCGTGACCGGCCTGAGAAAACACCTGCCTGCACAGCTGGGCGGTTTGCTTAGCTGGCGCTGAGTTCCCGCCCAACCCACCCACGAACGTTTTCAGAACTGGGGGACACCCCCAGGCCCCCGGCGGGGCTTTGCCCCTGCACCCCGTTTGGGCAGGTATAAGAGCAGCCCGAGCGTCCTGCGGAGAACGGAACGGCAAGTATCCCTAGATGACTAGCGTCGATGGTGCGAACAGCTCCTCTGGAGAAAGCACCCGGTCTGCTAGTTCTTGGTCGTGGAGGAACTGAAGCAGGGCCTCAATGGTCGGGCGGTTTGGTTCCACTCCGTAGGCCCAGAAATCCTTTCCCATCAGCTCCCATGTCTCCTCTAAGTCGGCCAACAGGAATGGCAGCATGACGCGCAAGGCGTCGGTGTCGTAGTACTGCTCTGCCGCTTGTTCCTTTGCCGCCGTGAACGCGTCATAGAGGCTGCGGGCGACGTAGGGATGTTCCTTGAAGATTTCTTCCCGGATGACCACCGTGTGCATGATCGGGAAAATGCGGGTACGGCGGAAGTATTCCTGCTCCGCCTCCTTGAAGTTGGGGAACAGCCGTTTTACTTTGGCTGATCCTCGGAGGAAGGGTTCGGGAATGACCACTCCAATGAGGGCGTCCAGTTCACCCTCTTCGAGCATTTGCGACAGTATTTTGCCTTTGGCAATGTGGCTGACGCTGATGTTCACCGGGGTCTTGTGCGGCGCCGCAGAGAAGCCGCCAAGCTCCTCCTGGGGGCCGTAGAACCATTCCACCGACTGGGGCGTTACCCCGTACTCGTGATGCAGCATGCCCCTGGCGAAGAGGGCGGCGGTCATGTCGTACCGGGCAGAGCCGATCCGCTTGCCTGCCAGGTCTTCCGGCCGCTCTATGCCTGCATCCACGTTCACATAGATGCAATCGTGACGGAAGATCTTCGACGGGAACACAGGGATAGCAACAAAAGGGCAGTCGTCCTGGGCCTTGAGGGCACAGTAGGAAGAAAAAGACATCTCGGAAACGTCAAACTCTTTATGTTTGAGCATGCGCGGGAAGGTCTGGGACGGCCTGAGCGTTAGCATGGTGAGGTCGATGCCTTCGGGCTTAATGGACCCGTCCCTCAGGGCGCGGGTGCGGTCGTAGTCCCAGCAGGCTAGGGTGAGGGGCAATCTTGCCATGTGTTTCCTCCCTTAAGGGGCGGGTCGGTTGGGGCGGATAGTAGCAGGTTGGTGGGACGGGTGGCAGGTTTCGCTTCCTGACGGTTGCGTAGATCTCAGTGTGGCTCTTGCCCGGTCGCTTTTTATGACGGACGCCGCTGTCCCGCCCAGCCCGCCCACGAATGTTTCTTTTGGGGACACCCCAGACCCCGGCGGGGCGCTGCCCCTGCACCCATCCTAGTGGGAGTTGGCCCGCTTCTTGCCTGAATGCTTAGTTCGATGGTCGGATAGCTTCAACGAACGAATGCCTCAGATGGGACTGACGCCGAGGCCTCACCCAATCCGCCCCTTTGCCAAGCTAAGGGCAGACTCACTAACGTTTCTTGGAACAGGGGGGCGTTCCATGTTGCCCCCGGTGGGAACCGAAGGCTCCCTGCACCCTCCTTGGCTACTATTGAAGCGTTAACTGCGTTGTCGGTTGACGGTGCTCGTGGGCAAATCTACACTTCGACCGATGTCGAATTTCGCTTATAGGTGAACCATCCATGAAAGCAGCGGTATTGAACAAAGTCGGCGCGCCAATGACGCTTGAGGACCTGCGCCTATCGGAGCCCCGCGCTGGCGAAGTGCAGATCCGTGTCGTTGGGTGCGGGGTATGCCACACAGACCTGCACGTTATCAAGGGGGAGGTGGGCTTTCCGACGCCTGCGGTTCTGGGCCACGAAGTCTCGGGCATTGTGGAGGAGATTGGGCCTGGCGTCGAGGGCCTAGCGACCGGCGACCCAGTGGTTTGCAGTTTCATCATGCCTTGCGGGCGCTGCAACTACTGCTTCCAAGGCCGGGACGACCTCTGCGTCAACTTCTTCGATTACAACCGCCTCAAGGGCACGCTCTACGACGGTACTACCCGCCTGGCTCGTGCCGATGGGTCCGACGTGTGGATGTACAGCATGGGCGGGCTAGCCGAGCGTGCCGTGGTTCCAGCGGGCGGGGTCTTCAAGTTTCAGTCGGACATTCCGCTGGACCGGGCGAGCATTATCGGGTGCTCTGTATTCACGGCCTACGGCGCTATCAAGAACCAAGCCAAGGTGTCAGCCGGCGAGTCGGTGGCGGTTTTCGCCATTGGAGGGGTGGGTATTAACGTGGTGCAGATTGCCAAAGCATTTGGTGCAACCGACGTCATAGCGGTGGACATCAGGGACGACAAGCTGGAGATGGCCAAGCGATTGGGGGCAACAGAGGTTATTAACGCTGCAACCGAGGATGCGCCCGCCCGGATACGAGAGATTACTAACGGTCGCGGCGTGGATGTGGCCGTCGAAGCCTTGGGGAGACCCGAAACGATCTTGCAGGCCTACCAGTCTGTCGCTGACGGCGGCCGGGTCGTAATTGTGGGGATCAGTGACGCAGGGACCACAGTTCCCATCGAGATTACTCGGACGGTGCGCAGGGGCATTAGCATTATCGGCTCGTATGGGGCGCGTGTACGAACGGACATGCCGACGGTCATTCGCTTAGTGGAGCGCGGCCTGGTGGACATCAATGCCGCTATCAGCAAGGTCTACACTCTGGACGATGTCAACGAAGCCTACGACACCCTCAACAAGGGCCAGACAGTGGGTAGAAGCATCATTAGCTTTACGTAGGAGAACTGGGCTCGTCCTGTCGAGCCTGGGCTCTCTGGCCCATGATTTCCCGGATGGCCCTGAAGGAACCCAGGCCCTCTCGCGGAAAGACGACAATGGTCATCAGGATCGGCGGTATAAACAGGACGCCGTGGAGGAGCACAGCGAAAGTGAGTGCCGGTTCCTTGGGTACGCCCCAGAGGTCCATCAGGGCAACTGCGGCAAACTCAAACGTGCCCACGGCGCCAGGTAGTCCGGGTACCGTCGTCGAGAAGAAGATTGAGCCAATGACGGTGACCATAATCAAGTGGAAACCAATATCGATGTCCAACCCTCTAGCGAGAAGCCACCCTACGGGTCCCAGCAGTAGCCAGTAGGTGCAGGTCATCGAGAACGCGTAAGCCATGCGCTGCTTGCGGGCGTAGATCAGAGCCAATGCGTCCTCGAACGACGATATGGCCGGGAGACTCCGCAGTCTAGGGAAGCGCCGCAGGATGGCTCCGAACCTGAGCAATATGAAGAGCCAGGCGGCGAAGAACACGAAGACGAAGGCGATGGCCGGTGTGAATTTCAGCAACGCGGGAACTAACGCCAAGGCCACGGTGATGAACAGAAGTGTAAAGGCGAGGTCTTGGATGCGGGCCATCATCATGGTGGCTATGACCTGTCCTCCAGGGAGCTTGTCCCGTAGGGTGAGGATGCCCAGTTCAACAGCCTCTTCAAGGGCTCGGACGGGTGAGACGTTATTCAGTCCGAGAGCAGCGTTCTCAACAATAAACAGGCGCCAGGTCGTGACGGGTTCGTCCACCCAGCATAGCCGCCACCGGTAGGCCCGCAGGAAGTTTGAGACCATGAAGATTGCCAGGGCGGCGATCAACAATAGGGGAGGGAAGTCCCGGATGGCTTCGCTGATGTGTTGCCACTCTGCTCCACGGATGGCGGTCCAACCCAAGCCTAGGCCAAAGGTGACGCCGAGGATGGCGAGGAGGACTCGGTTGACCCTGGGTTTGCGGAGCACGCGCATTAAGATGGCAGACTTTCTCCAATTGGTGCTGACTACGGGGCCTCTCGATTGTAATCGAACCTAGGGCTCCGTCAATGCAGGGTGCCTTGCTGAGAGAGATGGGAGGTTGGCTGATCGGACGCCGTCGTCCCACCCGCGGACGTCTTGTTACAGGGGACACCCCTGTAACCCCGGCGGGGCTGCGCCCTGCACCTGCAATTCATCGCCTGAGGAGTAACGTGGTTAGGGGAGGAGTACGGTTAGCAATGTAGCCAGCAAAGCGAATCCGAGGCCAACCTAGACTCTACTCGTGACATCGGAAATGGGGATGCGTTGCTCATGCCCGCCCTGAGCGACCTTCATGGCGACTGGGCGATTCCAAACGAGGCTGACGTGAGGCAGGCTCACGATCAGAGCCCGCGATTGGGGAGTGAACGTTGCGTCAGTTATTGCGACTAATTTTCCCTCAAGCCGCTTTCATCGAATGAAGTTGCCCAGCGCCATGTGTCTTCTCCACTTGTTGTGCCGCTGGCACCGCGGGCTAGCCCTTTGTTCTGGTTAGCAGCACCGGGTCACCTGAGTGTCGTATGACCCGGCTGGAAACGCTGCCCATAACCCAGCGGCCTACGCCGGACCGACCGTGCGTTGCCATACCGATCAGGCTGTTTGGGGTCTCTTTGGCGATGTCCACTATTGCCCCACCTGCATCTCCGTGGGAGAGCCGTATCTCGACGGTATCAAACCCTTCGCCCCTGAGGCGAACCGCAATTCGTTCCAGGTAGGTTTGGGTCATCGTGTCCGCTTGCTCCACATCCTTTGTAAAGTCGTAGAAGACTCCCCCGGCTGGGTAGTCCTCCACCATATAGTAGTCTTTTGGGTCCGGGTTGGCGGTAACCAGGACGACACGCAGGCCAAGTGCCTTTGCCAGCGGCAGGGTCTGCTCCATCCCCTGTTCAGCCTCCGAGGAGCCGTCCAAGGGGACGATTATCGTTTCGAACTTGAACTCTTCAGGACCGGGCTCGTCCAAGTTAGGCCGTACCACGAGCATAGGCTGATCGACCATCTGGATCACCCTGTCGGTGACGCTTCCCATGACCCACCGGGTCATGCCGGTGCGACCGTGGGTAGACATGGCGACTAGAGTGTTGGGCTCCTTGGCGGCGTGCTCCGCTATGACATCAGCAGGATTCCCGAGCTGAGTAGTGGAGGTGGCCTCTATGCCGGAGCTCCTGAGATTGTCTTCCACTCCTTTCATGTACTTGGCGGCGTACTCCACAAGGTCACTGGCGGAGGCTCGGCTAGGCAGGATGGCGATCTCTGCGTAGGAGCTGTCAGCCACGGATGGTGGAGTTACGGCGCGCAACAAATCGATCCGAGTCCCAAACGTTCGGTTGAGCAGCGTCGCGTAGGGCAAGATGCGCTCCGCAAGCTTGGAGCCGTCCAATGGAACAAGGATTCTGCTGTACATGGTGGCCTCCTGTTGGCTTAGCGTTTAGATTCAACAAATAGCCGGATCCCCACTTACTCTTCGCCGTGAATCACCAGTACCGGGTCTCCGGAATGTCTCACGACTCGGTCAGTTACGCTGCCAAGAATCCAGCGGCCCATCCCAGACCTTCCGTGCGTGGTCATGACAACCAGGCTGTCAGGAGTATTCTTGGCCAGATCCACAATGACCGCCGCTGGGCTGCCGTGCTCCAACGCTGTTTCGACGGATACGCTGCCTTCCTTCTGAAGCGTCTCTTTGACACCGGCGAGATAGGCCCCGGCGTCCTCATCCACTTCCTTGGAATAGTCTTCAGAAACCGGGACGGGATAGGTGGCGAACTTGTAATAGTCGGCGGCGCTGGGAGTGGCGCGGACCAAGGTGATGTTGAGGCCAAGAGCCTTTGCCAATGCGGCGGCGGGCGCAAGTGCCTGCTCACCAAGGCCAGATCCGTCCAGTGGCACTATTACAGTCGTCAGCGTGGCTTCGGCAGGTTGGTCCTCATCTCGTGATCGAATGATCAGGAGTGGGGCCTTGGTGGAATGGACCACTCTGTCGGTGACGCTACCCAGTGTCCATCGAGTGAGTCCAGACCGGCCGTGGGTTGAAATGGCTATGAGCGTGTTCGGCTGCTTCAGCGCAGCGGTTGCTATGACCTCCGAGGGATACCCGTCCTCCACCGACCAGTCAACGATGAGTCCCCTCTCCCTGAGCGTGTCAGCCCTGGCGGCAAGGTATTCGGTGGTCAATTGGTGAAGGTTTACGGAGGCCTGCTCCATGAAGGACTCCGGCAGCGGCCGAACGGGAATCATGGCGGTGATCAGTGAAACATCCGCCTGAAGCGCCTTCGCTAGGGAGGCGACATAGGGCAGCACTTGCTCTGCTAATTCAGACCCGTCCAGTGGAACCAAGATGCGGGAAAACATGTCGAACTCCTTCGAGCGTCTGGCTTATCCCACGAAACCCGTTGCCTGCATTGCTTGTGATTTCGCCTCCTGCCAACAAGTTATGACACTCTAATGGCTGGAGCGTGAAAATCACAACGGAGGAAGTGAACAAGCCGTGAAGGGCACAGTTAGGTGGGGGGGCGGGGGCGTCTTAGATGCGGAGCGGGTCCGCTAAGCGGGGCCGCGCTGCGAGCCGCGAATCGGTATGTTGGTAACCAGCGTGACTGAAGACCCTGACCGGCGAACTTCGACTTCGATAGCGCTCTGGTCGATCATGGCGTACTTGGATATGGCCGCCACAATGTCGTTCTTCAGCGCCTCAAGCGTCTCTGTGGGGAAAGTGGTTCTGTCTTGCACAAGGACAAGCTGCAGCCGTTGGGCGGCTGATTGGCCACTGCCGCTTTCGAGGGCTAGGACACGTCGTAGGCTTCTGCGAATTCCATCAAGCATTTTTTTCGCTCCCCGTTGGGCCCAGCCACTTCTTCAGGCGGTGAAAGAGTCCCGAACGTTCATTCAGGTCGACGAACGGGATATCTTCGCCATCAATACGGGCGGCAACCCTGAGATAAGCCTGTCCGGCGTTGGACTTGGGGTCGTGTACAGCGGGCACGCCCCGGTTGGTGGAGATAATAATGCTCTCGTCTTCAGGGACGATGCCAACGAGTTGGACTGACAGTAGGGTTAGGATGTCATCGGTCGACATCATGTCCTTTTGCTGCACCATCGATGCCCGCATCCGGTTCAGGATCAAGCGGGGCGTTGGCAACCCGGAAGCCTCAATGAGCCCAATGACCCTGTCGGCGTCGCGTATTGCCG
>Ga0114996_10009024_pt1 | contig 10986 bp, 8 predicted proteins | sample ArcticOcean_MG_C_4_FD_87039 | JGI IMG/M metagenome (GOLD analysis project Ga0114996, IMG submission 87039) | Marine microbial communities from western Arctic Ocean - ArcticOcean_MG_CB4_134 | ecosystem: Environmental > Aquatic > Marine > Oceanic | place: Arctic Ocean: Canada Basin | collected... | reverse complement strand
TTTGATTAAATTCTAATGCTGTTCCATCTTCGCCTGAGAGCTGAATAAAATCTTTGCCCATTTTTTTTTGTTGCTGGTTCACTCTATCCAAATCACCTGTAGCGTCTTTAACTCCAATAACATTTTTTAGCTCAAATAATCTAGCCATAGTATCAACGCTCATATCAACCACCGACCTAGATGGAATATTATAGATTATTATTGGTATTGATGAATTGTCATTAATCAATTTATAATGTTGGTACAAACCTTCTTGAGTTGGCTTATTGTAATAAGGGGTTACAACTAGCGCTGCATCAGCTCCAGCTTTTTCAGCAAATTTAGTTAATGAAACTGCCTCATAAGTAGAATTAGAACCTGTACCTGCTATAATAGGAATCTTCCCTTTTGATTCTTTCACACATAGCTCAATAACTTTTTTATGCTCGGCGTGGCTTAATGTTGGAGACTCTCCTGTGGTACCAGCAGGAACAATACCCGAAGTTCCATTTTTGATATGATGATGTATTAATTTTATATAGCTTTCTTCATCAAGTTCATTATTCTTGAAGGGTGTCATTAAAGCTACAATTGATCCTTTGAACATAAATCTTTATAACATAGTTTAAAAAAGTAAATCATCTTAATTATATGAAGAATTATATAAAAATTAAAGCAATAATCTTAGTATTGTCATTGTTATTTACTTATCAAACGCTTGCTGATCAAATTTTACCTATAAAGAAACCCACTGTAGATGAAGAAACGAAAATAAAAACAGCAAAAAGTAAAGTGATATATCCACAAAAGAAACCGTCTAAAAAAGTTATAACAATTGCAAATGAAAACACTCAAGTGTCTAATGAGACAAATCTTAATAATACAGAAATTTCATCAAAGATATATCCTAAAAGAAAACCTGTTACTTACAAAAAACAAGAAGAAAAAACTGTTGATAAATCCAAAATAATATCAAAAAAGGATTTTAAAATTGCGAAGTCAATCTTTGAAAATATAAAGAAAAAGAAATGGAATACAGCATTAAAGTTATCAGAAAAAGTAAATGATAAAAATTTATACAGATTAATAAATTATATTTATTTAATCAGACATTCGAATACTGCTAGCTTTAGTGATTACTCAAATTTTATAAATAAGAATCCTAATTATCCAAGAATAGGTAGATTGAGGTATCTTGCAGAACACAAAATTAACTTAAAAAGAAATAAACCTAAAAAGATAATAAAATGGTTTGATGGAAGTGAGCCTTTAAGTGAGTTTGGTAAAATTAAACTTGGAGAGATACATTTACTAAAAGGAAATATTGATGAAGGGTCTAAATTAATTAAAGAAGGTTGGATAAAGGCTAAACTTACAAAATCAGAACTTGTTTTTTTAAGAAAAAAATACAAAAAAATAATCACTGTATCAGATAATATTAAAAGAGCAGACTGGCATGCATGGGAAGGTAAATATTGGGACTTACAAAGAATGCTAAGGTTTTTACCAAAAGATGAGACAGCCTTATACAGGGCAAGACAATTATTGATGAGTAAATCTTATGGTGTTGATACAGCAATAAGTAAAATTCCTGAAAAGTACAAAAACGATATTGGTCTAAAATATGACAGACTTAAATGGAGAAGAAGAAGAGGTAGACTGGAAGGATCTCTTGAAATTTTATTTAAACTTCCTAACAACTCTGTAAAACTTGTACGTCCAGATATTTGGTGGGAAGAAAGACGCATACTATCTCGTTCATTAATTTATAAGAAAAATTATGTTAAAGCTTATAAGGTTTCTAGTAATCATTCATTAAGTGAAGGTCCAGAATACGCTAACGCAGAATGGTTAAGCGGGTGGATTGCACTGACATTTTTAAACGATCCAAATCTTTCAATAGAACATTTTACAAATTTTTATAATAATGTTGGTTACCCTATAAGTCTAGCACGAGGCGCTTACTGGCTGGGGAGAGCATACAAAGAAATAAACAATAAACAGAAGTCTGAAAAATATTATAATGAAGCTTCAAAGTTTTTAAACACATACTATGGGCAGTTGGCTTTTTTTGAAATGAATCCAAATGAAGCTTTTACATTAGAAGATCAAAAAAAACCTACTGATAAGTATAAAAAAGAATTTAATAAAAATCCCTTAATACAAAATGTGCTTTTACTAAAGGAGTTAGATCAAAATAAATATGCAAAAGATTTTATTAAACACCTAGCATCATTGAATCCAGAAGAAGGAAGTGAAGTATTAGCTGGAAATCTTGCTATACAAGTTGGAAGATATGACTATGCAATTCAAGTAGCTAAACAAGCTTCTTATGAAAAAAGATTTTATAACACTATTAATTATCCAATCATTGAAACTGCAAAAATTGTTAATAATAAAAAAATGCCTAAGCCTGAACTTGTTTTATCAATCATTAGACAAGAAAGTGAATTTGATCAACGCGCTGATAGTTACGCTGGCGCGAAAGGCATGATGCAGCTTATGACTTATACAGCCAAATTAGTATCAAAGCAGGCAAAACTAAGTTACTCGAAAAATAAGTTAAAAAGTGATCCTTATTATAATATAAAACTAGGTTCATATTATATAGCTGGATTGCTGGAGGAGTATGAGGGTTCATACCCCTTCGCTTTAGCTGCCTATAACGCGGGACCCAAGAGAGTAAAATATTGGAAAAAAATAAATGGGAATCCACAAAAAGGTAAAATTGATTATGTAAATTGGATAGAATTAATAAAATTTAAAGAAACAAGAAATTACGTGCAAAGAGTTTTAGAAAATATCAATGTATATAAGTACATGTTATCTGGCAAACCTGTTAAAATTTATAATTTTTTTGAAGATAAAACTCATTATTAATTAATTTTACTAATTTTTAAATTTTGGTATAAACATTAATGGGTCAGTTGAATTTATATAATAAGGACTATTTGTGGACCACATTAAAGATAAAACAATTATAGTTACAGGTGGATTTGGATTTGTTGGACAGCAAGTAATAGAAAAACTACTTAAGTTCAATGTAAAACGTATTATTATTCTTGATAGTCTAGATTACGGTAGTGAAAATAAAACAGTTTTATCCGATAAAAGAGTACACTTTAAAAAAATTAAATTAGGGTCAGCAACTGAAGAAGAAATTGTAAAACAAATCTCTGGAGCGAATTACTGCATACATCTTGCTGCTGAAAAATCAAAATCCAAAAATATACCTGATAATATATTAAAATGTAATGTAAATGGAATGAATACGCTTCTACATGCCTTAGTAAATGTGGGTGTAAAAAAAATTATATTTAGCTCATCTTTATATGTATATGGAAAGAGTAATGAAGCTGGGTTTAATGAAAATGATACTTTTAATCCTCATACAATATTTGGTGTATCAAAATGTGCTGGAGAAAATTTATTAAGGTTTGTTTCGCAAAAATATGGTTTGGAATATGTTTCTTTGCGTTATTTTTTTGTTTACGGCCCAAAACAATACCAAGGTTTAGGATATAAATCTGTGATTGTAAAAAATTTTCAGCGTTTGCTGGATAATAAATCCCCTATTGTCTTTGGAGATGGTGAGCAAGTTCAAGATCATATTTACATTGATGATGTTGTGGATGCTACGATTAAAAGTTTGGAAGCTCAATATGTTAATACCAGTTATAACATTGGTTCTAATGAAAGGTATAGTATTAACGAATTAGTAAGAAAAATGATAAAAATTGAAAATAAATTGGTTGATATAGATTATCAAAATAAAGATGAAACACATAATACAATTAGATTTAATAATAGCACAAAGGCTTTAGATGACAAAATCCTCAAGCTTACCACGGATCTTAACAAGGGTTTAAAATTAACAGCTGATTGGATTAAATCTCAATGAAACAAATTGAACTCTCTGTTGTTGTACCTTGTTTTAATGAAGAAAAAAATATATCTGAGTTGGTCAATCGTTGTCTAGCCTTGTTTAATAAAAAAGAAATAATTGGAGAAGTAATTTTAGTAAATGATGGAAGTCAAGATAACACACGATCAAAGATCGATTCATTAAAATCTGAATATGTTAAAGGAATTCACAGTGATACTAATAAAGGAATTGAAAAAGCTTGGAAAATGGGAATTAACCAAGCAAAAGGTATTTACGTATGTCTGATTGATGCTGACTTACAATATCAGCCTGAAGATATTTGGAGAATTTATCGTGAACTCAAGCATCAACATTCCGATATAGTACAAGGCTACAGAAGTTCAATAGGAAGATTAAAAGATTCTAGAAAATTTTTATCTTTAGTTTTAAATCTTGTTTTAAATACTCTTTTTTCTACAAAAGCAAAAGATAGCAAATCTGGTTTTATAGTATGTCGTAAAGAGATATTAGAAGATATCTTATTACACCGCTTTAATTATTATTATTTTCAGGCACTTATTACTATCAGCGCTAGATCAAAAGGATACAGTATTACTGAAGTAGAAACATTATTTGAGTCACGGTTACTTGGTAAAAGTTTTATTCAAAAATTTCCCTTACTCATGATTTATAGAACTCTAAAAGATTTGGTAAAAGCAATAGTAGAATATCGAATTTTAGATAATCAAATTTCCTTAATAATAGATGATTTTTTAAAACAAAAAAAACTGAACAAATCTTATGTCAAAACTATTAGTGGGTTTAGAAGTTTATATTTTTCATTTTATACTATGTTAATGCCATTTCACCACTGGATGATTTCACATTCAGCTAAAACCTATTATAATCAACTTGATAAAAGTCAATGGTTATCATCTGAAGCTGTTAAGGAACTCCAAGAAAAAAAATTAAGATACTTAATGAGCCACGCCTACTATCATGTTTCTTACTATAGGGATTTAATGGATAAAAAAGGAATTAAACCAGAAGATATTAGTGATACTAATGATTTACAAAAACTTCCTTTTTTATCAAAGCAGGATATAAAAAATCACCTATATTTTGATTTATTATCAAATAACCATAATAAAAATAAAATACAGCGCATTGGTACAAGCGGCTCAACATCGGAACCCCTTATTTGTTATGTTGATAAAACACAATTAGAAATGAGATGGGCAGCTACGTTACGAGGTCTTCAGATGACTGGTTACAGATTTGGACAAAGGGTAGCAAGATTATGGCATCAAACTATAGGTATGACGAAAAAGCAGATACTAAAAGAGCGTTTGGATGCCTTTATATCTAGACGTTATTTCATACCAGTTTTTGATTTAAATGAAAAAAAAATAAAAAAAATGGTTAATAAGCTTTGTCGTATTAAACCTATATTAATTGACGGATACGCTGAATCATTTAATTTAATTGCACAATACTTGAAGCAAGACTCTCAAAACAAATTAAAAGTGAATACGGTAAATGCTGTTGTGTCTTCAGCTCAGATGTTACCAGATGAAAGTAAAAAAATTATTGAGAAAAATTTAAGAACTAATGTTTATGATAAATATGGAAGCCGGGAATTTTCTGGTATCGCATACCAATGTGAAGCTCATGATGGATATCATGTAGTTGCTGAAAATTATATTTTGGAAATTTTAAAAGATGGAAAACCTGCGCTGCCTGGAGAAACAGGAGAGGTGGTTATTACTGATTTAAATAATTATTGTATGCCATTTATACGATATAGAATTGGTGATTTAGCTACAGCTTCAAATGGTAAACCGTGTGCCTGCGGGCGTGGATTACCTAAGATTCAACATATCCAAGGAAGAGTCCAGTCTATTATTATGGGAGCTAATGGAAACTATGTTCCCGGTGCTTTATTTGGACATGTGTTTAAAGACTATCATTTCTGTGTAAAACAATATCAAGTTATTCAAACAGAACTAGCTAAAATAACATTAAATATTGTTAAGGCGAGTAGATTTGATAATGAAATATTTAATAAAATTTTAGATGAACTAAAACAATATTTAGGTAAAGAAATGAAGATTGAAGTTAAATTCCAAGATAAAATTGAGTTAACTAGAACAGGCAAGCACCAAGCTGTTTTATCTAAAATACCTATTGATTTTCAAAAAATAAGACAATCGCTTGATTAAACAGATTATAAAGTCAAAACTGCACACATATATTATATAGTTGGAGAAATTTAAAATATTTTAGTTCTTACGCGCGTGTCACCAATGTGCAATGAGTTTTCATCATCAATTCCTATAAATTTATTATAATCTTTATGATTAAAGTTATGTAATAAAAATAATTCATTCTTACCTAAGGGAAATCTAAAATCATTAATATTGTCTGTTGTTTTTCCTATTTTCATATTTTGATTTTCATTATTAAATTCTTTAATTGCTAATAGCTCACCATTATGTTCATTTATCCAATGTTCGGGTAAATGTATCTCATCAAAATAACTATATTAATTTACAAACTATCTGTTTTTACCCCTGTTATTTCAGAGCTAATTTTCCACAGCCTATCCTGTAAATCTTTGTTGTAAGAAAGGTTTGAGCTTTTTTTATCTTCATTATTTACTAGATATTTCCCTGAAAACTTTAAATATTTATCATTAGTACATAAATTATAAATTTCATTAGCAACATTGCTTAGTTTTTTTGCAAATAAAAATCTTGCAATTTTTACTATAAATCTTGGGGCTGTTTGATTGTAGTTCGGGAAATTACTATTTATCCAACCAGGATGGATTGCATAACTATTAACATCATTTTTATAGGCACTACTAATTTTATAACTAAATAATATATTCATCAATTTTGTATTATTATATGCAACTACACCGTTGTATTTATTTGAAAAATTAATATCATTTAAGTCAAGTTCGGCTAACTCATGTACCGATGATGATATGTTTATTACTCTAGAATTTTTAGTTTTTTTAATTAATTTTATCAACGATAGGGTCAAAAAATAGTGTGACAAGTAGTTAACAGCAAAAGTTTTTTCAAAGCCTTTTGAATTTAACTCTTTTTTTAAAAAAAGAGCCCCAGCATTATTAATCAACACATCAATTGTATCTAAATATTTTAATTGAGATATGGGTTTAATTAATTCATTCACTTCTGATAAATTTGCTTGGTAAAAATTAAATGATTTTAAATCACTTTTATGAAAATAGTTTCTTAATTGGCTAATTTTTACATCATCTTTAGCTATAATATGGACAAAAAAATTATTATTAATAAATTTTTTTACTAAATTTAATCCAAGACCAGATGTTCCGCCTGTAATAATACAATTTTTTTTTTCCACTAATTTATTTTCTAAAAAAATTGATTAAAAGATTCATATATCTTTATAATACAATTTATGTAAGTAAATTTCAATTTAGAAGATAAGTATGAAAACTTATCACGAGGCCAAATAGATTTAGTGTATATGACAAAATTATTATGGCGGAGAGAGAGAGATTCGAACTCTCGGTACATGTTTCCACGTACGGTCATTTAGCAAACGACTGGTTTAAACCGCTCACCCATCTCTCCGGTACATCTATTTACCTTTATTTTAATTAATTTTCAATTTAAAGATAGGAATATTTATGAAAAGAAAAATTTTTTCTGGGATTTTATTTGCTACATCTGGTTCGTTTTGGTGGGGAATATTAGGAGTATTCTACTTTAAATCTATAGCTTTTGTATCACCTATAGAATTAGTAGTTCATCGAACTGTATGGAGTGCTTTAACTCTTTCAATTACGATTAGTATTTACGGTAAGTGGAGTGAAGTTTTTAAACTTTTAAAAAAAAAAAGAATACTTTTGGGGTTATTATTGTCTAGTATTTTAATAATAACCAATTGGTATACATGGATTTATGCGGTTACAGTTAATAAGTTAGTTGATGCGAGCTTTGGTTACTACATATATCCAATTCTAAGTGCTTTTTTTGGAATTATTTTTCTAAAAGAAACTTATAATAAGACAAAACTCATTTCATTTATATTAGTTCTTATATCAATCATAATCTTATTTTTTAGCTTTGATAGCTTTCCATGGATAGGTTTAATTGTTGCTGCATCATGGAGCTTATATACATTGGTAAGAAAAGTGATAAAGGTTCCTGCTGATATAGGTTTATTTATAGAAAGTTTGCTTTTAACTCCTTTAGCTTTTTTTGCTTTTTATAATCTTTTTCAAAATGGAAATAACTTCTTTTCTTTAAATAATATCAATATTTCTATATGGCTCTTTCTAGCTGGAGCAATGACATTAATACCCTTGTTTTTATTTTTAAAAGGAACTGAAAAGGCGGGCTTGGGAGTGGCTGGTATGATTTTCTTTATAGTTCCTACATGTCATTTTTTACTTGGCATTTTTTACTTTAATGAAACACTTGATTTATACAAACTATTAAGTTTTTCAATTATTTGGTTTGCTGTGGCAATTTTTTTAAGAGATTTAGCTAGTGATAATTAGTAATATTAATGTAAATTTACTTTTAAATAATAACTAAAGTAATTTAATTTATAAGATATGAAAAATAAATATTCAATATTCTCGTTAATAAAAAACTCTTTTACATACCATGAAAATTGGCAGCGGGCGTGGAGAGATCCTGAGCCAAAAAAAGAATACGATGCAGTGATTGTTGGTGGTGGAGGTCATGGTTTAGCTACAGCATATTATCTGGCAAAAGAACATAATATGAAAAATATTGCTGTTGTTGAAAAAGGATGGATTGGCGGTGGAAACACTGGAAGAAATACAACAATTATAAGATCTAATTATTTATGGGATGCGAGTGCTGGACTATACGATCATGCTTTAAAACTATGGGAAAGTTTATCTCAGGAGTTAAATTATAATGTAATGTTCAGTCAAAGAGGAGTTATGAATTTAGCACATAACTTACACGATGTTAGAGAATTAAAAAGAAGAACACATGCAAATCGATTAAACGGTATAGATTGTGAATGGTTAAATACAGATCAAGTAAAGAAATTTTGTCCAATCATAAATTGTTCACCAGAAATAAGATATCCAGTATTAGGTAGCACACTACAAAGAAAAGCTGGTACAGCGAGACATGATGCTGTTGCTTGGGGGTATGCTAGAGGAGCCGACGGGATGGGCGTTGACATAATTCAAAATTGTGAAGTCAAAGGAATAAAAAGGAATGGTGATAGAGTTGAGGGCATCGACACTACAAAAGGTTTTATAAAAAGTTCAAAAATTGGAGTTGTTGCAGCGGGTCATTCTAGTGTTTTAGCTAATATGGCTGGTTTAAGATTACCTTTAGAAAGTAAACCATTGCAGGCACTGGTATCAGAACCAATTAAGCCAATTATAGACACTGTGGTTATGTCTAACGCAGTTCATGCTTATGTAAGTCAATCTGATAAAGGTGAATTAGTTATTGGAGCTGGTACTGATGCGTATATTTCTTACACGCAAAAAGGAACTCATGAAGTGATAGAAGGAACATTAAAAGCTATTTTAGAACTTTATCCTATATTTAGTAGACTTAGAATGTTAAGGCAATGGGGAGGTGTAGTTGATATATGTCCTGACGCAAGCCCAATAATTAGCAAAACTTCAATTAAAGGTCTTTACTTCAATTGTGGATGGGGCACGGGAGGATTTAAAGCTACGCCCGGATCGGGAAACTTATTTGCTCACACAATAGCAAAAGATGAACCTCATAAATTAAACGCGGCTTTTAATCTCAACAGATTTGTAAGTGGAGATTTGGTTGATGAACATGGGGCTGCAGCTGTAGCGCATTAATATGTTTATAATTAAATGTCCATACTGCGGTGAAAGAGATCATAGTGAATTTAACTATGGTGGTGAGGCTCATATTATTCGACCCAAAGAACCTGCTAAACTAAGTGATGGTCAATGGGCGGAATATCTTTTTATGCGTAAAAATATTAAAGGACTTCAATTTGAAAGATGGAATCATGCCCACGGTTGTAGACAATGGTTTAATGTTGGTAGAGACACATCTAACGATAAGATTCATTTTGTTTATAAAATGGGAGAAAGTCCGCCAAAATAATGTCAAATAAATTTAGATTATCCTCAGGAGGAGAAATAAATAGAAGCATAAGAATTTCTTTTAAATTTAATGGAAAAATTCTTTTAGGTTATGAAGGCGATACTTTAGCATCAGCATTACTTGCTAATGGCATTCATTTAGTAGGCAGAAGTTTTAAGTACCACAGACCAAGAGGATTTTTAGGATCAGGATCTGAAGAGCCTAATGCTATTGTTCAATTACATAAAGATAAAGCTAAAACAGAACCTAATATAAGAGCTACTCAAATTGAAATTGTTGAAGGATTAGAGGCTAAAAGTCAAAATTGTTGGCCAAGTGTAAATTACGACATAAGTGAAATAAATAATTTTTTTTCCCCTATTCTACCGGCGGGATTTTATTATAAAACTTTTATGTGGCCAGCAAAGTTTTGGGAAAAATATGAATATTTTATAAGAAAATCTGCAGGGTTAGGTATTTCACCAACTAAAAGAGATGCGGATTTATACGATCATAAATATTATCATTGCGAAGTATTAATAATAGGAAGCGGTCCAGCAGGGTTAACTGCAGCTATGATAGCTGCAAAATCTGGAAAAAAAATACTTTTAGTTGATGAGAATCCTGAGCATGGAGGTTCATTGCTTGGATCTAATAATGAAGTCACTAGTATTGATAATAAAACACCTAAAGAATGGATTCAAAAGACTTATTCAGAACTGGCAAAAAATAAAAATATCAAAGTTTTAAATAGAACTAGTGTTGCCGCATATCATAATTATAACTATTTAATCATGATGCAAAATTTAACTGATCATCTAAATGAAAATGATAAAAAAAATAAAATAAGACAAAGACTGTGGAAAGTTAGAGCTAAAAAAGTAATTATAGCTACTGGGTCAATTGAAAGACCAATGATTTTTGATTGTAACGACAGACCTGGCATAATGCTTTCATCAGCTGTAAGAAAATATTTAAATCATTATGGAGTAAAATGTGGGAATAACGTTGTTATTT
>Ga0114996_10009022_pt1 | contig 10989 bp, 9 predicted proteins | sample ArcticOcean_MG_C_4_FD_87039 | JGI IMG/M metagenome (GOLD analysis project Ga0114996, IMG submission 87039) | Marine microbial communities from western Arctic Ocean - ArcticOcean_MG_CB4_134 | ecosystem: Environmental > Aquatic > Marine > Oceanic | place: Arctic Ocean: Canada Basin | collected... | reverse complement strand
GGAATTGCTAACAACGACTAGAACAGGTTAGTTGACGGCAAATAGTGTGAAGTGTACGCACCCTTCTTGGGGCGGGATTCACTTCCGGTAAATTTGAAAAGGTAGCTGAGTTGCAATTGTGGGGTGGGTCTCGCTGGGGTTGTTTCTGGCGAGGTCCGCCCCACAAAGCGTTCTACTGCTGTGCGGAATGAGTGTCCGAGTGTCATTCAGGCTATACACATATCGTGAGCCAGCGCCAGTTCAGTGCGTCTTTTCCGCGATGACAAACATGATGTCTCTCAAGTTGAGGTAGATATCGTGTTCCAGCAGGCCGGTTTTCTTGATAAACCGGTACAGGCGGTGCTGTTGGTGCCGTACACGCAGAATGATATGCGCGATCATATCTAACCTCCGATACATCCCATCGTAGCGACCGTACCGGACGGTGAGGCCATAGTTGGAAAGGAGCCGCGTCAGTGTGTGCCGCGAGAAGTAATGGAGATGACTGGGTGGATGAATCTGTCGCCATTTTGGCCCACGCAGGCGAGCGACGAGACTACCGATGTCCCCCGTCGTAATCGCCACGACGCCGCCCGGGTTTAGATGGCGAGCGACCTTTTCCAAGTAGAGATGAGGTGCAGGCACATGCTCGATGGTATCCCAAAGGCAGGCGACGTCGAAGCTGCCTAGCGGCTGATACTTAAGAAAGTCTCCGAGAGCCACTGGAACGCGCACTTCTTCGTTGGCGTACTGCACGGCTGCTTCCGCGATATCGATACCCTGCACCTCGGCGAAGTGGTCCTTTGCCACGCAAAGAAAGAAACCGTAGGCCGAACCGATCTCTAGTAGTCGGATTCGGCGCGACGGCGGGACGAATCGTAAGAGAGTTCGCAAGCGGAGTCGGAAGTGCTTCTCAATAGTGGGGCGCTCGTCGATGTAGTCACGGTATTCCTCTCCCTTGAAATACTTCTCGCTGTAGATTCGCCGCAGCTCATTATCAGACAGTGTAATGTTCGCGGTCACAAATCCGCAAGATTGACAGCGTAGCAAGCCGGGCAGGCGAGATGGTTGCTGTGACGCTCCACAAATTAAGCATCGCGACTTGCTCATCGGTCGGTGGCTCTAACGATTTCTTCGATAATGTAGAGAGGGCGATTCTTGGCCTCGTTGAAGACGCTACTCAAGTATTCCCCAAGAACACCAAGTACGGTCAGCTGAAGGCCTCCTAGAAATAGAGTGATCACGATCGATGATGTATATCCGGGTGGGAGATCGCCACGAGTGAAAAACGTCAACACTAGCCAGGCACCGTAGAGGATGCTGACGCAGGATAGGCCTAAGCCAAGCAGCGCGGCAAGCCGAAGAGGAACTTTCGAAAACGCTAAGATACCGCTGATAGAAAAGGCGATCAATCGAGGTAGGTCGTACTTGGTGGACCCTTTGCTTCGAGGCTTGCTAGCGAAACGCACAGTAGAGCTACGGAAGCCGACCCAATGGAATAACCCCCGCAGGAACTGATTCTGCTCTCGAATACTTGTCTGAAACACGGTCGCGACCTTGCGGGATATGAGGCGGAAGTCTGCGGCACCATCTGGAAGTTCTACAGGTGATAACTTGTTTTGCAGAACGTAGAACAACCTGGACATCCACTTCTTGAACATTCCAACGTCCCGGCCGTACGAGCGGATGGCGTGCACCACATCGAATCCCTCCTCATAGCGCTGGAGTAACAAGGGAATTGCTTCGGGCGGGTGCTGCATGTCACAGTCCATCATTATGACCACATCCGCCCGGCTGTAGTCGATGCCCGCGACTAGTGACATTTGATGACCGAACCGACTGGAGAGTTGAATCAGCGCTATCTGTGGACAGTTGGCGGCCAGTTCCTTGAGGACGCCAAAGGAGTTGTCCGTACATCGATCCAGTACGTAGATGAACTGAAAGGTATAGCTCTCTGCGAGGGGAGCGAGGACTGCGGTCATTGCCCCGTGGAAGGCCTCGATTCCTTCTTGTTCATTGTAAACAGGCAGTACGAGATCCACTGTTTTCATCTTCCGCCTCGCTCGGCCTGAAGACCTACAAGCATTCGGGCTATGCCTTCGCCGAGCGGGACTCGAGGATGCCAGGCGAGTTCGCGGCGAGCTTTAGAGATATCAGCTACGACGTCAAGTACCTCGTTTGGACGCTGTCGATTCTCGGTGACGAGTGGCTTGGGTCGAGGCGTGAGGGTGTTGAGGAGGTCAACAAGTTCGGAGACGCTTGTCGAGTGTCCGGAGCCGGCGTTGAATACTCCTTGGGCACCTCGCTTGTAGCAGGCTAGCAATAGGGCGATAAGATCATCCACATGAAGATAGTCACGCTTGGGACGAGAGTCTGCGACCCGGAACTCTATCTTCTCTGGATCGAGAGCCTGTTGTAGCAGCATCGGAATAAGGAAGCGGTCCGCTTGTCCGGGGCCGTAGATGTTGAACGGGCGGATGATCGCTACCTGTATGTTGAAGTGTTGAGCATAAAAGTGGGCGGTTTGCTCGGCCAGGAGCTTACTATGGCCATAGGGATTGAAGGCATCTAAGGGGTGAGTCTCACTGACCGGCAGCGAGTGTGGTGCGCCATAAAGATATGAGCTAACTAGTGTGAGGGGAGCGCCGTGCCGACGGCAGAGTTCAAGTGCATTGACCGTGCCCAGTACGTTCGTTTGGTAAAACGGCCAGGGGGTATCCCAGCTGTGCGGTACAAATGTTCTTGCTGCAAGATGAAATACGTGTGCCAGGTTCGGGCAAGAGAGCGGGAAACGTGTGACATCGTCACGCCGGCTGAAGCGATGGATGCAATGGCCCTGCCGCTCAAGTTCGTGGCATAGATGTCGACCAATGAATCCCTCGGCACCTGTAACTAGAATGGTGCCTTTGGTCATGGACCCATCAATTGATGCTGACGCCCGGGAAAATCATCAATGGCCTGCATGTAGTCGTCTGGACGCCCGATGTCGAGCCAATAGCCGTTGTGCCGCTTGACGCGAACAGGCTCGCCAGCGGCAAGGAGGGCCCCCATGAGTTCGTCGAAACCATACGGCCCCTCCTGCGGCACGTACTCCACTGCTCGTCGGTTGACCGCATAGACGCCCATACTGACCAGATGGCTTGTCTGCGGCTTTTCCCGGAATGCCCGCAAGAAGTTGTTCTTGTCGGCTTCGAGGACGCCGTAGTCAATCAAGCTAGTACGGTGGGAAGCCGCGACGGTGAAGAGTTCCTGCGCCTCTGTGTGTTCTTCCATGAAGTCCTCGAAATTCAAGTCCGTCAGTACATCGCCATTCATCAATAGGAAGTTGTCCGGCAGGTCGTCAATGAGGCGTAGCGGAGCAATCGTGCCGAGCGGCTCACTCTCGAGGGAATAGTCGAGACGTACACCCCACCGCTTGCCCTCCTGGAAGAACGATCGAATAATGTCGGCTTGATGGTTTACCGCCATCGTAACGTGCTCAAAACCGTTACGTTTGAGTTGACGAAGGATGACCTCCAAGATCGGATAGTCTCCGATGGGCATCAATGGCTTGGGCAGAACCACTGTGTAGGGCCTCAAGCGTGTACCCTTGCCGCCTACGAGAATGACCGCTCGCCGAGAACTAGACATTGTATATATCACTCTTGTAGCGCTTTAGGTTTTCCGAGTTGCGAAACCATTCAATAGTCTTCTGCAGACCGTGACGCAAGGGAACCCGGGGCGCAAAGCCAGCTGCTTTGCGCAACTTTGAGCCGTCACATTGCAGTTGGCGCACCTCGCTCTTGGACGGCCTCAGTCGTTGCTCATCCTGAATTACCGCTGCATCCGAGCCCATCAATTCAGCGATCAGTTCAAATATCGCTCCAACTGAGATCTCCTGTTCGCTGCCGATATTGAAGGCTTCGCCGAAACCCTCTTGCAGTTCGGCAATAGCTAGTAGGCCTCGGCAAGTGTCCTCCACGAACGTGAAATCTCGAGTAGTCGATAGGTCTCCAAGTCTCACCCTTGAGGCCCCGGACGCGAGCTGCGAAATGATGGTTGGGATGACTGCTCGCGCCGATTGACGTGGGCCATAAATATTGAATGGTCGCGCGATGAGAACGGGCAGATCAAACGAACTCCAGAAGCTAGCCGCCAATGCGTCAGCCCCGATTTTGGACGCACTATATGGAGACTGTGGTTGTAGCGGATGACCCTCGTCCATTGGTACATAGAGGGCGCTGCCGTAGACTTCGCTTGTTGATGTTTGCACGAGCCTCTTGACGTTGTTGGTGCGCGCCGCCTGACACAGGTTTACCGTTCCCCTTATGTTTGTGTCAACGTAGCTATCCGGCGCTTCGTACGAGTAGGGAATGGATACGAGGGCGGCAAGATGAAAGACAATGTCGACTCCGGCAGTGATTTCTCGGCAAAAGTGCGGATCGCGTACGTCTCCGCTGACAATCTCGACTTGATCGCGGGCCTCGATCGTCTCCAGCCACCCCCAATTGTTAAAGGCATTGTATAGTGAAAGCGCACGGACGCGGTAGCCTTCACGTATCAGAAATTCGGTCAGGTGCGACCCAACGAAGCCGTCGGCCCCCGTTACCAGCACGTTCCTATCGTCTATCACTGTGTACCAGGATACTCCATTCCCTCGTCAAGTACTCCACGTTCCCTAAAGCCGCCCTTATGGCAGTTGTGTGGCGGCCTGCTTTACTTGGTTAGGCAAACGACTCCGTAGCCATCCATCAGAAAAACTGACCCCGCGCCCGGCCATGTCCCGGACTTCTCGCACTGCGCTTCTGCCTTCGCAACAATCTTCTCAGGAGGCAGTTGAAACCGCTGTCCTGATATCTCACTGAACGCACCAACCTTGGACCACGGTTGGTAAAGCGCCGAAACGTTCATGTCTCCCATCGTTGTGCGCATCGGTATCCCATAGTATACGCTCCCCCCGACGACCACCAGGCCCTGCAAAGAATCCAAACTACTGATAGATTCTACTCGCGCTAGAATCCGGTTGACTCGTTTCTGGTCGCGCATGTTGACGCGAATCTGATCAGTTGAGATATGGTTGCTGATCCCCATGAAGGAGAACGCAATCAATACGGAAGAGCCTATTATTATCCTCCTCATGTTCCCAGAACTGCCGAGGTAGGACAAAGCAAACAAACCGGCCCACAATATAGCGACATGTGCTGTAACACGGGGAACGGGCCACCAACTACTCATGACGAGCATGACACCCAAAGAAAGGGGAGCGCCTATCAAGATCGCCAAAACAAATGCCACCAGGTTCCTGCCGGCAGACAGCCAAACCTCATGATCCCGGGGGCCCCAAGGTCGTAAGATCAGCAACATTGTGAGTAGGGGTGCCGCTGAGAGCATGAGTTTTGTAGCCAAGGGAATCAGCGGCTCATCATACAAAAACATCTGTAGCAGTTTCGTTCCAATCTGTTGGAGTCTTGGTCCTAGTTCCGCGAATTGTATGAAGCCTCCTCTATGGCCCACCGGTATGCCGGATAGGACAGAATACGTGAAGATGACAGCAAAGTACAAGCCGATCGCGCCCAGTAGCGTTAACATCTGCGACCTTAGCCTCTTGCCAAAATGCGTTCCATCGGCAGCCGAACCAGGCAGAGCGAAGTCTCCGCGAGCGATCGCGAGGACACAACTAAATAGGAGAGCCATGACAATGTGGTTGACGACGACCTGTGTAATCAGGAATCCGAAAGTTAGCAACGGAACCGCCGCCAATTGGAGACGAAACGAGTTTTGGAAACTTGTGATGGCGGTGAAACACATAACAAGGGCAAGAGCAACGAAAATGGTCACGCCTCTCCAAACAAAATATTCCGTCTGATACGGATGAAGGCAAAAGAGAGTAACGACGATTCCTGAAATCACTGGGTTGCGATCTACCCTCCAAAGCCTACAAAGCAAGATGCCTGTCCAAATCAGAGCAAGAGTCATGGCTACCGAACCAACAAGACCCGCCGCCGGAGATGAGACACCAAGATAACGAAAGACTATCTCAAGAACGATGTAGCCAAGCCTGCCGCTGCCGACGTCCGCAATGGTGGGAAGCTGCGTTAATGTGTAGTAGTCATCTATCGAGTACGCTGGCGAAAATATCGTGTAGCCTCGGGCTATCACCGATAGACACAAGACAAGAAAAGCCACTTGTGTCTCTGACTTTGAGAGGCCCAGGAACTCTCGAAGCGAGGGAAGCATCTCGTCGGGCCTGTGATTGGGCTCACCCATGTTCGTAGGTTGACGGGCCTCGAATTTGTTGTCAGTCGACATGAGTACCGTTTAGTGAACGCGGAGAAGTCGAGAGCTTGAGGTCATGACTGAAGATTCACTGGTGGGCGGATCGACTTCCCTTCAATCCTTACGCATGATCACGGCATCCTGATAGCGTGGAAATCGACGCCGTATCTCCTCTACCCTCAGAATGGAACTCCAGACCGTCTCAATGTACGCAGTTGTGTAAATTACGTTCGACGCATATGAACGATCATTATGCCACCGAAACACAAGCTTGTCGTCCGAAAACGACTTTAACAGGGTATCCTCCTCGAAGGCTGGGTGTCGGGTGACCGCTTCATACATTGGCCACGTTTCGTCCAACATCTTGAAGGTCTCCTCGGAAACAATTGTCACATAAGCAATACCACCAGGTTTGAGTATGCGTCGCATTTCCATGAGCCACGCGGTATCGAAGGATTCAATATGCGTAAACACCGAGAAGGCCCCGATGGCATCAATGCTGGCGTCCGGCAAAGAGAGATACGGTACGGAGGTATTTTGAAACGCAGTCACGCGCGGACCTAGGAACTGCGAAACCCAGCGCACGTGGGCGTAGTTGATATCGCAGGCGTAGAGGTCCACGTCCGGTAATTGGGCGGCGAGATGCCGCACGACTCGACCGCTGGCGCAGCCGAAATCGAGATAAGAACTAAGGGTCACATTCGCTGCGTGCGCAATCTCCTGGAGATTGATGAGGTCGGTGAGGCCACTCAGCCAGTATTCAAAATGACGCTCCCCGTGATAACCCTCCCGATCCGTCGTGAGGGGAAGAGGAAAGCGGTCTCTGTTCGCATACTCGGAGATATCCTCGTTCGATAGTGGGCGTAGCGTTTCGCCGACCTGGTTTGGTTGGTTCGGGTTGTAGAAGTGTGACGGGGCCGGTAAGACCTCAAAGTCCGATGTGTCGTCGTTATTTAAGGAGATATAGCTTTCCCATGTTTGCATGTGGTTTCCGCTTCAAAAGAGTACATCGTTTATTCGAGATACGTCCGAGTTACAGAATGGAGCGAGTTCGAGCTGCGGTCATAGATTTGTCGGATCCCTTTCTCCAAACGCGATACAGTCTTTTCAGCTTCAACGGGAACGCTAGTACCAAGCGACTCCAGTGTGCGTATTCGACCAGTTGCTCGACGGAGTACAGTTCGTTCGAAGGGCGCGGTTCGCAGGTCTGCTGAGAGTGCATCTGCTGTTGGAGAACGTAGCATTTGTGTTTGAGGCCGGTTATGAGTGGAGCTAGTCTGCTGAGCCCTGATGCGCGCAACAGAGTCTCATAGTGACGGAGGACACGCATTTCACTGGCATAGTAGCTCATGGTCTTCGTCCGACTATTTGTATGATCTCGGTAGTAGACCAAAAACTCTGGTACAACATCTAGCCGATACCCCTTCAGTGACAACCGAAGCAGGAACTCGTAATCCTCATTGCCGGCGTGTCTGTCGTAGTCGGTAGAGAATCCTTGAACAGCTTCAAAGACTTCACGGCGAATGATCATATTGACATCGCCGAAAGCGTTGGATAGTATGCCGGCCTCGAGTGAATTACCGAGCGGGAGGTAGACACGGTCGCAGGCTCTGAGGACCGGGTTAGCTGATCCGGACGGCGGCCAGTAAGGGGAGTCATCGCCCTGGAAGCAATACAGATAGCACGTAAGGCAATCGTCTCCGGAACAAGTAATTGACTGGAGGAACGAGGGCAGCATGTTCGGGGCGGCCACGTTGTCAGCATCGACGAAACAGAGATAGGGCGCTTCTCCAAGAGAGGCTGCATAGTTGCGGGCTGCGCAGGGTCCTCGATTGGGCGTGGAGAGAAAATGCCAATCGGAGGATCGATACTTGGCCCGCATTCGTTCAAAAGTGGTCTTGGAGTGTGGGTCGGTAGAGCCGTCATCTACTAGGAAAACGTTGAAGTCGGCCCTTTGGTTTGCAAGGGACTCGAGTAGATCGGGGAGGTAGCGACCGGCATTGAAATAGGGGATGCACACGTCCACCGTGGCCTGTGGGGTTGCGGACGGGGGAGGATTGGAGGTGGTAACGGCTGTTGCGACGGTAGTATCGCAGCACTTTGGTAGTGAAGTGTGAAACTGAAGCCAACGTTCGTTTGCTGTCTTCCAATCGTAAGTGGACAGAGAGTTCGAGGGTTGTGGCCCTTTTGAAAGCCAAGCTTCGATTGCCTGTGCCGTTGATCCCACGTCTGGGGAAAATAGTTGAGCTGTTCCGCGCTCCCCAAGAATCTCTGGTATGCCCGCAGCGGAGGACGCGAGGAGATTGAGGCCTGGGATGAGCGAGGCTTCGATAACAGTGAAGGGCAGGTTGTCGAGCAAACTGGGGGTAAGAACAAGAGAGTCACCTCGGTGTCGTTCTAGATATCTATTCGCATCCTTCGCATCGAGGTCGGTAATGAGGGTGGTGGGTAGGGCAAGGTGATTCTGGATTTTGGCGGCGGCGGCGTCGATGGTAATTTGATGATGCACACCTTCCATTCCAAGAAAAGTGATGCCAGTCAATCCCTCAAGGCAAGAGTTAAGCTTCAACCGGAGGAGAGCCTCTATGAATACGTCGAATCCCTTTCGTGTCTCCAAGCGGCCGTAGAAAATGAGTCGGGAGAAGCGGTTTGAGCGTTTGGAAGGTGAGAGCGAAGAAGTGCTTTCAGGCCGAAAGGGATAGCCGAGAATATTCGCTTCATCAATGGGCGGTACCCTCCAGCCGTTGTCGCTGCACCATTGAGCCATATGGCGGCTCGGGAAGACGAGAAAGTTGCTGTTCTCGACGGCGTAACGCTCAAAATACTCTTCGGCCAGTTCTTCGTAACTCGTCAAATAGAGGCCCTGACCGTGCCGATTCCATTCTGAACAGCCGTGCAGGACCGTAACGACGGTAGGTCCAGGACGACGTGTGAATCGCCGACTCCTGACGGTATGAAGGGCATTCGCTCGCCAATCCGCGAAATACACAATGTCGGCATCCTCGGGCATCGCCGAGCAAACTAATTCGGAGATTCGGACGGTTTGGAAGTAGCCAGGCGAAAAGGTGAGGTTGGGTGGATGGACACAGTGGACCGTAACATTGTTGGCGTGATAGGCCGGCAACCATTCGGATTCGGGCTGTTGCGGAGGTTCAGTGAAGATAAGTGTAATGCGGTCATTCGTGCCTGAGAGAAGCAAGTCGATAAGGTGGCCGACAAACGTGCCGATGCCACCGTTCTTGTAGGCAACGGGTATCTGAGGGCTTACGATAACGGTGTGCCGGGGTTTCATGGGTACTATTGTAGTCAACTGTTCTAGTTCGTGCTTTTGCGGAACGGAGCGTTAGTCATCCAGGCAGGACTAGCAGGCTGTTGAAAAACCCAAAACGATTGCGACCGAGGTTGTAGTGGGTGCGTCTAACAAGGATGCGAGGAGACGACCGCCAACAATCCGATCTGTTCATCTATGGATCACTCGAAGAGCGAGTGCCGAAGGATCACCCCCTGCGGCCGGTGCGGGCCATGGCCGATATCGGACTCGAAGCGCTCTCGCGGCGCTTCGCTGAACTGTACAGCAAGATCGGACGGCCCTGGATCGCACCGGAGAAGCTGCTCCGAGCACTGCTGGTGCAGTTGCTGTACTCGATCCGCAGCGAACGGCTGCTGATGGAGCAGCTCGAATACAACATGCTGTTCCGCTGGTTCGTCGGTCTGTCGATGAACGAAGCGGTGTGGAATCATGCCGTGTTCAGCAAGAACCGCGAGCGTCTGTTAGAAGGGGAGATCGCCAATGAGTTCTTCGCCGTGGTCGTCGAGCAAGCCCGTGCCATGCGATTGCTTTCCGATGAACATTTCACGGTGGACGGTACGCTGATCGAAGCCTGGGCGTCGCACAAGAGTTTTCAACCGAAAGACAACACCGACGACACAGGCGGTGGCGGCAACTTTCATGGCAACAAGCGTCGTAACGAAACGCACGAATCGAAGACCGATCCGGAGGCGCGGTTGTTTCGCAAAGGGCGTGGCAAGGAAGCGAAGCTATCCTACATGGGCCATGTCCTGACGGAGAACAGGAATGGCTTGGTGGTGGATGTCGAGTTGACGACGGCCGACGGACGAGCCGAACGGGAAGCGGGGTTGGCGATGGCGTCGCGTCTGCCGGGTGGCCGGCGGCGGGTCACGCTGGGGGCCGACAAGGGCTACGACACAGAGGCTTTCGTCGCCGGATTGCGGGAGTTGAACGTGACGCCGCATGTGGCACAGAACACGTCGGGGCGTCGCAGCCGGATCGATGAGCGGACGACGCGCCATATGAGTTACACGATCAGCCAGAGGAAACGCAAACGAGTGGAAGAAGTCTTCGGTTGGATCAAGACGACGGCGGGGCTGCGCAAGACACGCCATCGAGGCCGAGATCGAGTGGGATGGATGTTTACCTTTGCCGCGGCTGCTTACAACCTGGTACGGATGAGGAATCTGCTGCTCGCGGCTGCGTAAAGCCTGCCGCAAAGGGCCTCAGTCGGCTCTTCGAGTCGGCCGCAAGGTCTCGTACCTCTCTTCTTCATCCCGCATCTAACTCGCCAATACCCACTGAATCCCTGATCTCGGCCTATCTCACCCTTCTTCAACAGCCTGCTAGTGTAGTGTCTCTAAAATAATTTTACATTTAGAGACCTTGCGGATAATCTGGTTGGCAGTGGCGGACCAGACAAAAGGTCGGGGGGCTTGGTTGTGGTTTTGGATATAGGTTTCGAT
>Ga0114996_10009020_pt1 | contig 10993 bp, 6 predicted proteins | sample ArcticOcean_MG_C_4_FD_87039 | JGI IMG/M metagenome (GOLD analysis project Ga0114996, IMG submission 87039) | Marine microbial communities from western Arctic Ocean - ArcticOcean_MG_CB4_134 | ecosystem: Environmental > Aquatic > Marine > Oceanic | place: Arctic Ocean: Canada Basin | collected... | reverse complement strand
GCTCGAGGACCAGATCATCGTGCGGTCGGACCGGCACCTCTGGGCCATCGGCAGGCCGAGACAGAACTAGGCCATTACTTCTTCTTCTTCGTGACGACGGTCGGCGTCGTCACGCGACCGGCGAACAGGATGCAGCCAGTCTTCCTGTGCTGGATCAAGAAGAGGAATGGGTGGTCGGCGATGAACGGCACGGGCTTCGCCTGACGAGGAGCGATGCCCGTAGGCATCATCATGACAACCGTGGCTCCGGTCGCTTCCGTGCCATCTTCGTCCACCGCGATGAAGGCCTCGTGCAAGACGGCTCCGATGAAAAGCGGCTCCGCCTTGGTCATCGGCGAGAAGTCCGCGCGCCCTGGGTCGAACGCATCTTTCATGCCCATCGCGGGCAGTGTCTCTGTGAGATTCGTCTTCGATGTGAACTTGAACCGAGGCAGCTTCAACTGCACGCGATTCCCGCGCAACGATGAACGCCACTCGGCGATGACCTTGGAGGTGAGTTTCGATTCGATCGCCTTCAGGTTGCCGCGCTTCTTCGGCAACACCACGAGCATCGACGTCTCGTTCCTGTCGTAGGGGATCTCGACGACCAATGCATCTTCGGTCGCACCGTACTTCATGTGGCTGATCCGGTGCATCATCCGCACCTGGATCCGGTCATCGGGGGACCTCGTGAACGACGCCTGCCTGGTCGCGGACGTCATGAACGTGTTATCCCAGTCGGCTTTGAAGTAGATCGCGTTGACCAGAGCAAGACGGGTATCCGGCATCGGTAGTCCCTCGGGCACGAGGTCCTTGATCCTGGCGTTCGTGTGATCCGCGACCCAGTCATTGATCAACTCGCGCGCACGCTTGGTTTGTCGAAAATCAATCCGTTGGAGTGGCGCCCCGAAGCTCTTGTCGAGAGACGACGCGAACGAATCCTCGAACGGGAATCCCTTCTGACCAAAGAGCGCGTTGGCGATCCGCAGGTCGTAGGCATTCAGCGTTTTCCGTTTCGGACCGCGTCTCTTTCTGCTTTTTGGGGGCGCGAGGGCAATCGTCAGCTCTCGGTGACCCTTCTCGAGTTCCAGTCCGCGAGTGTGCAACACCGCATCCATCTGCGTCGCGGTCGTACCCGCCGCGCCGGCACGCGTCATCGCCAACGCCGAGGAGATCGAATAGGGCGAGAAGAAGAGGTTGCCCTTGGTCGATGCAAGCTTCCGGTACAGGTCGCAGGCGAAGGCATTGCTGGCGGCGGCGAGCGCAGGCTTCTTCGCCTGACCGACAACGACGCTCGCCAGGGCGGCGACGAAGGGCAGCAGCATCTTGAGCATCGCGCCAGCCTACCGGATCCGGTCGCCGTCAACGAGGTCGAGCAGGAGCACTTCACGAGGACAGTTGAACCGCATGGGCAACGGATCGGCGACGCCACGGCTGACAAACATCGTCGCGCGGTCCGCGTCGAAGGGCACGATGCACCACGCGACGAGGTTTGGCTTCGCAAATATGTCCGGCGCGCTAGCACACCCGGAGGTGATCGCGACGAGAAGAGTCGCGGCGAGGCGAAACAGCACCTACTTCACCACCGCCCGGGCGTGATCCCATCCGTGCAGACCACGTTTGTTGATCGCACGCACCGCCACGTGCGTGCCCGACGTCGCGTCCTTCAAGACCACCGTCGGCTTCTTCACGACGACCCGGTGACGCTCGGGTTCATCCGCGGGGCCGTAGACGACTTCGTAGGAGACGATCTCCTTCTCGGGGCTCGCCTTCCACGCGGCCACGACCGAACCGTTTTTGGTCGCCCTCGTCGAGAGCTCGACGATCCGCGACGGGCTCGACGCGAGGAGCATCAGCGTCGCGACGGTGGTCTTGGCGGTCTCGGCGACCTGCGCGTGGTTGATGGTGTCGATCTTGTCCGTCGACTGGTGGTAGTGCGGATTGCCGAGCACCGGGTACGAACCAATGCCGCCGACGATGTCACCCCACCCCTCGTAGAACGCCGCGGCGTCCGTGCTCTTGAAGTAGAGCGCGTCGTACGTGATCAACTTCGAGTAACGCAGCGCCGCGTTGTGTTGCACGTCGCGGATGCCGGAGTTCGAGTAGCGGATCGTGTTGTCGATGCGAGAATCGTTCGCCCAACCGAGCATGTCGTTGTTCAGCGCGCCGACGACATGCATGCCGTCGGCGGTGGCCTGCCGGACGAACTCACGGCTGCCGAGCAGACCGGACTCTTCGCCGGTGAATGCCACGAACACGATCGTCGCCGCCTGCGGGTGCTTCGCGAGGACTCGCGCCGCCTCGATGGTGACGGCCGTGCCCGAAGCGTTGTCATCGGCACCCGGCCCGCGAGTCACCGAGTCGTAGTGGCTGCCGAGCACGTAGACCAGATCTGGGTTGACGGTTCCTCGGAGCGTCGCGATCACGTTCATCGAACCGCCGCTGCCCACGACCGAACGCCGCCGACCGCGGGACGCGATCTTCTGCAACGTCGGCTCGTAGCCGAACGACGCAAAGACCTTGCTGAGATACTCCCGTGCTTTCTTGTTGCCCGGCGCCGTGATGTTGCGGCTGCCGTTTTCGGCGAGTCGCTGCTGGTACCCCTTCACCCTGCCGATCGACACGGACTCGGTGACCTTGCGGACCTGCTCTTCGATCGGTTGGAAGGCCTTGTCGCCGCGTTCGCGCAGCGCGAGCTCCGCAGCGAGCTGTCTCTCGAGACGCTCGCGAAGCTCGACCATTCCCACTTCGACGCGGCGGTCGACGACGTGGATCGAACGGTCCGGTGAGACCGTGTTGCCGTCGCGCTCCGACACGATCAACACCTTCTTGCCGTCACCGGACGCGTGCCACTCGTACTGCGGCGCGATCGTCCGAATGGTGTTGTTGTGGAAGAGCCGCATCCGCGCACCGGTCCTCAGATCATGCACGTACGCCCGACGGTGCCTGGACTCACCGATCTGCGCCAGTACGGTGCGGTCGTCGAGGAACACGGGGTTGAGATCGTGTTGGATTTCGCGCGTCAGTCGAATCGCCTTGCCTCCCTTCGTCGAGACGACGAACAACTCCCAGTCGTACTCGGGCCGGGCCTGGAACACGATCGACTCTCCGTTTGGCGACAGGTCGAACGAGCTGACGCGATCGGTCGTCGCGAAGACCTCCCTCGCCTCGACCTGGTCCCGCGACGGCTGGGGAAGTGTGACCGACTTGAACGACGTGGCGCCGCCTTGCCCGGCCGTGGTGAACAACACCGAGGTCCCATCCGCCGAGAACTTCGGCGTGTTGCCCTGGAACGTGTGTTGCTTCCCGCTGGTGAGATCCTGGATCACGAACTCGGAACTGCCCCGCGTGCGAGACCGACGGAACCGGCGTCCGCGAAACCGACCACCACCTGCGTTCGGGTCCTGGGTCGCCGTCTGATACAGGATGTAGCGGGCGCCGGGGAGCGGCCTGGGATTCACTTTGAACTTCGGCTTGTCAGTGACCTGGGCGGCCGCTTTCCACCCCGTTGCACCCCTGCCGAAAACGAAGACGTCGCTTCGATCCGCGTTTTCCAAGGCACTGGCCGTGACGTAGAGCGTCGAACCCTTCGGACCAAAAGTCGCGGCGGTGATCTTCAAGTTCTCGATCGAGAGCTTCGTCTTCTTACCGTTGGAGAGATCGAGCACCGTGACGCCAGATCGATCTTCCAGCAGGAAAGCGGCGAAGGATCCGTCGGGCGCAAGCCCGCACGTACTCGCCTGCACTACGCCCACGGTTCGAATCTCGGTCTCGAGCGCGACGACGTGGAACTTCGACGGTCCTCGGGAACCCCGCGCACGCGGCTCCGCGTAACTCGCGAAGCGACCATCTCGGCTGATGCGCCCGGAGCGACCGTCCTTGGTCACCTCGTAGACCCTGTGGAGTTCGCCGGTCAACAGGGCGATGCTTCGATGGAACGCCGCGCCCTTCGCGCCATCGAGCAGACCCATCATCGCTCGCAACGCCGTCGGGTAGTCGCCGCGATCCCACGCAGTCCGCGCAGGAAGCAACTTCGCCTCCTCCGTCTGAGCCGGAACGGCGAACGACGACATGAGGGCGCAGGCAAGGAAGACGACGATTCGGGGAGACGGCATGGCAACTCGGAGTGATGGTCAGCGACAGGGAAACCCTCCCACCTGGGACCGCAAAAATCCACTCCGACCCCCCGCGACGGTGCGGGACTACGTATCCTCGACAATTCCCACAACAGACTCTGACGCCCAGCCAACACACAAACCGGAGAGCATGATGAGATTGATTCCTCGCGTGGCCATCGCAACCGCGCTCGTGGCTTCGCCAGCCTCCACCCAGAACACTGTCGAAGCCGTCGCAGCGAAACCGATGTTCGCGACGCCGACGCGTCTCGCGGCGGACGGCAAACCGATCCAGATCGGCGCGCTGTCGAAGATCGCACACGCCGGTCCGGTAATAGCGGACGTGGATGGCGACGGAGATCGCGACCTGCTCGTCGGCGACTTTCCCGGGTACTTCTGGTACTTCGAAAACACCGGCGACGACAAGCAACCGGTCTACACTTCAAAGGGCAAGTTGCAGGCGGGAGGCACAGCGGCGAAAACGCCGGTGTATTGATGCATCGCATCGAGTCCACAGTTCGTGGACTACGACGCGGACGGCATCCTCGACTTCATCAGCGGCAGCTACGACCCGGGTGACCTGTATCTGTTCCGTGGTCTCGGCAAGGGTGATTACGCAAAACGCGAACTGCTGCGCGACGAGAACGGCGTGCCGCTCGTGCACCATCCGAAAGACCTCGTCATCTACCACGACCTGAAGAAGACCCGCAAGAAGGTGGACGCAGCCGGCAAGAAGTCGATCTACTTCCGCATCGCTTCGTTCGGCAGCTGGCCGGCGATGGTCGACTGGGACGCCGACGGCGATCTCGACATGTTGATCGGGACGTTCTCCGGTCAGCTCTACCTGCGCACGAACAAGGGCACGCGCAGCGAGCCAGTGTTCGCGGCGAAGAGCGTGCTGATCCACCTCGAGGGCGGGCCAATGAGGGTCCAGGGCCACCTCGCGCCAGTCGTGGTCGACTGGGACGGCGACGGCAGCTGGGACATCGTGGCCGGCTCCGCTGACGGCAGCGTCTGTTGGTTCCGCAACACGGGTACGAAGGCGAAGCCCGAGTTTGCCGCGAAGATCTCGTTGCTGCCAGCCTCCGCGAAGACCAAGTCACGAACGCAGTACCTGGGCACCGACGAGGATCCCGCTCGTGGCACCCGCGCCCAAATCTGCGTGGCTGACTACAACGGCGACGGCAAGCTCGACCTGTTGGTCGGCGACTACTCCGACGTGTGGCGTCAGCGCACCAACCTCTCAGAAGAGGAACTCGCCGAGCTCTCCGGGCTCGCCGCAAAGGAGAAGCGCGTCCGCGACGAAAAGGACACCAAGTCCCTCACCGAGCTCGTCCAGAAGAAGATCACCTTCTACGAAAAGAAAGGCCGTCAAAGCTACATCTGGCTCTACCTCCGCAACTAGACGCGGAATCCTCCCTCGACCCCAGCCATGCCCCACCATCAGTTCTTCCGTGCCTTTTTCGTTCTCGTCCTGACCGAACTCTGCTTGCCATCGGGTGGTGTCGCGCAGGAGAAGCGCGCGATGACCCTTCGCGACGTGATGCAGTTCAAGTCGATCCGCACGCCAGCGATCTCCGACGACGGTCGCATCGTCGCGTTCGAGGTGCGGCCCGGCCGCGGCGACGGCGAGGTGTGGGTCCGCGTCGTGGCGACCGGCAAGACCGTGAAGGTCCCTCGCGGCACCGCGCCGAAGATCACCACGGACGGGCGCTTCGTCCTGGCGACCGTCACCGCGCCTTTCGGCAGCAAGGGAAAGAACAAGCCGAAGAACGCACTCGCCATCGTGAACGTGAAGACCGGTTCCGTCACGACGATCGCAAAGGTCGAGCGCGCGATCGCCAGCAAGAACGGTCGGTTTGCAGCGTGGACGCACTTCGCGAAGAAGCCAGACGCCAGGAAACCAGACGCCGAGAAGAAAAAAACGAAGGGCAAGCGCAAGGTCGGTCATTCCCTGGTTCTGCGTGACCTCAACACCACGAAGGACGTCACCGTCTCGTTCGTCACAGCGTTAGCGTTCTCCCCCGACTCCAAGAAACTGACCTACGTGGTCTGCACGCCCGACGGCAAGGGCAACGGGTTGTTTCATCGCGACCTCCAGTCCGGCAGCGTCGATCGGACACCGCTACCGAACGCCGTCGTCGGGCGTTTCGCGTGGAGCGAGTCCGCGCCACGCGTGGCATTCACCTCCGCGAAGCAAGATGACGACGGCGAGCTCGGTGACGCGACACTACGCATCGACGACGTGACGAGCCGTGGCAAGGGTGGCCGGCTGAAGTATCCCGCGATCACCTCAAAACACCTCGGACGTGGGTACGTGCTGTGCAACGACACCGACATCCGCTGGTCCAAGGACGGCAAGCGGCTTCTCTTCAGCGCCCGCGGAAAGGCAATGGAAGACCTCGTCGCCGCAAACGCCAAGCTCGAGAAAGCGAAGAAGGACAAGACCAAGAAGCCCGAGAACCCCTTCGACTACACGGCGATTCTCAAAGACCGCGAGGTCGACGTCTGGCACTACCGCGACCCACTGGTCAACTCCAACCAAAAGAAGTCGTGGGCCGCGCACAGCAAGCGCTCCTTTCGCTGCGTGTTCGACCTCGCGTCGCAGAGCATCCACCGGCTCGCCGACTCCCTCGTATCAAGCGTGACGCTGCAAGAAGGCTCGAACTTCGCGCTCGGACGCGCGACGAAACCCTACCTCCGCCAGATCACCTGGGACGGTCGCTACGCCGACTACTACCAGATCGACGTCACGACCGGCAAGCGCAAGCGCGTGCTCTTCCACCATTCCGGCTCGGTTTCCCAGTCCCCGTCTGGTCGCTACATCCTCTGGTTCGACCGCGGCCACTGGTGGCTGCGCGACGACAAGGACGGTCGGCGGCGCAACGTCACCCGCGGACTGAAAGTCCCCTTCGCGAACGAAGACCACGACTATCCGAGGGCCGTCCCCGGATACGGCATCGGCGGTTGGTACTCCGACGAGTCCCACGTGTTGATCTATGACAAGTTCGACATCTGGCTGCTCTCGCCGCACGACGTCAAGATGACCTGTCTCACTGCCAGCCAGGGGCGCAAGAACCGAAGGCAACTGCGCGTCGTCGACCTCGATCCCGAAACCAATTCCATCGACCAGGACGACCCCCTGCTCCTCACCGGCTTCAACGAAGAAGACAAGGGCTGGAGTCTCTGGGAGGCCGACCCGCTCATTCCTGGCGTCAACAAGCTCCTCGACACCGACGACCGCATCCGCGTGATCGCGAAGGCCAAGAACGCCGACCGCATCCTCTACACGCGCGAAGACTACGACCGCTTCCCGGACCTCCACGTCGCGGATCTCGAGTTCAAGAACTCCGAACAGGTCACGACCTTCGACTCACAGCGCAAACCATTCCACTGGGGTACCGCCGAGCTCATCGACTGGCGCAGCATCGACGGCAAGCGCATCCAGGGCGCCGTCATCAAGCCGGGCAACTACGACCCGACGAAGCGCTACCCGGTGCTCGTCTACTACTACCGGTTCTTCTCACAACGCGTAAACGAATGGAACCAGGTCGTGGTCAACCACCGACCGTGCTTCCCGTTCTGGGCGAGCAACGGCTACGTCGTGTTCCTGCCGGACATCCGCTTCGATATCGGACGGCCCGGCTACGCGGCGACGAAGTCCCTGATCCCCGGCGTGCAGAAGTTGATCGACCTCGGCATCGCCGATCCGAAAGCAATCGCGCTACACGGCCACTCGTGGAGCGGCTACCAGACCGCGTTCGTCATCACACAGAGCGATATCTTCGCATGCGCGCTCGCCGGTGCGCCGGTGTCGAACATGACCAGCGCCTACGGCGGCATCCGCTGGGGCACCGGGTTGTCGCGGCAATTCCAATACGAGAAGACGCAGAGTCGGATCGGCGGAAGCTTGTGGGAGTATCCCGAGCGCTACATCGAAAACTCTCCGCTGTTCTTCGCCGACCGGATCAAGACACCGCTACTGATCCAGTTCGGCGACGAGGACGGCGCGGTGCCGTGGTATCAAGGCATCGAGCTCTACATGGCGATGCGCCGGCTCGACAAACCGTGCGTGTTCTTGCAGTACCGCGGCGAGCCGCACCACCTGAAGAAGTACGCGAACAAGCTCGACTACTCGATGAAGTTCAAGGAGTACGTCGACCACTACTGCCTCGGCACGAAGGCACCCAAGTGGATCCGCCAGGGTGTCCCCTACCAAGGACGATGAGAACCGATCGCGGCTCCTAGTGGGCGTGGAACATCTTCGTAGTGAGGCGCCACCCGTCCTTCGTCTTGTACAGACAGATTGAACCGGGAACCGCGGGCCGCAGGCAACCCGGGATTGCCGGGAACGATCTCCTCATTCAGCAATGGCGTGCTGAATCCAGGTCGATGACAATGCCCTGCCCATGGCAGAGGACGACAAGAACAACATCGGAGCGAGTATCCGCACCGCGGAAGTCGTGCTGCCATGCGACGAGATCGAGGCGACGCTGTCTTTCTTTACGGACCGGCTGGGATTCCGCATCGACAGCGTGCGGCCCGCGGACAACCCGACGGTCGCGGTGCTCTCGGGACACGGTATCCGCGTTCGCCTGGTGCACGGTCTTGAAGATCATCCCTCTGTGCTTCGACTCGCGTGCGACGATCCGGGCGCGGTCGCCGACGGCGCAACGGCGTTGACCGCGCCCAACGGAACGCACATCGAGCTCGTCGACGCCAACCCCGCTGCAGAACTGCCGACCAATCAGCCGGCGTTCGTGCTGCACCAACTGAGCGGTGACGCGAACTGGATCGTCGGTCGCGCCGGAATGCGCTATCGCGACCTGATCCCCGACCGACAAGGCGGGCGCTTTATCGCTTCGCACATCCACATCCCCGACGCGGGACCGGTGCCGGACTACGTGCACTTCCACAAGATCCGGTTTCAGATAATCTACTGCTACAAGGGTTGGGTCCGGGTCGTCTACGAGGACCAGGGACCGCCGTTCGAGCTGCACGCAGGGGATTGCGTGTTGCAACCGCCTGCAATCCGTCATCGCGTGCTGGAGTGTTCGTCGGACCTCGAGGTGATCGAGATCGGTTGTCCGGCGGAACACGAGACGTGCGCGGACCACGAGCTGGAGTTGCCGACGGAAAATCACCGACCCGAGCGAGACTTCGACGGCCAGCGGTTCGTCCGGCACATCGCGGCGGACGCGACGTGGCAACCGTGGCGAATCGACGGATTCCAATGCCGCGACACCGGGATCTCGGCGGCGACCGACGGGTTGGTCAGCGCACGGATCGTGCGGGCGCACGGACCTTCACGAGGGTCGACGCGCTTGTCGAACGATGCTGAGGCGGAGCTGCTCTTCTACTTCGTGCTCCGCGGAACCGTGACCCTGAGCACTTTGGAGGCGCAAACTTCCGAAGAACAGCCGGACCACAGACTGCAGTCCGGAGACAGCGTCGTCATTCCCGGCGCGATGGACCACGAGCTCGCCGCGTGGTCCGACGACTTCGAGCTGCTCGAAGTCGCGCTTCCACCCGTGGCGTAGCCCAACCGCTACTTCACGAGCACCAGCGGCACCGCGTTGCTCGCCAGATGGAACTGTAGCGGCAGGCTGAACACGACGTAGGCGTGGTGCACGACCAGCCCAACCAGACTCGACGACGACGCGATAGGCACTCGCAGACTCGCGGAGGCCTCACCGATGGCACTCAGCTGGCCGGCGCCGCCCGTGATGAAGGTCGGATTGAAGAGCGTGCACTGGGTGTAGATGTCCGGATTCAGCGGCAGCCGATGACCACCGAGCGGGATGCCCGGAGCGGTTCCGCTGGCGGAACCGACGATCCAGTACGACTTGCCAGCATTCGCTGCACCGGCTTCGAGATGGAACGTCTGGGTGTCGCGGCCGGGAATCGACAGCCCGTGATGATTCGTCCACAGGGGCATCGCGGCGACCGACCACACCGAAGCCAGACCCTTGCCGCTGTCCTTGGAAGGATCGCCAACAAGGATGTCGGAGCGACCATCGCCATTGACATCGCCCACGCTACCGAGCGTCGTTCCCGGAACGACGGCCAACAACTTCCCGGTCTTGCCGGAGTAGGCATTCACCTTGTCCGCGCCGAACTTCACCAGGTAGTCCGGCACTGTATCCGCGTCGATCCGACCCGCCGCGACCGCCGCACCACCACTGCTCACGGCGCGAATCACCGTGTGCTTCTGTCCCGAGTAGATCGTCGTGCCACCACTGTTCCAGACGGCGTAGTCGGCGTACTCATCGCCGTCGAGGTCGCCGAGGCCCATGGCGCCGTCACCCTTCACGTCGCGGAGCACCTTCCCGGTCTTGCCGCTGCAGATGCGAACCGACGAACCGACCACGATGAAGTCCGCGTGCCCGTCCTTGTCGACGTCACCAGCGCTGGCGACAGAGGAGCCCATCGGAAACGTCTTCGTCCCGTCCAGCTTGTAGAGCAGCTTCGTCTTCGGATGCAGCGCGTAGACGAGGACGAAACCGTAGGTCGTGCCCGAGTTCGTTCCCGGCGCGCCGATGATCACGTCTGGCTTACCGTCGTTGTCGACGTCACCCGCCCTGGCTACCGAGTTGCCGATGTTGCACTTCTTGCCGGGCACGCCGCACGGGTGGTCGCGGAACACGGAGAAGATGACGCCGCCAGTCTTGCCCGACACGACGAGCGCTTCGCCGAGCTCACCGTACTCGCAGGGGCTTCCGATGATGTAGTCCGGGTAGCCATCCCCGTTCACGTCCTCGCAACCATCGACTGACGAACCAAACTCGGCGCCACTCTCGCCACCATCGATCGTGCGGACGATCTTGCCGGAGCTGCCGGACACAACGTAGACCCTGCCTTCGAACACAGCGCCGCAGCGTGGCGCCCCGAGGATGAAG
>Ga0114996_10009018_pt1 | contig 10993 bp, 6 predicted proteins | sample ArcticOcean_MG_C_4_FD_87039 | JGI IMG/M metagenome (GOLD analysis project Ga0114996, IMG submission 87039) | Marine microbial communities from western Arctic Ocean - ArcticOcean_MG_CB4_134 | ecosystem: Environmental > Aquatic > Marine > Oceanic | place: Arctic Ocean: Canada Basin | collected... | reverse complement strand
GCGCCAGGACGACGAGTTCATCATCCATCTGGGTCATGGCCTCGGAAAAGGGGGTCGCCGCCGCCATCTCAGGGGCGAGGGCAGAGCCGAGCATGGCCCCGACGACGATCGCGATGGCGCGCGGACAACTCATCGAACGAGCTCCTCGTAGTATTCTTCGACCCGTGACTTGAACTCGTGCGGGGTGTTCTCTGTCATCGCCTTCATCACGGTCTCCCGAAGCTTGCGCGGGACGCTGTAGTCTTCGGCCTGGGGGATCGCCATGTCCTCCTGCGCGAGCCCCGGCCCCATGCCCGCGCCTGAACGGGAGGGCTTCATCATCTGAAGGATCCGTTTCTGCGCACGCCCGAGTCGATCGAGGGCCGCCTGCTCCTCGATGGCTGCTTGCTCCGGGCTGGATTCCCCGAGTCGGCCCCGTGCGTTGTCCATGTGTTCTCCCGCAGCGCCCAGCTCCTCCGCGAAGCTGTTTCGAAGGGATTGGGGGATGGCGTCCTCTTTCGCGAGCTTGCGGATCAGGCGCTCGAGTTTCTTTCCTGTGCCGGCCTGGTCTTTCCCGAGCCGGGCGAGCTTCTTCTTCTCCTCCGGGGTGAGCAGATCCCGCGGATCGGGGACCTGCTGCTTCATCTCCTCGGCCAGCTCGCGGGCGATCTCTCCGGCCTTCAGCATCCGGCCTCCTGCCTCTTCGAATTCCTCGGCGCGTTCGGGGTCCGTGGTGCGGTGGGAGACCTCCTGGAGTGCGTCGCCGACGCCTTTGCATTCCCCGGCGATCGATTCCGCGAGTCGATGGATGGATTCGAAGCGCTCCTCATCTGTGGCCTTTCTGGCCTCCTCAGTCGTTCGCCGCGCGGAGTCGAGCCGGCGCTTGTCCCGAGGTGTGAGCGCTTCGGGTGGGACCTGCGAGAGCTCTTCTTCGATGGCCTCCAGCTTCTCCTGTGCCATCTTCTGCATTCGGTCCACGCCGGTCTTCAAGAGGGAGTCGAGAGCATCCTCGAGGGATGTTGAGATCTCGGTGGTCTCCTGAAGCAGCGCGCCCTCATCCTTCGCGAGCTCTTCCACGCTCGTCTCGAGCTTCGCGAGCGCCCGCGTCGTCTCCGGGTCTGCTCCTGCGAGGGCGAAGCCTTCGAGGCCCTCTTCCAGGGTCGCCATCATGGACGCCATCTGTTGCTGAAGCGCCTGCGCGAGCGCCATCGCTCCTTCGATGTCTCCCTGGGCGAGCTTCTCCCGGATCGCGTCCATCTGGCTGCGGAGATCGGAGATGGACTGGTGGGTTCCCTGGGGATCCAGGGCGCCGGGATTGAAGTTCTCGTAAGGGAGGTCTTCGGCCTGCGCCATCAGGTCGCGCATCATCGCGTCGAGTTGACTCTGCAGTTGATCCAGCATCGCGACCGCGGCTTCCGTGCGTTCGGCGCTTCCGTCGTCGCGGAGGCTCTCCAGAAGCTCCATGAGCTCGGCTTGTTGGGCCACCAGATCCCGGGTCTGATCCAGGAGCTTCTGTTCGCGGAGCCGATCCACCAGCTTGTCGAGGGTCCAGATGTCCTCCTCAAGAATTTGGATGTGGTCCTGATTGTGCTGATGCATGAGTCGGATGTGGTCGGAGTGAATGCTCCTCTCCAGGGTCACGACCTTCAGCGCGTGGCGCTCAGACTGGATCCGCGTGCGATGTCGCCCCTGAATCTCGCGGAGGTCGTCCACGATGGCCGCCGGCATCAACGGGTCTTCCTCGATCTCGTCGAGCAACGTCTCGAACCCATCGAGGAGGGTCGAACATCCGGCGTTGACCTGGCTCGAGATCGTGCGTCCAGCAGCGAATTGGAACGGTCGAGCGGGGTGCAATGGGCTCTCGAGGCGGTCGGCGAGGACGTCGAGGAAGCGGTCAATGAACGCGGCGAGGGCCTCGACCAGTTCGTTGTGCTTCTCCACAGGGGACCAGATCTTGAGCTCCCGATACTCGGATCGTCCGATGCCGGGCCCCCCGACGGTGTTTTCGTCGCTGGCTTCCACCCAGAGCTCGACCACGTCCCCTGGCTTGAACTCGTATCGAGCGAGGTCCACGAACTCTTGACCGCGATGGGTACGTTCGCCGTTGAGGCGCCGGAAGGGTGTCCGTGTCTCCTCTCCGCTTCGTCGGTTTCGGAGCACATGAAAGAGGCGATCGATCCCGTGATCGTCGCGGGCGTCGAACGCGATCTCCACCTGGTCCTGGGCGTGCACTTCGATGTCGCTCTCCGGGGTGTGTAGGAGCACGGTCGGTGGGGCGTCTTCGGTGGCGTCCAGCGAGTGGCTTCGTCGCTCCCGCACCCACCTCCCGTCGTCGGTCTGCAGCTCGAATCGGTAGGCGGTGGACTCGGTCACGGTGAGTTGGCCTTGGAGCAGTCCCTTCTCCGTGATCGTGAGCGGGAGCCGATGTCCCTCTTCGAAGAGAAGCTGGGCGGTTTTGGGCGCAAACACGGGGCTCGCCTCCAAGGTGACGAGGGTTCCCGGGACCGCCTGAATGTCCCCAGCGGAGCCTTCGACGCGGCGATCCGGAGCGCGGGTATACGCGGGGAAGACGAGCCGGTAGCGAATGTCCCGGGCGAGGACATCCCGGAGCTCATCGACAGGCAGGGATTCCTCCAGTCCTGTACTCCATCCGAGAAATGCCCGTCCTCCATCGAGGAGGGGGCCTGGCAACAAGGCCACGGACGCGCAAGCGACGAAGAGCGCGAACAGGAGCTGTCGTGCGCGTGTTCGCACCCTGGCATGGTCGACGAAGGCCCCCGGATCAAGACCATGCAGTCGCTCGGAAGCCTCTGAAGCGATACGTTGTACGAGGGCGTGGGAGAGCCCAAGGAGGCGGGAGTCGTCCGCGGGAAGCCCTCCGAGATCCACTGTCGTGACGACCGCGCTGTGGGCGTTCGGCAATCCCGCATCGACCGCCGCCGCGATGACCTTCGGATTGCGCATCTGCCACCAGGGCCTGAATACGTGGAGCCAGGCGATGAAGAGGCTCGCGGTGAGCAGCAGAGCGCCCGCCGCCCATCGCGTCCACGCGGGGTCGCTTCCCAACCAGGTGAAGGTGGAGGCGATCCAGAGCAGGGCAAGCATGGCGAGCGCCAACGTGACCGCCCCTTCCACGGCGCTGCGGGCGAGTCGGCGCGCTCGCACGCGCGAGACAAACTTGAGGACGGATGTGGTGGCGTCCACCGGCTCGCTCTCCCCGGGGTCCTGGGGATGCAAGGCCCCGTTTCAATTCATTTCAACACGCTACGCGGCAGCCTTCTTCCCAGTCAAGGAGGGGCTCTTGGGAGAGGACGATTACGAGGAGCGGGCCGCGACGCCCCAAGGGGAGATCGGCGTGGGTCGGAGGGGCGGAGCCGCCGGACACCTCTTTCGGGGGATGGAGACACCCCTGAGCGCATTGCATGGAGGCTCTTCCGCTTGTCACCGCGCTTCCCGTCATGTGATCATGGGAGCCTGGGACTGGGGAGGAAGCGATGGCAGAGCAGTTGACGGACGCGGCGTGCGCTGAGGCGATGAAGCGGATACCCGATTGGACGCGGGGAGATCGAGGCGGAGTCGCCCGCATCGAGCGCTCGCTCGCGTTCACGGATTTTCAGGCCGCGTTTCGCTTCATGGTGGAGGTCGCTGCGAAGGCGGAGGAGATCCAGCATCATCCGGAGTGGTCCAACGTCTACAACCGCGTGGACATCGCCCTCACGACGCATGATTGCGGTGGATTGAGCGCTCTCGATTTCACGTTGGCAGAGTTCATCGACACGCGGTTCTCTGCCACCTGAGATCATCCGAGGTCGCGGAGATGGAAGCTCTTGAAGCGCGTGAAGGTGTCGAAGCCGTGGCGGCTGAGCGTCGCGCCGCGTCCGGAGTCCCGGGCTCCTGCCCAGGGGAGAGACGGGTCCAGCGCGTCACAGCGATTCTGGAACACCGTTCCCGTGACCAGCTGGTGGCCGATGGCGAGGGCTCGTTCCTGGTCGTCCGTCCAGATGCTTGCCGTCAACCCGAAAGGGCTGTCGTTCATGAGTCGCACGGCCTCCGCGTCGTCTTCCACCGCCATGATCCCGAGGAGAGGACCGAAGCTCTCTTCGGTCATCACGCGCATGGAGTGATCGACGTTGGTCAGGAGCGTGGGCGCGAAGAAGCGCCCGGGGCCGTCCAGGGCCTCTCCTCCCGCTCGGACCTCGGCGCCTCTGCTCCGGGCATCTGCGATCTGGCTGGCGAGAAACGCGGGCGCGCCGGGGAGCGCCATGGGCCCGAGGGTGGTGCCAGCGGCCATGGGATCGCCCGGTGTCCAGGCCGCCAGGGCGTCGATCGCGCCTTCAACGAAGCGATCATGGAGGGAGCGATGGACGTATGCGCGCTCCACGGCGCAGCAGCTTTGTCCCGCGTTGTAGAGGGCTCCTTCCATCACGTTGGCGATGGCGAACTCGAGATCGGCGTCCTGGGCGACGTAGGCCGGGTCCTTTCCGCCCAGCTCCAGTCCGACGTCGATGAAGCGATGGCGGGCCGCCTCGAGGAGGACCTCTCGGCCGCCGCCGACCGAGCCCGTGAACGAGATGGCGCCGACGCGCGGGTCCTGGATCACGTGGGCGCAGGTCGCATGGTCCACGTGCAGCGCTTGGACGAGCCCTTCGGGGACGCCAGCGGCCTGAAAGGCGTCAGCGAATCGATTCGCGCACAGGGGCGTTCGTGGTGAGTGCTTGATGAGCACGGCGTTTCCGGCGAGCACGGCGGGCACGACGGCGTTGACTGCCACCAGCAGTGGGTAGTTCCAGGCGGCGATGTCGAGGACGATCCCTGCGGGCACCCGGGTGATCTGCCGGTGGATGCCGTCCCCCCCGTCGATGATCTCCGGCGCGAGGGCCTCCTCTGCGATACGGCACATGTGCCGGCTTCGCTGGACGACTCCCCCGATTTCGCCGCGGGCCTGTTCGAGAGGTTTCCCCATCTGGAGGGTGATTTCCCGGGCGATGGCCTCGCCCTCTCTCTTGAACTCCTCGATGAATCGTTCCACTGCGCTGATACGGACAGGGATCGTCGTGGTCTCCCACTGGCGCTGTGCCCGCGCCGCGCGATCGAGGACCTCCTCCAAATCTCCGGCATCGAGGGTCGGAACTTCGAACGCGAGCTCGCCGGTCGCGGGATTGTCGACGCGAAAGGGGGTGCTCATGGTGACCTCTCCGAGTTGGTTTTCCCGAGATGGGATGGGACTCGAGTTCGAGTCTGCCCGAGACCGATGGGGGCTTTCAAGGGGGACCCTCTGCAGGCGGCTTGGCTGCAGCAATCCGCCCCATTGGGGTGGCCTGAGGCTCGGCAATTCGAGGAATCCGTGATAGAACCGCCCTCGAATGGGCGGAAATCAGCCCTGAATGTGCGCGGTGGCGAGTCACAGGAGTGGTGCATGGCATCTTCAGCGGTCGCAGTGGTCCGGACCAGTCCGGAGACGGTTCATGAGGATTACGCACGTGCGATGCGAGCGGTGGGCTATCAGGACGTGCTCTCCAACGCGTCGGATACCATCCTCAAGATCAACTTGAGCTGGACGAAGTTCTATCCCGCGTGCTCGACCCCTCCCTGGGCGTTGGATGCGGTCTGCAAGACGATGCTCGACGACGGAATCGCGAAGGAGCACATCCACGCGGTGGAGAACAAGACGGTCGTGACGGATCCCTGGGAGGGCGCCTGGAACAACCGATGGCTCCCCGTGCTGGAGGGTCATGGGCTGGAGTACACGGCGCTCCCGGAAGTCGATTGGGAGGTCTACAAGTTCAAGAGTCCGCTCCTCAAGCTCAACGACATCCTCCCGGACGGCATTGAGATTCCGTCGATGTACGTCGGTCGCAACGTCATCCACCTTCCGACGGTGAAGACGCACGGGCACTCGGTGACCACCGGGGCCATCAAGAACTCCTTTGGGGGACTCCTCAAGGAGCTGAGGCACTACGCCCACGAGTTCATGCACGAGGTGCTCGTCGATCTGCTCTACATGCAGCGCGAGCTCCATCCGGGTCTATTCGCCGTGATGGATGGAACGGTCTGCGGCGACGGAGCGGGTCCCCGGACCATGATCCCGCGGATCCACAACGTCGTGCTGGCCTCGGAAGATCAGGTGGCGATCGATGCGATCGCTGCCCGCTTGATGGGGTTCAACCCGCTCGAGATCCCCTATCTCAAGATGGCTGCTGATCGGGGTCTTGGGACTGCGGATCCGAGCAAGATCGAGATCGTCGGGATCGACATCTCGGACATGAACTTCGAGTTCAGCACGAAGAAGAGCCTGGTGATCTGGGGCGATCAGATGATCCGGAAAGGGCCTCTTCGACCGCTTCGCAGGCTCCTGCTTCACAGCCCCCTGATGTTCTGGGCGCCCTTCGCGTCCAACCTCTACCACGACGGGATCTGGTATCCGACGGTGGGCGCGAGGCACATCCGGAAGTTCATGAAGACTGGATGGGGACAGCTCTTTCAGAGCTATCCGGCGGGTGAGAAGCCCGCGAAGCGCGACTACAAGAACACGCAGAAGTGGCATCACCACGCCGCGTAGGTCCCTTCATTCTTCAGAGATGCGTTCGAAGCGATTCTTGGTGACGTTCTTCTCCACGTCTGCCGCGAGGAAGATTTCGCCGTTCATGCAGATCCACACACCCGGCGGCATGCATTGGGAGGCTGTGAGCGCGGCGCCCACGTTGAATACGGCGTCGGATGCGCGGAATCGAGCGGGACTGAGGGAGCCGGTGAAGACGATCGTCTTGTCGTGGACGCTCTGTAGATGAAGGGCGGACTGCACCATCGTGTCCGTGCCATGCGTGACCACGATGCGCGACGTGTCCAGGCCCTGGACGGTGTCCAGGAGGAGGTTCCGGTCGTCGTCCGTGAGGTCCAGGCTGTCTTTCTTCATCAACTCCAGGACTTCCCATGCAACGGTGACCTGGCTCTCCTCCAGCATGCGAGGGAGCTCGGATTCTCCGATTTCAAACCCGCCCTTGGCGTCGAAGTACACCTTGTCGATGGTGCCGCCTGTCGTGATGAATGTGACCTTCATGGGGTGTCTCCGCTATTGGGATCCGCGGGCGGAGTCTCCGGCGGACCCTCCGGCGGAGCCTCCGGCGGACCCTCCGGCGGTGCCTCTGTTTTTCCGTCTTTTTCGGCCTTCTCCAAGGCCTCTTTCTCCGCCTTTTCCTTGCGGAGCTCCTCGTCACGTCGGGCCTTCTGCATCGGGTTCTTCAGCTTCTCCCGCTTCTGGAGTTGGAATGTCGCGGGCAGGGCCTCCGAAGGGAAGAAGTTGTTGGAGCGGTCGGCGTCGGCGGTCTCCCGGCGGGGATCGAGCGCGATGCGCACGATGGGCTGCTTGGAGGCGAAGAGCCGCGCGATCCTCGCGTTGTTTTGACGCCAGATTTCTGCGGGGATGGCCAGCGAATGTGTGCTGCCGTCCGCGTACGTGATGTCCAGGAGGAGGGGCATGACGACGCCGCCGAGGTTGTGGAACTCGACGTGCAGGAAGTGGTCCGTGACTTCGAGGGTGGATTTCTCGTGGGGCTCGAGATCTTCCAGGAGCTTGTCGTATTCCCGGCGGTCGCTATCGGTCACGTCGAGCTGGTCGTAGGCGCTGTAAAAATCGATCAGGTCGGGATAGCGGTCCGTCCGCTTGTGCTGAGGTTTGAAGCGTTCGGCGGATCGGGTGGTCGGTTTGGCCTCGCGCTCCGCCCGTGCGCGGGGGTTGTCCCGCTCGGGATCCCGTGTCTCCATGCGGAAGCGCTGGACCTTTCCGATGGCGATGTCCACATGGTCCGTGGAGTAGAACCATCCCCGCCAGAACCAGTCCAGGTCCACTCCCGAGGCGTCCTCCAGCGTTCGGAAGAAGTCCGCCGGCATCGGGCGGCGAAAGGCCCATCTTCGGGCGAACTCCTGGAAGGCGAAGTCGAAGAGCTCGGCGCCGAGGATGGTCTCCCGGAGGATGTTCAGGGCGGTGGCGGGCTTGGCATAGGCGTTGTTTCCGAACTGGAGGAGAGACTCCGAGTTGGTCATGATCGGTACCTGATTCTCGCTCGTCATGTAGCCCACGATTTTCTCGGGCTCTCCTCGCCAGGAGGGATATTCATTCTCCCAGGTCTGCTCTGTCAGGTACTGGACGAACGTGTTCAAGCCTTCGTCGAGCCAGGTCCACTGGCGCTCGTCGGAGTTGATGATCATCGGGAACCAGTTGTGGCCGACCTCGTGGATGATCACCCCGATGAGACCGCGTTTCGTCCGCTTCGAGTAGGTCCCGTCCTTCTCTGGGCGGGGGCCGTTGAAGCAGATCATTGGGTACTCCATCCCGCCGACGGGTCCATTGACGGAGATGGCGACGGGGTAGGGATAGGGGATGGTGCGGCGGGAGTATTCGAGGAGGGTATGGATGATGGCATGGGTGGAGAATCGACTCCAGAGCGGCTCTCCTTCGCGGGGATAGTAGCTCATGGCCCAGACGCGCTTGCCCTCCACCAGGGGACGCGCGGCATCCCAGATGAACTTCCGCGAGCTGGCGAACGCGAAATCGCGGACGTTGTCGGCTTCAAACACCCAGGTACGGGTCCTCTTCGCCTCCACCCCTTCGTTGGCGGTGGCTTCCTCCGGCGTGATGATGAAGATCGGAGCGTCGGAACGTGCGGCCTTGGCGAGGCGCCTGCGCCAGCTCTTCTTCAGCGCGGACCCCGGGTTTTGAAGCGTTCCAGTGGAGGCGACGACGTGATTGTCCGGCACGGTGATTCGGACCGTGTAGTCACCGAACTCGAGAGCGAACTCGCCTCGGCCCAGAAACTGCTTGTTCTGCCAGCCGTCGACGTCGGTGTAGGGCGCCATCCGGGGGAACCACTGCGCCATTTCATAGAGGTAGGAGCCGTCGTCCGGAAAGTACTCGTATCCGCCCCGGCCCCGAATCGCCTTCGCCTCGATGATGTTGTAGGACCAGTCAATCGTGAAGGTGAACCGGTCTCCGGGCTCCAGCGGTCGCTGGAGGTCGATGCGCATCATCGTCTTGACGATCGTGTGTTCAAGAGCGCGTCCGCCGGCGCCTCTTACGGACGCGATCTGGTATCCGCCCTCGAAGGTCTCCCGTCGGCTGATTTGACGCACCTTGCCGTAGGTGATCTTGGCCATGTCGGGAGCGTTGTCGACGAGTGCGCTGTCTGCCTCGTGGGCAAAGCGGTTCTGGTCCAGCTGCACCCAGAGATAGGTGAGCGTGTCGGGAGAGCGATTGAAGTAGGTGATCTTCTCGCTTCCTTCCAGACGCTGGGTGTCATCGTGAATTTGGACGTCGATGTCGTAGTCGACCTTCTGTTGCCAGTAGTCGGGTCCGGGCGCCCCGGAGCCGAGGCGCAGTCGGTTGGGCGTGGGGAGGATCTCCTCCAGCTGTCGGAAGGAGTCCTTCTGGTTGAATTTTTTCCGATGGTTGGGGTGCGCGTCTGCCGGGGTGATCGGCCAGCACAGCGCCGCCAGGACCAGGGCGAGCGGCATTCGATTCCATTTCATCGGATCCATGTCTCTCCCTGTCTCTGTGCGCCTATCTCTTGATGCTCATCAGGTCGTCGACGTGATCGAGGACGGTGCCATGGCGGTCATGGACGTCCAATGTGAGGGTGTCCCCGTCCACACGAAAGATGCAGATGTGCTGCTGGGCTGTGTGGACGTAATATGCGCTTCCGATGTCGCCTTCGCCCCGAGCCCGCCAATAGGCGTTCCAGGGGGTGGGCTGTTCGTCGTAGTACGGCGCGCCCGCTCCGCCTGAGACGATGGACCAGAACGGAAGTCCAAGATCCTTGAGTGGCGAGCACGTCTCCCCGCTCTGACAGATTTGCTGGTCGCCGTCCGGATCGTCTTTCCGGAGGTCGCCGATGGGGACGTCGCGGGAGACGAGCATTCGATGGTAGGCGTGTTCGTCGGAGCCGAGCACGGCGGCCACTTTCTGGCTCCGTCCCAGCCCCCGGAGCAGGCGATCACGGACTTCGAGGATCCCGGGGCCGAGCTCTTCCAGTGCGCCTCCGCCCACGGCGGTGGCATATGCTCTCACGCGATTGTCGCCGCGGTACCACATGGTGTCGTGGATGTGTCCACCGTTCGGGAAGAGCGGCTCCTGGGCGAAGAGGATGATGAAGCGCGTGTCGGGATCCGCCTCGCCGGAGGCCACCTCCGAGAGAATCCAACGGAGCTGATCTTCGAGCAGGTAGCCTTCAGGGCACCCTCCGTGGGAGCGCGATCCGCGGGCCATCCAGTAGTTGTTGTTGAACGCGATGAACTTCACGGGGCCCTGGTGCCAACTGAACACGTTCTCAGAATAGGTCGGTCTCCGGGGATCCGAGGGCGTCGGACCGTTGGTGGGTTGGACCAGTTCGTCCGCGAAGATCGCCTCCGTGCTTTCAGACAAATAGGGCCAGCGGTCCAAGTAGATATGCTTTCCCTCGGCGGTTTTAAAGGCGCGATACAGCGCCTCGTGATTGCCGAGCGCGGTCACGAGTGGCCGCTCCGACCAGAGCCCAGCTGCCGCTTGTTTGAACGAATGGATCTGTGCCCGGAAGTCGGCGGGAGAGGAGGTGTACCCGTTGATGATGTCGCCGCCGAAGATCATGACCTCGGCCTCGGCCTGGTGGGCCTGCACCAGGAGATCGTCGAGGGAGCCGTGATTCACTCCCATCACGTTCGTGTCCCCTCCTCCGTGGCCGGCGCGGGCGTCTCCCGCGTAGGCGAAGGTCATCGTAGGGCTCCCGATTCGGGAGGCGGCGATGAGGCGCCGTCGTGGACTGAGCTGATCGCCCAGCTCGACGCGATAGCCGGTGGCGCTGCCCGGTTGGAGACCCCGGACGGTGATCAGGTGGCGGGTACCGGTCTTCGGGGATTGGAAACGACGTCCATCGTCGAGGACGATGCTGGGACGCGCAGCGTCGCTGGTTCTGAGGGAGATCTTCAGCGTCTCGGGCGTGCGGCTGTCGAGCATGTGCACGAGCGGTCCCTCGAGGAGGGTCGTCTC
>Ga0114996_10009016_pt1 | contig 10994 bp, 7 predicted proteins | sample ArcticOcean_MG_C_4_FD_87039 | JGI IMG/M metagenome (GOLD analysis project Ga0114996, IMG submission 87039) | Marine microbial communities from western Arctic Ocean - ArcticOcean_MG_CB4_134 | ecosystem: Environmental > Aquatic > Marine > Oceanic | place: Arctic Ocean: Canada Basin | collected... | reverse complement strand
TCCGTCAGGACAGGAGTCAAGGCTTCATACTTCGTTCGGAGGGTCTTAGAGTCCACGCTCCGAACGTAGGTTCACCTTTGAGAAAAGTACAGCACTTATTTCGTTGCGAGCCCTAAGATTACAGCGTCTCGGCTGACTCCTCGCATTGACGGCGCAGCGAGCGTTCAACTTCAGATTTCTTCCATCGCTTCCCGCACTTCCGCCGGCGGCCAGCCCTGGCGATAGGGCTGTTTCCCGACCCGATCAACGTCGTCAATCAGAAAGAACATTCCTCCTGCCCTCCAGCGGCCGCCCGACGCCACGAAGTCGAGGATTGCACGCTGGAGCGACGTGTCGCGTGAAGCCGTCTTCGGGTCGAAGTCACCGTCGGGAAAGATGAACCCCAGTCCGCCGTGGGGGCCGGAAGGTATCGGGAACAGGTAGAACTCACTCGGGAACCGGACCACGTTCGATTCAGACGGAAGCAGCTGTTCCAGAATGGGGCTGAACATCCACGACGAACTCCCGAAAGCGCGTGGGGAGGCATCCGGAAAATACGTTCTGAAGAACGTCACTGCCTCCTTCATCGACTCACCCACAGATTTCGGCGTCAGCTTCTCCCCGAACGGAATATGAATCTGCAGAATCTCATCCCCTTTGCTCAGCACGCGTTCCCAGCGAGAATAGGGAAGTTCCACCGTAAAGGGTAGAGCGGCCCCCTGGGGCGTAATCGGATGCCCGATCGCGCCGTCATCATCGTCGATGAACGTCGAGCTCCAGGAATCCACCGGCGCCTCCTCGCCGTCTAGAAAGCCCCCCGGCGTAAAATTCTCATCCTCTTGAGCCATCGCGATGACGCTCCCCGAAGTCCGGCATCTGTACACAACGGGTTTCGACGGATTCGGCCTCAGCCAGTACTCCAGCCGGCCAACCCGGAAGTAGGGCGATCTCACATAGTTCCGCAGCCAGTTGAGCCGCCCGAAGCTGATGCCTCCCCGGCCCTGGTGATCGCGCTGGTGGATTTCCCAGAAACACCGAATCTGAAGACAGGTCGTCCGCGTCGCCTCCTGGGGAACACCCAGCGAACGATGGTAGTCCCGAATGCGTGGAACCATACCCAGGGCGACCAGCAGGTAGAAGAAGCCGTTGCGATCACCCAGGGTCCCGGCAAGCGTCGGCCATTGCCCCAGGTCGTGGGACTCCTCACAGTGAAACAGCCGCCACGTACAGTGCCAGGCCAACCGTCGCAGCGCCGGGTTTTCGTCGACTTCCTGGGCAACTCCCGTCAGGTCAGCATCCAGCGCATCCGGCAACCCGCACCACTGCCGCGCCTCAACAACCAGTTCGCGCGCCAGAAAATGACCTGCGCTCTCCAATGCAGCGCCAGACTCCTCCCAGAAGCGACCCACATCATCCAGGCTGCACTCTTCGCCAAGCTTCGCTATCACCTCTTCAACTGTCATCTGCACCCCTCTGTTGCCCCGCCTTTGACTTCACGTTTGCCGTTTCGCGTATAGCGTCTCGCGACTTTCTACGCCTTTCACCCTCTCACCCACACCTCCACCCTCTCTTCCTTTCCACCAACCATCACCGCCTCGTCCCGAATCCCAGCCTTCACGAACCCTGCCGTTTCCACCACCCTGCGTCGCAGGTCATCGGATTCCGCCGATAGGAACGCCCGCACACTACCAGTGCCCAGGACTTCCTCAACCATACCTGATGCTTTATCCACCACCGACGGATGCGCCACCACATCCAGTACGCACCCACCATGGCGGTTCGACATCCACGCCGCCCCGAAGACCCTGTCATTCGATCCTCGCAGAATGCGACAGGGCAAACCATCCAACGCCCTCTTCCAGAGCCGGTGGAATTGTCCCTCGTACGCCCCTTGTCCCACGACGTTGTCCGCCCAGCTCTTCACCCCCCAGTAGGGGAGGCTCATCAACGCTTCCATACGAGCCATATCAGCAATCCGCAGTTCCGTCGTCGTCACGGAGCCGGGATTACCATAATAATCTTCTTCGAACGTCGCCGCATCTCCCATCGGCAGCCACATCGCCGCCCCTCCTCCTTCCACGCCGTAGACTCGCATCCCGCACTTTTCGTAAAGGTGTCTGGGGGCGCCCTCAGCCCCCGTATTCAAAAACATCGCCCGGGCTGTTTCGTTCGACAGCGACCGGAAATCTTCGATCGACGCTCGAGTCAGCACTGTCGCTATTCCTTTGCCCATCTGGCCCGCCTGCGTCACCACGTGTCCCCAGGTACAGACATCGCGCGTCCCTTCCGGCGTGTTGTAGCCAAGAGCACCCACTTTCTGGCCTGCGATTTCACCGACCATAAAGGACACGAACACGTCGGCGGCCAATTCGCCGCGCCAGGCTGCGTGCAGATAATTGAACCAGGCGCTGTCGGAGCCGAAGGGGCCTCGCCCATGCAGAAAATCGACAATATCCAGGCCGTAGTCACCCTCGGGAGCTGTAACCTGGAAGATGTCCATCTGCTCGCCCGTTTTCAGGTCCATCTGGCCGACGTTTCGGATCACACTCTCTTCTCCACTCTTAGGGTGTCTCCTGTTGCCTAGTCGCCAAAGCCGTCGCATCTTATAGGCGGATTGCCACCTCTCTTTGCGAGACCTGAAAACGATGCGTACCCGGGCCGAAATAAGCCGGCGTCTCAGCACACTCACGCAGGCGCTCTACTTCAGAAGTTCCGATCGGGACGAACTCTCCGAAGAAGGGCGGATCCAGCTTCGGGCGCTGGAGGACAACATCGCCTTACTGGAGTGGTGCCTCCAGGAAGCCGGCCAAAATGAGTTTACGGGCAAAGATGTCCGGGAAGCCTTCCGGGCGGCCCTGAGGCTTCTCTGGCTCCGGGTTTTCCATCATTCTCCTACACCTTCAGCCCAGAGCGCCGATCACTCGCCAGACCGGACCCAGGAGGTCCCCTGATGAACGAAGGCGGGCAGCCAAAATCGAACCAGACGGGCCAGGGCCTGCACATGATGATCGGTGTGGCCCTCAGCGTCCTTATCGTGGCGCTCTCGTGGACCGAATTCTACGAAACGCAGGAGGCCTCTACCTACGACTTCCGGTTCCAAATGCGCAATCGGTTTTTCGGGGCGCCGGAGCAGCTGCCCTGGGTGGCCACCGTCGACATCGACGATCCTGCCCTCCAGGAGTTCGGATTCCCCTTTACGCGGGATCTGCACGCCCGGCTGCTCGACATCCTCCACGCCTACGACGCCGAAATGATCGGCTTCGATATCTTTTTCTATGAACCCAGCCAGCTGGTCCTCTCGCAGGAAGACCTGGATGCACTGCAGAGCGATTCCATGTCACGCATCCAGGTCCTCTCCATGGTCAAAAATTTCGACCAGGAGTTCAAGGAATCGTCTGCGGCGTCGGGGCTTGTCTACCTTGCTCAGACGTTTGAAGTGGCCGAAAAGGGAGAGGCCTTCGCCCGGGAGAACCTCCGGCAGCGAAGCCCCGACGACGAAGAGGCTCTCAGTTCGCTGGAGCCGTTCTCAATCCCTCTCAAACCCGGTTCAGACCTTGGATTCTTGCACACCACCGACATTGAGATTCCCCTGCCAGATTTTGTAGCCGCCTCACGGGGTGTCGGGTTTGCGCTTCCCAAGCCAGATCCAGACGGAATCGTCCGCCGGTATCGTATCGCTCTGGCCTACGACGGTCGGCTCTATTTCGCCCTCTCCTTTATCATGGCCGCCGACTACCTGCAGGTGCCAGTAGGAAATTTCCGCATCGTACCAGGTGAGTATGTTGAGCTGCCAAACGCCCATTTCCCCGACGGTTCGGTTAAAGACCTCAGAGTCCCCATCGGGGAGAACGGAGAGATGCTCGTCAACTGGGCGGGACCCTACCACAGTACCTACCGACACCTCCCGTACAACCTCATCCTCAATTTTGCCGAGAACGAGCCTCGCAACAGAGCTCTGGAAATCGCCAAGCGCACTGCGGTGGAGGCTCCCGACACCTTCGCCGACCCGGAGCTCTACCTCCAGACGGCCGCCGGCGCAGATGGTGGTGACCTCTCGGCGGACCTCCTGATGGAAATGTGGTCCGTCGTCGACCTCTGCCGGACCATTGAAACAGGATTGCTGGAAAATCCGGATCTTACTGCCCGGGATTTCGGGCAGAGCCTGGGCGTTCCCGAGGAAGAACTGGATGGATTTGCCCAACAGTTCAGAGGTTATTTCACCGAAATCGGCAACAACCTGCGGATCCTGGAGGTCCTCCAGAAGAATCCGGATTTCGCCCTGGACAAAGTAGGACAGGCCATCGATGTCAATCGCCTTGAAGACATCAAGTATGGTGTGGGGGTCCTGCGCGATCTCATCCGGAACGGGGGGGTTCGGCCTGAGCACCACCCCCTCTACTTCCTGGACATCATCACAAGTGCAGGCCTCCACGGCGACGAGAGTGCAGACCGCATCATCCGGGCGGACGACTTCAGAGGCGCCATCCTCTTCTACGGCCTCACGGCCACGGGCACCCACGACCTGAACCCCACACCCTTCGGTGCCAGGGAACCGATGCTGGGCGCTCACGTAAACGTCTTCAACACCATCCTGGTCGAAGGTTTCCTCCATCGAGTACCAAAGTGGGCGAATGCCGGCATCATGCTGGCCTTCGGCCTCCTCATCGGCCTTCTCATCCCGCGATTCAAGGCTCTGCCGGGAGCCCTCATCGTCCTGGTCAGCCTCAGTGTCTACGTGCTTACGGCATTCCTTCTCTTCGCTCAGGCCGGGGTCTGGGTCGACACCATCGGCCCGGTTGCCAGCCTCGTCTTTGGGTATCTGAGCATCACCCTCTACAACTACGTGCAGAAGGAGAAAGAGAAAGACTTCGTCCAGGGAGCGTTCGGTCACTACCTGGACCCGAAGGTCATCGACCAGCTTGTCGCCAACCCCGATTCCGTCGGTCAGTTGGGCGGCGTTCAGCGCTATATGACAGCCTTCTTTTCCGACGTCGCCAGCTTCTCCGGCATTTCCGAGAACCTGACGCCGGTGGAACTCGTTGAGCTTCTGAACGAGTACCTGTCCGAAATGTGCGAAATCATCGCCCAACACGGCGGTACCATCGACAAGTTCGCAGGCGACGCCATCATCGCCTTCTATGGGGCGCCCATTGAAATCGATGACCACGCATCCCGCGCGGTTCTGGCCGTCGTCGACATGCAGGAAAAGATAGTGGAGCTGCGGAAGAACTGGGAAACCGAAGGCCAGATGGAAGAGTTGAGGCAGATGTGGGTGGATCAGAAGCGAGGGCAGTTCTTCAGGGTCCGGATGGGCATCAACACCGGAGATATGGTCGTGGGGAACATGGGCTCCAACACCCGGGTCGACTACACCATCATGGGAGATGCCGTCAACCTGGCCGCTCGACTGGAAGGCGCCGGCAAAGCCTACAACGTCTCTACCATGATCTCTCAATCTTCCTACGAGGGCGCCAGCGACGTCATCGACGCCCGCCTGCTGGACAGCATCCGAGTGGTCGGAAAGAACAAGCCGGTAAAGGTCTACGAAATCCTCGGCCGAAAGGGCCAGGTCGACCCGAAGAAAATGGAAATCGTCGGCCTCTACGATGCGGCAATGGAATTCTACCGCCAGCGTCAGTGGCCAGAGGCCATCGCCGGGTTCCAGAAGGCCCTGGACGTCGATCCTGAAGACGGCCCCTCAGGCGTCTTCATCGAACGGTGCAGAGGCTACCAGCAGACGCCACCCCCCGAAGCCTGGGACGCCGTCTTCGACCTCGATTCGAAGTAGCCTGAATAACTCCCGCTGTAACGCTCTAGCGTCTTGCGTTTAGCGTCTCCCGCTCAAAAAGCGCCCACGGACATCACATCCGCGGGCGCTTTTCATGTCTCGCTTGTCACGCTTCACTTCTTACGCCTTCACCTCTGCCCTTTGCCCATTGCCTTCTGCCCGCCTCTTCACTTCATCGCCACCTTCATCTCGCCTCGATACGCCTCCGGCTCGTTCAGAATTCGGACGGCCTCCTCAAACTGCTTGTCGCCTTTCAACTGCGACAGGATCGTCGCACGCGCCCCCCACTTGCGGATGCAGATATAGTTTCGCAGTTCGCGTCGGATCCACTCCCTGGCCAGCTCGAACTCCTTTTCCCGTTCCTGTTCCACCTCGCCCTTCAACATCTCCACAGCCTTCGACGCCGTCTCCGAGAGTCCTGTTTCCGACAGACTCTCCTCCAGGGCGCTCATCCGAAGCTGGGCGACGGACCGATAGTTCAGATGCTCCACCTGGGCAGGGTCGTTCACGTATACTCGGAACGCCTCCAGGATCGAATCGTCGACGTCGAATGACTCGAAGGACTCCGGGAGATCGTTCTGGGCCGCATAAACCACCGCGAAGTCAAAGAGGAAACCAGCGCCTCGAAGCGCAAGGAAATAGCGTGAGAGGCGGACTGGAGTAACCTCTACATCCGGCGTTATTCCGCCACCACCATAGACGGTCCGGCCGCCGGCGGTCTTGAACATCTGCTCGGGGTCGCTCCCCTTTGGCCCAATTCGTTCGGGACTCCCCAGGCCAACCATCTGGGCCAGCTGCATGTCCGCCACCTGATTGGCCTGCTCCGACGTCATGCCGTATCGGTCGATGAGCTCATCCACGGCGTCCTCACGCCCCTCGGCGGAACCCAGAATCGACAGTACCTCAAAGCCCGCCAGTCGCAGCGTATCGTTGAGCGTGATCACCGGACCGCCGGAACGTCGCATACGACGGCTGCCCTTGTGAATGCTCCGGCCGCTGGGTGTGTAGTAGACGGCCGTCGTCAGCTTCAGCGCCTTGGCGCCTCCAATGTGCCGCACGGTCTGAACCGACCCCTTACCGAAAGTGGGCGTGCCGAGGATAAGGCCTCGATCCGAGTCCTGAATGGCGCCCGCCACAATCTCCGAGGCGCTGGCGCTGTGACCGTTCACCAGTACGACCAGGGGAACGCCCTCCAGTAACGCCTCGTCGTGGGTCCGGTATTCACGATTCTGGTTTCCGGAGCGTCCCTTCGTGCTCACCACCACCTGGTTCGGTGGGAGGAACTTGTCCGTCACCTCAATAGCCTGCTCCAGCAGTCCGCCTGGATTCGAGCGCAGGTCGAGAACAATCCCTTTCGGATGGATCTTCTGCAGGTTGCGCAGGGCGGCCTCCAACTCCCGCCCGGTATTCTGCGAGAATCGGCTCGTCGTCCCACCGAACACACTTGAAAGCGAAATGTATCCGATTCCGGGCGACACCTCCTCAGCGAGCAGTACACTGTTGATGCCGATTCGGTCGCGGACAACCACCTGGTCGAACCACTCTTCCAGCCCCTCCCGCTCGATCGTCACCGTTACCGGCTCGCCCGGATCGCCGCGCAGGACATCCACCACTTCTGCCAGGGGCTTGCCCTTGGTCGAATCGCCATTCACTCCAACGATCCGGTCACCCATCAGAAGACCGGACGTATCGGCCGGAGTACCCTCGATCACGCTGCGCACCACCGGAACATCGTGGCGACGGCTCACGCTGATCGTAATCCCCAGTCCACCGAACTTCCCCTGCGTATCGATCTTCAACTGCTCCAGCGCACGAGGGTCGAAGAACTGGGTATAGGGATCCAGAATCCCCAACATCCCGTCGATGGACGACTCGGTGAGTTCTTGAGGATCCAGCGCCTGGAAATAGTCCTGGGTGATGATCTCGAACACTTCATAGTAGTCGTTCAGGCCCTCATCGGCAGCGGCGTAGGAATCCTGCCCGGTCGCCAGCCGCGAATCGAGCGCCACCCACGTGGAGAACAGCCCGATCAGAATTGCGCCAACCCAGAGTTTCTTTCGAATGGAACGCACGTGCCAACCTCCAGCAGATTTATGAAGAGCCGTCGCTAGCAGCATCTTCCGGTGCCAACAAGAATAGGTCGTACCTTGAACGTTCGGCTGCAGGAGACGTTCCGAGGAGATGAGAGCCTGGCCAGACCGGAAAACCTGAAAACGGATGAATCAGGACTTCTCCAGGCGCCGGCAGACCTCCTCATAGACCTCCCCCTCCAACGCCACTTCCGACCGGGTGCCATCCACCACCAGGAACCGCTCCGGAAACCGGCGCGACAGATTGAGAAAGCCTTCTCGGACTCGAGTGTAGAACGCCGGCCCGCCATCTTCTATCCTATCGGACGCCGGACCCCCTCGTTCTTGAGCCGCCTCGGTATCCAGATCCACCAGGACGGTAAGGTCCGGCTCCAGCCCCTGCGTGGCCAGTTTCTGCAGCCCGATCAACGCGTCAACGTCACCCCCGCGGCCGAAGCCCTGGTATGCCACTGACGAATCGCTGAACCGATCGCAAACGACATCGACCCCGGACTCCAGAGCGGGTCGAATCAACTGGGCCACGTGCTGCGCACGGTCGGCGGCGAAGAGAAACACTTCCGTCACATCCTCTACCGACTCCTCACTCCGCTCCAGGACCAGCGTTCGGATCCGACGCCCGATGTCGGTTCCGCCCGGCTCGCGCGTCTCCACCACCCTTCGACCCGATTCCCGGAGGCGGCGTGCAACGCGAGTCGCCAGCGTCGTCTTTCCGCAGCCATCGATACCTTCAAATGTCAGGAAGAGTCCGTTCACCGGATCCCTCCGCCCAGGGGCAACAAATAAAAAGACCCGGGAAACCCCGGGCCGCAGACACTCGCCTGTCGGCGACGGCGTTCAAGACGACTGCGAACGGTTTCGCATATGCAGGACACGTTGAATAGCGGTCACGTTCGCCAAGAGGGCAATGGACCATATGGCCACTTCCAATCCCACCTTCCCTACCAGAGCACCCACTCCAATGGCAATCACCCGTTCCGGACGCTGCATCAGACCCACCTTGCAGGTCTCCCCCAGGCCTTCGGCACGCGCGCGCACATAGCTGACCATCAGTGACCCCGCCAGGGCGAAGAAAACAGCCGAGCTGGTCCAAAACGAGTCCGCCCGGATGAAGCTGACGGCAATGCCGAACCAGACAATGATCTCCGAATACCGGTCGACGGTGGAGTCGAGGAGAGCGCCGAATGTCGTTTCGCTGCGCCCGGCACGCGCCACCTGGCCATCCAGCAGATCGAAAATCCCGGCCACCAGAACCATGAAACCGCCCCACCGAAGCTCGTCGGTGGCGAACAAGACGGCGGCAACAAGATTCAGTACGAACCCTGCCATCGTCAGGACGGCAGGGCTGACCCGACTTTTTACCAGATATTGTGTGGACGGCTGCAAAAACGCAGCTACATCGTTTTTTACTTTTTCAATCACAGGTCATTTTCGATCATCAGGTAATGATGCTCCCACCGGCGATTCAACAGGCGTCGAAATACAAGGAAACTCGCCGACGCCTTTTCAATATATGCGAATCCAAAAGGCCGAGCAAGGGTGGAAATTCCTCTGATAACAAGCAGTTGCATCGAAAAACAAACTTCTCCACACCATTCGTCCACACGTTATCCACACGTTATCCACACCTCTGTGGAAAACAGTGTACCAATGGAAAATATCCTATCGGTGAGGATCCCATGCCTGTGGAAAGAGTGGAAAACAGTTATCCACATCGGACTCTCCTTGTGGACATCCGACTTATGTCCAGATGCAGATCCAAAGGAAACGCCCGAACCTCTAGATAAAGGTTCGGGCGAGCGCTAAAACCCATTGCTCACTGCATATTGCATCATCGCATACTGATCATTGATTGCGCCTGCCCTTGGCTTACCAGGAGCTCCTGACTTACTCGAAACAGGAGGCCCCGGAATAGCCTCACTTCCAATTTCGTATTTGATATTCGTATTGCCCTTGATCTACCTCACAGCCGCCTCGGCGCTCCCCACCAACCGCCGCAGTAGCGAGGCGCTAAAGCGCCTCGCTACGTCAATGACTGTCAACCGTAAACGAAAAAGGCGGAGCCCGCAGGCCTCCACCTTTTCGTACCTGCATTCATCGGCTACCAAAGCAGTCTCATGGAAACGTTCGTATTCCGTATTGGATATTTCGTATTGCTCCTGATCTACTCCACCGTCGGCCTCACATCCACCGCCAGCCTCTTCTCCTCCCCCTCCACCACAATCCGCCCTCCCATGCCGTCCGTTTCGAACTTCACCGTCACCCCACCCACCGTCACAGCCACCTCCGACTCCGACGTCTCCACCGTCGCCTTCCGCACATCCTCCACGGTCGAATCCGTCGCCGTCAGAACATGCAGAAATAGATCCGTCTGAGACGCCTCAGCAGGGGAGACTTCCACTCGGCACTCAGGGGCGGCTCCCCGCTCCTCTTCCGGAGTGTAGTCGTTGCCGCCGTAAGTGTACAGGCTGTCGCCGGCCGCCAGGCGTGTCGAGTGCTCTCGGGGGAGCAGTGTCTGTACAAACAACCGACCTTTCCCGTTGGTCACCACGAGCCGGCCGTCCTTCTCCACCGGAGGCTTCATCGCCTGCAGCAGCCACGTCTTTTTATAGCTGGGGTCCGTGGCCGTCACCCGATCGAAGATCACGAACGTCCCGGGCCGCACGTACACGATCTGACGTGTGAACGCCGACAGCTTCTTGCTGTCATACGCCCCCTTACAGTCTGCGCCGACGTAGACATAGTCGTTGGTATCTTCGAACGCCAGAATGTCGCCCACGTCGTACAGGTCGCGGTTCCGGTACCAATCTTCCGGGTCCGACGTCGCGCCGTTGTGGTGCGGCCAGTTGTGATGCTGGCCGCCGTCATTGCCCGTCACCTTCCCGGCGCGGATGCTCTGTCGATCATCAGCGCCCATTCCCGGCCAGACCTCCTCCGGGTCATGCACCAGCATCGTGCTGTGAGCGATCGTCCGCAGGTGGTAGTTGACGTCGTGATGCCCTTTCTCGCCACCGAAGTAGTAGTACTGCCCGCCGTCGCCCGCCAATTCCTCATGCTTGTAGATCAGGAAGTTGCCCACGTCCAGGTGCTGATGCGCCGTAAAGCGGTCGCCGCTTTTGAAGAAGAAGTGAACAGCATCT
>Ga0114996_10009011_pt1 | contig 10996 bp, 10 predicted proteins | sample ArcticOcean_MG_C_4_FD_87039 | JGI IMG/M metagenome (GOLD analysis project Ga0114996, IMG submission 87039) | Marine microbial communities from western Arctic Ocean - ArcticOcean_MG_CB4_134 | ecosystem: Environmental > Aquatic > Marine > Oceanic | place: Arctic Ocean: Canada Basin | collected... | reverse complement strand
GCTCGCGGCGAGCGTATGTCTCCTGCCGCTGTCGTTGGGGTTTCTGGTACCGGTCGCCCAGTTGGCGACGTGGGCCGGACGTGCCGGATCGGGGGCCCTCGATGCACGATTCATAGGACTCATCCTGAACAGCTTCTCCCTGGCACTCGCCGCCGCACTCATCGCGGTGTTGGGCGCACTCCTGATCGGATATGCCGCACGGCTGAGTCCCACTCCTCTGCTCCGGCTGGCGTCGAGGGTCTCCGTTCTCGGCTATTCAATTCCGGGTGCGGTGGTCGCCGTGGGCGTCTTTGTCCCCTTCGTTTGGATGGACCGGCGGTTGAACACGTTTATGACGGCGGCCTTCGATGCTCCCACCGGACTCCTGCTGAGTGGAACGTTGGTGGCACTGATTTTCGCCTATGTCGTGCGCTTCCTGGCCGTGGCCCTGAACCCGATCGATTCCGGCTTCAAACGTCTTTGTGGCAACCTCGACGACACGTCGAGATCGTTGGGTGTCTCCCCGTTGAAAACGCTGTGGAAGGTGGATCTACCCCTGCTCCGCGGCACCCTGATCAGTGCAGCGCTCCTGGTCTTCGTCGACGTCCTCAAGGAGCTTCCCCTCACGCTGATTCTCCGGCCCTTCAACTTCGACACGCTGGCGACGCGCGCCTTTCAACTTGCGACGGACGAGCAGTTGGCCCGGTCTGCTATACCAGCGCTTCTCATCATCGCTGTCGGACTCGTGCCCGTGATCCTGCTGAACAGGCTGATCGGGGGGGGAGCGGAGAGTCGATCGAACCACGGTAAGCTACCATGAACGGAAATCGTCGTGTGACGACCATCAGTGATCCGTCTGAGACTTGGGCTCGCGCCGAGTCCGTCGTATGGTGCCCCGCGAGTATCTGCCGTCCCACTGACCTGGAAGGAGATCGAAATGAGCGACGGAGTCTTGTCGGACGCGATCGAGGCGTTCGGCTACGCCCGACAGGGTACCACCGGGGAAGCCACCAACATCCCACTCGAGCGATGGGATTTTCGACCGCACCCGGATGCCAAGAGCGTTTCGGAATTGGTGCGCCACATTATCGACGCGAGCCTAATGCTCGTGGGCGAGGCAGCGGATCCAGATGGTGACTTTACACGCCGCTCGCCGGACGACCATGTGGCGGATCACGCTGGACACCTCCCCGACACTATGACACCGAGCGAGCTCGTCGAGGCGCTCTCATCTTCTTTGGAGACCTGCAACGAGCGCATCCGTGCAGTTGGAGAGCACCACTGGTCGACCAATATCACGCGTTTCGACGGACAGACCTGGACGCGCTTGACCTACCTCTTCTATGCGGGCGCGCACGAGCAGTACCACTGTGGTCAGCTCGCCACCTATGCCCGCTCGATGGGTCTCGTACCCGCGCTCACGAAGCGGATTCACGGAAGCGAGGCCAGCTAGGCTCGGGTCAGAAGAACTGGCACACATTAGCAACAATCCCGAGTGTTCGCGATATCGGTGGGTTCGACAGTCTCGGATGTTTCTCGGCCCGTGCGGGAAGTCGGGCGTTATGTGACCTGACGCTGGTCAACGTCAGTCGTATGGCGTACTCCTATCCGTCGGCCATCGAGGACCTCATGCTGCATGAGCGGGAGCAACAAGCTGTCCCAGTCCCGTAGCACACCTGCTTTGGGAGCGACTTTCTGGCGTCGGTGAGCGTCGGCAGGCGTTGGAAATGCTGGTTTTCTGCGTCAGTTGCGTCGGCCAGCGTCGGTGGGCGTCGACGCAGTTTTTGGCACAGTTTGGGATGCTCTTGGCCGCTCCTTACCGTGACGGCGCAAGTCGTCAAAGATTCTCGAAGCACTTCTCACGGTCCAGGAACGCGTCCCCGGGGTGTTCTCACCAACAGAGATCGACGATTCATGACCTGTGGCAGTGCTGCCAGGTGGTCTCTGGCGCGTGACGCGGATGGTACGCCGTCTGATGTGATGAGGGGGCTTTTGAAGTTGGTGCAGCCGGTGCCACAGATCACATAGGGTCGTTGCCTAGCAACTCATTCTCCCGCTTGCAGAGCGTGAGAGCAATCGCGGGAAACGCTACCAGCGCGGCGCTAGGCTGCGGTCCAGACATCCGAGATTGGGACTCATCCCCGGCGTCGTGTCGGTCGAAAAATATATTGCGCCGATCCGCGTGGCCTTGTTGCGTAGAAGTAGGAACGGGTAGCGGGATCGACGCTACACAGGCCTGCCGGTGCGACGTTACCCGGCTCGGCGAGCGTTGCAGCTCCCAACAAAATTCACACTTAGGTCCATGGCGATCATCATGAAATTTCAGGGCATAGGTTCGTATTTGTTACACGTTTGCGGGTGGCTCGGAAAATCAGCGCGCGGAATTTCGGCTCTATGGGTGACGTTCGCGGTAGCTCTCTTGCTTGCTCCCGCCGAGACCCGAGCCCAAGAAGAACGCCCTTGGCGACGCGACGGCACCATTTCTTTGAGAAGTATCTATGACGGCAATGTCTTCCGGCTTACGGACAGCCAGAAGAACAACATTGGCTCCGGTTCTGGAAAGTACGCCGATATGGAGGGCGCCACTGACCTGATCCTTCAGGTCGGTGTAGGGGGTGAGCTGCGGCACGGTCCCTCGTCCCGTCGGATGCGAATCGGCGGTGGAGCCACGGTGGATGCCTATACGACAAACACGCGTCGTACACACATGACTCTCGATGCATACCTCGCCCGATCCTTCAGCAGCCGCGATGAGCTCAAGGTCAAGGTCGAAGTGACGCCTTCGGAGTTCAGGCGCAACTACCTGGGCGGCGGGGACGCCGTGGGCAGTCCGCTCTACCAGGAGGGTGTCTCCACATCCTTCGGGGGGGAAGTCGCGTACGCTAGAAGGTTGATCGGTGGTTCTGGGCCCGATCTGGACCTGGAGATCGGCTTTCTCGGAACGAGTCGGTCGGTGGACGTGCTGTCCTGGCGTGATCGCTCGAGCATGGGAGGGTGGATCGAATTCGATCTCAAGATCAACAGCGACATAGATATGAAGGTCGAGGTCTCCCGTTCTCGTGCTTCCTACACGTCGGCGTCCCAGCCGGTCCTCGATCTCGGATTGGTCACGTTGGAGACCGCGGACAAGGACTTCAACGACACCCGTTTCGGTGGTGAGGGCCGTTTCGACCTTGGCAGCGACGCGCGTCTGACACTCGAATACGAACGGAGAATGCGTACGTTCCTCGCCGAATTGGGGGTGGATCCGGTGTACGGAGGCCGGGAAGATGCCCGGAATGCCTATGGAGCCGAAATCGAATACGAGATCTCGAACCGTGTTGAGATGACGATTGGCGGCAAATACCAGCAGCAGGTGACATTCCGGCCCGCCGGGGGGTCCACCGGTGACGAAATCGACTACAACCGCGCGGTGGCGACTTTCCAATTGGCCTACAGGCGATGAGGCGGATCCTTTTCGCCGGGTACGCCCCGGTTCATTTCGTCTGCTTCGAGCCCATCTTCGGGAGACTGGCGGCGAGGGACGATCTCCAAGTGGAAGTTTCGGGTGGGCGCGCGCCCGACTTGGAGGGTCGTGGGGCGCTGACCGCCGGCGAGCTTTACCGCCCCTTCGACCTTCCCTCCGAGTGCGTCGTCGAGCTCGATGAGATGTACGACCGCAGCTACGACCTGGTCTTCAGCGCGCACATCTCGGGATTCTTCCCCAGAGAAGACCGTAAGCGCATTCAGGTCTTTCACGGCCTCTCCTTCCGGAACATGGCCATCCGCAGGGACGTGCTTATTTACGACAATCTCTTCGTCGCAGGCCCGTACATGATGCGCGCGCTGACAGAGAGCAAACTCTTCAGGTCTGGATCCGACCGTCTCGTCCCCACCGGCTTCGTCAAAGTCGACCCGTTACGCAACGGCTCTCTCGATCGAAGTCGGATCCTCGATGAGATCGGCTTCACCGGCGACCGGCCGGTCGTGCTTTACGCGCCGACGGGACAGAAGCGGAACTCCTTGGAGGGCGCAGGGCCTGAGGTCATCCGCCGGCTTCGGGAGACCGGTGAATACGATATCCTGATCAAAATCCATGATCATCCTCGTGACCGGGGAGAGCCGGGCCGGCAAGAGTTGATGACCTACCTGGATGACCATACCCGTATGGCGACCGGCTTCGATATCGTTCCGTACCTCTTCGTGGCCGACCTCCTCATCACCGACGCCTCGTCGGTCAGCAGCGAGTATTCGTTGATGGACCGGCCTATGGTGTTCTTGGACGTACCCGACCTGCTCCGCGCTGCGATCACCAGCAAGAAGGGCCGCTTCGACATGGACACGTGGGGCAGGCAGGCCGGAACGGTGTGCCGATGGCCCGACCAGGCCGTCGATGCCGTCGATGCCGTCGCGTGGAGCCTGGCAAACCCCGATGCCCACGGCGATGTCCGCCGAGCCATGGCGGCGGATCTCTTCTACAACCCCGGCCAAGCAACGGACGCGGCCGTGGAGTGGGTCTTGGCGGAGTTGGGCGTGGAGTCCTCCGAGCCAGCCCCGGCCGGGATGGCGTGACGTCTCGGTGGCGCCGGTGGAGGCTGCTCAAGGATCTCACAGACCTCCGAAGAGTGGTTCAATTGCTGGCACCATACTTGAGGGGCCATTACCCGGTGTTGGCCGGCGGAATGACTCTTACGATCGCGCTTCTCGCGTTTCGGCTCGCCCAACCGTGGCCTCTGAAGTGGATCTTGGACGGCCTCACGGGAGTCGGTACGCAACCCATGACTCCGCTGACCGCGGCCGTGCTCTTTCTCGGCGTTTCTTCAGCGGCTGCGCTCATCGAGTACTGGCAGGTCATGAGCCTGGTCGGCCTCGGCAACCGTGTTCTCTATCGGTTTCGCACGGACCTTTTCCAACACGTACTTCTGCAGTCCCTGGCGTTTCACGAACGAAAGGCCGAGGGCGAGTTGCTCACCCGAGTGGTCTACGACACGACCCGCCTCCGCAAGGGTGTCAACCAGATCCTGACGCGGCTGTTCCAGACCCTCTTGACCTTCGTCGCGACGATCACGGTTCTGTTTTGGGTGGATGTCCCTTTGGCTCTCGTCATGGGCGTATTAGGCGTCCTGGCTCTGGCGCTAATGGTACGCGGCGGCCGAAAGGTCAAGAAGGCAGCGAAGAGAAATCGGCAGCGGGAAGGCAAACTGGCGGCCCTTGTGGCCGAAGATCTGATCGCCATTCGCGATGTGCAGACGTTTCGACCGGAGCCGGGTGACAGCTCGAGCTTCCAGCGCATCAACGCGAAGAGCCTCAAGCAGGAGAGCAAGATCCGGAAGCTGGGTTCGGGCATGCTCATGAAGGTGGAGATCATCCTGAGTGTGGGGATCGCCCTCATTCTCGTCTTCGGAGTGCAAAGGGTCTCGAGCGGGGCCATCACGGCGGGAGAACTCGTTCTCTTCGTGAGTTACGCGGGGTCTCTGTATCGGCCCTTCTTCCGATTCGCTCGGCAGGCGACCCGTATGGGCACCGCCGTCGCGTCGGCGGATCGGCTACAGCGGATCATGCTCCAGGAGCCGGACATCACGGACCGACCCGACGCGCTGGACGTGACCAGACTCCGAGGCACGGTGCGGTTCTCCGGGATGTCGGCCAAGAGAGGGCGCCGTAAGGAGCGTGGCCGCACGTGGACCCTCCACCGTCTCGATCTCGAGGTGCCCGCCGGAGATCGAGTGGCTGTGGTGGGTGCGAACGGTTCGGGAAAGTCCACGCTGCTCAGGCTCCTTCTGCGCTTGGCGGATCCCGCCAGAGGCGAGATCTCGATCGACGGGCACGACTTGCGGTCCCTGTCGATCTCCTCCCTCCGTAGCCGAATGAGTGTGGTCTTTCAAGGTAGCGTTCTCTTTGGCCTCACCATCAGAGAGAACCTCACGCTCGGAAATCCCAATCCTCCGAGTGAAACGGACCTCCTCGAAGCACTTGAGTCCGTAGACGCCCTTGAACTCGTCCAAGGCCTTTCCGGAGGGCTGGACACGGTCATCAAGAAACGCGGAGGCCACTTCTCAGTGGGGGAGCGGCAGAGACTCGCGATCGCTCGGGCCCTCCTTACAGACGGTGACGTCTGGCTATTGGACGAGCCGTTGACCGGACTCGACGTGGAGGCGTCCAAGACCATCATGGACACCCTTAACCGTGCCACTCGGGGCCATACCACGTTCTGGGTTACGCACGATCCGCTCCTCTCGCTGTCACTGGAGCGGGTGCTCCTCCTCAAAGCAGGGCGCGTGGCCTTCTTCGGAACGCGCTCCGAGTTCTTGGATCATGCCGAACGCAACTACCAACGGACTCCTGAGCGGGTCCTATCAACCATGAAGGCCGACTAAAATGAAAGCGATTATTCTAGCGGCGGGACAAGGGAGCCGGTTGGGAGCCAAAGCCAAAGGAATGCCGAAGGCGCTCCAACGCGTGGGAAACCGACCGCTTATCGAGCATCAACTCGAGGCGCTATCGGCCGAGGGCGTCGGGCCGGTCGTCGTCGTCATCGGACACGGTGCCGATCACATCAAGACCGTGCTCGGGGACTCCGTGGAATACGTCTTCAATGACAAAGCGGCCGAGACGAACAGCCTCTATTCCCTTTGGTTGGCCCGGGACTGGCTCCGGGAAGACGTTCTCCTCCTGAACTGCGATGTCCTCTTCCATCCGGAGGTTCTCAAGAAGCTACTGCGTGCCGGCGGGAACGCGCTCGCGTACGACTCCACGAGTGCGAGTGGGGCAGAGCAGACCAAAGTCGGCCTGCGGGGTCCAAACGTATCAGATCTTGGAAAAGATTTTCCGGAGACCGGCGCTCGAGGGGAGAACGTCGGGATCATCAAACTGGATGCGAAGGGGTCATCCGCGCTTAAGAGCAAAGCCGAAGCCATCATTGGGACCGGCGACGAAAATTCCTGGGTCACCGAGGCCGTACGCGGCGTTCTAGCTGAGGTCGATGTCGAGGCCGTCAACGTCGCAGGGCTCCCCTGGGTGGAAATCGACTTCCCCTACGATCTAGACAGAGCCCGCCGGCAAGTGTGGCCTCAGATCCAGAAATCGCTCCACCCTTGGCAGCAACGATGGCGAAGAGTCCGGATCCCGGCCGCCGCGGCCGTCACAGCCGCCGTTATGGCGTCGGTCTGGATGCTCTCGGCCGAGGTGGGTCCGGCCAGCGTGGACTGGGAGTCCCTGGCTCCTGTTGGCGAGGGGACTCGTATGGCCATCGAGCGCGTTGACGATGGACCCCAGAGGTGGTGGGGGATTCCGCCAGAGGGTAGCCTGGCCGTGGAGGTGACTGGTTCGGTATCCACACGTGTCGAGTCTCGTGCGCTCTTCCCCTTGGACACCGAGGTGGAGGACGTCCCCTATGTCCTGGAAATGCTGTTGGATGGGGAACCATACCGGTATGAGGCCAACCGCTCTTCACCGGATGAGGATGTGAGTTTGGAAGGGTACCTAGTTGGAACACGAGACCGAGACCGATTCGTCGTACCCGACGGACATCACACTTTGGAGGTCCGGCTGCTGGCAGGACAGCTAAAGGGTGTTCTCGTGAGGGTCAGGCAGCCCGAGTAGATGACGTCGTCCGCAGGTAGCCACCGCCATTCGAAGCCGAGCAACAAAGTGCCTTTCGAGGGAATGCAGCGCCGCGAGTTCCTTAAGGTACTCATGGCCGCGGGAATCGCTCCCGCCCAGATTGGATTTGCCTTCGATCAGGCCTCGGGCCTGCTGACCCGTGCGATTCCGGCTACCGGTGAACTCATCCCGGCGGTGGGTTTGGGGACCTCCGATGAGTTCGACTCCATACCACAGGAGGGATTGAACGACCTGCGTACGGTCTTGCGGCAATTCGTGGACCTCGGTGGGAAAGTGGTGGATACGGCCCCGAACTATGGCGAGTCGGAAAGAATCCTAGGAGAACTCTTCACGGAGCTCGATATCGCCGATGACCTCTTCATCGCATCGAAGGTCAGCGCATCCGGACGTGAGTCCGGGATCCGCCAGATGGAGCAGTCCGAGCGCTTACTCGGAAAGCGCCCCCTAGACTTGCTTCAGAGTCATAGCCTTCGCGACCTCGACACACAGCTCGCCAATCTCAAGGACCGGCGAGCGGAGGGAGCCGTGCGCTACATCGGTGTCACGCACCGGAGGGCCCGGGCGTTCGAGCAGTTAGAATCGCTCATAAGGCGAGAGCCGTTGGACTTCGTGCAGTTCAATTACTCTGTGAGTACGCCGGACGCCGAGGACCGCCTCTTGCCTGCGGCTGCCGATCTGGGCGTCGCTGTGATCATCAATCGGCCCTTTGAAAACGGGAGACTGTTCCGAAGGACCCGGGGCATAGAACTGCCGGACTGGGCCCAGGATTTCGATTGCGAGAGTTGGGCGCAGTTCTCGCTGAAATACATTCTCTCCCACCCTGCCGTCACATGCGTGATTCCCGCGACCAGTGACCCCGCTCATGCCGTCGATAATCTCAGAGCGGGATTGGGCCGGTTGCCGGACGAAGCTTTACGGAGACGCATGCGATATTACATGGCTGAGCTGTAGCTTCTGGCGAAAGACAGCCCCCTCCGCGATTCTCGTGAAGGGGGCGTCTTTGTCGTAGCGGCGGATGAATCCGTCGCCAGATTTCCAGGTGCCGCCTAGGTAGCGTCGGCGAGCTGGAAGTTGATGTGGTCGGTCGTTGCGCCACTCAGCGTGACCACCACGGTCCAGGTTCCGGCCGTGCCTGCCGTTGTCGTTGCGTCTACAGAGGCGTCACTAAGCGCGGACGTGTATACCTGCGTTCCATCCGCATCGGTCACGGTCACGGTCGCCGTGCCGCTCAACGCTGCGTTGGAGTGGCTGACGGAAGCTGTAGTGGTGGTGATGGTCCAGCTATATGTCTCCGTATCCGTCACGTCGGCGAGGCTAGACGCCTGCCAATGGAACGCGTCCTCGACATTCGAGACCTGTACCGAGTTGTCTGCGATGTCTAGGCCCAAGATGCTTCCGGAGTCCGAGCACGCACCGAGCGCGAGCAAAACCAGAGCCGTGGCGAATAGGTGCCCACGTATCGTGATTGTATTCATGGGATGATTTTCCTGCCTTGAATGAGTGAACCCTCGGATCGCCGTGCGGAGACCCGAGGCCTATTCAAAGCTGCAACTCGCTTCCTCAGGCCCACAACGAAAAAATGCGGGCGGAGGGCCCCCGAACAAATGAGTTCCTACAGATCTCCCGGTAGCCTCAGCGACGCGAGCAGCCGCAGACTTTCCCCTCCTGAACCGAAGGGATTTCACGTCGTCAACCGGAATCTACGGCTTCACCAGCTGACACGCAGACCGGTTGTCGAAGCAATTGAAGTGGCCACCACCGCCGAAGATTAACGGATCAGTCGCCGCACCGGGACGTTGCCTCGGGTCGTCATCTCGATCGGACGGTCGCCCAAGGGCGTGTCCACCGTGAGCTTCGTCTCAAGCGTGTATCCGATCGCACCGCGCTCCAACAGAGCGCGCGCCCCCGTGCCAACTCCCAACCAATTGAAGGAAAGTGGGAGTTCGATTGGGGTGACCGACTGCGGGCCGAACCTAGTGGTCCCATCGAGGAACGCCTCGCCGAAACGAGTGCCCTCGAAGTCGATAGCCATGTCGATCTGACCCGTACGGAGGTCATAGGAATTAGGGTTGTCCACGTCGACCAGGAGCATGAGTGATCCACCCGTGAGGCCGAGTCCGTCGATTCGGACCGAGGTGAGCTCGAAATCGGGCGACTCGAAGCTGCCTTGCTGGAACATCGCACATCCACTTGGCAGTAGCGCCAACATTATAGCAACACAACGAATCATGGAGATCTTCCCCGCGAAATGGCCTGTAGGAACATGCTTTCTCGTCATAGATGAAATCTCGTGACGAACTGTGTCTCGTGCCATCAGAAAAAACCCACCCCTCCTCCTGTTCCAAAACTCCTCCGAATGTCGGTCGCCGAGCTCGAGGTCCAACGGCGGCTTCACGAGCGGCCACCCGAGCGCTGTAACACAACCTGCTATCATCGATGGCCAGCGCTCACAAGCGCCCAGACGATATCTGATAAACGTGAGGTCGGTATCTGCGAAGCCGACTTCCGGCCCGTATGGATTCGATGGCGAGCGGATGCTGCCATGAGCGGCTCATGCTCCGAGTAACCTCCGCCACTCGGTGATATCCACGGCGCTAGCACCTCGTGGTATCTCCTCGTGGCGCATCGGTTGGTGATCGAGATATTCACGAAGAGCAGTACATGGCACGCGCCAGGCGTAACCATGGAGCTTGTAGCCTCGTAGAGCCCCTGAAATCAGCCAGCCTCGGACCGTGGATGGTGCGCGGCCCGTCTCCTCCGCGATGTCCTCCACCGTCAGGTCTCGTACGGAGCCGACCGTTGTCTCACTACGGTTGCCTTCGAGCAGGGCCACAAGGTCGGCCCGTGTGATCGTGACAGCGGAGTCGTCGGAGGGCAGGGCAGAGGCGAGCTGCCGGAGACGCTCCCTGAGAGTCATAGAACGCCTCCACCTGCTGCCAAGGCAGGCGGTCTACCGCCAAGCCAAGGAGCGAACGGGCGAACTGAGCCAAGGATTGTACCAAAGTGCCTGTCCTCTCTTCCCCCACAAGCGGATCGACGCTACCGGGTACGGCGCGACAGTGAGGCGAGCGTGTCGCGCATGAATGTGTGGCGAGCAGTCTCAAAGCCAGACGATATCTACGGTGTCCTCGACCGCTGCGAACTCGGGGTCGCCAGTGACCAGGCACACCCCGAGCCGAATAGCGGTAGCGACTGCAAACGCGTCGGCGTAGGACAGGGGAAAGCGGGCCTTGACCCTCGCCGCATCGATAACCTCGGCGTAGCCGTTCGAAACGATCTCCAGTGGAAGCGTTTCGAGGTAACGGAGGACGCGCTCGGCCTCACTGAGGGACCGGTGCTTGGCCACGATATAATAGACCTCTCCGACGTTGATCTCGTTCACCAGCAGGAGATCTTCGTCCCGGGCGCCCGCCCT
>Ga0114996_10009010_pt1 | contig 10996 bp, 6 predicted proteins | sample ArcticOcean_MG_C_4_FD_87039 | JGI IMG/M metagenome (GOLD analysis project Ga0114996, IMG submission 87039) | Marine microbial communities from western Arctic Ocean - ArcticOcean_MG_CB4_134 | ecosystem: Environmental > Aquatic > Marine > Oceanic | place: Arctic Ocean: Canada Basin | collected... | reverse complement strand
TGATGAACCAATAGCAACAACAGTAACTGCATTATCATCTGCTACAGTTTCATAACCATCATAGGTCATAGCAAACCGTCCATTACTAATTAGAGAACCATCTAACAGAGCAGGTTTGATGAGTGCTGGCACGGTATTCGTTGAAAGGTATAGTAAAACAAACGAAGCTACGAGAATAGACAGAATCAGATCCTGACCTGGTTTGGAAGCCTCCGCATTGCCATCCTGTGGTGTGCCTTGCATACCCATCAATCGGTTCCTGCTCATAGTCAGGTGAAATAATCTACCTATCCTTTTCATTGTATTTCCCGTCAATTGATTATATTTCCGAGTATCGAGATATTACTCAGTATAGGCAAGCCAAATGTGATGGGCTACCATTGTATTCATAGAACCGGCGTAGGCTGTGAGATGTGTGAAGCAAGTTGGCCTAGCATTCTAGGGTTGATGATGATGGTTGATTGGAAGTTTTGGCGGCGCGGTCAAATTGACCATAAAGCAAAGGCTCTCCTCCGCGTTTTATTCATAATAAATGGGCGAAGGGTTAGTCAACTGAACTGCCCCCCCTCCAAAGGAGGGTGTCCCAATGGTTTCTGAAAGAGCAAAACAGAAGCGGATTGCTCGTCTTGAAAGGAAGATTGACCGATTGGAAAAATCAGTATCGATAAGGTTAGGTTCACATATTGTCAAGGCAATGCGCCATCCGTGGCGCGCCCCGCTTTTGGTCCTGACATTACCTTTCTTAATGTTGAAGTGTGGTTTTGAAATGCTTGGTAAGTTACCCGCACCAACTACAGATTTTCAACCTAACATGATTGCACCAGATGAACTAAACAATACAGTTGTTATGTTTCCAACCAATGGTGTGGGTTTTGGACATTTCACAAGGATGTTAGCTTTGGCCAAGAGAATGAAAAATCAAGACCCAAATCTTGAAGTTATTTTCTTCACAACGATGCCGACTCTACATTTACTTAAATCACATGATATTCCATGTCACCACATATCGGGCCCAAAAAAATTCAAGAACCTAGAATCCACAGATTGGAATGAGCTACTTGAAGAAGAACTGACACTTTGTTTCGAAATTCATAAACCAAAGATGTTTATTTTTGATGGTGCATTCCCATATAGAGGGATGTTAAGAGCAATAGGTACTAACAGAACACTACAGAAGATTTGGATGCGACGAGGAACATTTAGAACAGGATCAAGTATTCCGGTGGATAGTATTTCCCATTTCAATCTTATAATTCATCCAGCAGATAGTGTTGAATCCTCCAATGATATACTTGATCATGATGTTGAAACGCTTCGTTCCCCCCCAATAGTACTCTTAGATGAAGATGAATTACTAGATAGAAAAACTGCTAGGAATCGGTTGATGCTTCCCGAAGAAGCAAGGGTGGTTTACGTTCAATTAGGGGCAGGTCAGATAAATCAAATCAATAGTGAAGTCCGCTTAACAGTTGAATCACTCACAGCATATCCGGATGTTCACGTTGTTCTTGGTGAATCCTTACTAGGTGACCGATTAATGATTGATTTACCGAGAGTACACTTGTTAAGGGACTACCCTAATTCAATGTATTTCCGAGCATTCGATGCAACTGTTCAAGCGGGCGGTTACAATTCGTATCATGAAACTAGACGATTTGGATTACCTACGCTTTTTTATCCCAATATGAATACTGGCATGGATGACCAATTTTCAAGATGTAAAGCAGCCGAATCAGAGAAATGGGGCGAAGTAATACTGAATCGAGATGAAGAATCCATATCACGTGGGATTTCTAATTTGTTAGGTCGAATTGGAAATAAAATTGGGATAAATCTTGATGAAAATGGCGCGGACAAACTAGCGACTGACCTCAAGTGGTATATGGAAACAGGGAAATCTTTCAACCAAGGTTGGATGCTTCCATCCGAAACATTGGATTGGATAGATAAGAAAATCCCAAAAGGTTCGAAGATATTGGAATTTGGAAGCGGACACGGAAGCCATATTCTCTCTAAGAATTACCAATTGTGGTCTATTGAACATGATGAGGATTGGATTGGAATTTCCGATTCAAACTATATCTTGGCTAAGATATGTGACAACCCTATATCCACAGAAAACGGGGAAGTTGGTTGGTATGACCCAAAATTCCTTGAAGAAATACCTAGTGAGTTTGAACTGATAATTATTGATGGCCCTCCAGGAAACATTGGTAGAACCGGAATCTTGCATTTCCTCAAAGATTTACCCACCACTAAGTGGATAATGATTGATGATAGTGACAGACAAGTTGAGACAAAGCTAGTGAGTAAATTTGAGGATTTTTATTCCCCAACTACAATAGATGAGATTGTGAGTGAATTCTCTCCACGCGTTGGTGGTGCAAAGAGAACATCTACGGTAATGAAAGTGGGGTGAAAAAAATGGATGAATCTATTGAGGACCTAATCCCTCCAATCATTGGTAAAGGAAATGATTGGACTCCATTTGAAAATGAAGTAAAATCTCGTTTTCTCAAACGTATGCCTGAAAATTACACACTGCCGGTTTCAGTAGTTATTCCAGTATACAACAGAATTGACAAACTTAGCAAAACGATTGCTGCTTTGACCCATCAAACTTATCCACATGAGTTGATTGAAGTGGTCATTGCCGATGATGGTAGTTCAGATAATCCTGAATCATTAATCCCAATATTTGCTGAACATTTTCAAATGAAATATGTTTTCCAAGAAGATAGGGGATATCGATTATCTGAAATAAGAAACAAGGGAGTTTCCACTGCTTTAAATGATAACATTATCATCTTGGATTGTGACATGCTTCCTGAACCTACGCTTGTTGAAGCATTTATGCAATATGCCCACGTAAGTAACCGATGCGTAATGATTGGAGGCCGACGATATGTCAACACAGACGAATTAACTATGGATGATGTAATCGCCAATATTGATTGCGTACTAGAACTTCCAGGTTTGAGAACAGATACGGGTTTGGTTCCTGAAGGTGATGAACCTCCATCAGAAGATTGGAGATACAAGATTTATCGAAAAACAGAAAATTTAAAGACAGAAAAACACCCATTTCGTGCTTTTTGTGGTGGAAACGTTTGTTTTCATCGTTCATTACTAGATACAGTCGGTGGTTTTGATGAGACATTCACGGCTTGGGGTGCAGAAGATACAGAATTTGGATTCCGCGTGTATAATCATGGTTATTGGTTCATTCCTGTGGAAGGGGCTGGGGCTTTACACCAGGAGCCACCACAGGGCTCAAACGAAACTGATCGAGATGCAGGCAAATCAATTACACAACCCATTCTGATTGAGAAGTGCCCTGCATTTTATCGAAAGATGGTGAAAGATCGCGTATACGAAGTTCCCAAGGTATCAATTTACATGCCCGCATATAATTGTCAAGATTTTGTTCAGGAGGCTATTGATAGCGCCCTCAATCAAACATACACTGATCTTGAGGTTGTGGTTGTCAATGATGGTTCAACCGATAACACGGGCGAAATTATTGAAGAGTTGTATGGGGAGAATCCAAGAGTTGTAATCATTCACCAAGAAAATTTAGGAATCTCTTCAGCATCTAATACTGCAATAGTAAATTGTCGGGGAGAATATGTTTTACAACTCGATTCTGATGATGCCATATTGCCAATCGCCGTCGAGATATTGGTAACAGTTCTCGAGCAAAACGATGTTGGCTTTGTTTATGGTGACGCTTATTTAACTGATACATCGAGTCGAGCATATGATAGGGCCTATTCTTGGTCTGTTTTTAGTAGAAGTAAACTATTGCAGGGAATGATGGTTCATCACCCGCGCATGTTCCGAATGAGAGATTATAGAAGAATCACAGGGTTTGATGAAAGTTTGAGTAATGCAGTAGATTATGATTTGTTTCTGAAATTATCTGAAGTAACAGAAGGCTACCACCTTCAAACACCATTGTACCTTTACAGGCAACATAAAACAAATACATCTATAGTGAATACAGGCGAACAAGATTCGAATACATATCGTACAATTCTAATGGCGGTTGAAAGGATTGGATTAAATGAACGCATCCGAGTACTACCAGACCCTCAACATAATCGTCGAATATTGATGTCATTAATCGAAGAACCGATAGATCATAGGCTGAACGTGTCTATTGCTTATAGCCGCATGGGTATTGATCATCCAGTAAAAACGAAGATGCATATTTGGGAGATAGAGAAAATTGTATCACCTGGATCATTATCTAGGCAGAATGTGATGAATTATGGCTTGAATCGAATAATCAGAGTAGGATCTTTTGGGTCAGTAAATGTCGCGAATTCGGTAGCGGAAAGGATACACAATGAGTTGGGAAGAGAGACAGAAATTAGGTCAGTAAGGCAAGCGAACAAAGCCTCCTATTTTATTGAAGTGAAAGCATCTACCAACGACCGGCAGTCGGTTGAATTACGCAGACGCTTACAGGAAGAATATGGGTGGTCTAGTGAGATTGTTTCGAAGCATGGGCCCAGCCCAATACGGGCGAGAAATCAAGACACACGTGAGGTATTGAAGGATTATGAAAGCAGCCTTGGTACTACAGCTCAAGTTGCAGAAGCCATTGAAGAACCGAATCAAGTAGAGTCAACCTATTCTGTGTCAGAGTACTGGCAATTAGATGAAAATAGGCTACTATTTAGTTGGGAAGATGAGGAAGTATTCTTTGACATGCCATCTGATTGGAAGTTTGATGAAACTCATGAGGATTTGTTTAGATTGGCACATTATGTTCTTACAGGGCCGTGGGATAAATCGTCCATTGAGAATTGGAATCCAACGAGGAAACCAGGTTGGCGACCCGGACTCGCTTTTTCTGGAGGTGTAGATTCAGCCGCCGCAATGGAATTAATGCCATCTTCCACTGTTCTTGTTTACAATGAAAGAGATGGGATTGAAGGGATATTGAACCACACCAACGCACATCGGTTTTTCGAAGAGATTTTGTCTAGAATGGGAAGAAATGTGATTAGAATCCCATCCAATCATGAAAAAATTCGGATGAGAGAAGGTAAACTCCCAGGATTCAGCACTGACTATGCATGTGCGGTTCAGGTGATTTTGCTTGCCGATTATTACGGATTCGATAGTATTGGAACAGGAATGCCACTAGAGAATAGTTTCCTATGGCATGGGTATCGATATCGAGATTTCACACAATCATGGTTCTGGAAACATCATGCTCCATTATTCACCAGCGTGGGTCTTGAATTATATCAACCAGTGGTAGGTTGTTCAGAAATTATTAACATGAAAATTGTGAACGATACGGGATGGGAAGGGTGGGCCCAATCTTGTTTAAGATCAAAGAGGCCCGGAAAAGTATGTGGAAGATGCTGGAAGTGTTTCAGGAAGAACACTCTGCTTGGCCTCCCGTTTGAGTATGCGGGAGAAATTGAGAAATTCCTCGGAAAAAGACCCCTAAAGCAAGGTGCTAGTACTCTTTATTCGATTCAAAGGGGTGGTGTTTCGAAAGAAGGTGTCGTGATTGCAGATAAGTTTCCTGATCTGAAACCACTGTTGAAACTTGACCTTGATTTCTTGAATAGATATATTCCTGCATCACTTGATCTATTGCCTGCTAGATATCGAAGGTTCACGGAAAAAAAATTATCCGAATATTGTGAAAGGATGACCCTTAAAGATTTGGAGCTATTGAGCCAAATTGATTTCTCCGAGGAGGAATAAATTTGCGATTTGAATTCTGGACAACTCCTGGTCAAACCCACATACAAGCAATTCTTGAAGGTGGAGACAGTCAAATAGGAATAAGAGAGGAAGGCAGTGGGACACAAATTGAATTGAAAGAGACTAAAATAACTTTTGATTATGAAGTTTCAGAAATTCATCCTGATATATTGGGTCTAATTTGTATGATTAATTTTTATCCATTCATTGGCGATAAGGTGACATTCCCTATACCTGTATCAAATAGGTTAAAGCAAGCTTTTTCCATCCCGTGGTTCAAATCAGACAAAGAAATATCATTCATGAACGTGGATGAAGAATTACCGCGATATAGTGGGAAAAACATGGTACTTTCATTTGGGGGGGGGATTGATTCAACAGCAGTACACACAATGTTTCCAGAGGCATATATCATTCACGAATCCCATCTCAAAGATGGTGTATTGATTGAATCAGCTATTCATGAACACGTCGATAGTTTGGGAATAGATAAGGGAAGGGTGGTGGTGACTAACCAGAGATATATGTCTAAGCCGGGGGGATGGCATTCTTGGCCATGTTCAACAGCCACGAGTCTATTGCTGGCTACTGATATGGATTTTGGAATAATTCTGATTGGGGCCCCTCTTGGTGCAACCCAGTTATGGAAGAATGGTTTACGCTATTGGGATCGTCACCGTTCACGAAAGTGGCATGGTGCTTCCGGAAGTCATTGGCAATCAACATTCCATGCCATAGGGATTCCAATGTTTTCACCAATAATGGGCACCACGGAAATCCAGTCAATGTATATTTCTCTACCCGCATTGAAACGGAATAATGTGGTCTATTGTACTGCAAATGAGGGTGAACATTGTTTTCGTTGTAAGAAGTGCCTTCGTCGTGATATCATTCGGTTGATTGTTGATGATAAATACTCACCGGATTGGGAAAAATATGATGTTGAATTAATCCATATTTTTCTTGAAAATAGGCCACTCTTCATGGGTCATATTTTCGCTTACGCTTTGGCATCAATCGATTTACCTGAATGGCTTACATGTAGGTTACAGGATATTTCTCCAATTAACAGTGAATGGCCAAATCGAGTATTTGGGCAGTCATTTGAATTCTGTCCAGAACCATGGCGCCAGCGTCTGCAATCAAGGGTTTTTGAATATGTACAGCCCATGACGAATTCAGAGGTAAATGAGTTAAAGAAATATCATCTAATGAAAGGGGAAGTAACTTTGATTTCTAGAATAAAACGGTTAGTAAAACCAGATCAATTTATCAGGTAGGTTTGTAATATGAGATTCAACTATTGGACAACTCCTGGCCAAACTCACATACAGGCAATTCTTGAGGATGGCGAGGATGGTTATGGAAAGCGCGAAGAAGGTGCTGGAACGCTTCAACATCTGGAAGAGACAACAGCCACATTTGATTATGAAGTAAAGGAAATACACCCCGATGTTCTTGGTCTACTTTGTATGGTGATTTTCTATCCATTTATCGGCGATAGTGTTGAATTTCCAAAACCAGTATCTCCACGGTTAAAGCAAGCTTTCAACAATCCTTGTTTCCTATCTAGGAAAACAATTGAATTTCGAAACTTATCTTCAGATGTTCCAGTTTACCAAGGCAGCAAAAATATGGCTATATCGTTCGGAGGAGGTATTGATTCTACTGCAGTTCGCGCAATGTTTCCGGAAGCATTTATTGTTCATGAAGCACACATCAAAGATGGGCAGGAAATCAAATCTCATAGCACTGAAGTGGTTCATTCACTTGGTAAAGAGAAAGGTACGGTAATTACAACAAATGCACGATATATGAGCATGCCTGGGGGGTGGCATACTTGGCCATGTTCAACTTGCACTAGTTTACTATTGGCCACTGATATGCAAATTGGAATTATTTTGACCGGATCAATTCTCGGCTCTAGTTTTCTTTGGAATGGTTCTAGATTTTGGGATCGGTTGGCTGCAAGAGATATTCACGGCCCTTCTGGTAATTATTGGCAATCTGCATTTGAAGCAATTGGTTTGCCGATGTATTCCCCTGTCACAGGTGTTTCTGAATTTCAAACCATGGCCTTGTCGTTACCTTATCTTGATAGCAATGAGGTTGTATATTGCCAAGAATCAGATGGCCATCCTTGTTTCAAATGCACAAAGTGTTTCAGAAGAGACGTAATTCGTGGCTTCGTATCTAGTGATTATCAGCCAAATTGGGAAAACTACACAACAGAAACCATCCGTAAATTCCTAACCAAAAGGCCACTATATTTTGGTCATATTTTTTCTACAGCAACATCAATTTGTCCAGAGCGATTTCCCGAATGGTTGGTGGAGGCAGTGTCTGATGGAGTACAAACCATAGACCGGGATTGGGCAATGAGATGCTATACAAAATCATTTGAATTATGCCCAGCCCCATGGTCAGAAATAATTCAAGAAAGAGTATTGAAGTTTATTCCACCAATGTCTGTTGAAGACATTGATGAAATGCGCTCATGGTCGCAATCAGTTCCGGAATCCAAACCTGAGCCAGAGCCCAAATCGATAGCAGTAACACAATCTATTGAATCAGTAATTAATTGGCGCCAAGAGGAGGAATAGTATTGGAATTTGAAGGAAAATTACGGAACAAAATTATTCGCTTAGAGAAGAAAATATTTGCATTAGAGAATTCGGTATCACTTAGGGTTGGCATGCATATAGTTGAATCTGTCCGAAATCCCTGGCGCCTTCTCATTTTGCCAATTTCTTTGATTTATGTGGCAATAGTGTCATCAATTGAATACAACCGACAACAGAAGATTGAGAAAGGGAAGCGAATTACTACCCATGAATCTAAAGTTGAGCCAATAAAATCTCCAACTCTATCCAATATTGATCAAATTCCCAAGCAAAAACCACCAACCAAAGAAATACTTCTATCCAGTGAAAATCAACGAGTCTATGACAAATTAGTGCCTCATTTATGTCCAAGTGAAAATCAACGAGTCTATGACAAATTAGTGCCTCATTTCTGTCCAAGTGAACGGCACAATTTCCAGTATAAAATCTTGGAGATTATACATTCTTTTTTCAACGAAAGAGATATTGATTACTGGGCAATAGGGGGTACGTTGTTGGGATCTGTGAAGTATTCAGGGACAATCCCATGGGACCATGATATTGATATTTTTTGCGAAAAACTATCCCGGAAAAATGAACAAGAATTGATGAAAACCTTATCCTCAATGGATGGAACAAGCACCAGACCATGGTTGTGGTCTGGGCGTATTCCGGGCATGCAAGTTATTGATGTAAGAAAAAAGAAAGGAATCGCGATTGACATTTTTTACGGGCATTTTTACGAGGATACAATCTATACCGTAGGTATGAACATCGAGAAATTCCCCGAGAAAGGTAGACAGGGCATAGATCGCATAATCAAACCCGGGATTCGCACAGTTAATTTTGGTAATGTTATGATTTGTGTTCCAAACATTGAGTCAACTATGGAATATTTGAATTGGAAATTTGGGGAAGATTGGGTTAATGAGTATGTGATTTTTGATTTCAAAGAGAAGACATCAATCTCCTTCCCTGCCAATACACAAATCGACAAGAAACTGAGGAGTTCTGTTATTAATCGTTCTCTGCAATAATCCTTTCAATAATTGCGGTAGTGCTGATTTGTGGTGTTCTTGGTAAATACCAAATTTTACAAATGTCATTCAATGAATCGTATACTCCTTTGTGGTCATCCCCCATTACCAATACATCAGCATTGCATTTAATTAAATAATCTCTTTTTTTCTCTAGTGATTCTTCAGGAAATATTTCATCCACATAGGTTATTGATGAAACAATTTCAACTCTCTGTTCAAACGGTACAATTGGCATTCGTTCTTTTTTTGAAAAATTTAATTCATCAGTACTTACACCAACGATTAATCGACATTCAGGATATTCATTCTTTATCCGTTTGAAAATATTTAGATGGCCAATGTGGAAGCAATCAAATGTGCCAAACGTTACAACATTCATTCTCACACCATTTTCTGTATTCTCGCTTAGTGGGGAGGCCTTTAATTTCATAGCGGTGGATTGATTAAAAGCCTCAATGTTTTCAAACCCCTACTGCTGCCGAAAGGTTGTACTTGAGAATTCTATTGGGGAGAGTGTTTATTATGATAAAATGGAAACAAGAAGGAAATTTTCTATGGCTCCGTTGTGAATTTGGTGCATTCCATTGGGAAATGCCTAGGAAATGGTCTTTGGACAATACTCATTTGGATTTACTTAAACTTGCAGAATGGGTATTACTCGATCCTTGGATTTCGGGAATTATTGAGGGCCACGAGTGGTCTCGCGAATCCGGAAAGAGACCGGGTCTCTCTTTTTCGGGAGGAATAGAATCGACAGCAGCGATGCTCCTTATGCCTCGAAATACAGTAATTGCTTATCATGAGAGGGATTTCGAATCAATGCTCAAGCATGATAATGCAAAACGATTCATCAAGAGATTACGTTGGCGACACTTTAGGAAAGTCACGATTGTCAAATCAGATCATGAAAAAATACGCACCCATTTTGGAAAAGCTAATGGATTTTCAACAGACTTAGCATGTGCAGTTCATATGATTCTGCTCGCAGACTATTTAGATTTAGATTCCATTTCGGTTGGCATGCCGATAGACAATTCTTGGCTAAATCATGGTCGTAAATTTAGAGATTTTCCAAGTACGCATTGGTATCAAAAGTGGCCCCCCGTTTTCAAGGCGGCAGGTCTCGAAATCATGCTCCCAGTCAACATGATTTCCCAGGCTGGATGCTTGGAAGTCGTCCGTGACAAAGGCTACGGTGATTGGGCCCAATCATGTTTAAGGGCACCCGCAGGTGAGACTTGCGGTCGCTGTTGGAAATGTTTCTTTAAGAATAGTTTACTAGGGCATCCTGTAGATGTATCATCAAACGAGATAGAAAAATTCTCTTCCACAGATCCTTTGAAGACCGCCGCTATGGTATTATATGCGACGAAGCAAACCGGGATGTTTGGAGAACTACCACAACTAGAGAGGTTTTCACATATCAATTTGGATTGGTTTAATCAAATATACCCACCTGGATTTGATATGTTACCTAAAAAATACCGAGAGGGTATTCGGAATAATTTGAATAAGATTTTATCCGAAATGAAATCACCTTATCCATTAGAATACACGGATTTAGAAAACCCACCATATAGTTCGAGTATTTCCGATGGAATCAAGAAGGAGCAATTAGGG
>Ga0114996_10009009_pt1 | contig 10996 bp, 10 predicted proteins | sample ArcticOcean_MG_C_4_FD_87039 | JGI IMG/M metagenome (GOLD analysis project Ga0114996, IMG submission 87039) | Marine microbial communities from western Arctic Ocean - ArcticOcean_MG_CB4_134 | ecosystem: Environmental > Aquatic > Marine > Oceanic | place: Arctic Ocean: Canada Basin | collected... | reverse complement strand
GGCAAGGCGCCATTGCATGGGCCATATTTCTTCCCTCCATTGAATTCCCTCCTCCGGTTTGATGGTGAAAAAAGGCTGAAAGAAATTTTTATAAAAGACCAATAGCAGATAAAGACTGCTAAGAAGTCCTGCCCCCAACCCGACAACGGCCATCCATAATCCAAAATCCCATAACAGGGTCAGCCAGATGGCCAGGGAACTAATAATCCCCTGAATAAAACGGAAACGGTAAATTGTATGAACTTGATTACAGCCTTCAAGCAGGGATAAGAACGGCAAAGCCCAAAATTGCAAACCCGCTACCACCACCAAAAAAAACCAGGGGCTTTTCCAAGAGATACCGGGATCAGGTGACTGAGATAGAAACAGGTATCCCCCTGCTCCCACAAGCAGAACAAAAATAGCCGATGCCCAGGCATACCATTTGAAAACGAGGCGACCCAAACTGATCAAACGCAGGCGCGCCTTTTCATCGCCGGAAATATAACCTGCATCATCCAAACTCAGGTTTGCCCATTCATGACTGGCAAATTGGGTTATGACAATATAAAATCCGAGCCCAACAAATGACTGCAGAGCAATCAGACTCAGGAAAGTGTAATAGAAGCCCTGAACTTCTGGCACCAGAAAATACGCTATCAGAAGCAGGGTAATGGGAGCGGCAAAGAGCGACCAGACTTTGGAAAGTACCGCAAACATAACGGCCCGGTCAACTTCCAGCCACCTTAAAAATTTTTTAAACGCATCCAATAAAGTTCCTTAACTTAAGGTAATAGTCTTAACGGTTGTGGAGCCAAGATTGAAAGGATAGAACATTCCAGAGAAAATATTGCCAGTTATAATTGCCGGAACTATGTTCCTTCCATTTTCGCAGAATAGGAACCGGGTCTAAAAAACCATCATGGCTAAGAGTCGTTTCACTTAATACATCCCCGGCCCATTCTTTCAAAGGTCCCCTTAACCAGCTGTCAAGAGGTACACCAAAACCCTTTTTTGGGCGGTCCACTAGCTTTCGAGGCACATATTTGTTAAGCACCTGCCGCAATATCCATTTAGATTGTCCATCATGAACTTTCATCGCCATAGGAAGCTTCCAACTGAATTCGACCACACGATGATCGAGCATTGGCACTCTTGCTTCCAGTCCAACTCCCATGCTGGCACGATCCACCTTAGTGAGAATGTCATCCGGCAGATAATGCGTACCGTCCAGAAGCATCATTTTCATTTCGGGAGCAGAGAAATCACCCCAGGAATAAATTTGGTTTAAAGTAGTGTCCGGTTCTGCGGTTCCAAGCACCAGAGACCCCGGCCCCTCCCAGTGGGAAATGCCCTGAAGATAAAAACCTTCAGGTCCTCCCACTGCCAAAGCATTTCCCAACCGGCTAAAACGCTCGCTCAAAGTTCCTATGCGTCCATAGCTGTCAAACATATGGTTAAATGCAGACCCGGTCGAGTCCAATAGCTCGGCGGGAATAACCTTAATAAGGCCTGCCAGAAGTTTGCGGCCCGGCCCTGGAATCCAACTGAATTTTCGCCAAAATTTTTTCCATGAAAAATACCGGTCATAGCCGCAGAAAAGTTCATCTCCTCCATCGCCGGAAAGGCTAACTGTGACTTTTTGGCGGGTCAACTGAGAAAGTAAAAAAGTCGGAATCTGGGAAGAGTCCGCAAAAGGTTCATCATACAGGTTGGGCAGACGCGGAACTATGGACAATGCTTCCCGGGATGAAACATAAAGCTCCGTATGGTCCGTTCCCAGATGCCGGGCTACCTTCTGTGCATGAGGTGCTTCATCAAAATTCTTTTCTTGAAATCCAATCGAAAAAGTTTTAACAGCTTGTTGGCTTTGTTTCTGCATCAATGCCACAATCGTGGAAGAATCAATTCCTCCAGAAAGAAATGCCCCCAGAGGAACATCAGAAGCCATCCTTAGTTTAACTGCAAACCCTAACAAGGAGTCCAGTTGATCGACTGCCTCTTCATGGGTTCCGTCAAACCCCTCCCTGGCACCCTTTCTAGCGATTTCTCCAAAGGACCAATAGGAAGTCGATTCCTCTTTTCCATCCTTAATCGACAAGAATGTTCCAGGCTGGAGTTTGAAAACATTCTGGTAGATGGAGCGAGGTGCGGGAATATAATTAAAACGCATCAGCAGAGAAGGTGCTTCCCGATCCACCCTGCCCTCAAACTCAGGATGCGCTTTCAAAGCTTTTAATTCCGAACCAAATAAAAACGTGTCGCCCATCCAACCGTAATAGAGCGGTTTGATTCCTATACGGTCACGGGCCAGAGTTAAAACCCGTTTTTCCTTATCCCATAAAGCAAAAGCAAACATTCCCACAAATTCTGTCAAAGCCTGGAGCAGTCCCCATTTTTCAATGACGGCCAAAATCACTTCCGTGTCAGAATGTCCCCGCCAATGAGAGTCCCCTGCATGGTCAAGTTTTTTTCTCAATTCGAGAAAATTATAAACCTCTCCGTTATAAGCGATCACATACCTGCCGCTGGCAGACATCATCGGTTGCCGACCTTCGGAGGACAGATCGATAACAGAAAGTCGTTGGTGAGCCAGGCCAATTCCCGCAGTCGGGTCCATCCAAATCCCCTTATCATCAGGCCCACGATGAACCAGTGACTGGCCCATTTTTCTTAGCGAATCCTCGGAGTTCGATTTTAAAGGTGTTTTTGTGAAAAATCCGGCAAGACCGCACATAAGAAATAGAATCCTGAATAATAGCGTTTAAAGGGTCAACATTTTTTCAGAACAAATCCGTGTTGACGGCGAAATTCTAATAGAGGTTCTGGGGCTTTATATTTTTTGTTCATTGACAACCTCACCAATCAGTTCTTCCCATGACTGAACTATTTTATCCAATGAGTAGCTTTCTGTTATTTTTCGGGCTTGCTCACCCAAAGTGTTTCGTAGTTCAACCGATGCCATCAACCGCTCCAACGAGGATGACAATTCCTGAATATTTTCTGGCGGAACCAGCAAACCATTCACTCCATCCTGAATCATTTCAGACGGGCCAGAGGGACAGTCAAAACTGACGACCGGCAAACCGCAGGCCATGGCCTCGCCCAACACATTGGGAAATCCCTCATACCTTGATGACAAAACAAAAATATCCGCCTCCGCCATAGTTTTGTAATGCTCTTTAGTCAAACCCGGAAACCGAACCCGTTCCCGCAAACCCAATTCATCGCGTAAGTTTTCCAAATTTTCCCTTTGCGCTCCCTCCCCCCAGATTTCCAGTACCCAATCAGGAAATTTATTACCGAGTGGAGCAAAGGCATTTAAGAGAAAATCAAACCCTTTCTGACTACAAAGTCGACCCATCGCCACTAGAGTTTGCGAACTTGCCTCGGACTTCAAGACCGGTGCTGGATATTCAGGAACCAGGATTGGGTTGGGAATGACGCTCTTTGGGATTGAGGAAGAAAAAAAAGCACCCGCGTCATGGGTTTGCAGCACCAAGCATGCCGACATCTTATAAACTGCTTGCCGCGATAAAGACAGAAACTTGCTGGTGTTAAAAACAGGATGGTTTCTTTCAGAAACTATTACAGGTATCTTTAGTCCTATCGTCGCCATCAAAGTTAAGATATTCATCCGTTCAAGAAAAGCGATGACCGCATCCGGCCTGCTCTTTCTAATCGCCCTGCGAAGCACCCAGGGTCTTAAAAAATGCACTTTGATCGCTTTCCACCAACCACCTTGCTCTCTCATTAGAGACAAGGGCCAGTGTTGAACACCTGAATGAAGTTCAAAAAAAACAGGTTCGCTTCCACTATCAAAGGTGAGCAAGGTCACAGACCAGCCCTTTTTGCACAACTCATTGGCGAGAAGCGTTAAAACCCTTTCTGCTCCTCCCGCTGAAATCTGGTGAATCACAAAAGTCAATCGCCCTCTGGATGCCCTCTCTGGCTGAGACAAACGGTTCTCCTGTCAAGTAGGTCCGGCGGCTTTATATTTTATGTTCAGGGACAACATCACCTATCAGTTCTTCCCATAACTGAACTATTTTATCTAATGAATAGCTTTCTGTTATTTTTCGGGCTTGCTCACCCAAACTGTTTCGTAGTTCAACTGATGTCATCAACCGCTCCAACGAAGATGACAATTCCTGAATACTTTCTGGAGGAACCAGCAAACCATTCACTCCATCCTGAATCATTTCAGACGGGCCAGAGGGACAGTCAAAACTGACGACCGGCAAACCGCAGGCCATGGCCTCGCCCAACACATTGGGAAAGCCTTCAGTTCTAGAGGACAATACAAAAATATCTGCCTGCGACATAGTTTTGTAATGCTCTTTAGTTAATCCCGGAAACCGCACTCGTTCCCGCAAACCCAATTCATCGCGTAAGCTTTCCAAATTTTCCCTTTGCGCTCCTTCCCCCCAGATTTCCAGCATCCAATCAGGAAATTTATTACCGAGTGGGGCAAATGCCTTTAAGAGAAGATCAAATCCTTTCATCTCATAAAGCCCGCCCATCGCCATCAGAGTTTTAGAGTTTGTCTCTGACCTCAAGATAGGACCTGAATAATCAGGAATCAGGACTGGATTTGGAATGACGCTCTTTGGGATTGAGGAAGAAAAAAAGGAGCGCACGGCATGGGTTTGCAGCACTAGGCACGCGGACCTTTTATAGACTGCTTGCCGCAATAAAAACCAGAACTTCCCCATCAGGGAAAGGGCAGGGTTTCCCCTTTCAGAAATTATTACAGGTATTTTTAATCCTATCGTCGCCACCAAAGTCAGGATGTTGGTCAAATCAATGAAAGCAATGACCGCATCCGGCCTGCTCTTTCTAATCGCCTTGCGAAGCACCCAGGGTCTTAAAAAATGCACTTTGATCGCTTTCCAGCAACCGCCCTGTCCCCTCATTAAAGACAGGGGCCAGTGTTGAACACCGGAATGAAGCTCAAAAAAAGCAGGTTCGCTTCCACTGTCAAAGGTGAGTAAGGTCACAGACCAGCCTTTTTTGCACAACTCATTGGCGAGAAGCGTTAAAACTCTTTGCGCTCCACCCGCTGAAATTTTGTAAATCACAAAAGTTATTCGCCCTTTGGGTGTCAGCGAACTCTCGGGCTGAGGCAAACGGTCCTCCTGATTCGACTCTTAAACATTCAAGTAGGTTTCCAGATTTCTTTTATAATTTTCCAGCGATTGCCTTCGTTTTTCCAGATCAGTTCCTTCATGCCTATATCTGAAACCCTGTCTGATTTAAAGTCCTGGACAAATGACATTTCTATGGTCTCATCGTTTTGCTTCATTTGAATATCGCTGACCTGGATGGTGATACTCGAGTTTCGGCTCAAAGCAGAGCGGCGTTGCATTTCCCATTCTTTGCGGGATTTTTTGGGATCTTTAAAGTTTTTGGAATAAAAAGACAGGTAGGCATTGACCTCTCTTCCCTGCCAGGCTTTCAGCCAGATCAGGAACTGGGATACCACAACATCAATGGAGTCCCCTGGACCTTCCGAATCAGGAGGGCCTTCCTGCGAAAGGATAACCATGGCAGAAATTCCCTGGTTTTTCTTCAGATCCCGGACAACTTGCCGGGCCTCTTCTTTAGAGGGATAAGGCCCAACACGAACCTTGTACCATTGGGAATTTTCTCCTTTTACTACAAAAGGCGTATACCCTTTCTTTTTGATACGGGATACAAAACGTTCCGCATTCTTCTCTTCATGAAATGAACCCAACTGAGCCGTCCATCCCTTTTCAGAGTTGGCCATTACCAACGAAGCAAAGGCCCAAAGCCCAAATACAACTCCCATTAATATTGACTTGTGTTTATGGAAAGAGAACATTGTAGCTGCTCGATCATCCATGATGGCGATAAGAAGGAACCGGTAGACCCTAAAATACGCTAGAGCCTATTATAAAACATATATTCTTTGATCTCTATTTAAAGCATTTTTTTAATGTGTGACACCAGTTGATCGGCGCTAACGGCAGGAGCCCGGGCATTTAAAATACCTTTTTGATCAATAATTAAAACAGTTGGCATATCCCTTTGCAAATAAGACTGATAAACCCCTTTCACCGGATCAATCAAGTAGGGGAACTGCACCTTTTCCGGGAACTTACTGAGGTACCCCGCAACAGCCTCCCTGGAATCTCCATTGGTATTGATCCCCAATATCACTACTTGATCTTCACTCAACTGGCCTCTCACCTTATTAAACTCCATGGCCTGGTTCATGCAGGGAACACAAATATGGAACATGCCTATCAGAACTACTTTGCCTTTAAAATCCGACAACGCTACCTGTTTTCCATCCATGGACTTCAAAGAAAATTCGGGGGCTTGCTCCCCAGGTGAAGGGGCTCCCGCAAAAGCCGGAACAACCGCTAGAACTATGAAAATTAATGACAGTAATATTTTTCTCATATGCACTCCATTTCATGGAATATTTTATTAGGAAATCGCCTCTTAAGTGAGGGATGGTTTCTGCCCTTAAATCCATTTTAGAGCAGGGAAAACCAATTTAAAAGGGATTTCAAAGATACGGGATAAAGCCACCATCAGGAGCCAAAACTCCCCCTTGACTTGGTGCAAATTTTATACTAAAAAATAGGGGTAATCCTTTAATTCTCCTAGGCTTTGCCCTGAGATACGAGCTTTAGTCCCAAGATAATATTACTATCTCAAGAGACCTTATCCTTTGCGGTGCGTCCCTAGGAAACCTTTTTTCAATAGGTTAGGGTTAAAGTGGGCGTTTAAACAATAAACTGAGAAAACCCGCCATTGGTTTTATTATAAAACCTCGCTCTTTTCTCAAAGAAAAATCGAAAACAACGAGTCACCCTTTTCAAGTTGCTAACTTTTGACATGAGGGTTTTAAGAATGAAAAAGATTTTGCTCCTCTCCAAAGTGTTGTTTGCTTTGGTCACATTGTTAACCTTCTCCCTTCCGGCTTTCGCCTATCAGGAAATCAATGTACAGAACGGAGGAACAATACAGGGAAACACAAAAATGATCGGGGAGATGCCCTTTCCCCGTCATTACCACCTTATTTTATTCCCCAACATCGATATGTGCGCAGAAGTGGATGTCGATGATGAAATGAACCGGGTTCTTGATGATTTTAAAATTTCACCGGATGGGGGACTCAAAGATGTGGTCATCACTCTGCAGCATGTCGAAGCCGGAAAGCCATTCAACAAAGAACCTATATTGATTACTTCAGAAAACTGCAAATTTTTTCCTGATGTCAATGTTATCCGGCAAGGAGAAACTTTTAAAATAGACAATCTCGATGCAGTCATGCATAACAGCCAAGTCTATCAAAAGGAAAGAGGGAAAATCCTGTTAAATATCCCCATCCCCGCTGAGGAAGTTTCGGATGGAGTAGTTAAGTTCAAAAAGCATTACAAGATCATGCAGATGATTTGTGGAATGCACGAGTTCATGCAGACCTGGGGTTACCGAATACAAAATCCCTATTACTTCATAACCAATCTGGATGGAAACTTCAAAATCGGGGATATCCCGCCGGGAGAATACGTAGTTAATGCCTGGCACTATTTGATGAAATCGCAACAAAGGAAAATCAAAATCGTCGCAGGCGAAACGATTGACCTGAAGTTCGTGTTTGACGCAGACCGGGTTACTCGACCTTTTTACGAAACCATCAAATCTGGAAGAATCAAAAAAGACGCGGTTTACCCGGGAACCGCAAAAGGAAGAGAATTGGGGCGCTAGCTTGAAGCCATTGAAAAAATCTAGTATTTTTTACTGGCTTGGAGTGTTCCACCTGCTCCTCTTATTTACTCTGACAACCTCTGCCCCCACATGGGCGTTCACCCCTCCTCCTTCTGAAGATGTTCCCAAAACCTTTACCCTTAAAGGTAAACAGATCACCCTTAATAACCTGAGTAATCCGTACAAAAATGATCCCAAAGCCCTTAATAAGGACGGTACCTTATACACAAAACATTGTTTTTTATGCCACGGTGATCTACTTAACGGTAACGGCCTGTTTGGAAAAAGTTTTTCCCCACCTCCGGCTGATTTCACCCGGCTCGACTCAATCCTCTCCCGACCTCAGGCTTATATTTTCTGGCGTATCATGAAAGGAGGCAAAGGACTTCCGGAAAAATATCAACCCTGGAACTCTGCCATGCCAGCCTGGGAAGAGACCCTGAGTGCAAAAGACGTTTGGAAAATCATCACCTATATTTACCAAACTGCAGGACAATGGCATACCAAACCTGGCAAACAAGGACCCCCTTCCCTGGAAAAAGGAAAGCAGGTCTATCTGCAAAAATGTGTCTATTGTCATGGCGAAGGAGGAAAAGGGGATGGCCCATCGGCCGATTATTCGATGCCGCGACCAAGAAACCTGACAAAAGGTCATATCAAAATTCGCTCCACTTCCTTTGGGAAGATTCCAACCGATAAGGACTTGTTCAATGCCATTACCAACGGGATGCGGGGAACCACCATGCCGGGCTGGAAGCATCTTCCAAAAAATGACCGTAAGAGCCTGGTAATATATATTAAGTCCCTATCGCGAAAGTTTGAAAAATTCAAAAAAAGAGGCAAAACCCATAAAACAATCAAAGTAGGCAAACCACCAGTTTTGTCTCCGGAAAGTTTAGCGCGAGGCAAAGAACTGTTCATGGCCAATTGCTCTGGGTGCCATGGCGTAGAAGGGCGGGGAGATGGGGTGACCACCCAACGCATTATAGATTATTCATCCAATGCCATCTGGCCGAGAAACCTGAGCCAACCCTGGACCTTTCGCAGAGGCAGTTCCCGAGAAGATATCTTTAAAACTCTGCGCACGGGCCTTTCCACAACCGCGATGCCCAAGTTTTCACCAAGAATTTTCAAGGACGAACAAATTTGGGATATCGTCAACTTCGTCAGCAGCGCCCTGATTCCCTCTGCCAAGCCCAAATCGCAAAATCCTATCCACGCTAAAAAAGTGGAGGGAGAAATTTCGGACGATCCTAATGCGCCTGTCTGGGAAAATGCGCAAACCAGCTATATCTCCTTAGGATGCCAGCTTCAGGCAAGGCCCAAATCCTATTTCCCAACCGTTCGCAACTTGACCATACGGGCGGCACATAACGGCAAAGAAATCGCCCTTTATATCCATTGGGACGACCCATCCCTCGATCCGAAATTAAAAAAGTTTACAGCGGTTGAAGAATCCCCTTCCCCACCTCTGCCAGAACACCTACAGGGAAAAGAAGCGGATGAACCTCTGGAACCCGTCATCCCCGAATACCCGGATGCCATCGCAGTACAATTTCCCGTTAGCCTGGATACGCATAAACCCTACTTCCTCAATGGCGATGCCGATCACCCCGTTAACCTATGGAAATGGACGACCGCCACAAATAAAGCTATAGAGATAAACGCCTATGGATTAGAAGGATGGACCACACAGAAAGGATCCGCCGTTAGCGTCAAAAGCCATTTCAGGTTTGGAAGGTATTCCCTGATTTTAAGACGCGCATTTAAAGGGGGAGACGACGATATCCAGTTTCAAACCGGCAGACCCATCCCCATCGCCTTCAATGTTTGGGATGGATACCACGAAGAGACCGGCAATAAAAAATCAATCTCCAGCTGGTTCACCCTCTGGCTCGACGAATAACCCGGCGTACCCGCCGGTGGCAGAGTTTATTTTCCTGACAGTTCCGCCAAACCAACCTCCCCACACAATTCCCTCTTGTGATACTTCTGCTTCCATGAGCATGTGATATTTCTTCCATAGTCTTAATGCCCCAGAATTATCCTTCCTTTCAATTTCTCCGCAAAACAGGAGCCGGCATCAAGATCAATATCAAAATTGTTGGAATTGATCGTTTCAACATTTTCAGTCCTCCGAATACCCCAATATTGCTATAATTTAGCCATTCATACAATTTGTCATCTTTTGATTCATCCCGCTCAATCTTTCATCCTCAAAAATGGATTGCCACGATATGCAAAAAGATAAAAAAGTTGAACCGCCTCAAAATGAAGTTAAGCAGGAACCAACAATGAGTCTGTCAGCCAAGGTTGTTTTGGCTGTTTTTATAGCTTTGTTGGTGACTCTGTTCGTTTTAATGTGGAAGGGATTAGGAGGCGGGCCAATCATAACTCCACGCTCGGCACTATAATGTCATATCAGAATAATAAGGATAGTGTTTTATGATTTCAAAAAATAACATTACAAGATGTGCAAAGACCATTAAACAGTTAATCAATAGATGTGAGTCCTATGGAGAATTTGATAAAGAGGGAAACCTGCATTTAGCCGTAGAAAAAACCGAAACCAGTTCTCTTAAAATATCAAAAGATAAATTAAATGAATGGGACTCATCTGGAATGAGTATTCTTGAGTTACATCAGAAGTTGGAAGTTCAGGCAGAGGATTGTGTTTGGTCTGATGCTTCTCTGGATATACAGATGCCTAAACCAAAATTAAGGATAAAAATATTCTAATATAAACAAACTACTAGCCTGCATATTGCATGAGTATTATAGGGGCTATACGTGGTCCCGTTAAAACCAATTGTGAAAAATGTGAATCGTCAAACTAAAAATGCATTTTTACCACGGGTTGCATCCATTCTTTTAGGGTTCCTCTGCTCCTTGATGGCGCTACCGGCTTGGGCAGATGTCGATCTGATTGATGAAGGCAAAACGGACAGCGCGATCAAGATGTTGGTATTTCCTAAATCGCTGCGGGTGATCGAAAACCGCACGACCCAAGTAAGTAAACGGGATGCAATTTTGTCCGATCCGAAGCTAATTCGCAAAACCCTGTTGAAGGTTGATCCGGCTCGCGTTGTGCCAGCCAAAGCTGGTGAGCCTTTTGCGGGACCCGTTATGCGTGATCGACTGCGGGAACTGGCCAAACGATACAGCGAGGATGTGATTTTCGTATTCCGGCGAAAATTAAAGATCGAACCGGAAAGCCTGACAGCAGCAGAGTTGTTATCCACCGAACATATCGTGCACATTAGTTTCCAGGGTC
>Ga0114996_10009008_pt1 | contig 11001 bp, 11 predicted proteins | sample ArcticOcean_MG_C_4_FD_87039 | JGI IMG/M metagenome (GOLD analysis project Ga0114996, IMG submission 87039) | Marine microbial communities from western Arctic Ocean - ArcticOcean_MG_CB4_134 | ecosystem: Environmental > Aquatic > Marine > Oceanic | place: Arctic Ocean: Canada Basin | collected... | reverse complement strand
TTCGCTGTGTGCCGCGTTATGGCGAGACAATCCAGTGATCCCGACTTTGGGATGAAGGCCCTGCGGCTCTCCGTCGCCTTCCACGTTTCATGGGCCACGCTCTGGCTGCAAACCTATACTGCGCGTTGGGATGGGGTTCTTCCCCTCTTCGATGAACTCGTGGGAGCCGTACAGTTACTGCGGAACCACGCCGCTCACTCTCGCGAGCAGCGCGCCCAAACTACGTAAGTTCACCCGGCGAGCCGTTAGCGGCGCGCACCCTGAATAAATCGCCACGCCCAGATGGAGGGCGGCGGCCACCCAAGCTTGTGCGCCCCTGCCGGATCCGTGATCTCGTTCGTAAAGCCGGACGGAAGCACTTGCAAGGTCTTCAGGAACTCAATCACCTGCGCCTGTTGTTGCGCGGAAAGACCGCGAAAAGCTTCTCGAGAGAAATGCGCCTCGCCGCTGTGCGCCTCGACCGCTTCCCGCAGCGTCATAAACTTGCCGTGATGAAAGTGAGGCTTTTCATTCGCGCTGCCCCACAACCGTCTCGTCAGAAACCTCCGGTTGCCGGCAAAGAAAGCCGCCGAACCTCCGGGAGAGTTGATATCAATGTGCTCCGCGTTTGGGTCATCGGGACCACTCGTGATGTCATGCAGCTTGAAATCGGTGAACGCGCGAACCCACACCGCACCGTTGTTGTCAGGCTTCAGCCGGACGCCTGGCAAATCATCGCTCGATAGATCCACCGAGTAGGTTTCCGCTTCGCCCACCTCCAGAATTTCGGGCGGGTTGTACGGATTGGGTTCGGTAAAGGTCCAGCCCCCATCGGTGAGCGGCAACTGCGGGATGTGGCAGCCCGCGCACCCCAGGTTCATGAATAGCTCTTCACCGTAAAAAATGGCCTCTTCAAACTCCATCTTGTTGGGAATCATTTGGCCCGGTGCGCCGCGCGTCGCGATGAACAAAACCGTCGCGGTGATCTCTGCGCGGGTCAGTTCGTCGGTGAAACCGTCTTCATCGGGGTCCTGATCGTAGCCAAAGCGTTCGACCGCCTGCATCCCGTGATGCTGATTCATTGCATTCACGGTGAACTCCCGCAACGAAACCGCGGTGCCACTCTGGTGGAACGGACGCACCGCGAGGCTGGGTGGATCACCCGCCAGCGATTGCGGAGCCAAGCCCGCAACGCCGGAAACATCCCACGACCCGTCCGCGCCGCGCGCGACCACGCCGTATGAAATCCCCTTGCTCACCAGCTCATTCGACTCGCCGGCGCCCGTGTTGTCACGAATCACCTGCAAGTCAGCCGTGATCTGACGACTAAGCATCTCGATATAGCCTGCCCCCGCCAATCCGGGCGGAACACGGTAGTTACCCAGTGTCGGGAGCGTCACGAACTTGCCTTCTTCATCGACCGACGCGACACCCTGTTGCGTGACGTCGTGATCGAACGAGACAAAGTCGAACCGCTCAGCGCCCACGAAAGCGCCCGCGCTAAACGCTCCGCCACCGCCAGGGTCCCCAAAGGGCACGCTATGGCACCCAGAGCAGGAGTTCGAGTCACGTCCCGATACGCGGTTAAAATTGCGCGGGAAGACCAGAGGGTCTTCAGGCGCGGCCAGGGGATTGCGCGCACCCGTCATCGCGGGACGCCCTCCGCCCTCCTGCGGTGTCCACTCCGCTTCAAAAACTGACTGCCCCCGGCGCAACAACTCATCGAGCGGCATATCGAACTCATCACCGTCGGCAAGACGCTCCCGCTGGGACACCTCGACGCCAATTTCGGTCGACGGCTGGGCAAGTAGCGAACTCGCCTGAGCGAGTAGTACGAATACTAGGGAAGAGAGAAGAAGCATCGAACGCACGATGGCCTCCATGAAAGAGCGCGTTTAGCGCGGAAGCAGACGGATCGAACCGTCTTCGGACCGGAGAAATTTCATGAACAAGCGAGGGTTGCGCGAGTGGAACCCAAACACGAATAAGTGCAACAAGTGTAACATGCATTCACCCGTTCGAAGCCTGGCTTCAGCGCACCGCGACATCGCGCACACGCGTCCGCCGCGCGCTCCCGGCGGGGCCTTCGATATAGAGCGTGACCACGTATTCCCCGGCCTTTTGATAGGCGTGTAGCGGGTGCTGCTCCGTTGAAGTAGACCCGTCGCCGAAGTCCCACTTCCACGACGTCACCTCGCCCTCTGACATGTCCTGAAAAGCAATCAGGCGGCGATCCATATCGAGCACTTGGAAGGCCCACGCGGCATCGATCTTCTTACGAAACGGCTCGTCCAACGGCATCAACCGAAACGCGACCAAATCGTTGGCGTCACCGTACATCGTCGTCTTGTGGGAAAGATTCCAGAATCCCTCGTAGTCCTTTCTGTTCACGTCGTCATAGTCGAGAATCGACCACGACATGCCGATCACCTCATCCTCTTCGAGCTTTGAAACAACGGCGCGCTCCGGCTCGGGCGGAGCGTAGTCGAACGGCGTGATCCAGAATTCCAGGACCAACTTGCCGCTCTCGCCCGGTTTGAAATCATAGTCATAAGCCGCATTCGCCCAGGGCAGTTCCTTCACCCAGGGCTGGCTGCCCCATACAAACGTCCAATCCTGTCCTTCATGCGGCGTCATGATGTGGTAATTCTGCGCATGCAAACCGTGGAACAGGAAATGCGCTTTCATCGGGTCGAGTTTCTTGTTCGGATGCATTGTCTTGATCAACGGACCACCCGATAGATCCCCATCGACGACCAACTCGAAAATGTCGTTGTGGCGGCCGGCCTGCGCGAAATCCCAATAGTTGTCAAACGCCTCGTAGAGCACGTAGAGATGCGGCATCCCCTTCACCCAACCCACCGTCACCTTCACGTCCAGGCTCGATCGATCAATATTGGTGCCCTTGCCCTTGACCGTGTCCGAGAGCTGATCCGAACCAATCACGTACGAATCGGGAACAATCTCCCAATCATCCGTCTTGCCGTCGATGCGCGGAATCCGATCCGCCGGAAACTGAAAGATCTTGAACTCCACCTCGGGCCGCTCCAAGGCCGACAGTCCACCGGCGAAGGCGAGCACCACAAGCCCGGCAATGAGAGATCGATAACTCATGAGTTCCTCCAGGATGCGAGCGAGCGCAGCTTCAATCGCCGCGCGCGAGGCCCCAACGGGGCCAATACACGAAAGCCCACGACTTCAGCCGTGGGTATCCAGATTACAACCTCAAGCCCTGGAACGGGCGATACAAACAAGCACCGCTCCTCAATACCAGAGCAGCCCTATCGAATCGCCCGCATCCGTAAGCTGCGGTACCAAACCGGATCGCCGTGGTCCTGCAAATGCAAGTAGCGCCCGCGATCCGTCACTTCCCCGCCCCGCACCCGCAACCGCTCAACCAACTCGGCGAGTGATGGATCGGTGTAATCGATATCCACGACCTTCTCGCCATTCAGCCAGTGCTCGATTCGTGTATCCTGCGCAACAATTCGCCCCGCATTCCATTCTCCGATCGGCTGTGTGACGTCCTTTGAAGGAGCAAAGGCGTAGTAAAGCGACGCCGCATTCGTTCGCGGATCTTTGCCGTCGCGGTGAAGATCATTGTCGAGGACCTGATACTCATACTGACCCGGCCGATAGTAGACGCCGCTATTGCCGCCAGCTGAAATCTTCCACTCAAAGCGCAACTCAAAATCATCGGGCACTTTCTTGGCGTTGTAGTCGATTCCGCCGCCTGGACCGGCGATGGCGATCGCACCCTCTTCAACCGTCCAGTTTCCACCGAGAGCATCCCAGCCCGTTAGGTCCACACCATTGAACAGCAACTGGAACCCTGCCGCTTCCTCTTCAGGCGTAAGCGAGTTCGGCTCGACCGATATCTCAACGGGAGACGCCTCGACCGCATCCGCATCACCCGACTCCGGCGGCTGCGGCCCGCATCCCAGACTCACAACAAGTACCGCCCAGGACAACAGCACAGTTACATCTTTCATCACTCATCTCCCTCGGCCGCAACCTGTTCTTCCGTAAACATCAGCGCCATCGTAGCCCAACTCGTTGCACAGATGGAAATCCACTGATCCTTCCCGTGCGGAAACCCACTCTCGAAGTACGGCTGAAAAGGCCGCGCCCGCGACGCCACGCGCCACGAACCATCCTCTTGCTGCGTCCTGAGCAGATATTCGAGTCCGCGCTGGTAGACCCCGTGTGACGCCGGCATCCCCCCGGCCAAATGCAACGCTACGAGTGCCTGCCCCGTCGCGTATGCGTCGCTTTCGAGAGTCGGCAACTGCGCCCAACCGCCGTCCGAGCGTTGCAGCCGCATCAAGTCCCGCACCGAGGGGGTGCGTCTTGAGACGGGCGCGTCGCCCCAACCCAGACCCAGTAACCGGAATGCAGCTTCCTCGATCGTTTCGGATGAAGGCGCGGCGAGGAGCCAAGCAACCCCACGCTCAATTTGCTCCTGGAACACCTCCCGGCGACCCTCCGGTGCGTACTTGCTCAAGCCCCAAATACTCAGGGCCGTCGTCGTATAGTCGCTGTACTGCACCGGCGGACGGTCCGGGGCGGTACTCCAGGAGCCGTCCTCCATCTGCCCAGCAGCTAGATGGACAGCCATCGCATCCGTTATCTCATCGGCGGGCAGATCCTGCGCGGCCATCCCGCCAAGACTATACGCCACCGAATGCTGCCCGCCACCATCGGTCATCGCCTGCAGCATACTCTCGCGTCGAGCAAGCATCATCGTCGCAACCGTCTCGTTCAACCCCCGCGCCTTGGCCTCGTCCACCGCAAACCCACGCTCACGAGCAAAACCTACCGTCATCGCCGGCAGAGATTGGTGATGGCACGAGACGCAACCCGCCTTCTTGAAGAACCCCGGCGGGCTGCTCTGGATCAGCGCCATGCTCTTGTCCACGGCAGCGCGAATTTGGTCGGTGCCGATCTCCTCCGCACGCACGACCGAAGGCGCGGCGAAGATCAGCAAGACGATCGACCATAGCAACGACAACGACGTCGCACGCCTCATTCGACCCCCTTGTCCGCTTCCAACAGAAGCTCCACGATCTCCGTATCGCCGCGCTTGCGGGCCAGCGTCAGCGCCGTCTCGCCATCCACGCCCGTGGGCAAGGTATCGGCCCCGGCAACAAGCAGGGCGCGAACAATCGCGGCGTCAACGTAGTCCGAGCAAGCAGCCTGCATCAGCGCCGTATACCCCATCGCATTGCGCGCTTCAAGGTCGGCATTCGCGCCAATCAGTGCCCGCACGATGCCGGGCACACCGCGGGCCGCGGCCATCGTCAGGGCTGTGTCTTTGCTGTTGGAGCTAACTCCTTCCAGCGCTTGCACGTTCACATCGGCCCCACGGTCGACCAGAAACCAAACCGCTTCCTGCCTGCGGGACCGCACAGCAGCCATCAGCGCCGTTCGGCCGTTGGTTCGCTGTTCGTTGATACGAGCGCCGGCCTTAATTAACTCACCTATCGCGTCGATGTCGCCCGTGCGGGCAGCTTCCATCAATGGCGTCACACCGCGAACGTCTTTGGCGTTTGGATTGGCGCCGGATCCGATGAGGTCACGCACCACCGGCCTCGATCCCGGACGCCGGGCAGCTATCAGCAGAGCCGTGCGGCCCATCGCCGAGCGAGCGTCGACCCGCGCTCCGGCCCCGATCAGGATGCGTACAGAGGCGCGGTTCGCCGTTGCCCGTATCAGCGCCGTCGCCCCGGCATCATTCGCCTCGTTCGGATCAGCGCCATAGTCAAGCAGTCCCTTAACGATTTCCGGGCCGGCGTGAAGGGCGGCGTACATCAACGGCGACTCGCCGAAGCGGTCCGTCACATCGATAGACACGTCGGTGGCGAGAATGCGGCTGACCTCACTAAAGTCATTGCGGCGGATCGCGGCATAGAGCGCCGCGTGGGTCTCGCTGAGAATTACTGGTGCTGTGGCTGTCTGTTCGGCCACCTGGTCATCGGGCCATTCCGCCCCTTGATCGATCCAGGTCCGCAGCACCGCTATTTCGCGATCCGGCAACGCCCCCGTCGGCGGCATGCGCAGGCCTAGACCCGAGCCGCTAATCCGCCGGATGAGCAGACTCTCGACCGCATTCCCTGGCACAATCACAGGACCGGAGTCCCCACCTTCGAACGCTGCCCGCTTGTCGTCGAGACGCAAATGCGCGGTCTGGAGCGACACGCTATGGCAACCCACGCAACGCTCCTTCAAGATGGGCTCGACGTCAGCAGCAAAGTTGACCTGGGCCTCATCCTCGCCACCACCGGGCTTCGATTCTTCGGCGGCTCTGCCTGAACCAAGAGCAATGCAGAACAGCGCCAAAAGACCAACTGCGAGTCGCTGTATCGTGACAACCATCGAGGACGCCGGCCATCCAGACCCGCGGTCCCATTATAGGGACGGCCCGGCACATCAAGCCTGCGAGTAGGCCATCAGCAGTTCGGGAACAACCACTTTGAGAACCTCGAACCCCTGTGCCGCCACCTCCGGCAAAGTAACATCCGCCACAAACAAGTGATAGCCACGCTCACGCAGCCGCGTCTCGACCACCTCTGGCGTCGTATCCCGCCGAATGACTTCTGAATAGCTCACCCGACGCGGGCTCTCCAACCTCGGCCGCAGATCCCGCAGCCTATCCAAACCAGACCAGTAGTGAATACGATCTTCGAGTGTCCGGTCATCCACCACCCCGGGGAAACGCGCTTCCCTATCCATACGAGCCGCCCTGCGCCCTTGCATCGACTCGAGCAGCGCGCGACGAATCGCTTCCTCATAGGTAGACGCGCAACGAGCGCCCACTCCGATCGCCGGTCCCACGCCGCTCTCGTCCACCGTGAGCACCATCACCGCCGGCAAGTCGAGATCAGTCGCGGTATCGAAAACATGTGGCGTGAGGCGATACCGCTCCATATACTCTGCAAGTTCCACAAGGTGCGCCGGTAGGTCAACGATCCTGAGCGGCTGCCGCTGATCAAGATAGGATCGCGCCGCCGTGTAGCGCTCAAGAGACTCGAACAACCCCGTGCGAAACGCTTGGTCCGTACCGCGTCGCCCAACGGCTCCACCCGTACAGTTCCGCTCGGGGCGCAGTTGGAAATCCTCTTCCGAATCAAGCCGCAAAAAAACTCGTTGTGCTGGTACCGCGACGGAACGACCCGATGCCCGATCCCGCGCGGGCCACCATTGGTAGGTAGTCTCGTGCAGCGCGCGGCGGTACTCCGGCATCTCGCCAAGTTCCGCTTCCGTATGAGGACAGAATAGGGCCGGGTCTGCCCGTCCCGAACCGCCCGAGTAGCGGGCCGTCTCAATCTTGCTGGTATCCGGGTTGGCGAGCGCAAGCCGCTCAATCATCTCGGCGACCGCGATCAGTCGCGCTGCCGAAGCATCAGGGTTGGCGCCGTGTCCGAACGTGCCCTCCGTGTAATACCGCTCCCCGGCCTGCTCGCTCGGGAGACAGACAAACTCAGGAATCTTAGGCTCGTCGGTAAGCTGCGGAATCAGTGACTCGGGCAGCGATAGCCCGGACTGATGAAGCACATCTACAATTTCATCCGGCTTCAGAGTGAACTCTCCAGCCGCGACGATGGGCCGACTAGTTCTCGTTCACCGGCCGGCGATTGACACGATTGATCATGAAATCGTCATCCCGGCACGAGGCCGCTAGACGAACCGTCGGTTCGATCTGGTCGTCAGATGACGCGGACAGGCCAAGCCTGGGGCCTTCGACCATAGCAACGACGTAAGGTGCGTTCTCGATCGCGTCGCTGATAGAAAGCAGTTCAGCCTTAGATGTTTTGTTATTCATTAAGACTCTTCCCATTGAAACGGGGAGGTGCTACTCGCCTTCGGGTTCAGGCAGGACGCCACCGCCGCCACAGGAAGCAGCGAAGGTCATTCCATCAGTGACACAAGAGGCGGCAAGAGAAATACCCGGTGCTCCCCCGCAAGAAGCAACGGAACTGATCGTCTGCCCATCGCTTCCGCAAGAAGCGGCAAGAGAAATTGCCGGTGCTCCACCGCACGAAGCCGCGACGCTCACGTCCGGATCGTTGGGACAGATGCATGACGCGGCTTGCTGAACCCTGGCCCCGTCGCTGCTACCAAAGAGATACGGCGCGTTCTCAACCGCATCACTTAGGCGCAACAGAGCATCCTGCGCCACACCACTCCGACCCGCTGTTCGATTCTTCATAACTCTCTCCCGAATGGACTCCAAACGCCCAAGTGAGACTATTATACGCAACTAGGCGCTCTGAGCACTACAGTACGAGAGACAAACACCTAAAATGGGGGCTGCGGGCCTGTAGCTCAGCTGGATAGAGCGCCTGGCTTCGAACCAGTAGGTCGGGGGTTCAAGTCCCTCCAGGCCCGCCATTTATCTCCCTTGGAATCAGTGCCTCTGTCTTACCCACCGCCGGTTGTAGTGCCCTCAGAAGGGCGAACTGTGTCAGAACTGTGCATAAAATCGCTCAGTTGACTCGGACTGTGCCTAAATCCTCCGATTGAGAATCCCGCTCCTGCACCTCCAGCTTTGCAAGAGCGTCCCGCTTCATCTGCAGGTCAGCATGAGAGTACTTCTTGAAGACCGTGGCATCGCCCTGCCGCAACAGCAGCGTGACGAAACGGTCTGCCACCCCTCCCGCACTCAAGCGCGACGCGAAGGTGTGCCGAAGGTTGTAGAGCGGGAAGTACCGAACCCCCGCCTTCTCCAGCGTCGTGTTCCACGTCTTCTTGAGCGATTGGATGTAGGGCTTCCGTGACCCCACTACAGGCGTTGGAAACAACCACGGACAGTCCGCAGGAATCTCCGCCAGCCGTTCGCGGAAGGCTTCAGCGACTCGTTCTGTCATCGGCATGTCCGCAACCCCCGCTTCGGTCTTCGAATCAGGAATGTGAACGATCCGGTTCTCCAAGTCCACCTGTTCACGTCTCATCCTCAGAAGCTCCTTGTAGGGACGCAACCCCATCTCGGTCATGATGATGACGACATGCCGAAGGTACGATGCAGCGACAAACTCAATGCGCTGTTGCTCCTCCCTCGTGACAATATGTGGCTTCTGGGTCCCAATCGTCAGCGACACAGGAAACTCCACGCCGTCACAGGGGTTCGCCCCGAGCTTCTTCTTCTTCACAGCTACGTTGAGGATTCGCCTCAGAGCGGAATACTCGTGATGCACAGTCTTCGGTTTCAGCTTGTCCCCGATCCGGCATCCGAGCTTCGTTGGAACCCGCCGCCGAGTTTCCAGACGAACAGCGATATACTCCTCTATCGCTTCCGCTGTGATCTCAGTCAACAGCAAGTCACCGAAAACGGTTCGAAGGTGCTTCACGCAGCGCAAGTTCATCTCGTGAGTCTTCTCCGACCGAAACGGCGGTTTCGACCGATGCTCAAGAAACCAATCCGCCCATTCGCTGAAGGTGAGCTTCTTGCCCTCCAGCAGAAGACCCAGCGCTCCATCGTCCCGAGCGTTGAGACGGTCCCTCAGGAACCGTTCGGCTACGTCTGGGTCACTGGTCCCGGTTGATTCCCGGACTACACCACCAGCGGCGTCACGGTACCTCACCCAGAGAACAGACGTTCCCGTGCGTTCATAGACATTTCCTCCTCTCTCTCGTGGTCTGCCCCGTCCACGGGGCGCTGTGTTGTTCATTGACATAATTCGGTTCCTCCGTTGTGGAATCGCTTGAGCCACTCATCTAGCTCCGAGACGCGGAACTTGATCGAGCGCCCAATGCGGTAATGAGGAACCTGATTTCGCTCAACCCAAGCATACACATTCGATGGGCTGATGCCCAGGAACTCAGCAGCGGCCTTCACGCCCACGACCGATTCAGGCGGACCTTGAGGCCCACTCCCCTGCTGATCCATCTGTCCCTTCATAGCTTCTTCCCCCATCCATTCCCCCTCAACACCTTGTGTCGTCCAGTAGGCATCGCGGACAGCAGCGGATTCAGTGACCAGCTTTGCTCCCCGAAGGAAGGGGGTCTTGTAAGCGGCGCTTCGGGGACCGGGTTGTTAGCTGGTCAGAAACAGAGCCCGGATTCGATCGCCACTGCATACCCATCTCCCTTCGGGGGACAGAGCTGGTCACTTGTTCTTGGACAACTTCTTTCACTTCTTTCACGGTCGTTCGTGCGACTGCGTATCCTAGGTATCCGGGTGGATCTCTATCTCTTTCTCCACCCTCTCTTTCTTTCCTTCCTCATCAAACAAGTGAGGGGTATCCCGGATACCCCGGATACGGCGGCTACGCCCCGGCAGCATCGAACGGCCCCTTCAGCCCGATTCCGATGTAGTGCGGTTCCTGCTCACCTCGCGGTCCCCGTTTCTTGGTCTGGACCTCCGGCCTGAGTTGCTTCAGTGCCTTGCCAAACTGGGCGTCTGTGAGCTCGGGCTTCTGCTTCGCCTTTGCCCACCGTCCGTAGTCGGCACGAAGGTCCTTCGCGGGAATCTCAGCGGCTGGCTCCGAGACCGTTCGAACAGCAAGCCATTCCATGAACGGATCGTTATTCGCGACCTTCAACCGTCCGAGTGCTTGCTCGGTGCTCTGTGACTCGGTGAATCGCCCCCCGTCTTTCAGACCCTTGTAGGCGTCCAGGGCTCGATTGAGCACCCCGGAAAGCTCCTTCGGGTCCGTCAACCGGGCGAGCAGAGTGTCCTGCCCGATCTCCTCGACCGTGCCACGAAACGAGTTCGGGAACGGAATCACCGACCATCGTTCGGTAAAGGCCTGTGTAGGATCGTTCCCTCGCGGAAATTCATTCGCGGGGAAGACAAGCCGTGCGAAAGAAACAAACGAAAACGGTTGGCCGTACTTCCTCTGAGCCTGGATCGCATCACCCCCCGTGATGGCTTTGAACATGCCGGTATCTTGTAGCGCTCGGCCAGGCAGATCCGACGAGATGTTTGCAAGCTTGCCGTACAATTGTGCAGGTGCGAACCCTCCGTGCCAACATGACTGAGACACTCCTGAAACCCTAATTACAGTGCAGGGCGGAAGGATT
>Ga0114996_10009006_pt1 | contig 11002 bp, 10 predicted proteins | sample ArcticOcean_MG_C_4_FD_87039 | JGI IMG/M metagenome (GOLD analysis project Ga0114996, IMG submission 87039) | Marine microbial communities from western Arctic Ocean - ArcticOcean_MG_CB4_134 | ecosystem: Environmental > Aquatic > Marine > Oceanic | place: Arctic Ocean: Canada Basin | collected... | reverse complement strand
CCATCACCAGTTTCGCGCCTTCTTTGATCATCCGGTTGGTGAAGTCGCTGGCCGGAGAGAAGATACTCCCCGGTACGCAGAACACCTCCCGGTCTTGCTCCAGAGCGTGGTAGACCGTGTGACGGGCCCACTGCCCTCTGCAGCTTCAATCACCACTGAACCCAATGATAGCCCGCTGATCAGGCGGTTGCGCCGTGGGAAGCTCCTGGAATCGGGCCTTACGCCCAACGCCTGTTCGTTAACCACTGCGCCGCTCTCTTGGACCTGCTCAAACAGGCGGGCATGGTCCCTCGGGTAAACCCGGTCCAGACCGCCTGCCAGCACCGCTATGGTACGGCCTCTGTTCTCCAGGGCAGTCCGGTGAGCCACCCCGTCTATTCCCAGAGCCAGCCCGCTGACAACCGTTAGTCCGGCCTCGGCTAGTCCACGGCTTAGGACCGCAGCAGCTTCCCGTCCGTAGGTTGTCGGACTCCTGGTGCCGACTATCGCCACCGAACGATCGTCGCTGGCCAGCAGCGTTCCTTTATAGAAGAGCACTGCAGGCGGGTCGGCGATCTCTTTCAGCCGGGCCGGGTAACCAGATTCATTCCAGGTTACAGCCGTAACCCCCGCACGTTCAAGGGCAGACATCTCGTCGTCGGGGGAAGAATTATTCCTTGCAGCCACAATCTCCTGGGCCGGCCGGTCTTCCAAACCAGCGGCCTTGAGCTCATTGAAGCTGGCCTTCCAGACGTTTTCAAGCTTGCCAAAGCGGGATTCGAGGCGGCGAAAACGCACGGTTCCCAATTGCGGGACCCGGCTCAGAGCTACCCAATATTTGGTGTCTGCGGACGCGTTCTCTACCATCACATTTCCCTTGTTTGATCGCTTATTAGCTGAATATTCGTCTAGTTGGCGATAATATCATAGGGTAAAATCGCCAAACAATGGGTTAGCGTCTCTAGTCGTTGCAACAACCATCGCAACGGCCAATGCAGGAAATGGCGGCAACGAATGGCGCCTTTAAGCGGTACTGAGTATTAGTGAAAAAAATCACTGATTCGACAACCGCACCAGCGCCGCTCCAAGACACGAAATAGGCTGGAAATTATGCGCATTTTGATTGACAATGGATTCCAGCGGATGATATATTCAACACGCTGTTTTACACGTGAAAACGCGACCATATCGGGTTGTCAAAATACCGGCGTTCTTCGTAAATACCTTTACCTTGAGAACGTTCTACCGCCCCAGAGGACACTTCCGACAATCGTCATGACATCTACGGCTACATCGTCACGTCCACGGCATCCCCAGACCCCCTTTTTACTGTTCCTATCAGCCCCGTCTCTTAGGCGTTTAGCTATCCCATCCATGAATAACACCTCTCACATGCTTGCCCCGAGAGCCACGAGGACTTCTTAATATGCAGATGCGCGACTTCGTAGTACGGTTCGCAGGAGAAGGCGGCCAAGGAGTCGTAACCTCGGCGGAGGGCCTAGCCCAAACGTCGACCCAGGTTGGCTACCACGCCATGACTTTCGCGACCTTCCCTTCCCAGATTCTTGGCGGTCCCACTTGGACCCAAGCCAGAATATCTGTCGACCCCGTATTATCCCCCGGTGATGACGTCAACGTCTTAGTTGCATTCAACCGAGACGCCTACGACGCTCACCATGAAGAAGTACTCCCCGACGGCGTCGTGATCTATAACTCAACCGAGTTTGAATTAGAGGGCGATGAACGAAGCTTCGGTCTGCCTTTTGAAGAGATCGCCAAGTCCACCGGCAACAACCGGGCCGCCAACATGGTGATCATGGGCGCGCTGGCCCATCTGATCAACATGCCCCAAGAGAACTTGATCGGCTTCGTTGAAACGCGGTTCAATCGCGGCCGTTCCGAAGACGCCGAGATCATCAAGTCCAACATTCTGGCCCTTAACCTGGGCCGTGAACACATAGCAGAGAGCGGTTTCTCACTTGGCGAGTTGGCACCCCCGGAGATGCCTAAATATCAGCAGGTGATGATCAAGGGCAACGAGGCCGTTTCCGTAGGCGCCATGGCCGCCGGACTAGATTTCTATGCCGGATACCCCATCTCTCCGGCCACACCGATACTCCTCTATATGGAACGTAACTTGGTCGGACAAGACCGCCTGGCCTACCAAGTCAGCTCAGAGATTGAAGCAATCACCGCCATCCTGGGAGCTGGTTACGCCGGCAAACGGTCCATGACCGCCACCTCCGGCCCGGGCGTATCCCTAATGAGCGAAGGCCTCGGCCTGGCGTGGATCGCCGAGATTCCCCTGGTCGTGGTGAACGTACAGCGCGGCGGCCCGGCCACCGGACTGCCCACCAAGACTGAGCAGTCTGACTTGTTCAGCTGCATGTACCCGGCTCACGGCGACGTCAGGTTGCCGATCATCGCCGCCGGTACTGTGGAAGAGTGTTTCTACGGCGCGATCAAAGCCATCCAATGGGCTGAGAAATACCAAGGCCCGGTCATCTTGATGACTGAAATGTCCCTGGCGGAACGGGCGCAAAACATACCGAAACCCGACCTTTCCAAGGTGGTGGAAGGCAAGCGCGAGACCTACACTGGCAATAACGGTTATCTCCGTTACGCCGGTAACGAACTCTCTGCCATGCCCATCCCCGGCAGCCCCGGTGCCTACGTTGCCAACGGTAGCGAGCACGACGACATGGGCGACACCACCCACTTGGGTGAGCGCCATGTGCAGATGACCGAGCGTAGGTTCGGCAAGATCAAGCTGCTGGAAGAAGACGAATACGAACGCGACCAACCAGAACATTCCATAGTTGTAATGACCTGGGGCGGCAGTAAGGGCCCATCCCGGGAAGCGTACGACACCCTGAAAGCAGACGGATTGCCGATCGGTTGGTTATACACCATGAACCTGAACCCGCTGCCGCCAAAATTGCTTGAAGAACTGAAAACCAAGGACTTGGTGATTGTCCCGGAATTGAATTACCAAGGGCAATTCTCCAGCATTTTACGTTCCATGGGAGTGAAGGCTGAGTCGATCACTCAGTACATCGGCCTTCCCTTCAAAGCCCGCACTCTGGTCGAGAAGATTACAGAGATGACTAACGCTTGCCGGAAGGAAGCTGCAAAAGTATGAGCAAGAAAAACCCCGAGTACGATTTTAAATGGTGCCCCGGATGTGGGGATTTTGGAGTCCGCCGCGCTCTTGAGATGGCCATGATCAACCGCAAGGAAGAGAGTGGGCTACCCATGGAGAATAACGTGGTGGTGGCCGGCATCGGCTGCTCCGGAAACCTGGTCCACCTGCTAGAAGGCGATCAGCCCTACGGGATCCACGGAATACACGGCCGCTCACTGCCTATCGCACTGGGCGTAAAGATGGCTCAGCCTACGCTGAACGTTGTGGTCGTGGCTGGCGACGGCGACTTCCTCAGCATCGGCGGCGAGCATATCGGCCCCCAAGCAGCCCGAAACCTGAACATCTGCGCCGTGATCATGGATAACGGCGTTTACGGCCTGACCAAGGGTCAAAGCTCTCCGACAACCCTGGAGGGCGCCATCACCAGCAGCACTCCCTTCGGCAAGCTGGAGACGAAGACCAATCCGCTGGAGCTATACCTAACCCTCGGGGTTACGTTCATAGCATCCGGTTTCTCGGGTCAGGTGAGGCCGCTGGCACAGCTAATTAAGCAGGGGATGGAGCACACCGGTTTCTCCATAATCCACGTCCAATCTCCCTGCACCACCTATAACGACACATTCATCGAACTCAAGGGCGACCTGGCCAACGGGATCCAGCCGGCGCTCTGGGATATTCCCGAGGACCACGACACTTCGGATAGGGGCGCTGCCCACGAACTGCTGCAACAAGGCGGAGTTCCGGTGGGAGTGCTCTATAACGACACCGAACGGCTTTCCTTAGACCAGAGCGTGGTAAATACCTGGGAGAAGGCCAAACCCAAGACAGTGGAACAACTGCTGGGTGCTTTCGAGTTCTAGACTGCCCTGCAACGGACTGATAAAACGCCTCGCCCTCGGGCGGGGCGTTTCTGTTTCCAGATCGATTTTATAACCGGTGCAACCAAAAGTGCAGGACAGTGCATCTAACCCTATGAGAAGCGAAAGATCCGGGTAAGATAATCGCATATTAGACCAGCGGGTGTTGCCCATCACCCGGCTAGCGAATTAGAATGGGGCCGGGGCAAGTATTATGATTAGAGCGATAAAACGATTCTTCAGGAAGGGCGAGTTCGACTGCGAAGACGTAGCCGATAACTCTTCCGCCTACATTGAGAACGACCTCAAAGACGAAAAACGGTCTGTATTCCAGGCCCATCTGAGCAAGTGCGGTCCTTGCCAGGCCTTCGTGGGGACTCTGTCTTCCACCATCAGCGCGTTGGGAAGACTGCCCGGCATCAGCGCCCCAAGCAACTTGAAACAATCGTTGATGGAACGTATGCGGCGGGAGAGCTAACGCCAGTATCGCCGATTCCAAGCTGCAGCCCATGAAATTAAAAATCCCCTGGATGAATCCAGGGGATTTTCTTTTGCTCTGACCCGGTTTTTTATTTAGTCAGCTATTTAATCCACTATGGGTCAACTAGATGTGGGATTCTGCGCCGAGTTCAACTCGTCTTCAAGGTCCACATACTTGGACGGGCACTTCACCAAGATGGCATTCGCCTCGAATACCTCGTCGCCACTGAACGTCCCTTCCAAGATCAACTCAGAGTGGGGATTGAAGAACAGGTCTGGCAGGACACCGGTATAACTGGCTAGCAGGGTGACACCAGGGGCGTTGCCGTCGTTATCCGTGATCATGAACTGGGAGTCGATGGAGTTGCCCTCTCGGCCGAAGGTCCCTTCCACCAATTTGCCGGACACGCGGAGAACACGACCATCTTGGGCTTCTGATTTATCGTTGAACTCGCTGACCGTTAGGAAATAGAGGGCATTGCCGGGGAATGCCGCGTAAATCATGTAGCCCAAGGCCAGGACGATAACCGCACATAGGACCAGAAATCTGGTCCGGTTGGAACGAGGTTGGTCCTCGTCTCCGAATTCGTCTAACGGTGTTAATCCTCTGTCGTTCAAGCCAGGTGTTCCTTTCCCCCAGGCGCGGCTTTCGGGAATGAGTGGCAAGCAGCGGATGCCGCCTCCGCCAGCGGACTTATCATATCATGGCCCCAGACTCCCTGCCACCACGAATTAGCCTCAGATCGGCTGATTTTCAGCGGCTTAAAAAATCGGGTTCCATCTTGCTATTCAAAGTCCCGTTAAGTAGAATTCCGGTAGCCTCATGCACTCCTATTTTGCCCCGAGAGTCCCCGGCGCAGACCACCCAGAACCAGGCTACCGGCAACCCGTCCCAGGCAAACTATCCCGTGCTCTCCAGACTTAGATTTGAATCCAATCATCTCCCCCAAACGAACGATACTGCGACGTTTTAGAGTAAGCGTGCTGTTCTCCGAGACGTCTTCATGACCAACGCTGCCTCAGAGGCTGTTCAAGTTCGCTCGTTAGAGAAGAGTTTTGGCGAGTGGCCCGTACTATGGAACCTAGACCTTTCAGTACCCTGGGGCCAGACCCTGGTGTTATTCGGCGCCAACGGGGCTGGCAAGACCACGCTGCTGCGGATACTGGCCACGCACGTCCGTGCCGACCACGGCTCAGTGGCTGTAGCAGGCCACAACGTCCGTACCCGGCCGGAAGAAGCCAGGCGTCGCATCGGCGTGGTCGGGCACCGGAGCCTGCTCTACGACGACCTCACCTGCCGGGAGAACCTGATCTACTACGGCAAATTGTTCGGCCTCAAGGACCACAAGCCCAGGGTCGATCAAGTATTGGAGATGGTGAAACTGGGCGACCGCGCCGATCACAGGGTACGGACCCTGTCCAACGGCATGCAGAAAAGGGCTGCCATCGCCCGGGCTATCTTGCACCAACCCGATGTCCTGCTCCTAGATGAGCCGGAAGCGGGCCTCGATAGAGAGTCGGTGTCCATCCTGGGCACGATCCTGGCCGATTTCGCAGAGTCTGGACGCTCAGTGGTAATGACCACCCATGACCTGGACCTCGGCCTCTCTTGGGGCAACCAAGCTGGGGTGCTACGCGGGGGCAAGGTGAATTTCCCAGGCACATCACTGGAGAATGGCAACAACGCGGGAGAAACCGACATCCGCCAAGCGGTTGCCGACGCCCTGGAGGCCGGTCGATGAGCGGGCTTTTCGGTCCGATAATGGTCATCGTCTGGAAAGACGTGTTGTTGGAGTTGCGCTCCAGAGACCTGGTGGTCTCCGTAGTGGTCTTCGGGCTGCTGGTGGTAGTGGTGTTCAACTTTGCGTTAAACAACACCCCTGGCCGGTCTGAGGAGCTTGCACCGGGCATCCTGTGGGCGGCATTCGCATTCGCCGCTGTGTTGTCCATGAACCGGGCCTTCGTCAGAGACCAGGAGCAGGGAGGGCTCGAAGGGCTGCTGATCTCGCCGGTTAGCCGGGATGCCATCTTCCTGGGCAAGGCGTTGACTAGCCTGATATTCATGCTAATGGTCGAAGCGGCGCTGCTGCCGATCTATGCGGTGATGCTGGATTTCTCGGCCCTGTCCTGGTATCTGATGCTGACAATCTTCCTGGGCACGCTGGGATTTGCCGTGGTAGGCACGCTTTTCTCGGCCATGGCGGTACAAACCCGATCGCGTGAGATCATGCTGCCGGTGCTGTTCTTCCCAGTGCTGTTGCCGGTGATCATCGCAGCGGTGGAAGCAACGACCCGTGCCGTGGGAGGAGAAACGTTTATCGGCCTGGGCCGGTGGCTGCCGTTGATCGGCGTGTTCGACGCCCTATTTTTGGTAATATGTCCGTGGGTTTTCTCGTTTGTAGTAGAAGAGTGACCTAGCTTGGCAAACACTCAGGGCATGAAACGCATAAGTAGTCTGGCGTAGCAAAGGAATGATTTAACTTGGCAAACACTCAGAGCATGGAACGATCAGGCGGCTTGGGCGGGTTCCCTAGTATCAAGACGATCTTGGCCTTGATAACAGGCGTGATGATGCTGGTGGACCTGTATTTCATATTCATGGTCGCGCCAACCGATTCCGTCCTTGGCCACGTACAGAGGGTTTTCTACTTCCACGTGCCCATCGCCATCGTATCGTTCCTGGCGTTCTTCGTTGTGTTCATCAGCAGCCTGGGTTACCTGATAAAACGGACGCCCAAATGGGACGCCGTCGCCCACGCATCGGCGGAGGTCGGTGTCGTCTTCGTCACTCTGGCGCTCCTGACCGGCATCATCTGGGCCCGGCCGGTCTGGAACACCTGGTGGACATGGGAACCCCGTCTGACCACCACAATGATCCTCTGGTTGATCTACGTGGCCTATCTGATGGTCAGGTCATACGCACCGACCCAGTCCAAAGGCGCCATCTATGCCGCGGTTGTCGGCATCATAGGGTTCGTCGACGTCCCCATCGTCTATTACTCAGTCGTCTGGTGGCGGTCGATACACCCTTCTCCGGTGGTGGGGCCGTTCGCCCAAGCAGACGCACTGGACGGCACCATGGCCCTGGTCCTGCTGTTTTCCTTGATCACATTCTTGTTCTTCTTTACCTACATGGTGGCGGAACGGATGGAGCTTCGGAATACGGAAGAGGCCCTTGGCCGCATCAGGTTCACTCTACGGCGCAGAGGCCGTTAGGCCCAGCGCATCCCTTTCACGCATCCTTTTCAATGGCAAATTCTAAGGAGACGGCTTGCTAGACTTCATACTGCTGAGTTCCCACCTACCATCATCCAACCTGCCCTACCTGTTTGCGGCCTTTGCCGTTAGTTGGGTGGTGTTGTTCGGCTACCTGTTCTACGTGAACCGCCGCCAGCACGAGATGAAGAAGGAAATCGCGAGACTTCAGAACGTGCTGGACCAAACTCCGGAAGAAGAGTAACTGGCGGCCTGGCCCCACTGCCGGAGGCAGGCGAACTCAGGCATAAACCATTAGTGGATCAAACGAGAAGAAGGGCAGGTGATTATACCTGCCCTTCTTCTCCTTCTTCTGAATCTTCTGTGATCTAAGAACCTGGCTGATGGCCTTTGAAACGCTCTCGCAGTATCTTTTTATCCATCTTGCCCACGCTGGTCTTCGGTATCTCTTCGATGAATACGACGTCGTCCGGCATCCACCAAGAGGCGAACTTATCCCTGATGAAGTCCAGCACCTGGGCTTTGTCGAGCTTTCCTTGGGCATCGGCATTGGCAACCACGCAGGCCAGCGGGCGCTCCACCCATTTCTCGTGGGGTATGGCGATCACCGCCGCCTCCAGCACGCCCGGATGGGCGATAATGGCGGTTTCCAGATCAACTGACGATATCCACTCACCGCCGCTCTTGACCATGTCTTTTACGCGGTCTCCAATCTGTATGAACCCGTTGGCGTCCACTGAGGCTATGTCGCCGCTGTGGTACCAACCATCTATGAAAGTCTCTTCGCTACGCGGGTCATTGTAGTAGCTGTCGGCGATCCAGGGGCCTTTGAACAACAGCTCGCCGCGCTGCTCGCCGTCCCAGGCCAGGTCGTTCCCAGCGTCGTCCACCAGCCGCATCTCCAGTCCGGGCACCGTCGGCCCCTGGGAACCTGCAAGTTGAACCTTATCTCCCTCGGAAAGATCTCCAAACCGGCTGGTGATTCGATTGTAGGAGATTATGGGCGCAGCCTCGGTCATTCCGTAGCCCTGGACGAGGGAGGCTCCCAGTTTTTCTTTGTAGGCTTGAATCAGGCTGCTGGGCACGGCTGACCCACCGCTGATTATCTCGCGTAGGCTGGAGAAATCGTAGGTCTTGCCAGAACGCTCGATATGGTCGAGCACGGCTATCCAGATAGTTGGAACGCCTATGCCAAACGTGACCTTCTGCGAGTCGATCAGGTTGCAAATAGCCTCAGGATCAGGCCTGATGCCGGTGAGCACCTGTGTCGCGCCAACCATGGCGGAGGTGTAGGGAATACCCCAGCAATTGGCGTGGAACATGGGCACGATAGGCAGCGCCACGTCGCGTTCCTGTAGACCGAGGGTGTCTACCTGTGCCTCCATCATCGAGTGCAAGACAAGTCCGCGATGGGTGTAAATCACCCCTTTTGGCCGTCCGGTTGTCGCCGACGTGTAACAAAGGCCAGCAGGGTCGTTCTCATTGATCGTGACTGGAGAATATGTTTCAGAAGCGCCCGATAGCAGGTCTTCGTAGTTGTGGGCGGACGGTAGAGACGTGGTGAAGCTGCGGTCATCGGTCATGATGATGAAGTGCTCCACCGACTCGAACCGGTCGGCCAGAGGCTCCAAGATGGGGACCAGATCAGGGTCGACCAGGATCACCTTGTCTTCGGCGTGGTTGATTATGTAAACCAAGTCCTCGGTGAACAGCCGGATATTTATCGTATGCAGTACCGCACCCATCGGAGGCGTGGCGAAATAGGCTTCTAGGTGCCGGTAGTTGTTCCAGGCGAATGTCCCGACGCGGTCTCCCTTCCCCACGCCCAGGCCGGCAAGGGCATTCGCGAGGCGGGATGACCGGTTCGCCAAGTCCGCGTAGGTGTAGCGATGAACGCCGTCTCCTTCGCGGGTGATGATCTCTTTGTTTGGGAAGAATACGCTCGCCCGTTCCAGGAACTGGTGGACAAGAAGAGGGTAATCCATCATGGCGGCGGGGCCTCCGATTAGACTGTTCGAAAACTCGGGCACTTTAAGGGGCATGGAAACTAGGGATGCTTGATGCTGATTCCGGTGCCCACGATCAGAACTTTCTGACCGGTTACACCAAATTCACGCAGACTGATTAACGAATATTAGATGCACATCGGCAAGGGGGTCAATAGATATCAGCCGGGCTATCCGCGCTCTCAGAACAGGCTGTCCCACGCAGCTTTGACTGTGCCTGCACGCCAGGTTATGATTCCCACTGATTTGGGACAGCGTGCCTAGATTCGACAATCAGACCTGTATATCCGGAGGCAGCTTTATGAAGGCCGTTTATATCACCGAGCACGGCGGCACCGACAAATTGGTCTACGGCGACCGTCCCGAGCCTGAAGTAGCCCCGGGCGAGGTCATGCTTCGGGTGCGTGCCAGTGCTCTGAACCATCTGGACTTGAACCTGCGCGCCGGCACGTCCTACAACGGCGCTCTGCCTCGAACGCTTGGCTGCGACATTGCTGGGGAGGTAACGGCTATCAGCCCCCAGGCCAACACCTCGCTCAAGGTCGGCGACCGTGTGATCCTCAATAACCGGGTCACCTGCGGGGTCTGCGACAACTGCAATATGGGCGAGGACCAGTCGTGCACCAGCGGCAAACGGATCGGAGTGGACCTCGACGGTGGCCACGCTGAGTACGTGACAGCCCCCGCCGCCAATGCCCACGTGATACCGGATTCCATGGGATTCACTGAGGCTGCTACCCTGCCTATCGCAGCACACACGGTCTGGCATTGCTTGATGACCCAGGCACAGATGAAGCCTTGGGACACGGTCCTGGTGCAGGCTGCCGGGTCAGGCGTCGGTAGTATGGCCATCCAGATGGCCAAGATGGTGGGCGCCAGGGTGATCACCACTGCCGGCAGTCAGTGGAAGCTGGACAAGGCCAAGGAATGGGGCGCTGACGAGGTCATAAATTACCGTGAGACACCTAAATTCAGCGAACGGGTATTGGAACTGACCGGCGGCCAAGGCGTGGACCTCGTCTTTGACTGTGTTGGCGCCGATATCTGGAACGAGAACCTGCTGTCAATGGCTCCCAGAGGCCGATTAGTCATCACTGGAGTCACTTCCGGCACCCAAGTCGACATGAACCTGTCCCTGCTTCATAATCGGCCCCTGCAGCTCATGGGGAGCGGTGGCCGTAGCAACCGGACCTTCGCCGACTTCATGAAGGTGGTGCACCACGGTTCCCTGCGCGGTATAGTGGCCAAGGTGTTCCCGCTGGACAATGTCGCCGGCGCTCATCAGGCCATGGAAGACCGCGATTTTTATGGAAAACTGG
>Ga0114996_10009004_pt1 | contig 11002 bp, 9 predicted proteins | sample ArcticOcean_MG_C_4_FD_87039 | JGI IMG/M metagenome (GOLD analysis project Ga0114996, IMG submission 87039) | Marine microbial communities from western Arctic Ocean - ArcticOcean_MG_CB4_134 | ecosystem: Environmental > Aquatic > Marine > Oceanic | place: Arctic Ocean: Canada Basin | collected... | reverse complement strand
TGCTGGTCTTCTTTTTCTTAGTCTCGCGTTTGGATTTATCGCGTGATTTCGCCATGCGTTGGCCTTCCTGATGAGAAAAGAGGCCACGATCTTATGCCCGTCGGTAGATGCTCGCGGCGCAGTGTGTAGCGAACCCCGAGTTTAGCAGACTCTGGGCTAGTGATCGCCAGAAGCTGAGAGCCAGAATTTGGAAGAACGGAAAAGAACGGAACGGCGTTGGCCGCCGGTCGGCTATTGCCTCGGATGGACCCGCGGCTTGTATCGAGAGCCCCTCGATTCAGACTCATACCACTTGAAGAACAAAACCGTCGCTGCGCCGAGCAGGATGAAGCCGCCGGGCACCCACATGATTAACCCGCCGATGGTTTGATCTTCCCATGCTTCGATTCCCCAGTGCATCGGTGTGGCCTCGTAATGCTTGTACAAGGTGCTATCGACCAGCGTCAGGAACGCGCCGAGGGCGGCGCTTGGAGTGAAGGCCAACATGATGTAGAGCAGACGCTGTGGGTACGACAGGTGTGAGCGCACCGGAGCCGGGCCGGCGACAGGCCACCAGAACATCACGCCGACGCCGAAGAACATCAGGTGCTCGAAGTAATGGAGCGGCTCGCTATGGATCGCCGCCTCGTACATAGTCGGCAGATGCCATACGTACATCGTAAGGATGTATATGACGATCGCCGCCTTGGGGAAGGTGAGCTTCCGCATCACTCGACTGACCTTGCCACGCCGTGCGAGCGATCCCGCAACGGTGTAACGGATATCGCTCGGTAGAGACCACAGATAGACCGCTACGGGGCTTGCAGCCAGCAGCAACGGCGCGGCAATGAGCGTCAGCAGCAGGTGCTGGATCATGTGCAGGAAGAACTGGTCTTCCGCCAGAGCGTCAACCGGTCCAACCAACGAGAACGTAAGTGCGGAGAAGCCGAGCAGCGTCAGGGCGATGCGCCCGGCAGATATAGACGATGCGTCAGCGCGGTTCGCCCGGGAGTTCGCCCGGGAGTTCAGCCGGTGCAGACCGAACAGGTATGCGCCGAGTAGGAACGCGAGAACAATCGTAACCGGGGACATGATCGTCCACTCGCCCCAGAACGCGGCAAACGAGTCGAGCGGTTCACGGTTCTCGCCGCTGAGGTGCAGGAGGGGCACGGACAGGTTTCCCCGATCATATCTAGGGAGTTTGTTGGTTCACAGATCTCGATTCAGGGTCTGTGAACTCTAGACAAAAGGACCGGTCATCATTTCTGGTTTTGTTTGCCGTGCGCCAAAACCAGAACCAAGGAACCAGGACCCAGAACTAGAACCCTAGACCCGCGAACTCCCTTACGGGGCGATCAGCGGAGCCGGGTTCACCTTGTCCTGAATTGAGAGAAAAATCATGAAGATGGCGATAGCTATGACGAACCCGGCCGCAAATATCAGCGACAACAGGCTCTTGTCGAATCTCAGGTGCATGAAGAATGCCACAACAATGATGAACTTGGCGAGCGCCAAGACAAGCATCGTGGGAACGAACAGGACCCCGAAACCATCATCAAGTGTGAAGAACCATACTTCGAGTACGGTCAGGATCGCCAAGATCGCACCGACGATGGTGTAGAAAATCGGCGTCGCAACCTTGTCGCCATAGGTCAGACCATTTAGCCAACCAGCGACAACTGGTCCGGCATCGCCGAAGGGCCCTTCGTTTGGCGGGTCCGGGTGAGCAGCGTCTACGTTTGGAAGCAGGAAGTGGCGGTTGCCACCGTGGTAGAAGATCTTGCTCCAGAGTCTTGATATCGGGTTTGCCATAACTCTGTCCGTTAACCCCCGATTAGCGTTGCGGCGTGTTCGATCGTCTTGACACCTTCACCATCGGAATAGCCGATCAGGTATATAACCGTGAAAATAACGATCCACACGATGTCAACGAAGTGCCAGTAAAGACCCGCCATTTCAAGATCTTCAGCGGAGCGGCTTGTGAGCGCTCCCCTAGAGTGGGCGAAGAACATGCCCAGTAACCAAAGGACGCCGACGAACACGTGAAGGCCGTGGAACCCTGTGAGGATGAAGAACGTGGTGCCGAACAGATTCTGGTGGATAGTCAGGCCTTCGTCTACGAAGGTCATGAACTCGAACACCTGGAAACCAAGGAAACCCAGGCCCAGTACCACAACGGCAAGTAGCCAGAAACGGGCCAATCCCAGCTTGTCTTTCTGGACGTAGTTGAGCGCCAGAACCATCGCCAGACTGCTCATCAATAGGACGAATGTGCTGACAGAGGTGAGTGGAATATCCAGAATCTCGTTCGGGTACGGCCCGACAAGGCTCTCATTCCTGTACACCAGGTAGGTGGCGATGAATGATCCAAAGAATAGGCAGTCAGACGCCAAGAACACCCACATAAGCAACTTGCGGTTGCTTATGCCGGTATTCGTATCAGCTACGTGACCGTGCTGTTCTTGTGCTACGGCGGCTTGCGCCAATTTCGCTTCCCTTAATCCTTCGTGAGTTCGATCATCCGTGAGTTCGATCATCCGTCGGTATCTCCGGTCAGGGGACAGTTAGTGTCCACCTTCTTCCGAAACCGGTTCAAATGTCCAGCCAATTAGGCCCCATAAACCGATCACGATACCCACGGTGGTAAGCCACGGGAATTGAATGTTTGTTCCGGGTAGTTCAACCAGTATGTCCATGAACCCGGCCACTCCGACAGCAACACCAATCGATGTGATGAAGGGGTAGTAGGACATATCCGGCAGGTGGATACTTCCACCGCCGTGCGTGTCCGGCTCCGCCGCTGCCTCTTCACCGCGCTTGTCATGAAGGAGCTCCGGGTGCTTGGTGTACCAGAAATCGTCCAGTGATTTGACCTGCGGAATGCGGGCGAAGTTGTATGCCGGCGGCGGTGAGGGGATGGACCACTCAAGCGTCCGGGCGTCCCACGGGTCGTCTTCAGATTCCTGTGTACTAGAGATCGTGCGTATCACGTTGATGATGAAAAGCAGCACGCTGAATGCCAGGAGCATCGCACCGGCAGAGGCGATGGCATTGCTCATCTCCCAGCCAAGTCCGTCTGCATATGTAGCGATTCGTCTGGGCATGCCGTTTAGTCCAAGCCAATGCATCGGGCCAAACGTCAGGTTGAAGCCGATAATCATCAACCAGAAGTGCCACTTACCCAACTTCTCACCAAGCCTCTTGCCCGTCATCTTTGGCCACCAGTAGTAGCCACCGGCGAACAGTCCCAGGATGGCTCCACCAAACAGGACGTAATGGAAGTGGGCGACGATGTAGTAGGTGTCTTGCTGCTGTGCGTCTGTCGGCGGTGAAGCGTGGGTAACACCACTCAGGCCGCCGATGATGAACATGGCGATGAACCCGAGCGAGAACAGCATCGATACGTTGAGATTTAACTTGCCGCCCCAGGTCGTGGCGATCCAGTTAAAGATCTTCACTCCCGTTGGAACCGCGATCAACATCGTTGATATGGCGAACGCGGAGTTGGCGGCAGGGCCAAGGCCGACGGTGAACATGTGGTGGCTCCATACGAACCAGCCCATGAATCCGATAACGGCACCAGCGAAAACGACTGCCGGATAACCAAACAGAGGTTTTCTGGAGAACACCGGCAGGGTTTCAGAAACGATACCCATCGCCGGGAGGATCAGGATGTACACCTCGGGGTGGCCGAACAGCCAGAACAGGTGCTGCCACAGAACCGGGTCGCCCCCGGCTGCCGGGTTAAAGAAGTTCGTGTCCCATACACGGTCCAGTGAGAGTTGAATAAGGGCGACGGCGATGATCGGCATCGCAAGCGCCATCAGGACGCTCGTAATCAACGCCATCCAGACGAACACCGGCATCTTCATCAGGCTCATGCCCGGCGCCCGCATGTTCAGGATAGTGACGACGAAGTTGAACGACGCCGCCAGCGACGCAACACCCAGCGTTGTGAGGCCGAGCGCCCAGAAGGTCACCCCGTCGCCCGGGCTGTAGGTGTTTCCGGTCAGGTTGGCATAGCCAAACCAGCCGGCGTCAGGCGCTCCGCCAAGGACGAAGCTCAAGTTCAGGAAGATCGAACCAAACAGGAAGGTCCAGTAGCTGAATGCGTTAAGTCTTGGGAACGCAACGTCACGTGCGCCAATCATCAACGGAATCATCCAGTTGAAGAAAGCAGCTGACATCGGCATCACGACCAGGAACACCATCGTGGTGCCGTGCATCGTGAAGAGCTGGTTGAAGAGCTCGGGCGAGATCAGGTCGCTCTCGGCCTGAGCAAGCTGGGCCCTGATTATCAGGGCTTCGACCCCGCCAATCAGGAAGTACAGGAAAGCTGTGACACCGTACATGGTGCCAATACGCTTGTGGTCAACCGTGCCAATCCAGCTCCACAAGCCTGTGTAGCTGGTCGGGCGTCTGATCAACGTTGGAAAAGCGATCGTGGTCAACTATGGCCTCCGGTGTATGGGGCTTGGGCGGTCCTGCTTTCAAACAGGGTGCCGTGCGCCTGCCGCACCACCAATTTCCTAGAGTGACTTCAGGTAAGCGATAAGGTCGTCGAGTTGTTCCGTAGACAGTGTCGTGCCGAAGCCGGAGGGCATGGCAGGCGGGAAGCCGTCAACGATGACCGCTCCCGGCTCAACAATGGATTGACGGATATAGGCATCGTCACCACGTGACGAAACTCCAGCCAGGCCCGGTCCGACAACAGGGTCCGCACCAGTTGAGTGGCAGCCGGAACAGTTCCCTGCAAAGGTAGCGGCACCGCGTTCAATCGCGGTGCCGCTAGAACCCCCGGCGGGTTCCATTACAGCATCGGCAGCAACCGGCTTCAGTTCTAGCAGGTAGGCCGCAATTTGCCGGACATCATCCGAGGACAGCGAGTTGTTCCGATACGGAACAGCCAGCTCCTTCATTCGGGTGCCTTCCTTGATGTCGTCAGGGTTGGCGATCCATTCAATGAGGTTCTCAGCGTTCAGATCGATCAGGCCGGCACCGAGGGTTTCTCGGGTGCCAAAGTGCGTCAGGTTTGGCGCAGCGATGACGACGGCATCTTCCTGGTTGTCCAAGTAGGCCGAGCGCAATCCGGCGAGCCGGGTGCGTTCATTACGTGCGGCGGGAGCCTGCCAGGTGTTTGTGGAGTGACATGTGCTGCAGTTGGCGGCGAACAATGACTGACCGGCAATCGCATCGCTGCTGACGAGCTCAACGGGTGGCCTTCGCATGGAGTCCAGCCATTCCTGGAACTCTGCGGGTTCTTCAGCCTTGACACGGAAACGCATCTTGGCATGGGCCTCGCCGCAGAACTCTGCGCACTGTCCAAAGAAGAATCCTGCCTCGTCCGCCTTCATGTTTATCTCGCGGACATCTCCAGGAACTATGTCCAGTTTTCCGGCCAGCTTTGGCACCCAGAAACTATGGATGACATCGTCGGAGTGCATCGTGAAGTTGACCCACTGCCCGACAGGAATGTGGATCTCGTTCGACGTTACTACATCCTCACCCGGGTACTCGATCTCCCACCACCACTGGTGAGCTCGGATACTGATGTCCAGCACTGGGCCTTCGTTTGTGGGTGGCTCTTCGTGGTCATAAATAATCTTCACCGTCGGAATGGCGATGGCGATCAAAATAAATACCGGGATGATGGTCCAGATAATTTCCAGCTTGGTGTTGCCGTGTATCTGGGCCGGCAAGGAGTCATCAGAACCCCGTCGCCGGAACTTCAGGACTGAGTAGATCAAAGCGCCCTGAACGAGCACGAATACCAGTACTGCTATCCAGAAGATGAATATGAAGAGATTCGCCTGTGTGTCGGCAATGGGACCACTGGTCCCAAAGGTCGACTGGGCGTCCTCTTTGTTACACGCGACCAGTAGGGCCGGAGCAACAGTGAATAGAAACAGGAAGCGCGAGCGCACGGGGCGCAGCAAACGACGCAAGTTCATTGCGGAGAAATGGGTCCTTCGTCAGAGCAGTGAACGGAACCGGAAGAAATAAGGTTCGGCAGCTTGCGGATTGCCATTCGTGCTTTTTTGAACAATCGGCGAAAGGATAGCAGGTGCCATATGACGCTGCAACACAAGAACGTAATCTGAAATACAAAAGTTAGTGAGGTCATTAAGCGTCAGTTCACCCGTCGGGCGATCCGATCGAAACAACCATAGGTGCAGCAGTTAAAAGCTACAGGTGAGACTGGTCACCGGCGTAGCACCCGTGGATAATTTAGTCCTATGACAATCAACGAATCTCCGATACTCGTTATAGCCACACGTAATCCCGGGAAGGTGCGTGAGTTCCGGCAGTTACTTGATGGCCTGCCGTTCAATGTGATGTCGCTAGATGATCTTGGCATCGAGATCGAGGTCGAAGAGACGGGAACGACCTTCGCCGAAAACGCGCAACTCAAGGCAGAGCAATATCACGCCGGAAGTGGAGAGCTAACGCTGGCCGACGACTCGGGCATCGAGGTCGATGCGTTGAACGGTCGGCCCGGGGTTCATTCCGCTCGATATGTTCGACCCGGCCAGACGGATGAAGAAGGTCGAGACCGAATGCTGGAAGAGATGGTAGATGTTCCGGGTTGGGACCGGCAGGCGCGCTATCGCGCTCTGATAGCTATCGTCGGCCGGGCGACCGGGGGTGAGGTTCAGCTTTTTGAGGGAGCATGCGAGGGTGCGATAGCACATGGGCCGATAGGCGATGGAGGTTTCGGCTACGATTCGATCTTCTGGCTGGTCGGCGAGCGGCGCACAATGGCGGAGATGTCCGCGTCGGAGAAGGACGTCATAAGTCATCGTGGAATAGCGACAAGAGAAGCAGTTTCGTATCTGAAAACGCTGGCTTGAGAGAAGCCGTTTCTGGTCTTATGACAGGGACGTGGCCTTGGCTGCGTGTAAGCAGTAAGTAACTAAACAAGTGGAAACTTGAGTTAAGTCGAGCGACCTGCTCGGTAATCTCATCCACTCGTCGTACAATTGGACTTCATGACACTCGATAGAGTCGACGGCCCGCCCGACGTTTTTGGTCGTCATCTGCGCGATCTACGGATTTCGGTCACAGACCGTTGCAACTTCCGCTGCCCGTACTGCATGCCGGCCGAAATTTACGGCGAGCGATACGAGTTCCTGCCAAAGCCAGAGATTCTCACGTTTGAGGAGATCATCAGGCTGGCCCGGTTGTTTACACAGATCGGCGTACGCAAGATAAGGCTAACGGGCGGCGAACCGTTGCTTCGTATGGGCCTACCCGGCCTGATAGAGAATCTCATAGCGCTGGACGGTATCGAAGATATCGCCCTGACGACAAACGGATATCTTCTTGCCGACCAGGCAGAAACGCTCAAAAAAGCGGGCCTGTCCAGAGTGACGGTGAGCTTCGACACCACGGATGAAGACGTCTATAAGTCGATGAACGGCCGCGATTTCGGTACCGAGCGCGTTCTCGCCGGGATCGCAGCGGCTGAAGAGGTTGGGCTGAACCCGATCAAGATCAACGCCGTCGTACAGAAGGGTGTCAACGATCACACGATCGTGGATCTGGCACGTCACTTCAAAGGCACCGGTCACATCGTTAGATTTATTGAGTTCATGGACGTCGGCACGGTAAATTCGTGGGACGCAGACGCCGTAGTAACGGCATCCGAGATCGCCGAAGCGATCAACGCCGAGTTCCCAATCACCCGTTCCGCACCCGGTTACCCGGGAGAGGTAGCGACTCGCTGGTCGTACGACGATGGATCGGGCGAGATCGGAATCATTTCATCTGTCTCTGAACCGTTCTGTGGTGATTGCACCCGTGCCCGGCTAAGCACCGACGGTCAGCTCGTGACATGTCTCTTCGCCGCAGGTGGAAAAGACCTCAAGGGTCCACTGCGGGCTGGCGCCAGTGATGCCGAAATGCTCGAGATGATGACGGGAATCTGGTCGACGAGAAAAGACCGTTATTCGGAATTAAGGGCCTTTCAGGCGGGACAGGATCCGACGATCGTGGACGGTGCGGCGTCAACACGAACAACCGGCGCACCGGTCCCAGAGGGCATCAGGAAGATCCGTCGCAAAAAGGGCAAGATAGAGATGTACCAGATAGGCGGTTGATCCCGGTTATCTGGGTTATCTGGCCCCTTTGCTATTGGCGCTCTTGGCCCAGTCCAGCGCCGACACCGAGTAGACGATTACGTCCTCGGTGGCCGATGCGCCGCGATCTACCCTGTGCATCTTGAAGCCAAGCCTCTCAGCAAGGGCTCGTGCCCGCATATTTCCTGCACCGGTGTGGATTGTTACCCCGTCTAACTCAAAGTGTGGGATGGCGGCGTCGACGGCGGCCCTGCAGGCGCGAATCATCAAGCCTCGGCCTTCCCACTCCCCGCCAATCCAGTAACGAACGTCTGCCGTGATGCCCTTAAATTCGGCGCTTCCGGCGTCCCCTGAGTTCAAAGTGGAGGCCTGCTCTACGTTTACCGCTCCCACGAGTTCGCCAGAGTCGTAGACGAACAGGGGGGATCCCAGATCACTGTCGTGCCGGATTGAAGATCGGATCAGCGCTACCGCGTCGTCCTCGGTCCGCAAGCGTGCAGACCAGCCCGACCACCACTCAAGCCGATCCCGATTCGAATCCAGTAGTGAGTACAACTCCTCCGCGTCATCTCCACGGGGGCGCCGAAGCATCATCTGATTGTCGATCAAGATAGGTGGAGCGCCAAAGGTCAACGGCCGACCGGACGGGTCGACGTATCCCATCTCCTGCGCGCCGCGCCACTCGGACGCCAGCATCGAATACACCGCCATGTCCACGTACCCGTTGGGCAGCTTGACGGCCTGCCTTTCCACGCCTTCGTGGATGAAGCCAAGCCTCTCAGGGATCGCTCGGCTGCGCGTATTGTCCACCGAAGCCCGGATAACGACCCGGTTCATACCCTGCGCGCGCAAAAGCTCGTCGACCATCGCAGCACATGACCGTGTCGTGATACCGCGCCCTTGCTGGCCCTCTGCCAGCCAGTATCCGACTTCGGCGGCGGAATTCTGTTCCTGGATTTCCGCGCCGATCACGCCGACGATCTGTTGGTCGACAACAATAAGGAGGGGCTTCTCCGCCCCCTGTCCATCGATCCGCTCCTGAAGCCAGCCGCGCTCCTGATCTATTGTTTGCACCGCCACCAGGGTGGGCAACCATCGTCCAAGGTGATCTCGATTGGAGTCGATCAACGCGAATAAACCCTCGGCGTCCGTTATACCGGGCGACCTGAGCGTTATTTCGCTATCTACTCGAATCTCAGTCATAAATCAGCCGTTTCGCGTACAAATGGGAGTCCCTGTTGTCGGTCCAAATCGACGAAGGGAAGCAATCGAGTATATCGGCGTTTGCGAGTTTCTTGCCGGAACACGATAAGCTTTCAGCCTTATAAACACGCTTATGCGCCTGTAATACGATCCGAACCGTTATCTGGCGCCACCCGGACTAAATCACTTTGAGTTATCGACTGTTCACAGACGGATCATGCCTTGGAAACCCCGGACCGGGAGGATGGGGCGCTGTACTCCGCCCTGACGGCGAGGACGATCTGGATCTGTCAGGCGGAGACCAGCACACCACCAACAACCGCATGGAAATGACGGCGGTGGTCCGGGGTCTGGACAAGACGCCGCCCGGGTCTGAGGTGCTGGTCACAAGCGATAGCTCGTACGTCATCAACACGATGACCAAGGGCTGGAAGCGAAAGGTGAATCAAGACCTGTGGGCTGAGTTGGACCGGGCCGTTGGTGAGCGACGTGTGACCTGGCAATGGGTAAAGGGACACGCCGGGCACCCGGAAAACGAACGTGCGGACCGACTCGCGGTCGGCGCGGCGGAAGCAATCAGAGACGGACGCCCGGAACCGATCCAGTCGACGTTAGGGATCCCGGAGACTCAAGAGCCAGTTCCCGCTTCCGCTCCTGCGAAGCCCCCGGTATCCAGAACGAAGACCCGCAAAGCGAAGGGCTCCGAGGGTGCCGCCGATAACGAACCCGAGCCCAGACTGACCCACCTGGACGAGACCGGTGCTGCGCGCATGGTCGATGTAGGCGATAAAGCGGAAACCGAACGTGTCGCCATAGCCGGTGGCTCGATCACGATGCAGCCGAAGACGCTGGAGCTGATCCGGGCCGGTGGATTCGAGAAAGGCGACGTTATCGCCGTGGCAAGAGTGGCCGGGGTGATGGCGGCCAAGAACACATCTTCATTAATTCCTCTGTGCCACCCGTTACCGCTTACACAAGTGGTGGTCGAGTTCGACGACACGTCAGCGGACGACCGAATCGATATCACCGCAACGACTAAAACTACGTATAAAACCGGTGTAGAGATGGAAGCGTTAACCGCAGTAAGCGTAGCTGCGCTCACCATCTATGACATGTGCAAGGCGGCCGACCGCGGTATGAAGATCGGTGACGTTCGGCTGCTAAGAAAGTCAGGCGGCAAGAGCGGAGACTATAGCCTTACTGAGGCTTGAATTGGGAGGCGTTGAACCCCACCACCAGATCAAACCGAAGCCGTCCCCTCCGAAAAATCAGGTCCAGGCGCAGGTGTGACAACCGTTGACGGGTATTCAAGGCCGGGGATACCATTCTGTATTGGCCTGTTGGCCGAGAGAACGCACGGAGAAATGGCAACATAGCTCAGTCGGTTAGAGCGGGCGCTTCATAAGCGTCAGGTCCCTGGTTCAAGTCCAGGTGTTGCCACCACTTCCCACTAACGAGAACAAAGTAGCGAGGACCAACACGGTCCAACTCGGGGTCGGTTCAGGATTCCGGGCGGTTAGCTCAGCTGGTTAGAGCGCCTGCCTCACACGCAGGAGGTCACAGGTTCGAGTCCTGTACCGCCCACCACTCCTAAACCAAACGTGACGAATGTTTGACCAATTGGCCTGTGGATACGGCATGTACACCATGTTGTATACCAACCGACTTTGAAAAACGGCCTCTTTGCACTCCGGAGGGGTCGTTTCGCGTCCAGGGATCATCCGATCAACACGCGCCTTCAG